>Ga0315273_10001288_pt1 | contig 28309 bp, 24 predicted proteins | sample YL17G02_0_MG_FD_205753 | JGI IMG/M metagenome (GOLD analysis project Ga0315273, IMG submission 205753) | Sediment microbial communities from Yellowstone Lake, YNP, Wyoming, USA - YL17G02_0 | ecosystem: Environmental > Aquatic > Freshwater > Lake > Sediment | place: USA: Wyoming | collected... | reverse complement strand
AGATTCGAAACGCGTCAGAATGTCGCAACGAACGAAAACCCCGTCTGGACTCCCTCGCCGGGATGCGCGACAGGGGGACCGAACTCCACGCGGTATCCGATCCGATCAGCGTCGAGTCTCCGATTGCCATCGTTCGTCGCCTTGATGACAAAGAATGCGCTCGCCGCGCGGTTGGCCGCCGCGACGGCCATCGCGTAGAGCCCCCGGCGGAAAGACCGCTTGCTCGACGATCTCAGGCCCCTGAAATCTCGCCTGTCGTCCTCGCTTTTCCACTCCCACGGCTCGAAGTCCGAAACCCGGTTCTCCGCGAAATATTCCTCGAGAGCGGCAGCGTCGGCGTCTGGATAGAGAACCAGACGTCCCTCGCTCTTCACCGCCTCTTCGTACTCCAGCCACGAGCCGTACTCCGCTATGAGCCCGTAGTAATCATCCGAATGATCGCCGCCGGATATCCCCGCGAACACCTGTGCGTAGTCCTCGTACCCGTCTCTGCGAAGGTATCCCTGCGTTTCGAATACGATGAAGGATGCCCACGTGGCCGCCTCGACGGAGAGAAACGCCGCAGCGCCGGTCTTGTCCCCAACATAGTAGTGGCCCCATCCGGGGAGGAGCAATGAGTAAAAGACCGCCTTCGCCTTCGATTTGGGCGCGCCGCGAGTGTCTCCGCTGTCTTCCATCCGCAGCAGCGCTGAATCCTCGCGGATCTGCGGCACACCGCGTTCCCCCACGCCCACCGCGGCCGCCGGAACCGGGGCATTCCTCAGCGAGAACGACTGCGACGCCGCAGGCACCGCGAGACACACGAGCAGAATGGCAACCGATCCCAGACCTGTGGGTCGCATAATTTCCCTCATCGAAAACGATACACTAGAGCTATCTCGCCCGAAGCGATTCCCGTGGCGCGCGTCCTGACGGAAAAACCCTGCAAGGCCCCCCCGGCGGGTGAATCGGAACCATCTCGCGTGAGAAGAACCATTTCGACAAGCGACACCACACGCGCGGCGACGCTCAGATAGATGAACTTGTCGGCTTTGTCCATCTGGTCGTTGCTCGTCCTTCTCATCGACCGGTATGTGGTCCGCAGGTCGGTGTCGTGCGCCCACGGGTCCGCATCGGGATCCCAGTCTTCCCACCCGGAAATGAACCAGTCGTACTTGCCGATGGTCTCGTAGTAGTTCTGTTTCTCTTCCTCTTTGGAGTGCCAGGTATGATAGCCGGGCCAGAGATCCGTCCAGTCGTTTCGACCGATCGAGTCCAGGGCCTCGAATGTCCGGTCATCTGGATCCAGAGTCGCCGTTGCCGGATGGTTCATGTACCACCGTTGGTAATCCCAGTGTTCATCAGCGAACCGCTCGTACGCCTCCCGGCTGTCGAGGCCCTTGCCGTGGTAGTAGACATACCCTGTCCATGCAGCGACTTCAGCGGCGAGAAGGGCAGCGCCCCTCACGTAGTGCCCCGTGTAGATCTCTCCGGTACCCGGCACGAGGAGCGAGAGCAAGACCGGGAGGTACTTGTCGCGCGAAGACGAGCTCCCGCCGCCGAGCCAGAGGCCGGAGGGTTCATCCTCGCGGCCCAGCACCGGCCTCCCGCCCCGGTCGGCTTCGGCGCGAATGACAGGGGCTAGAACTGCCGCGGCGTGCGTCGATGGATAAGCGGTTGCAACGAGCGGGAGAGCATCGGCGTTCGCGAAGGTCCTCGGGGGCGGACACGACTGCCGCTCGGCGGAATCGGCAAGAACCACGGGCGGCTTACCGAGGAAAACAAGCGCCGAAATGACGATTAGTCCTCTTCGCACGGCCGCCTTCCCAGACAAGGTAGTCCCCGACGATCGAGTTGCTGTCCCAGGGGATAATCGGACCTAAAAGGCCACGGAGATCGACCAACGGTGCACGCGATCAAGCGTCTTGGCCTGAGGGACGTTCGCGTAATCGAGCGCCACTTTCCCTTTGTAGATGAAGCCCACGCCGTAGGTGAAATCGCTGAAGTCGCCGTCCTGATCGTATATGTAGCCGAGACGGCCGGCGAGCAGGTTGATGTACCGGTACTCGGCGCCCACGTGGTAGATCTCACTGCGACGCGTTTTCGTAGCGCTGTCGATGAGCCAGACGAGGCTCTGTTCCAGATCGAACGCCACCAGGAGATTGCTGACTTCGCTCGCGATGGGGTTGTACGCCGCCCCAACGCGCAAGGTGATGGGCAGCGGGTCGCTCTGCTCCTGGTCGATGAACGTGATGTCTGGCCCAAGGTTCGTCAGAGCGGCGCCCAGGTTGATCTTGTATTGCGGGAGCTTCCACAGGACGCCCGCGTCGACGGCCACCGACGACCCTGTGCCGTCGAGTTTCTCGAGCGTGAGGTCCGCGGGGGCGAGATCGGCGTGTATGTACTTTCCCGACAGACCGACGCCGAGGTTTTCTTTCAGCGGAATCGCAAAGGTGACGACCGCGGACATCTCCCAGCTCTTGAACTCGCCGATCTTGTCGCCCGTCATGTTCGTGGCGACGCTGGTCCCGTAGGTGAGATAAATCAAACCGAGGCTCAGCGTTCCAACGCCCTGCACCTCGTTGGCGTACGCCAAATATTCGTAGTACACGTCGCTCGCCAGGTCGGGGACGAGCTGGCTGTGCATGAGAGCGAGGTTTCTTCCCTTGAGGAACGCCATGCCGCCCGGATTCCACCAAGCCGCGGTTGCGTCGTCCGATAGGGCGACGAAGCTCTCCCCCATCCCGTTGGCGCGCGCCCCAGGAGGTATGATCTGGGAAGGCACACCGGCCTCGCCGACGGCGAATACTGTCGAGTACGAGATCAAGGCGACGAGAATACTAACGATGCCGACGCTAAGGAGCCGTAACTTCATGCGATTAAACCCTCCCATTTGATTGAATCATAGCAAGTTCCGCCTGTGGGGTCAAGCGGCTAACCCTAAGTGCATGCGCTCTATTCGATTTTGACCACTTTGCCCCGTAGAACGACCGGCGTCCGGTCGAGCCCCACGAAGCTCACCCGTGCCACGTACAGGTATGTCCCGTTGGCAATTGCGTCGCCGGCGGAGTCTTTTCCGTCCCACAGGATCCATGCCTCGCCCGCAGCCTCTCTTTCGCGCAGCGTTCTCACCTTCTTGCCCGAAACGGTGAAGATATTGAGCTCTACCTCCGCAGGATCTGTGAGATTAACGAGGAAGTACGTCGAGGACGCAAAAGGATTCGGATAGTTGAGAACCACCTGCGCAGCGTAGTCGATCGGATCGGTCATCGTGAAGGTGAGCGTATCGAGCCTCACCTGACCGAAGCTGTCCGCGACCTTGAGAACCGCCTGATGCCGGCCCACGGGAAGGTCGGGCATTGGATACGACAGCACACCCGACGTGTCGGTCCCTCCGTCGTCGAACTCGAAGGACTCGGTCACATCGAGCGGAAGATTCGTTTTGTCGAACAACAGCGCGATCTTTCCCTCCGGTGTCGTGTTGAGAATGTTGATCCCATCCGCGTCGTTGACCTTGGCTTCAAGGACCGCCCCGGGCTTCACGATCGTCTGGCCCCCTTCGAAGCCCATCTCCGTTCGCGGCGCCCCGTCCAGAGGCGTGAGCACCGTGGTGTCCTCCGGCGACGGATCCGTCATACGGCTCTCGTCGACCAGCACCGCGGCGTCTCGCACGCCGTTTTCGGCGTACGCCCGCACGAACGCGAGCGGTCCCGTCCTCGCGTACCTCGGGATCTTGACACTGAATTCGAATGAACCGGCGGTAACGTCCGCCGTTCCCCTGTAGACGGTGCCTCCCGGGTAGCGATACGGAATGAACGTCACACCGTCGTCGCTCGTGTACCCGCTCGCATCGTCCGGCTCACGCAGCACCAGGTTCACACTCCCGCTGAATCCCGTATCCTTGGATCCGCTCTTCTGCACCGATCCGCGGATCGTCGCCCGCTTGCCGGCCGTGAAGGTGTCCACATCGCTCGCAACGAATGCAATCTCGTGCCGCGGCGACGCGAGAGGCAGCGATGGATCGCCGAGGAGATTGTACTTCTGATTGTTCTCCTCGACGAACTGGTAGGACATCCCTGCACCCACCACATCGATCTTGGCACGGAGAAGCGCGACACCCATGGGATTCGGCGACCCCGGATTCCGGGGTGAGACCCGTTGGAACATAAAACCGTTGAGCGACGAGTTCGGCGGAACGTACGTCACCTCCGAAGCCGTGATCGCACCGATCGCTCCCCCGGCTTCCCAGAGAACCAGCCTCTCGGCGAGGCTCGACGCCTGCGCCCGCCCGAAGTCCCCGATCGTGCAGCTGAACGCCATGAAGAGCGGCAGCCGGAGCCCGTTTCGCAAATTGGCGACGTCCGTCCCGAGAAACACCTGCTCGTCGGCCATCCCGGAGGAGTTGCCGTGACCAATGTAGTTGATCATGAGCGCGCCGTTGTTCCATTGCTCGAGAAAATCGGCGCGGCTCGCCGGCTTGGCCGACCCGATCGTGGGATATTCCGTCAGGTAGATCTTCGCCGGCTCGAGAAACGGCGCCATGTACGCGTACGCGATGGCCTCGCTGCCGATGATGAAATCGGTCTCAGCTCCACGGTTCGGCGCCTTCTCGTCATCCGCAACCAGAATCACACGATCGCGCCACGGATCGAAGTCCGCTTTCGTCTCGTAGCCGATTATTCTATCCCCGAGGAGCGATGCATCGGACGGCGATCCCGCCGGGAGCCTGCCGACCGCGATTTGAGGGAGCGCCGCGCCGTACGTTTCGCGCGGCTCCAGCTCGGCGAACCAGTCATCCGTGGCGTAGGGATCCGAATTGGTGGGTGCAAGGTTGAGGTTCGTGGTGACGAAATTCTCCTGCGGAGTGATGTAATTCTTGAAATCCATGTTCGCGTCGCCGAGAAGGAGGAGAAACTCGAGACGCGGAGACCCGTCCTCTTCGGTGAAATTGTCGTACAGAAACTTGCAGTAGTTGCGTATCCCCATCGGATCGATGAGTCCGCCCGAAAAATTATCGTACACCTCGTCGGTCGACACGACTTTGATATCCGGTGTGTACGCGTAAGGGAAATGCGACTCCCGGTGGTTCTTGAACCGGTTCGCCGCGCTGCGGAAATTGGGGTGGCAGATGATGAGCATGTGCGGCCCGGTAGTGACATCCCGGAGATCTTTCGGAGAAAAACGGACCATGCTGGCCGGATCTCTGAACGCGGCCTCTGTTCCCGCCCAGAGGTACGGCGGATTGTCACCGACTGTTTGCGAGAACCGGACCTCCCGCCGTCCACCGACATCGCTCTGCTCGTACCCGTCGAGCACGCGGGGTTGGAACGGGTCGCTTACGTCGAAAACGTGCACCGGCTCACCCGGCGAGAAGTTCCTCACGCGGAAGTTCACTGTGCCCGTGGTGTCGGGTGGAGTGAACAGGATCTCGTCGCCTCGAGCTCTCAGCCGCCGGGAGTAGAACATCTCGTACAGCTCGAAATACATGAAATCCCGCGAATTGAGATCTCTGGGCACGCTGAGCCTGAGGACGTTCGTCCCCTCCTGCAGAATCGTGCCGGAGATCTGGACAGGGGCGGCGTCTGCGATCGTCGCCATCGTATCCGAAGAAAACGTGACTTCGCCGATCTCCACCGCGTTCATCCAGTAGACGGCGTGGTGGCTCTTGTTCACGTCAGGGTCTTCCACGTCATAGAGTTTAGGAGCCATGGCGAGAGTGCGAAGAGTCTGAGGACGCGCCGTCACGAGATCGTGCACCTGAAAGAAAGGGAGGGTGATCGAGCTTGAACGACCGGCCTCGCTCTTCGGCGGCCTTGCGACGTTGGCCCACACCCAACCGTCGCCCCCGAAGGCGTACGCCTGCACCAGATTCCTCTCGAAAAACAAACGATCTTCGAAGGTAGTCAGATCGGACTCACTCGCAACTGGCGCCGCTGCTGCCGTCACCATCTGCCGCGGCTCGCCCGCAAAACCGGGGGCATCGTCCCACGTGAGATAATAGGCGTTCTGCTTCGCGTAGAGATGATCGTGGTACGCGTCGCGCGAAGCCGTCGAATCGTACATGTCGGACCACCCAGCCGCACCCACCGCGTAAAAGATGATCCTGTCGGTCGGGTCGAACGTCCCGTCACCACCGTAGTCCCTGACCATGTCGCATTCCGTCATCCAATTCCCCGGAAGCCACGTCCCGTCGAGATCGGTGAAGGACTGTCCCGAAGCGTCCCGGCGCTCGACTTCGCGACCCCCACGTGTGAAGAGCCGGAAGCTCGCGGGGTCGGTGATCGCCGCCAGGCTCACGCCGACGTTGACAAGGTCGTTGCCCGTGATGGAGTAGATGCCGGCACTGTCCACCGAGATCTTGACCCAGTTCGAAGAAAGAGAGAAATGCGGATCAGGGATCCCGTCCCTTTGGGGCTCAAGCGCTCGACCGCCGTTTCCGGCCCGTTCTGTCCCGGCAGCTGGCGCGGGAAAATGCGACGCGTTAATCACCATTCCCGACACGATGGGGTCGGTGTCCCCGCGATCGGCCGATGGGCTTCCCGCTGAATAAGCGACCTCCACGCGGTGATTCTTCCACCGCCGTTCGACGCCCGATGTGTAGTCCACTTGCGACGCGTAGCAGTCGACGGCGATCATGCGCGTCCTGCGAAAGATGAACGGTTCCGAAACCACGACAGGGGTCTGGGGATAGAAGCCAGGGCCAGGCGAAGCCTGCGGCGCGCCGCGCGGGTTGTCGGGGTCCACGACGATCTTCGGAAGGTCACCGCGGTGATCCTCGGATTCCCCTCCGATACGCGTCACGCGATACGGTTCTCGGGGCGGCAGCGCCACGTAGAAACGCTCGTAGCGTATAGCGGGCAAACCCGCCAGGCTGAGCGTGGCCGACATCCCTGCACTCGAGGCGCCCCCAGGAACGTCGAAGCGCACTTCGACGAGCACCCGGCCGCTCTCCTCTTCGACGCGGGAAACGTCTGCCCGAGGGCTCCCGAAACCGAACACGGAGAGCAAGCTCGCCACAACATAGACGGGTATACGCTGCATGTGATTCCGGCTGTTCAACGGTGTCAGAACACTTCTCGTTCGGTAGCAGTCGAGGGTTTTCTCAGGACTCCAAGGTCTCTGCGCGATCGATCATCATGATCGGGATGTTCTGCTCGTTTATGGGATACTTCAGTTTACATCTGCGGCACACCAGGTAGGCCGCTTCCTGGTCCAACACCACTTTTTCCTTGCACTTCGGACAGGCCAGGATGTCGAGCAGTTCCCGTTCAATCATGCTGCGGACCCCCCAGGTCCAGGGGTGGCGGGGCGAGTTGTCGCTCACTGGTTCTCAGAACCCATTGGCTGGTAATAAGATGTTAAGACATGCTCATCCGGACTGTCAAGCCGAATCTTCGATGTAATACCCCATATTCATGTATTTGTTGCGGCGCTTCTCAACAAGCTTGTCCGGTTCGAAATGCTGGAGGTAGTCGAGCTCTTCGTAGATCACGCGCTTGAGCTCCGCTGCCATCGTCTTCGAGTCACGATGCGCCCCGCCGTGGGGCTCCTTGATCACGCGGTCAATGACACCCAGCGAGAGGAGGTCCTCCGACGTGAGTTTGAGCGCCTCGGCGGCATCCCGGCTCTTGCCCTGGTCTTTCCAGAGAATTGCCGCGCATCCCTCGGGAGAGATCACCGCGTAGATCGCGTACTCGAGCATCAGGACCCTGTCGCCAACAGCCAGCGCAAGGGCCCCGCCGCTTCCACCTTCCCCGATGACAATGGAAAGAATGGGGACCTTCAACCCCGCCATTTCGCGCAGATTGCGGGCAATCGCTTCGGCCTGCCCTCTTTCCTCGGCACCGATCCCAGGGTACGCGCCCGGCGTATCGATCATCGTTACAACCGGGAGGTTGAACTTCTCGGCGAGCTTCATCAGACGGAGCGCTTTCCGGTAGCCCTCGGGGTGAGGCATCCCGAAGTTCCGGTGGAGGTTCTCCTTGGTGTTGCGCCCTTTCTGGTGACCTATGAGGACGACCCGTTTGTCGGCGAGCAGCATCAATCCCCCGACGATCGCCGGGTCATCGGCGAACGCCCGGTCCCCGTGAAGCTCGATGAACTCGTCCGCGATCTCGTGTATGTAATCCGCCGTGTACGGACGCATCGGGTGCCTGGCGAGCTGAACGTGCTGCCACGGCGTGAGCTTCGAGAAGATGTCGCGCCTGAGTCTCTCGGCCTTCTCAGCGAGCCGCTTCACCTCGTCATCCACCGCGATGTTGGTCACCGAGGCGAGCTGTCTGAGCTCCTGGATCTTGTCCTCGAGCTCGACGATCGGCTTCTCGAAATCGAGATATGTATTCGACGGCGCACCCCGCGTTTGGCTCTCATCCGGACTCATCGCCTGCACCCTCCTGGTGTCCCACCCCGCGAGCACCTCGTCAAACTGACTTGTGCGCGCCGGGAATAAGCTTGATGTTGCTCGACCCAACCGAGCCGGAAAGCTCCGAGAGGAACTCATAGCCGAGTTTGACGCCAAGCGTTTTGGACCGCACCACGCACGCTTTCTTCCCCGGCTCCTTCAGATGAAAAAACACCTGTGATTTCCCACGGTTCCTGTCGAGGAGCGTTTTCACACGATCGATCGCCCCCTCGCCGATGGCTGACAGATCCAGAGTGATATGGACCTCGCTCGAGTCCGGCGCGTGCTCACCGTCCACCGGCGTCACCGAATTCACGAGGAGCTTCCCTTCTCCCCCGTCGCGGCACGATACTTTTCCCTCGAAGAGAAGCACACGGTCCTGCGAGATGTGACTCTTGTTCTTCGACAGGACGTCGGCGAACATCACCGCTTCGGCCTGCCCCACCGCGTCTTCCACCGTCACGAACGCCATCGGCTGCTTTTTCCTGTCGAACGTGCTCTTCACGCCGCTCACCACACCACCGAGCACCACGTGTTTGCCGTTCGAGCTGGATTTGAGCGCAGCTGTCGTCACCGTCGCCAGTATCTCGAGAGCGCCTTTGAACTTGTCGAGCGGGTGCCCCGAGAGAAAGAATCCGAGCGACTCCTTCTCACGCTGAAGCTCGTCCAGCGCGCCCCAGGGCTCGCACCCTGCGAGCTTGTCGTCAACGACGCGCTGTTCGGCGGTGAAAAGCCCGAATTGCCCTTTTTCGGCGTCGCGAGTGCTCCGCGTCGTTTTTTCGAGGACCCGCGTGACGTTCTCCAGCTTCTGCGCCCTGTGACCGGGAAGCGAGTCGAGCGCTCCCGCCTGTATGAGGCTCTCGATGACCCGCTTGTTCGCCGTCTTGCTGCTGATCCGCGAGCACAGATCGAAGAGCGAAACGTACGCCCCCGCCTTTTCCCTCTCGTCCACCATGTGCTTGACGGCGTTCATCCCCACGTTCTTGACAGCGGCGAGACCGAAGAAGATCTTTGCGTTCTCAACGGTGAACTCGGCACTGCAGCGGTTCACGTCGGGCGCGACGATTTCGATGCCCAGATCCCGGCACTCTTCGACGAAGTTCATCACCGCATCGCTGTCGTTGATGACGCTCGTCATTGTCGCTGCCATGTATTCGGCGGGGTAGTGCGCCTTCAAGTATGCGGTCCGGACGGAGAGCATAGCGTAGGCGGCGCTGTGCGATTTGTTGAACCCGTAGCCCGCGAACTTCTCCATGTGACCAAAGACCTTCTGCGCCGTGTCTTTGGAGATCTCGTTCCCCTTGGCGCCGTCGACGAATTTCTTCTCCTGCTTCGCCATCGCCGGCTTGTCCTTCTTCCCCATCGCCTTGCGCAGAATGTCCGCCTCTCCGAGGGTGAATGATCCGAGAGCGCTGGCGATCTTCATCACCTGTTCCTGATATACGATCACCCCGTACGTCTCACGCAGAATCGGCTCGAGCATGGGGTGTTCGTACGCGACCTTCTTCCTCCCGTGCTTGCAGTCGATGAAGTAGTCCACCATGGCGCCCTCGATCGGGCCCGGCCGGTAAAGCGCGTTGACAGCCACGATCTCGCCGAAGGACGCCGGCTGGAGCTTCTTCAAGACATCCCGCATCCCGCTGCTTTCGAGCTGGAACACGCCGACGGTCCGCGCGGCGCGCAAAAGCTCGAACGTCTTCGGATCTTCGAGGGGAATGCGAGCGGGATCGACCTTGATTCCGTGGTTCTGTTCGATCATCCGTATCGCCATGTCGATCACGGTCAGCGTGCGCAGCCCGAGAACATCTATCTTCAAGAGACCTACGGCCTCCACGCTCTTCATGTCGTACTGGCTCGTGATCTCGCCCTTGGCCGACTTGTACAACGGCAGGTGATTGATCAAGGGAGAGGGCGTTATGATCATTCCCGCGGCGTGGATCGACGCGTGACGGGTGATTCCTTCGAGCGTGAGCGAGAGGTCGATAAGCTTTTTGTTCGGATGGTCCTTCTCCGTCATCTTCTTGAGCTCGGGGACCGCCTCGATCGCCATCTCCAGCGTGGTGTCCAACTTTGTCGGAATGAGCTTCGCGATCTGATCCACCTCCGGAATCGGGATTCCCAGAACCCGCCCCACATCGCGGATCGCGGCCCTCGCCGCCATCGTCCCGAACGTGATGATCTGGCAGACGTTGTCCTTTCCGTACCGGTCGATGACGTAGCGGATGACTTCATCGCGGCGTTCGAAGCAGAAGTCGATATCGATGTCCGGCATGCTCACCCGCTCGGGGTTCAGCATGCGCTCGAAAAGGAGTCCGTGCTCGAGCGGGTTGACGTCCGTTATACCCAACACATAGCAGAGGAGGCTTCCCGCCGCGCTTCCCCGGCCCGGTCCGACCGGGATGTTCTTGCTTCGCGCGAAATTGACGATGTCCCGGACCACGAGGAAGTACCCGCCGTACCCCATCCGATCGATGACCGAGAGCTCGTAGTCGAGGCGCTCGTCGATTTCCCGAGTCGCCCCTCCGAAACGCTGCGCCACGCCCTCGCGCGCGAGCGTCCTCAGGTAATCCGAATTCGACGCGATCCCCTCGGGAAGGGGAAACGAGGGCATGTGAAACGTCCGTTCGTCGAGCTCCACGTTGCACCGCTCGGCGATGGCGAGCGTGTTTTCCAGCGCGTCGGGCACGTCGGCGAACAGCTCGTGCATTTCATCGACAGACTTGAAATAGAGCTCGTTCGTCTTGAAACGGAAGCGGCGCGGATCATCGAACACGGTCCCCGTCTGGAGACAGAGGAGCACTTCGTGAGCCTCGACGTCTTTCTCGTGGAGGTAATGCGCGTCGTTGGTGGCCACGAGGGGTATCCCGGTATCCCGGGAAAGCCTGATCAATCCCTCTTTCGCTTTGGCCTCGTCCTCGATGCCGTGATCCTGGAGCTCGAGATAGAAGTTATCCCGGCCGAAGATCTCTCTTAATCCCTCCGCCTTTTCCCGCGCTTCGTCGTAGCCGGATTGAACGATCGTCTGCGGGATGTCGCCATGCAGACATGAGGAAAGAGCGATGAGCCCCTCGCAATGCTGCGAGAGAACGTCCATGTCGATTCGCGGCTTGTAGTAGAACCCCTCCAGGTAGCCGATCGAGCTCAACCGCATGAGGTTCTTGTAGCCGTCGTTGTTGTATGCGAGAAGAACGAGATGGTGGACCTGCGAGAGTTCTCCCTTTTTCTTCGTCCGGTCCGCCCGGCTCCCCCGCGTGACGTACGCCTCCGTACCCAGGATCGGTTTGATCCCTTCCTGCCGCGCGTTCCGGTAGAACCTCACCGCCCCGAACATGTTCCCGTGGTCGGTGACCGCCACGGCTTTCATGCCCAGTTCTTTCGTCCTCTGGACAAGCCGATCGACTCGTATCGCGCCGTCGAGAAGGCTGTACTCCGAGTGAACGTGAAGATGGACAAACTCACGGGACATTTTACCGGCCCCCCCCGGAACCACCCTTACTTGCGGGTGGGGAGATGTGGAGTTGATGGACGAGCTTCGACGTGTTCCCCAACCGGTCCACCGCGACGATCGAAAGTTCGTGCATCCCGATTATATTCGGGTCGCCAAGGAGCACAAACATTTTCTCAGGGAATCCGTCCCAACGCGCAATTTGTTTGGTCCCATCGAGGTAGATCTCCGTTCGATCGACGTCGAGCCCGCTCCCCCGCTCGGAAATCGGAATCACGGCTTCGCGTATGCGCGCCCCCGTCGCGTAGCTCCTTCGCGACTTCACCTGCGGGACGCCGATCGAAGGCGGAAGAGAATCGACGAGAACCGCGTAGATACCCGGTTCCCGAACGCGCGCGCTGACGATCCCGCCGCGCCGGGACGACGGGCGCATCGACCATGCCCCTTCTCTCTCTCCGAAGTGAAACACCGCCTGCCTCGCCTCGAGCGTATCCGCGTCGGAGAATCGTATCTCGATCGGCCTTCGCAGCGTCGCCGACATCGGACCGAGGCGCACCCCGCGCGTCACCGGGTGCATCCCGGACCCCGCCGGGATCAGGGCTTTCACGCTGCCCTCCCGCCGCGTGACGTAGAGGAGCGCGTCCGAATACACGGACCCTCTCTCCGCCGTGACGCCGAATCCGATGTCGTCGAACTCACGCGTGAACGGCGAATCGCTCCGCAGCGAAAAGACGTGCACGTCACGCGTCGTTCCCTTCTCTCGGACTTGGAGCATGAGCCCCGAGTCGCCGACGTGCTCCGGTGAGAGAGTGACTTCGCCCGCGACGGGCATGGGATTTCTCGGACCCACCGCACCAAGGCGATCCGAATATGCCCCTTCGTACACGGACGCGTCGACGCTCGCCAGGTCGTCGAAAAAATAGCAGCCTGTGATCTCGCCCCTGCCTGCCCAGCGCCGGGCGCCGTCTGCGGCGCTCTTTCCGGCCATCAAACGGTCCCACCCCGTGGAGTTTCTGACAAACGGCAGCGACGCAACCGCCTCGTTGCCCGCCCGATCGACTGCGCGCACGACGGCGGTGTGGACCACATCCCTCGCCGCCGACTTCCCCGGATCTGCCGTCAGGATCTTCATGTCGATGACACCGTCATTCGTGAACTCGCGGTTCCAGAGAGTCTCGCCCCTCCGCCGGAAGAGAAAGAGGAAATGTTGCGCCTTCGCCCGCGCCTTCGCCATGTCGTACGCCAGCTCCACTTCCTGCATGTTCGCATATGTGAACCGCTTCATCTCGATCGCGGCGACCCGCGCGCCGTCCACGTCGAGCTCCACCCGGAACGGGGCCAGACGTCCCGACGCGGCGTCGACGCGGTCCGTTACCTGGGCGGCGATGCCCACCCTCCCGTTGACGACGACCGTTTCCGGCGCGGCAAACGTGCGGGTGTCGACGGCGCGGAGCTCCATGACCAGGGGCGCACAGCGCCCGTTGATCTGGGAGCCCGGCGTGAGAGGCAGGAACTCGACGCGGCGTATCGTCGGCGGAATATCGTCCTTCAGCTCCCAGCCGTCGTCGAGGGGGTTGACGGGGTTTTCCTCCGAGTCGCGAACTTCGAAGTGGAGGTGCGGCGCCGCGGTCCCCGTTCGCCCCGTGTAGGCGACGACGTCGCCCCGTCGCACCGCCAGCTGGCCGGGCTCGAGGGTGATATCCACCTCGTAGCGGCCTTTCCTTGCCTGCGCCGCACAGACCACGCTATCCACCGCCGGCGCGAACTCCGAGAGGTGCGCGTACACCGCCGTTTCGCCCGAATCGAGCTTGATGTACACCGCCTTCCCGTACCCGAATGGAGACGCCCGGAGACGGGCGACGTACCCCGAATCGAGAGCGCGGCACGGAATCCCCTCTCGTCCGAACGACCGGATGTCGAGCCCGGCGTGGATGTGTCTGTCGCGGAATTCGCCGAAGCTCGACGAGAGGTGAACCGGGCCGTCGACCGGCCACGGACGAGGCTGAGGGGCGCGCCGCTCGCCGCTTGCAGCGGCGCGCTCGGGCGCCGCGGCGCGCTCCTGCTCGGCCCCGCGCGGGGACGGCACGAGAGCGACGATAGCCCAAAGGAAAACGGCAAACCTGATCTGTCGGCGTAATCTCACGCGTGGCTTCTCCCGAAAGCCCGGAAACGTTAGCACCCCGTCTCGAACCGTGTCAACACAAGGGGCGCCGTGCCTCGAGCGCCTCTTCGCAACACCCGCGCAACCCCTGGACCTTGCGCCCCGCGCCGGGTATGTGCTACTCTCTCCGGTGCCTCATTCGTTTGACGTTCATCCATATCAAGATCAAGGGAGTACGATACGCCATGATGCGCACAATGCGTGAAAACACGAAGATCATACTCTGGACCGTCGTCGTGAGCTTCGTCATCACCATCTTCGCCGTCTGGGGACTTGACCTCCGGACGGGAAAGGACACCAGCGACCCCAACGTGATCGGCAAAGTCAATGGCATCTCCATCACGCGGACGCAGTACCAGTCGTATTATGAAGCGCTCGCCAGCCAGTTCCGATCTGCATCCAAAGAGCCGCTCACCGTGTCGCAGGAAGAGTTCGTGGGCAATCAAGCGTGGGAAAACCTCGTTTACACCGTCCTCACGGATCAGGAGATCAAGAAACTCGGAATCACGGTAACCGACGACGAAGTAGTCAGCTACCTTCGGACCAGCCCGCCGGCAGAGATCCGGCAGTACTTCCTCGACGACAAAGGCAACTTCGATAACGACAAGTACCAAGCCGCCCTCAATAATCCCGAGGTGGACTGGACGAAACTCGAGGAGCTCGCGAAGGAGCGGATCCCGAGGTTCAAACTCCAGAACTACCTGGCCGCGCAGGTCTTCGTTTCGCCGGAGGAGGTCCACCTCGCGTACATGTCCGAGAACACGGAGATGAAGATCGCGTACGTGGAGTTTCCGATCGACGCGGCGGACGTGAAGGAGTATTCCCCGACGCAGGCGGAGATCGAACCGTACTACACCTCTCATCAGGACGAGTTCACCGAGCCGGCCAAAGCGCGGATCGACGCGGTGAGCTTCGAGTTCAAGCCCAGCGCGAGCGACGTTCAGGACGCCGCGCAGACCGCCGAGCGTGTTCACGGTCAGATAATGGCCGGGGAGGACATCGGCCAGCTGGCGGAGACGAACTCTGAAGCTTCGACGGCCCAAGTGCAGGGCAGCACCGGCTTCATAAAGAAGGGACAGCGTGACGACGCTTACTTCGACGCCCTCGACAAGATGAAGCCGGGCGACGTGGGTCCGCCGATACAAGGCAAGGACGGGTACTACGTACTGAAGCTCATTGAGACGAAGGTAGAAGGCGGAGAGAAAGAATACCACGCCCAGGAAATCCTGATCAAAGCGACGATCAGCAGGCAAACGACGGATTCGCTTTACAGCCTGGCGACAGAGTTCAGGGACAGAGCCCGTGAGGTGGGACTCGACGCAGCCGCGTCGGAAAAAGGGTACAAGATGCTCACGCCTGAACCTTTCACCGACGGAGCCCCAATCGGCACGCTCGGATTCGTCCCCTCGCTCAACCGCTTCGCCTTCGCCAACGCCGTGGGAGTCCTCAGTCCCGTCCTGAGAGGCGACGATCAGTTATACGTGGCTCGCGTCCTCGATCGCGCGCCGGAGAGTGTGCGGCCCATCGCCGACGCGACCGAATCGATACGGCTTCGCCTCATTTTCGATGCCAAGAAGCAGGCGACGCTCCGCGATGCCAAGGCGTTCTACAGGAACGCCGACAACAGCGGGTTCGACGAGGCAGCCCGGATGGTCGGCAAGACCGTGAAAGAAACGCCGCCGTTTAAAGCGGTGGACAACCTCGAGAGCTTCGGCCCGTCCAGCTCGGTCGCCCAGGCCGCGCTCGCTGTCGACCCAGAGAAAACGGCTCCTCCCGTCGAGTGGACACGATCCTTCATCGTTCTGAAGGTCCTTCAGAAATCGCCGATCGACGAAGCGGACTACCGCAAGAAGATGCCACAGCTCCGGGACATGCTTGAAGCGCAGAAGGTTCAGGCGTATACGGCGTACTGGCTCGAGAAAACGAAGAGTCAGAGTGTCATAGAAGACAACAGGTCCAAAGTAGACTGATTCCCGCGGCATGCTCTGGTGCGGTGGGGGGTCGTTGCGCGGTACTCGCTCCAGCTTGTTCGGGGGCGCTATGCAGGGTCGTTGAGAGCCCTGCGCTCCGCTTCGCTCGGCTTTCCGGCCTCGCGGCCGGACGATCCTCGCTCGCTCCCGCGAAGGGCTCTCAACGACCCTGCATAGCGCTCATTTGCCGCCACGGCGGGCGATGCTCGCTCGTTCGAGCGAGGGGCCCTGCAGCGACCCCCCCACCCCACAAGTCAACGCTTGACGTCGGTGTCTTTCTTCTCATCCTCACTCCCCGTTTTCACTTCGTCCTGAACGTCCCGGGCGGCTTTTTTGAATTTCTGAATCGACTTCCCGAAAGCTTCAGCCACCTCGGGCAGCTTCCTTGGACCGAAAATAAGGAGGACGATGATGAGAATGATGATCAGCTCCGTCGTGCCCAACGGCCCGATCAACGCGAATGGACCCATGATTCAGAGCTCCTTTTCTACCAGAACCAGCGAAGCACCAACGCCACGAGGAACACCCCAACCGCGCTCATGAGATTGACTCTCAGCGAAAACCCGAATGTGAAGCTGAAGACGACGAGGTCGAGGTGAAGCGGGCCCACGTGAAAGTCGGTGGAGTTCACGAAGACATCCCTGATGAGTTTGCCTTCCGGGAAGAGTAACCCGATGGCCTGACCGACGACAGTGCCCACGACGATACCCAAAAACATGATCAGCGCCACTACGGCGAGCGAGCGTCTTCTCGGGGCCACTTCTTCGACCTCCTTGATAATATAGGACAGGCGGATTACTCGGGCAAGTTCGAACCGCGGTCGAGTCCGAGCTCGAGCGTACGGTAATCCGCACCGATGATCAATGTTGCATCAACCATCGTGTCATCCTTCAGCTGTTCGATGAACCGGCTGCACCCCAGCAACTCACCCAGCGATTTGATCTCCGACTTTCTACTGCGCGCGATGAGCACGGTCTCGGCATAGTCGAAACCATCCGCGTTGCCCACGTAGAGCACGTCAACTTTTCTCTTCATCAGGGCCCGGGCCACCGCCTTGGCCGCACCGCTTTCCCCCGTACCGTTCAACACCTCGATCCGTATATCGCTGGTGATCTCGTCCCCGTAGGCCCGCGTCATCCAGTTCATCACGCCGACGGCGACCGAGGCGGCGCTGAGCACGAGCGCCGTTCCCAGAGCCAGAAAGAGGATCTTCTGACCCCTCTTCCCGCTCTTCCTCTTGTTCTTTCGCTTCCTCGCAGTCATCCTGCAGAGCCTCTTGCCCGGAGGCCGCTTCGGCTGGAAACCTCGGTCACTCGAAACGAGCCTTGAGCTTGCGGTAGGTGTCGAGGAGATCCTCCGATATCACACGGGTTTCTCCGACGGCCGTCATGAAGTTCGTGTCGCCGTGCCAGCGCGGAACAAGATGGATGTGGAGGTGGCCCACAACCCCGGCCCCCGCGCTCCGACCGAGGTTGGCGCCCACGTTTATTCCGCCTGGTTTGTAAGCATCGAGGATCGCTTTTTCGCAGCGCGCGACCAGTTCGGCAAGCTCCGCGGACTCCTCACCGCTCAGATCGCTGAAGTGCTCCACGTGACGGTTGCAGACAACCATCACATGACCATTCGAGTAAGGGAACGCGTTGATGATCACGTAATGATATTTCCCGCGGTACACCACTCGGTTCTTCTGGTCCTCTTCGTTTCTCAGAACCGAGCAGAAAAGGCACTCGTCCTGCGGTTCACGCTGCAAGTAGATCGACCTCCACGGCGCGTATATTCTCTTCACGGCGACAGTCCTTCGAAGTACTCCCTCACCGCTTTCAGCTCGTTCTCCGTGTTCACGCCCGACACTTCCCACGGATCATCCACACGATACGCCCGGACAGGCTCTCCGCGCCGTTTCAGCACGCGGATAACATCGGTGAGGTAGTATTCCTTCTGGGCGTTGTCCCTGCCGGTCGCGGAAAGCGCCTCGAAGAGCTTGTCTTTCTCGAAGCAAAATAGACCCGAATTGATCTCTCGAATCTCGCGCTGCTCGCCAGTGGCGTCCTTCTCCTCCACTATGGCGAGGAGCGACCCGTCGGACGCCCGGACGATCCGGCCGTACCCCTTCGGGACCTCCACCAGCGCGGTAAGAACCGTCGCGGCGGCCTCTTCCGAGTCGTGGAAGCGAGCGAAGTCCTCGATCGTCTCGGCGCGAAGGCACGGAACATCCCCGTTCAAAACGATAACGGTGCCGGAAAAGCCGTCCAGAGCCTCTTCGCACTGGACCACCGCATGACCCGTCCCGAGCTGGTCCCTCTGGTAGACGAACCGGACCGGCGAGTCTTTCAGCGCTTCAACAACCTGTTCGGATTTGTAGCCCACAACGACGTATACCCGGTCATCGCACACGCCCCGTATCGCCTCGACGACGTGGGCGACCATCGGCTTCCCGCCAACGGTGTGCATCACCTTGGGGATGTCCGACGTCGGCATCCTCGTCCCCTTCCCCGCGGCGAGTATAACGGCTGCCCTTTTCAACGTTGTGAACCTCCAGCGGCACGCGCTGTCTCTCGCCTTCTCCGGCGACGCGGTATCCGCAGCACCGAGTTTCAGAATAGCAGCGTTTCCTCGACGCCGCCTCCGTCTCCGACATCGAGCACGATGTTGTCGATGAGACGCGTCGTTCCCACTCGGGCGGCGACGGCGAGGAGCACCCTACCCCGCACACGGTCGAGGACCGAGAGGTCAGCGGCGTTCACGAGCTCCACATACTCGATATCCCCGATCCCGTGAGCCTCCATGTGCCGCCGGACCTCGCCGGTCACACGCACAGGATCCCTCTCGCCCCGCGTCACTAGGTCCTTCCCGTGGAGGAGCGAGCGGTAGATCCACGGGGCGAGGCCGCGATCCTCCGCCGAGAGATAGCTGTTCCTCGAGCTACGGGCCAGGCCGTCGCTTTCTCTCGCTGTCGGAGAGACAACGACTCTCACTGGGAGATCGAGCTGCTTCGCCATCTCGTGAATCACAACAGCCTGCTGCGCGTCCTTCTGTCCGAAAACCGCCGAGTCCGGCTGGACGATATCCAGCAGCTTGAGCACCACCGTGGCTACGCCCCGGAAATGCCCCGTACGCGACCGCCCGCAAAGCGGCTGGGAGAACCGCTCCACCTCAACCCACACCTCCTGCTTCGCGGGGTACATCTCGCGCGCATCCGGAACGAAAACCGCGCCGACGCCCCAGTTCTCGCACAACGCGAGGTCTTTCTCGACAGGCCTCGGGTACTTTGAGAAATCCTCATTCGGTCCGAACTGTGTCGGATTGACGAATATTGACACGACGACGTGATCGCCGATTCCTCTCGCCACGTCGACGCACGAGCGGTGCCCGTCGTGGAGGGCCCCCATCGTCGGCACGAAAGCGATCGTCTTGCCAGCCGTCCTCTGCCGGCGGACGTGATCCCTGATCCCTGCGATCGTTTCGAACCGTTCCACGAACTCCGCCCGGGTTGTCTCAGGAATAGCTCTGGTCGCGTGAAGGAAACTTGCCCTCTTTGACGTCGCTGATGTACTCGGCGAACGCCTTCGCCATCATCTTCCCTGCATCGCCGTAGCGCTTGACGAATTTCGGCGAAAAATCCTCCATCATCCCCAGCATGTCGTTGACGACGAGGACCTGCCCGTCGCAGTGCGCCCCCGCGCCAATCCCGATCGTGGGGATCGTCACCGACTCGGTGATCCTCTTCGCGAGCGGCCACGGTATCCCTTCGAGAACGATACTGAAACATCCCGCTTCCTCGAGGAATTTCGACTCGTCGACGAGGCGGTCCGCGGCCTCGGGATCCTTTCCTTGAACCTTGTACCCGCCGAACCGATGAAGGGATTGCGGCGTTAGCCCCAGGTGCCCCATCACGGGAATGTCCGCGTCGAGGATCGCGCGTATCACAGCGGCCATGCGGCGTCCCCCCTCGAGCTTGACCCCTTCGGCCCCTCCCTCCTTCACGAGCCGCCCCGCGTTCCTCACGGCGTCCTCCACGCTCGCTTGATAGCTCATGAACGGGAGATCGCCGACGACCATAGCCCTCGGCTTGGCCCGGCTGACCGCTTTGATATGGTGAACGACCTCATCGATCGTCACGGGAAGCGTGTTCTCGTACCCCAGAACGACCATGCCCAAGCTGTCTCCGACGAGTATGACCTCCACCCCCGCCCTGTCCTCGATCACCGCCGTCTGATAATCGTACGCCGTGAGCATCACGATCTTCTCTCCTCGCCGCTTCATGTCGAGGAGCGTATTGATCGTCATTTTATCTCGCCGGGTCATCGCACCTCCCAGGAGGGAACGTAGAATTCGGTTCCCACGACGGGCTCCGAAATCCGCTTGGCCAGATCGCGAAAGTGTCTCTCGTCGTTGACGAAGTCCATCGAATCGGTGTTCACGACGAGGAGCGGTGTCTCATCGTAATTGAAGAAGTAATGATTGAACGCCTCGTTCAGCGTTTCGAGATAGTCTCTCGAAATGCCTCTTTCCACGGGACGGCCCCTTCTCTGGATACGCGCGAAGAGGACATCGCTCCGGGCCTGGAGGTAGATAACGAGATCGGGCCGGATCACACGCTCTTCGAGCTCCCGCGCGATTCGGTTGTAGAGACCGAGTTCGTCGTCGCTCAGGTTGACGTGGGCAAAGATCTTGTCCCTGGCAAAGAGGTAGTCGATGATCGTGAGGTCGTCGAAGAGCTCCTTCTGAACGAGGGCGATCTGCTGTCTGTACCGGTTGAGAAGGAATACGAGCTGGGTCTGGAGACGGAAGACCCCCATGTCGTCGTAGAAGCGCTCGAGGAAGGGGTTGTCCTCGATCTTCTCCTCCACCAGCCGGGCCCCGAAGTGCCGGGCGAGCATTCTCGAAAGCGACGTCTTGCCGACCCCGATATTGCCCTCGACGGCAATCACGGAGACATCATGCTCCAGGAGACTTCGTTTCCACTCGGAGTAGGTCATCTCTCGTTCACGCACACCGTCTCAAGCGAAAACCGCCTTTCTCGCGCTTACCTTTGCGACCCGCTGATTCCCGGAAAGCGACGAGATGATGTCGTCGATACAGCGGCCGGTCGCGGGACACGTGAAACGCGGGGCGATTTCCTTCAACGGGATCAGCACGAACGCCCGGTCCCGGTACGCGGGGTGAGGCACGGTGAGCGTCTCGCTTCGAATGATGGAATCGCCCAGCGTCACGATGTCGATGTCGAGCTCTCGCGATTCGTCGTGCCCGCCCTTCCGGCCCACTTGTTTCTCTATGGCCTGTAACCGCTTTAGCAAATCCCCCGGGCAAAGTAAAGGTTCAAATTCCACGACGGCGTTGATGAAAAAACCCATGGGAGCGCACCCTACGGGTGCGGTCTCATAGAGAGAGCTGATCCGCGCGCAGCGGCCCACGCCGAGTTCTTCGAGGAGCCTCGGGACACCGAGGACGGCGATTTCCCTGTTTCCGAGATTCGAGCCGACGCTCAGATAGGCAGAGCTTGCGTTCAGATCTGCGCCTCTCTCGTCAGACATACCTCGACGTAGGACATGCTGTTCGGGAACGGCAGATTGACCTTGCGAAGATGGATCGTGACTCGCGACACGGGGAAGTTCTCGAGAAGATTGAAGCAGATGTCTTCGCCGAGCGTTTCGAGCAGCCGGTGCTTCCGTCCCGAAACGATTTCGAACACCTTGGCATAGACCGCTTCGTAGTTGATCGTATCTTTCAACGAATCGCTCTGACACGCCGCCCGCAGATCCGCGTGGAGCTCGATGTCGAGCTCGATCTTCTGCCCCACCTCCCGCTCCGCCGGCGACACGCCGTAGTGACCGAACACCGTCAACCCTTGCAAACGGATGATATCGCTCACGAATGTCTCCTGTTGATAACAATCGAACCCGGGCGTCGAGTGTTCACGCGTGACGGCGGCTCGATCCGCAAGCGCAGCAGTTCACCGGAAAGACGAGGACGCCGCGATGCGGTCGAGCGCCTGTTCGATCCTCTCGAGCGGCTGCGTCAGTGCGATGCGGAAGTAGCCTTCCCCGCCCACACCGAAGCCCCTTCCCGGAGTGACGAGCACGTTCGCCCTTTCGAGCAGACGGAGCGCATAGTCCATCGACGTGGACGGCTCCGGGACCTTGACCCAGACGTAGAATGTAGCACACGCGGGGAAACAGTCAAAGCCGAGCTTGGCCAGGAGTTCGGCGGCCCGGCGGCGCCTTTTTTCGAACTCGCCGCGCATCTCTTCCGCGAACCCATCTCCGCCGCCGTCAAGGGTGCGAGCAATGGCCTCTTGAATGGCTCCGAAAACCCCCGAGTCGAGGTTCGCCTTCAAGTGGGCCAGCGCTTCGATCACGTCGCGCCGCCCCACGGCAAAGCCGATCCTCCAGCCCGTGATGCAAAAAGTCTTGGAGAAAGAGAAGAACTCGATGACCGGGGCCTCGAGCGCACCCGGCTGCTCGCACAGGAGGGGCGGCGGTGTCCGGCTGCAGTAGACATCGGCGTACGCGGCGTCGTTTACAACGATGGTCCCGCGCTCGCTCGAGAGTGTCAGGGCGTCCCGGAACACGCCCGCGTCAACCGTGGCGCCCGTAGGATTGTTCGGGTAGTTGAGGAAAAGGAGCCGTGCCGCGTCGAGGTCGGACTGCGGGAGCCGATCCCATGCGGGCGCAAAACCTCTCTCTGCGTCGAGGCTGTAGAAAAGCGCACGGGCCCCGGCAAACTGGACCGCGGCGCCGTAAACCGGGTATCCCGGATCCGGGAGGAGCGCGAGGTCACCCGGGTTGCACACGGAGAGCGGCAGATGGCCGATTCCCTCTTTGGATCCGACAAGCACGAGGATTTCGTCGATGGCCGGGGACACACCGCAGCGCCGGACGAGGTACCTCTGGATGGCAGCTTTCAGCTCGGGGGTCCCCCGTTGAGGCGGGTAGAAATGGTGCTCTTCCCGGTGGAGAGCGGCCTTCAGGTTTTCGAGAAGGACTCCGGGAGGTTGGAGGTCGGGATCTCCGATGCTCAGATCGATCACATCCCGGCCCGACGCCTCCGCCTGCCGGCACTGATTCTCGAGGTCCTCGAACAGATAGGGCGGCAGAGAGAGAAGCCTGTTCGCCTTCATCGGGGGCACATCATTGGTCGATCCCGGAGAGATCGAGCGTCATCACCCTTGGCGTATCTTTATCCAGGAAAAAGAGATACGCTGTCTCGCTCCCGGGTCGCCAGGTGGACCGCAACGACTGCAGAGGCTGTCCGAAGCTGACCGCGCCTGACGAGTTCTGCACAGCCGGGGTGATACGGACGGGCGTGCCGCTTCCAGACGGCCGCATGTCGACGAGTTCGTACCACACGTCGGCTCCTCGCGTGACCGTGTAGATCAGGTAGTCGCTGTCGGGAGCGGGGGACACGGAGAGATCGCCCAACCGGTCACCTTTCACGGCAGCGAACACGTCATCGAAGTCGCCGGCCGTCGTTATGCGGTAGATCCTGTTCAGACCGTCATCGGGATTGAACACGCTCGCGGCAAGGTAAAGGCCGTTGGGAGCCCAGCGGATGTCCAGGACCTTTCCCGGCGCCGCGACCAGGCGAGAACCGGGTACGTCGGTTGGGATCAATCGGACCTTTGCGTCCAGCCCGATCACAGCGAGAACCGGGTACGCCGAGTTCGGGTTCCACTGCTGCGTGAGGCTCGCGGGGGGCGCCGAAGTCCCCGACGCCATCAACCCGCCCGTGTCTGTAAGCCGCTCGAGCGCGTCGGGAATCGTGTCGGGTGTAACCGCTCCGCCCTCGACGGGAAGCGCATAGAGCTCCCATTCGGATGGCGCGCTTCGATCCGAGACGAACACGAGGTGGTTGCTGTCGCTCGAGAACATGGGATAGAAACTCCGCGACACATGAGGGGCCGTGCTGTTTCCGTTGAACGTCGCGCGACGCGTCGTTCCTCCCGCGATGTCGTACACGAACACGGCGAAACTGTCCACGGTCGCTGCAAGTTGGTTTTGATCGAGAAGGCTGCCCTGATAGGCGATGAACTTGCCGTCGGGCGAGAGACACGGATTGGTGTACTCGTTCGGCCGGAAACGGAAGATCAGGCTGTCGCTCTTGATCGTGGTTTGCGTCGACGTCTGGATATCGTCGTAAACCACGGTCACACGCCGAGGGAACGTGGTGGTGATGACCATGTGGGCCGCGTGAGTGCGCGCATCGTCGAAGCTGAACTGCGTGCCCAGCGGGGAGCCGGGAAACACTTCGTCATCGGTCGTGCCGTCCTTGAACCGTATGACGAGACCGCTCGCCGCGTCCAGGGGCGCACTCGTATAGTAGACCGCCCCGCCTGAAGGCATCGTATACAGCGCGCCAGCTTTCTCGGTGATGAAATCCTCGAGCTGGCCCACGAAAACCGCGCCGCTCGCCGACGACGAGCTGACTTCGTTCTTTGCGGTGACCGAGATCGTATAGACCGCCGACCCGTCCGGCGCGTGCCAGCGAACTGATGACTTGTCGTCCTCCAGGAGGGCACCGCCCGACACCGTCCATCGGTACGTGACAAAATCGCCCAGGTTCGGCGTGCTCGATGTGACCACAGCCGTTGCCCGCATCGTATCCCCTGGAGCCGGCGACTTCGGATTGAAAATGATCTCTTCGACGGTGATGTCCGAGGACCCCGGTCCCACGCCGTCGTCGTTCTTCTTGTCCTCGCCGCACCCGGCCACGAGCCCAATCAAAAAGAAGAACCCGGCTGCCAGCGCCACCGAGACCAGCCTGCTAAACGATGTGGTTTTCAAGGATACCTCCGTCACTTGGGAACGTCTCGAAGAGAAACCCGTCTGCTTCGATTAGATCTGCAAGGAAATGTCACAGTTCCAGATTGTTCTTGGGTGGGGCGTTACCGTTAAAAAGAATAGAAGCCAGCACTTTTGATTTCAAGGTCTTTTTTTGGGCGGATCCGCCCGTCCCGCAGTCCCCGGGCGGCGGAATCCGTTGAATTTCCACAGGCAGTAGAGACCCCGTGGGACGAGGTGCGGATCCCAGATCCACTCGGCCGGCAGCCGGCCGACCAGGGGACGGGCCCCTCCCCCGGTGATGAAAACGGAGGGGGAGCGCCCCGACGCGCGCCGGAGCTCCCGCACTGCCCCCGTGATCGCCCCAACCACTCCCACATGGACTCCGAGAATCATGGACGGCTCGGTGTCGTCGAAGCGCTTGGGGAAACACGATGTCACGCGGCCCCGCGTGATCTTGGGGAGGCGTCTTGCGTAATTCCCGAGCGCCCACAGGCCCAGACCGGCGCCCGGCATGATCAGGCCCCCTCTGAAGTTGCGCGAGACGACGAGATCGACCGTCACCGCGGAACCGACATCCACGACGATGGCGTGCTCGCGCCGCGGACCCAAAGCGCCTGCCGCCGCGCACAAGCGGTCGGTCCCCAGCCTGGCGGGTCTCGCGACGCCGACGCGAAAGGGGAGCTTCCACGTGTGACGGACGAAAGACACGGGACACCCCGTCGCACGACGGAGCGCCGATGAGAGCGGCCTGTCGAGCTCGGGAACGACCGTGCACACGACCACGCCCTCGACGCGGCAGAGCTTCGGTGACCAGGTCTCGAGCGCTTTCGAGAGACCCCAGGGCTCCTCGGATATAGACGCCGTCGCGAAAGCGAAGAGCGCTTCGACCCGATCGGGACCGACAAGCGCTCCCTTCACGCGCGTGTTTCCCGCGTCAACGGCGAGGATCATTGCTTTCTCCTCCGTCGCAATGCAAAGACACTTCCTGCTCGCGCAGCGCCATGCGTCCGTCTGCCGTCTCGACAATGAGGCTCCCATCCGTCCCGACGTCGAGCACCCTCCCCACACTCTCCGCTCCGGACTTCTCGAACCGGACCGTTTTCCCCAGGATAGACAGTCTCGACATGTAGCGCGGCGCAATCTTCACGAAACCCTCACGTGCGAATTCATCGTATCCCCGCTCCAGAGCGGAGAGAAGACGCGCGAGAACGTCCGCGCGGTCCCACGTGAGCCCCGTGAGCGAGCGGCACGAGCACGAGCGAGCGCGAATCTCTTCAGGGAAATCTTCCGTGCCCATGTTGACGTTCACCCCGATTCCCACAATGACGAACACGGCGACCCTCCCTTTGGAAACTCCCTCGGACAAGATTCCGCATATCTTCTTCCCTTCCACAAAGACATCGTTCGGCCATTTCACACCGGCCTCCCGCCCGGTGATCGCGGCGAGCGTCTCCGCGACAGCGACCGAGAAGACCAGGGTCACCGGCAGAATCGCATACGTCTCGACTTCGGGCCGAAGAACGAGAGAGAAAAGTACGTTCTTCCCCGCCGGGCTCTCCCACCTCCGGTCCCACCGCCCGCGTCCCCCGGTCTGATAATCGCTGACGACGAGAGTGCCGTGCGGCTCTCCCGCTCTGGCGAGGTCCGCAGCGAACCTGTTCGTCGAATCCACCTCGCGCAGATAGTAGATGCGCCGGGCGAGCCACTGTGTCTCCAGCCTGTTCCGTATTCCGCGCGGAAGAAGATCGTCCCTACACGGCATTCGCTTTGACCTCCAGGCTGAGATCCAGAGCGCGAGCCGAGTGTGTGAGCGCTCCTATCGAAATGTAATCTACGCCTGGCATCGCGTAGGCCCGAACGTTTTCGAGGTTGACCCCTCCGGACACCTCGACGGCGATCGAATACCCGGGGTTCTCCCGGCGGTAGGCCGCGATGATGCGGACCGCGTCGGCGACGTCATCCGAGGAGAAGTTGTCCAGCATCACACGCCGGACCGGCGCGCCGAGGAGCTCGCGGAGGAACTCGATCGAGTCGACCTCCACCTCGACATCTGCGGGGGGCCTTTTCCTCTCGAGAAGATCCCTGAGCGCGGGCACTCCGCCGACGGTCCGAAGATGGTTCTCTTTGACGAGGATCATATCGCTCAGGTTGAACCGGTGATTCTCTCCCCCTCCCACGCGGACGGCGTGCCTTTCGAGACTCCTGAGAAGCGGCGTTGTCTTGCGCGTATCGAGTATCTTGACGCCCGTCCCCTTGACGCGCTCGGCGAACGCGGCGGTGACAGTCGCAATGCCCGAGAGCCGCTGCAGAAAATTGAGCGCGGTGCGTTCCGCGGCGAGGATCCCCGCCGCGCGCCCTTCGACCCGCGCGATGACGTCTCCGTCGCGGACCCGTTCTCCGTCCCTCACGCGGGGCTCGAAACGGACCTTCGGGTCCGTTTCTACGAACGCCGTGCGGGCGACATCCACCCCGGCGATCACTCCGCGTGCGCGAGCGACGAGGGCCGCCGACATCTCGCGAAGACCGATCTCGAGATACGACGTCGTCACGTCTGTCGCCGCGCCGTCCTCGCGAAGCGCCGCCGCGACGATCTGGCGGACCTCCGCCTCATTCATGCTTTGCGCCTCACCGTGGCCTGCCATGACTCCGCCCTCTCTTTCTTGGCGAGTAGCCCTTCTTCTCCACTGCGAGTTGGATACGGACTTCCTCGAGACGGTCGCGCAAGCTCGCCGCCTTCTCGAAGTTGAGCGCCTGCGCTTCCCGGATCATTTCCTCCTCGAGCATACGTGCCAGCTCCTCCGGGGGCATGTCCCCGCCGACGATCACGTCGGCGCCGTCCACTCTTCTCGCGTCGGCCACCGACGTGCTCAACCGCACCTCGTCGAGCGTTTTGACGATCCCCCGCGGGATGATGCCGTATTCCTTGTTGTACGCGAGCTGGAGCTCGCGCCTCCTGTTGGTCTCGTCGATGGCGCGGCGCATCGACGCGGTGATCTCATCGGCGTAGAAGATCACCTGCCCCGATACGTGACGGGCCGCGCGGCCCGCAGTCTGTATGAGGCTCGTCTCGCTCCTCAGGAAGCCCTCTTTGTCGGCGTCGCACACGGCGACAAGAGACACTTCGGGCAGATCGAGGCCCTCGCGCAGCAGGTTGATTCCCACGAGGACGTCGAACTCACCGAGCCGGAGGCTTCGCAGGATATCGACCCGCTCCAGCGCGCCGATGTCCGAATGAAGATAGCGCACCCGAATGTCGAGCGACGCAAGATAGTCTGTGAGCTCCTCGGACATTCTCTTGGTGAGAGTGGTGACGAGAACCCGCTGTTTCTTCCGCACGCGCTTTCTGATCTCACCGACGAGGTCGTCCACCTGATTTCCTGCGGGGCGAACGATTATTTCAGGATCGACGAGTCCCGTGGGACGTATGACCTGTTCGACGACCTCGCCCTCCGTTTTCGAAAGCTCGTAGTCCCCCGGCGTCGCGCTCACGTACGCGCAGGCATCGATGATCCCGGCGAACTCCTCGAATCTCAGCGGCCGGTTGTCCAGTGCCGACGGCAGCCTGAAGCC
>Ga0315273_10001287_pt1 | contig 28319 bp, 28 predicted proteins | sample YL17G02_0_MG_FD_205753 | JGI IMG/M metagenome (GOLD analysis project Ga0315273, IMG submission 205753) | Sediment microbial communities from Yellowstone Lake, YNP, Wyoming, USA - YL17G02_0 | ecosystem: Environmental > Aquatic > Freshwater > Lake > Sediment | place: USA: Wyoming | collected... | reverse complement strand
GTGGAAGCGTGGCAGAAACGAAGGAACAACGCGAATTCACGAATCGACTGGCAATTCACCACAAAGGACGCCAGGATCAAGCTCAAGCGTCTTTATCCGACGCTTGATACATGACATGACACTAGGGCTCGATGGGTACGTTCCTAAGTTCGCCAACTGCGAGCACTGGGACTACCTCTGCAACGGCACGGGGACGTCACTCTCTACGCCCATAGCAACAGGAGTCGCCGCGCTGATTCTCTCACTACGCCCCGATTTCATGGACTCCACAGACCCCGCCGGGATCATCCGGCGCATTCTGGAAGGTTCCTCTGATAGCCTGGGCGCACCCGGGTACGACACTCTCTACGGCTATGGCCGCGTAAACGCCTACCGCGCCCTGCTGCTTGCCTGCAATTGCCCGCGCCAGGGGGACGTGGACACGGTCAACAGTCCGGGTGTCGTGGATGTGATGGACGTGTTTCAGGAGATCGAGATCGTCTTCGGTAGCGCCTTTGATCCTCAGGATCCGTCGTGCCCGGCCACGCGGGGAGATGTGAACAATGACAGCGTGGCCGATGTATTCGACATCATCCAGATCATTGCGATCGCCTTCAGCGGCGGCTTTGCATGCAATCCCTGCACGCCCGGCGTCCCCGCGGGATGTCCGTGATGCAGTGGACTCGGCCATCCTCTTGACCGAGGGTCAATGATGAGCGAGCGGCGTTGAACCCAGTGAGCAGTCTGTGGGATGTCCCGTCGAGTACGGAACATCCCACTCTTATGAAGCAGAAGATCAGAGTTTGATTGCCTGAACCGCAGTCTGCCCGAGCCAATGGGAACCAGGAATGCCATGTGTTGAAGCCAGAAGGCAATCACGGCCGCGGCGGCGGGAATTGCCAGGCGGCTGACTTGTCAGCGGGAGTCAGAGCCGGGACGGATGCGGGCGGACCGGGATCTCAAAACCGCCAATTCGCCACGACACGCACTTCGTCGTCCGGGGCGAGCAGCGCCTGCCCGCCCCAGTATTCATCGCCCATCTTTCGCGTGCGTTCCAATGTCAGAAGGTAGGAATCGGAATAGGCGTCGAACATCGATATGAAGACGGTAATACCGGTCAGCCAGTAGAAGTAGTTTCGGCTGTTGCGCGCGGAATCGAAACTGTTGAACGCGGCCAGCCGCGCGGCCCCGCTGTCGGGATCGGTGCGTTCCCACGCGCGCAGGCGGTCCGAAGTCCGGTGGCGCCAGATCAGAGATTTCGTCAGGAAGTATGTCTCGATGCCGAAGTAGACGGCGGCCTTCTGCTTCTTCCCGTTGCTCCACTGCCCCCAGCCGGGGAAGGCCACGGATTTCAGCAAAGTCCCGGTCGGCGAGCGGAAGAATCCTGGATGGGAAGGGCGACCGGCACGTCTCGGTCCGCTGCTGTCTGTAGCAACGATGCCGTGAGTCCTCGGGATACCCGGCAGCGAGTCGCGGACGCGGACTGACGCATCCGGCGGGACAGACGTCTCCCCAACCGGAGTGCCGGGAGACGAGGGCGGGCTATCGATGGCCGCATTAGCCAAATCGACGCCTGTAGGGGCGGGTCTAAGACCCGCCCCTACGGGGCCTGTTGAAAAAGCCACCCCCGTCCAATTCTGCAAGGCGGACAAGAGTGTCCGCCCTACCGAAAAACTAGATATTGGCAGGCTGGACACTCCTGTCCGGCCTTTCTCGACACTGCCCTCTAGAGATGCGCGGCCCGCGAGCCCGCTTGCTGAAGAGTAAGAGACCGGCATCTCTCCCCAGGTCGTCGATGCGCCCGACAGAGCAAACATCGCCAGCACGAGCGTTCCAGCCCGGCGAACAGACTTCAGATCCGCCCCACGGTTCCTCTTGTGCATGACGCTGCTCATCCCAAAGGAATCCCACGCCAGAGCGCCAATATCGTTCCATATCTGAGACTCGTCCAGCATTGTCCGACTCGTCCCGCCCGAACGCATGCGTCGGCAGACCCACTTGCCGCTTGGGAAAGTGCGCTGAAATCGTTACCTTGATCATTGATGTCCACGATCGTGATCTCGAAGCGGCTGGTGGAGGCGTTGACTGCTGACCGGGTTCGGGTCGTGGCCCTTACCGGCGCCGGGATCTCGGCGGAAAGTGGCATTCCCATCTTCCGCTCAGCCGGCGGATGGTGGAAATCCCACCGGCCTGAAGACCTGGCAACACCCGAAGCGTTCGCCCGCGACCCACGGACAGTCTGGGAGTGGTATGAGTACCGGCGCGGAATTGTCGCGACGGCGATGCCGAACCCAGGACACCTCGAATTGGCGCGTTGGGAGCGCCATTTCGACCACTTCACCCTGATCACCCAAAATGTCGACAGTCTGCACCGCCGGGCCGGCTCATCGCAACCCCATGAACTGCATGGTAATATCAGTCTGTCGATTTGCCATCACTGCCGACAATCAAAAGGGAGCGTCGGCTTGGGATCAGATGGAGAAATCCCGCGTTGCGCGTGTGGCGGTCTGATCCGTCCGGCTGTAGTCTGGTTTGGGGAACCTTTGCCTCCGCAAACCCTACAATTGGCTTGGGATGCATCGGAGCACGCGGACGTTTTCCTATCAGTGGGCACCTCAAGCATCGTACAACCGGCGGCCGATTTGGCCCGGGTTGCCAAGCGGGCGGGGGCGTTCCTGATCGAGGTAAATCCAGAGGAAACGGAAATGTCTCACGTATTCGACGAAGTGCTCCGAGGCCCGGCAGGAATTGTTCTGCCGGAGGTCGGGCGATACATAGGTGCTGAACCAAGGGATCTTGCTTTCAGCGATGAGAAGAAGGAACGTGCCGAAAACCACCACTGCTGAAGTAGCCTTGGAGATCGCATCCGAAGACGGTCTGGCGCGCCCGCTATCGACCGCCGATCGGGAAACTCCGGCTTTGTCGAATCGGCTGATCCCGGATTCCGCCGAGGCCACCCAGCGAGTCGCGCAGGCGAGGGATATGCTTGTTGCCTGCTCGGTGTGCCCGCGGATGTGCGGGACAGCCCGGCTGGCCGGGGAGATTGGTCTGTGCCATGCGGGCGAAGAGCTCAAGGTCGCCAGCTGGAATCTGCACAAAGGCGAAGAGCCGCCGATCTCCGGACACGGCGGGTCGGGGACCGTCTTCCTCTCGGGATGTTCCCTGCGCTGTGTGTACTGCCAGAACTACCCGATCTCCCAATTCGCTGCCGGCGAGATCATCAACACCGGCCGCCTCGTGGAGATCACGCTCGATCTGGAGAAATCCGGAGCGCACAACATCAACTTCGTGACGCCGACTCACTACACACCGCAGATCGTAGATGCGGTCATTCGCGCCCGCCGCCGGGGACTTGGCTTACCGATTGTCTGGAACACATCCGGCTATGAGCGCGTCGAAACGCTGCGTCTTCTCGACGGCATCGTTGATATCTTTCTGGCCGACATGCGGTACGGGGATGACACCGCCGCGAAGAAATACTCCAAAGTCACCGGCTACGCCGCGATCAACCAGGCGGCAATCGCCGAAATGCACCGGCAGGTGGGAGTCCTGACCCTCGACGATGATGGGATCGCCCTACGGGGTTTGCTCGTGCGGCACCTGGTGTTACCCGGAGGAGTCGCCGCTTCCGGCAAAGTCTTCAAGTTTCTCGCAGACAAAATATGTCCACAGACCGCCGTCAGTGTCATGAGCCAGTACTTCCCCGCGCACAAGGCGGCCGATGATGCCCTGCTGAAACGGCGGCTGACATCCGATGAATACGCGGCTGCCCTGTCCGAATTCGAGGCAGCCGGATTGAGCAATGGATACTGCCAGGATTACTGAGATGTTCGCAGCAATCCCCGACCATAAGGGAGTATTGAAAAAGTGCCCCGCCACAGGCGGGGCCACCGAACACAGACTTCTCGGTGGGGCGGACACTTCTGTCCACCCATCAGATGAGCAACGGGATGGCTTTTTCAACACTCCGCATGCCGGAGCACGGCGGACGGAACGCGGACCGCAAAACGTATTGCGCCCCCTGTTTCTCATCCTGCTGTCCGTAACGCTGGGTGGCGGGTGCGCTTACTTCAACACGTTCTATCACGCGCGCAAGGCATTCAGTGAGGGGGAAAAAGCCCGGAAGAGCGCTGCTCAACAGGGTACCGCGATCAGTGCGGGAAAGAACTCCTATGAGAGAGCAATCGAAAAGGCCAACAAGATTGTCGAGAAGCATCGCAAGAGCAAATACCATGACGATGCCCTCTTCCTGATCGGGATGTCGTACTTCAAGATCAACAACTTCACGAAGTCTGAGGCCGCCTTCCGCGAGCTTCTGGCAATCCACCCCAATTCGAATCTGGCGGAAGAAGCCCAGCTCTATCTTGCCCGCTGCCGGATAGAGCTGGGAGACGAAATCGCCGGTTTCCATGCCTTCTCCGAACTGGCCGAAATAGCCCGTAAGCCGGAATGGCGCGCGGAAGCGATCTACCAGCGGGGCGAGCATTTCTTCCGCAACGAGATGTACGACTCGGCAGCGGCCGAGTACCAACGCGTCTTTACCGATTACAAGAACAGCGAACGGGAGCTCCCGTCCCGGCAGCGGGCGGCCGATGCATTGCGACACCTCGGGCAATACGATTCGGCAATCACACTCTATGCCTCCCTGATTGACAACAAAGAGGCTCCCATCCGATTCCAGGCGCTGCGCGGAATGGGCGAGGCCAATTACGAGTCGAACCGTCCTGACTCAGGGATTGTCATCTTCTCCGCGATGACCGAGAACGAGGACTACACCGATTCGATTGGCAGCATTCGTTTGCTCCTGGCGCGCGGTTTGAAGGATGTCGGCGACAATGACGGCGCCTGGCGGCAGTACGAACAGGTGGCCGCCCTGCTTGAAAAGTCCAGGTGGTCGGCCGAAGCTCTGTTCCGAATGGCGGAAATTAAGCAGTTCCAGGAGAAGGACCTGATAAGGGCCAGAGAGTTGTACGAAAAGTCGCGCCAGGAGAACGCGACCAGTGGCTTTGCTCAACTGGCACTGACCCGATCTGCCAACATCACGAAACTCGAGCAATTCCGCAAAGAACTCGGACGCGGGGAGTTGAATCTGCCTGAGAAAAACAGAGCTCAAGGGGAGCTCTACGATCCTGCCCGACTTCCCCGCCTCGAACGACTGATCACATACTCCCCGATCGAGGCGCGTCCCTTAGACTACCAGCCCCCGTCCCCGATCGACTCGACCAGCCTGGTGTTCGGACCCGAGACGCCAGCCGAGTTGGTTTCGGCTGCCTCCGGATCGCACGCCTCGTCGGAACCGCTTGGCCCGCCGTCCCCTGGGATGCCCGGCACAACAACGATGGCCAGCGAGTCTTTGGGACCTCCGGCCTCTCTGGCTCCTTTCTATGGCCCGCCGTCCCCCGGGATACCCGACACAACAACGATGGCCAGCGAGTCTTTGGGACCTCCGACCTCTCTGGCTCCTTTCTATGGCCCGCCTTTCAACCCCGCTGACCTCGCCTATAACGAGCGGATCAGGGTCATGCTGACAGAGGCAGCCTGGCATTCATTGATCAGAACCGATTCGGCATTTGGCCCGCCGTCACCGGCATACCTGTATGAGTTCGGCACCGGGAGACTGCTCGGTCCCGTGACTCCTCTGGACACAGTGCCGGCTGGCCCGGCAACCACGCAAATCGACTCGACCGCGTTGCGGGCTAAAGCTGAGCGTGACTCCACGCGGGTTGAGCGTTTGGCTGAGCTTGAGAAAGTCAAATCCGGAGCCAACACCCAGATGCAACTCGCCGAGCTCTACCGCTTTGATCTGGGATACCCCGACTCGTCGCTGGCTGAGTACGACAATCTCGTTGAACGCTACCCGAACACGCCTTACGCCGCCAAGGCGCTGCTGGGAGCCGCTGATGTCCTCATGGAATCGCTGGCCGATACGGCAGCGGCCGAGGCGCGTCTGCACCTGATCCTGAACGAGTACCCCTACACCGATTTTGCCGGCGACGCACTTACGCGTCTGCATCTGGAGGGAACTCCCGCCGACACTGCCCATCCCCTTCTGGCGTATCGCAAGACCGAAAAGGCGATGCAGGACAGGCGCAATACCAGACGGGCTTTGGAACAACTGGAGGAATTCATCGACCGTTATCCCGAGTCGCGGCTGGTTCCCAACGCAGAATTCGCGATCGCTACGTTGAAAGAGGCTCATTTCCCCGCTGAGGATTCCTCACTTATCATGGCATATAAGGCAATCGAGACGAAATACCCCAACACTCCATTCGCCATGGCCGCTGCCGAGAAACTGACTTTCACGGTCAAGCGTCCACAGAAACGCGTGGCGCCGAAAACGCAGGATACTACGGCCGTCGGCGGCCCCAAGCTCCCAGGAACTTCAGCCGCCGACTCCCTGAAGAAGAAAGAAACCTCCCTCCCCAAGGCCCCCCGAAAGCTCAAAGTGCAGGGCCAGTTTGTATACCCCGAATCGGAGTACAGCACCCGCTGGAAGGGGAAGGTTGTCTACAAGATCCTGATTGATTACTCCGGGCAAATCGCACAATATGAGTTGCTCAATGCTTCGTCTTCGAACGACATCAACGAGGCGGCCCGCAAGGCCGTCGAACAGACGATGTTCTTCCAAGACTCGATCCCGCCAGAGTCCTTGAATATGTGGTACCGCTATGAGATAGATGTGACACCGCCGGCGCGTGAGCAAGATGCGTTCGACCGATTGGGTCTCCCCCAGGATCCCCAAAACCCGTGAACCATCCCCACCCGGCCATATTGCAGTGGACCCGCCAGGTCGGTCCCGGGATATTTCATCAACGCTTCGCCGATCCCCACATTGCACGCCACGCCAGGGCGGGTCAGTTCGTGCACCTTCTGCCCGGCGCCAAACACCTGTTCCGGCGTGCTTTCTCGGTCTACGCTACGGATCCCGACGAAGGCACTTTTGACGTTCTGCATCAGGTTCTTGGCGAGGGTACACGATGCCTGTCGCGGTTGAAGAAAGGTGATACTGTGGACGCGCTCGGCCCGCTGGGAAACCGTTTCCCCCTGCCCGAATCGGGACGGCGCGCTGTTCTCATTGGCGGTGGCATCGGCATGGCGCCGTTGCGTCTTTTTGCGCTGGAATTGCACCGTTCGCTCGCCAGGCGCATGCGGCGCAAGATCGACGTTGACAAGACACCGCTTTTGCTCTTGGGTACCCGGTCACGGTCCCTTGCTGTCGTGCCTTGGGGCTTGGTCGGCCTTGGGATGCGGCCCGTTTGGGCATCCGATGATGGTTCGCGTGGTTTCCACGGACATGTCGTGGCCCTTCTTGCCGACCAGATCGCACGCGGTCTTCTCACCCCGGAGCGGTCGGTCATCTATGGGTGCGGCCCCGAGCCAATGATGGCGGCACTGGCCCAACTCTGTGCGCAGAATCGCATTCCATGCTACGTATCGCTGGAACGCTCCATGCCCTGCGGTTACGGCGTCTGCATGGGCTGCGTGATCAAAACCAGGGGACGTGAAGGATACGAGACCTATAAGCGTGTCTGCAAGGATGGTCCGGTCTTTGATGCCGGGCAGATCCTATTCTGAGCGATATGCCGAAATCATCGGGCAAAAAACCTGATCTGAGCGTCGCAATCGCCGGCGTGACATTCGCCACACCCGTCTGGACTGCCTCCGGCACCGCCGGGACCGGCGAGGAAATCGAGCAGTGGTGCGACACTAAGCGTCTGGGCGCGATGGTCACCAAATCGGTGTCGCTGCACCCACGTTCAGGGCATCCCTATCCCCGCACGGCCGAGACGGCAAGTGGGATGCTCAACTGCATCGGCCTGCAAAACAAAGGAATCGATGCGTTCATCGCCGACGAGCTCCCGCGGCTGAAACGCATGCCGACCCGTGCGGTGATCAACATCGTCGGCGAGAGTATTGAAGAATATGCCGAACTCGCGCGACGCTTGTCAGGTGCCGACGGGGTTGACTGCCTCGAGTTGAATCTGTCCTGCCCCAACGTCGCGCGTGGCATCGACCAGGGTTCCGATCCGATCTGGGTCGGCAACTGTGTCGGCGCTGTCCGAAATGCCACGAAAATACCCCTGATAGTGAAACTCACTCCCAACACCAATGACATCGCCGCTCTTGCACGCGCCGCCGCCGACCACGGGGCCGACGCCATCTCGGCGATCAACACGCTGGTCGGCATGGCCATCAATCATAACACGTTCAGACCCCGTCTCTCCAACGTCACCGGCGGTCTTTCCGGCCCGGCGATCAAGCCGGTCGCGCTGGCCGCGGTTTTCAAGATCGCCCGTGCGGTGAAGATTCCGGTGATCGGGATCGGCGGCATCATGACCGGCCTCGACGCCGCGGAATTCATCATCGCCGGTGCCAGCGCGATCCAGGTCGGCACCGCCCTATTCCGCAATCCCACAGCCCCCATCCAAATCGCCGACGAACTCGCCGGCTATCTGCGCACCAAAGGCATCGCCAAAGTGAGCGATCTCGTGGGGCGGGTGGCAGTGTAACCCGCCGCCGCCACATCCTGCAAACTGAAAGCCCCCCCCTGGCCCCCGCCGCGTATTGCTGTTGCGCATTCTGCCGGGATGACTAACTTGCCGCCTGACGAAGAGGATGGCCATGGGCTTTCTGGAGAAGCTGGCACAGCGGCGACAGGTAACCGGGGGGATTCTTTGTGTCGGGCTGGATCCCGATCTGGAGAAGATGCCGCCGAAGATCGCCGCGGCCCCGAGACCGCTGTATGAGTTCTGCCGCCGTGTGGTTGAGGCGACGCTGCCCTATGCGGTGGCGTACAAGCCGAACCTGGCGTTCTTCGAGGCCTCTGGATCGGGCGGGATCGCGCAGCTCGAACGCCTTATGGCCGAAATGCCGGTAGATATTCCCACGATCCTCGATGCCAAACGAGGAGACATCGGCAACACGGCACGGATGTACGCCCACTTCCTGTTTGGCCATCTGGGCGGCGATGCCGCCACGGTCAATCCGTTCCTGGGACGGGATTCTCTCGAACCATTCTTCGAGTACCCCGGCAAGCTGCCGTTCGTTCTCTGCCTCACGTCCAATCCCGGCTCATCAGACATTCAAATGGTGGTAGCTGGGGAGCAACGTATCTACCAGCGAATCATTGTCCTGCTGCGCCGATTCCACAAACCGTGCGGGTTGGTGGTTGGCGCACGGCATACGGCGATGCTGGAAGACGTGCGTCGTCTGGCCAACGATTGGCCGATCCTGATACCCGGCGTCGGCGCCCAAGGGGGAGATCTCGTGGACGCCGTGCGGGCGGGTACCGCCGGAGGATTGGCACCCGCTGTGATCAATATCTCCCGGGACATCCTCTACGCCTCCCAGGGGGAGGACTTCGCCGAGGCCGCTGCGGCCAAGGCACGCTGGTACGCTGAAGAGATGGCGAAAGTCCTCAAGAAGCCGCTGTTTTCCCACAAAGGCGCGAGTTGATGCCGACAGGCGGAAACAAGCCTCCCATGAAACCGGCCGACCTGCCCAAGATCGTCACCGCCGCCCAGATGCGCTCCATCGATGAACGCGCCATCCAAGGGATGGGCATCCCGAGCCTGACGCTGATGGAGAACGCAGGACGGGGCGTCGCCAATTTGGTCCACGACCGAGTCTTCGAAGGCAGCATACACGGCAAACGCGTGGCGGTCGTATGCGGACGGGGGAACAACGGCGGAGATGGATTTGTCGCCGGACGGTTTCTGGCCGAGTCGGGCGCCCGTGTCACGTTCTATCTAATCGGCGCCCGAAGCACGATCAAAGGCGACGCCAAGATCAACTGTGACCGCCTGATAAAGATCCATCTCCCAGTGGTGGAAATCAGTGAAGGCGGGCCCAAGCCCGCCTTCAATGAGTTCGACCTTCTGCTCGATGCCATCTTCGGCACGGGATTCCATGGTCCGGTCACCGGAGCCGCCGCCGCCGTGGTCGACGCGATGAATGCGTCGGGCACGAGGATTGTCGCGATCGATTCTCCCTCGGGACTCAACGCGGACACCGGAGAATGCGTCGGCAGTGTCATCAGCGCGTTTCAAACGGTGACGCTGGCATGTTCGAAGAAGGGTCAGTGGTTGTGGCCGGGGCGGCGGAACGTGGGACTGCTTGACGTCGTCGATATCGGAATCCCCAAAGAAGCCGTCACCGCTGAAAACCCGAATCTATCCCTGATCACCGAAGACTTCGTACGGCACTCGCTCCCGGTCCGCCCTCCCGACGGGCACAAGGGCACGTTCGGCAAGGCACTGATTATCGGTGGATCGGTGGGGATGTCCGGAGCAATCGCCCTGGCGGCCAACGCTTGCATGCGCTGTGGGATCGGCCTGACCTATGTCGGCTGCCCTGAATCCCTGGCCGACTTAGTCGGCATGAAAGCGACAGAGCCGGTCGTGTTGCCCATGCCAGAAGTGCGACCACGGCGCGTTCTGGCGCGGCGCGGGCTGGGCGAAATTGTCAAGCACATCGAGCATGTCGATGCGGTGGCAATCGGTCCGGGGCTGTCCACTCATCACGAGACGCAGGAGCTGGTCCGGCGACTCGTCGCGCGTCGAACCAAGCCGACTGTTCTCGATGCCGATGGTCTCAATGCGTTTGCGAAAGACCCTGAAACCTTGGGAACTCCAGGCAACGTTCCCTTGATCATCACCCCGCACGTTGGGGAAATGGCACGGCTGCTCGGATGCTCCACCGAATCCGTGGCATCGGATCGTGAGAGCGCAGCACGGCAGGCAGCCGCCAAGTTCGGATGCATCGCCGTAATGAAAGGAGCCCCGACCTTTGTCGCGGAATCGGGAGGGCAGGCCTATCTCAATCCGACCGGAAACTCAGGGATGGCCTCGGGAGGAGTGGGCGATGTGCTCACCGGGATTATTGTCTCATCCCTCGCCCAAGGGTGCGAGCCTCTGACCGCAGCCCTGATGGGTGTTTACATCCACGGCCTTGTGGGCGACTTCGCCGCAACCGAGATCGGCGAACGCTCGCTGGTGGCGTCCGACTTGGTGGACGCTCTGCCAGAAATGCTGCAATTTCTCGAATCGAGTCGTCGCGGCTAAATCGAGCCTCCATCGTACTGTCCGACCACCTCAGTGGCCAAGCGATGACACCGAAAGGAATCATAGCAGGACTCCTGCTGGTCTTGTTCCTCGTTGTGTTGGGCCAGAATACGGAAGTCGTCACGCTGCGGTTCCTGATCTGGAAGATCAGCATGTCCCGCATCGTCCTGATGCTGCTTTCGATGCTCATCGGCGTGGTCATGGGATTCGTCGTGGCACGTCTCACAGGCTCATCCCGTCCCAAAAACCCAAAGTTTCATAAGCCGTAGAGCGACACCTGCGAAGGTATATGTGGCGAGTGTGGCGCGGCCGCCCTCGGCCGCGTGCACAGGCGAGGGCACCTGAGCCGAGCCAGCGCTCATGGGCAAGATGCCCGTGCCACAATGAGGTGAACCAACTGGTGGCACGGGCGTCTCGCCCGTGGCCCGCAGGCGGAGCACACCGCTTTGGTGGAAAAGGTGCGGAGCGGCCACCCGCCGCGGCGAGCAGGCAACGGCGTCTCCGTGGCACTTGGCTTGAACTACGCCTTGAGGTACTCAGCCAACGCCGCGTGCAGTGCCGCCGACAGCGCCATCGGCTTCATCGTAGCGAAATTGACACAGACGTGCCGGGTTGTGATCGTGGCGCGAAGGATTCCATCTGCGCCGACCAGCCCCGTCTCAATCGTGAACGAGGCCGACCGCAATTCGGTGAGATGAAGATACGCGGTGATAGCCTCGCCATGACGCATCGGGCGGTGGTATGTCCCCTCGCAGTGGGCAATCGGGATGATGTAATCTCCGTCGGCGATGGCTTTGGGGATCCCGTGTCCGATGTCAGCGAGGAACGCCTCGTAAACGTCATGGGCCAGAATGAGGTAGTTTGCGAAGAAAACAATCCCGGCAGCGTCGACGTGATGGATGAGGATGGAGAAGGTGCGGGTGTAAGGTTTCATACGTTATCTCGCGGCTGGGTTCTTCACCTCGGTGCCCGCCTCGGTTTGATTACGCAGGCAGGCAACCCCGATCCGAATCAAATCATAATCGACCGTTCCGCCAAGAGATTCGAAGATGGGTTTGAGCCACTCTATTCCGTTTTGCGCCGCCGCGCGGATGCGCGCGAAAGTATCGTCGTCAAGCCACGGCTCGGGAGTGGACCTGCCTCTGGCCGCGAGGTACTTGGTCAGATAGAGGGACGTTCTCTTGCGGGATCGGCCGATGGCCACCGCCACATCGTCGAGCGTGCCCCCGCGGTCGAACAACTCGAAGGCCAGATTTGTCGCGTCGTCGCGGCTAACGGGATGGATACCGAGGATGGGTGCCGGTGGCCTTGGTCGATTCGGAGGTGTGACGTCAGTGGGGATGGAGTGGGTTCGGCAGTGAGCCGTGATGCTCGCGAGAAAACGCTCGCCATAATCAGCTCTCTTGCGCTCGCCGATACCAGTCACGCTAAGGAGATTCACCCATGTTGAAGGTCGGCGCCTGGCCATATCGCGCAGGGTTGCATCACTGAGCACGACGAAGGCCGGGACTTGCTCCTCGTCGGCGATCTGACGGCGGAGAGCGCGCAGTTTCTCGAACAACTCCTGATCGACACCCTCCCAAGAATCGACGGCGATCCGGGATCGGGACACACGCTGGCCGGACGGCAGCGGCAGACGCGGTTTCTCCTCACCCCTGATCACACGCCAGCCCTTGGGTGTCACTGTGAGTGTTGGGAATTCACCTGTCCGTGAAAGGCACTCTTGAGCAATGAGTTGTTCGATCCAATGGTGCACATCTTGCCGTGTGGCCGCCGAGAGCGCACCCAGAGTCTTCAGTTTGTCGTGGCCGCGCTCACGGATACGCGGATCATCGGCGCCAATCAACACGAGCGCTGTGTAGTCCGCACCGTAGCGTTCCTCCAGTCACACCACGCAGGAGAGAATCTTCTGCGCGGTTACCAGGGAGTCCGACAGTGAATCCGGAACGGAGTCTGGTAGCGAATCCGTCTCGTCCAAGCAGACATCGCAGGCGCCACAAGAGGATTTGGAGAATTCCTGCCCGAAGTAGTTCACCAGCGCTTTGTGCCGGCAGGTGACATCCGTGCAATAATCACCAATCTGTGCGAGCTTCTTCATCGCTGTCGCGTGAGCCTCAGCGGGCATATCTTTCAGGAGCCTCCGCCAGACGGAAAGATCTCCGAGCGAGAACAGAAGGACACACTCGGCTTCCAGCCCGTCGCGTCCGGCGCGCCCGCTTTCCTGCTGGTAATGCTCGATAGATTTGGGGACGCCCGCATGGAGGACATATCGAACGTTTGACTTGTCGATGCCCATGCCAAATGCCACCGTCGCCACGATGATTTCGACTTTCTCGTGGAGGAACGCTTCTTGGTTCTTCTTGCGATCCGCGTCCTCCATCCCCGCGTGATACGGCAGAGCACGGTACCCGCTCTGAACAAGGGCAGCGCTAAGATCGTCAACTTTGTTGCGGCTGATGCAATAGATGATCCCCGACTCTGAGCGATGCCGGTCGACCAGGGCGCGAATCTGATCCCATCCCCCACGTGTGCGCCGATCGACACGGTAGATCAGGTTGGGCCGGTCGAATGCGCCGACCAGCACGGCGGGATCGCGCAGGGTGAGCTGCCGGGCAATGTCAGAACGGACTTGTTCGGTCGCGGTGGCCGTGTAACCGTGCACGGCCAGATTCGGGAACGCCGTCTTGAGGATCTTAAGCTCACGGTAGTCTTTGCGGAAATCGTGCCCCCACATGCTGATGCAATGCGCCTCATCGACAGCAAAGAAGGAAACCGCGCTCTCCTTCAAGAAATCGAGAAACCCATCCGCGGTCAGCCGTTCCGGCGCAACATAAAGGAGTTTGAGCTCTCCTTTACGCAGCCGATCGAGTGTCGCGCGGCGCTCGGCAGTGGATTGCGTGCTGTTGATGAACGCCGCCGGGACACCGCAGCCGGTAAGAGCATCGACCTGGTCCTTCATGAGCGAGATGAGCGGGGACACCACCACGGCCAGCCCCGGTAGCGCCATCGCCGGGATTTGGAAGCACAACGATTTCCCGCCACCGGTGGGGAGCACGACTACCGAATCACGGTGCGCCATCACGGCGGCCATCGCCTCCTCCTGTAATGGCCGGAAGGTGTCGTACCCCCAGTGTTTCTTCAGCAGGCCCTGCAATTGCTGCATCAAAACCGATCCTGTGCTTTCACCACCCAGACAACAGGAACTCCTGCGCGGCACGAGCGTCTGATTCCAATGCTGCCTTGACTGGAACAAAGGAGACCGCAGTCACTTACCCGTTCGTATGTCGCGGCCCGCGTCAACACTCGGGATTTCTCTCAAGAACTGTATTGACTCGTCACCCATTGCCCAAGGGTACCCTGGGCGCAGGAAGGATAGACATGTCACTTCTTCCTATCAATCGAATTCGAAGGATTGGAGGCAGTCCGGAGATGAAGAAGGTCGTTCACCCCCACACTCCCTCGAACACTCCACGGCACTGCTCACACAGCCCCGGACCCTTCAGATCGATCTCCTCAACATACGTCGAGCCGATCATCGCGCATCCGGGCGTGTGGCAATGCGTGAGGCCCGCTGTGTGCCCGAGCTCGTGGACTGATTCGACCAGCAGGCGGCGGGAGACAAGCTCGGCATCAGAGGGCAGACCGTAGAGTTCGGGACGCAGGCGAAATGTCGAGACGACCGCCGCCGGACCGCGCATCTGCGCCTCACCGAATACATAGGTGAGCACCGGCGCGAACAGATCGACATCGGTCACGCCAAGAATGCGAACCGGCGGATCGGTCCTTCTTCGGAACAGCTCGGCGAGAATCAGCGAGGAGTTGTACTGCCCGCGTGCCGGCTCGCGTGCGAACTGAGGGGACAAGTCCCATGAAGCGACGACAGCCGTATGCTTGAGCGTTGCATGCAGGTCGATTGTCAGACGTTGCAGCAACGCATAGTTCGCACAGTCCACCGGTACAACAAGGATATCACTCCCGTCGGCGCGGTCCACGGCGGCCATTCCTTACCGGGGCAGGTTGAATTTCTTGATCTTGTTGTAGAGTGTGACCCGGTCGATACCCAGAATCCTCGCTGCCCGCATGACATTGCCTCCACATTGCTCGAGGATACGCCGGATATGAGCCACCTCGATCACCTCAAGGCTCATATCCTGCGGCGGGATCTCCTCACGCGGAGGCTTGATCGGCAGGTCCCCGGCCCCGACCGTGGGTGGAGAGCCGACGACGACGGCGCGCTCGATCGCATTCTCCAACTCGCGCACATTGCCGGGCCAGCGATGCTGGCGCAGAGCATCCCGCGCCTCGTCGGTGAAACCGGTGAAGACCCGGTTCATTGATGCGGAGTACTTCGAGAGGAAATACTGCGCCAGAAGAATAACGTCTTCATCACGTTCACGCAGCGGCGGGACACCGATCGAGAAGACATTGAGACGATAGTACAAATCCTCGCGGAATGAACCGGCGGCAACCGCGGCTTCCAGATCACGATTCGTCGCCGAGATGATCCGGAAATCGGACTTCACCGGCGTATTCCCGCCGACGCGGAAGAAGTCCTTCGACTCGATCACCCGCAACAGGTCCATCTGGATCTTGGCGCTGACATTGCCGATCTCATCGAAGAAAACAGTGCCACCGTCGGCCATCTCCAAATGTCCCTTGCGACGGAACTGTGCGCCGGTGAACGCCCCGCGTTCGTGACCGAAGAGCTCGCTCTCCAGAAGTGTCTCGCTGAGACCGCCGCAGTTGATTGGGACAATCGGATGGTACCGTCTTGGCGAGCCGGCGTGGATGGCACGCGCGATCAGTTCTTTCCCCGTGCCCGATTCGCCGCGAATCATGACTGTCGTGTCGTTCGGAGCAACCGTGGCGATCATTTCGCGCAGCTTCTGTATCGCGGAAGACTCCCCCATGATGCTGCCGTGTGCGGTCATTCCAGCCAGACGCTCCTTAAGTTCGACATTCTCCGCCGCCAGTGCACGCTGGCGCGCGAGCTTCTCGACCAGATGGGACAGATAGTCGGGGTCGATCGGCTTGGTGATGTAGTCGTGCGCACCATCTTTGAGCGCCTCCACGGCCGTGTCGACTGATGCGAACGCAGTGATAATCACGACCGTGGCATTGGCATCGATGGTCCGGATCTTCCGCTGCAGTTCCAGCCCGGACATGCCCGGCATTTTGATATCGAGGAAAATCAGGTCATAGTTCCGCTGGGTTAGCCGGTCGAGCGCCTCACCGCCGTCGGCCGCGGTTTCGACCAGGTATCCCTCTTCGGTGAACCACTTGCCGAGCGACTCGCGGACGATCGGTTCGTCATCGACAATCAAGATGGCGTAGTCTTTGTGGTCCATGACCCTCCTCCGGTGGCCGCCTGTGCAGCATCGTCCCCCGGCACCGCCTGACCGGGTTCTGTGGGCAGAACCAACGTCACTTTCGTTCCTTCACCCACCTTCGAATCGATGACGATTCGACCGTCATGCTGCTGCATGATTCCGTAAACTACCGATAACCCCAATCCTACGCCAGCGCAGTCGGCTTTCGACGAGAAGAACGGCTCAAAGACGTGGGGCAGATCACCCTCCGCGATGCCGCGTCCCGTGTCGGTCACGACCAGCTCGCAGACACCGGGGGATCCCACTCGTTTGCCCGAGATGGTCAGCTCGCCACCGTTGGGCATCGCCTCGACCGCATTGATCAGAATGGCCACGAGCGCCTGACGCAACTGCTGCGCGTCACCGTAGACGATAAGGCTGGGTTCGAGATCGATCCGCGGCTGTATGTCATGCAGCTTCAGATGGTGGCTGACCAGTTGCGTGCAGTGGCTGACAACCTCCTCCATCGGAACGGGCGCATGCTCCACCGGCGTACTGCGCGAGAACAAGAGCAGATTCTTGACAATCTTCCCGCAGCGGTCGAGCTCGTCGTGGATAAACCGCAGTTCCTTGATTGTCTCGGCGATCGCCGGATCGGATGAGTTGCTCTTTCCCAAACGCCGCATGCCCAGACTCACGTACGTGCTGATGCCGGAGATCGGATTGTTGAGTTCGTGCGCCACGGTCGCCGCCAGCCGCCCCAGCGACGCCAGCTTGTCAATCTGCGCCATACCCTCGTTGATTCGCTGCAATTGACTGGTCTTCTCCGTCACGCGCGATTCCAATGTCCGCGTCCATTCGGTGAGTTCAGCGCGGGCCGTCGCGAGTTCTCCGGTCATATGGTTGAAATCTCGCGCCAACTGCCCCAGCTCGTCTTTGTGATCGATCGGGATGCGGTAATCCAGATTGCCGGCCGCCAGTTCGCGTGTGCCGCGAGCCAGACGATTGATCGGACAGTGCACAAATCGCCAGACAAAGAACCCGCTCGCCGAGGCCGCCAGCACGGCCAGGACCACCGACCATGTGATCAAGTCCCGGCGCGAACGCGCCAGCGCCTCGTCGACACCGGCCAGCGACATACGAACGTCGAACACACCGAGAATTGCCCGGTCGGCGGGGTGCGCGTGGCAGTCTGCCCCGGCACAGGGAGGGGAGTTGCGAATCGGACTGATCAGGCCCAGGGAGCGATGGCCATCGGGCATCGTGATGACGCGGTATCGCAGATTGGGGAGCGGGGTTGTGAGCGCTCCGGCCTTGGTGTGGCAGACAACACAGGCCTCAGCTTGCGCGTCCACCCGCTTGAAGAGTTCGGTCGTGTCGGTCGACACGATGATCTCACCGGCCTTGTTGTAAATGCGAATTCCGTCGACTCCCGGCTCGGCGCCCACCGTCTGGATGATTTCGCGCACATCGCCGCGTCGGTTGCGCATCATCCCCTGACGCGTGGCAGACTGAAGAACGTCGGCGACCCGGTCGGCCGAAACGAGGATCTGGGACATCAGCGCGGCCGTGTGCTTGCGTACCGTCAGCCAGCTCGACGTCGCGAATCCGATCCCGAGAACAACGACCAAGATCGCGGAGAGCTTGACGGATAACGAACGGCCGAGCGCAAACAGAAAGACCTCCTCCAGCCCCACTACACCATCGTCAATCAAGACGACGGCCATGATGCTGCCACCAGATATATGGCACAATCAGGCCTGTATTTGTCAAAAATTCACCGCTCAGCGGGGAGCAGACCCCACTGGACGCGAAGAAATGCCAGATACTCGCGCAAAGGCAGGATTTTGTCTCCCGGAACGATCAGCGCACCGCCGTCGGGTGCCGTCTCGCCCGTCGATTCCGTCGCATTCAGACCGGCGAGCACAAGCTCCTTGAGTGCGTCACGCTCCGTACGGTGGATGGCCTCCATCGCAGCGGCATTCATCCAGCTATCCTCGCGGGGACGCTGGGGGAACTTCACCAGGAGCACCCAGCCATCCCTGTACAGGGACGCACGCAGAACCGCGGCTTCTTTGGACCACCGGTCATTCCGCTCAAGAACAACGACATCCTCAGGGGTTGGCCAACGCAGCGCCTCATCATCTACAAGCAGGGCCAGCAGCTCCTCGCCTTTCGCTATGGCCCGCCCCGGACGCGGCAGAGAGAATGTCGGAGCCGTTGAAAAGGAGAGGAACGCATGGTAGTCCAGCCCCATGATCCATTCCCCTCTAGCCGCTGCCTCATCGATCCACAAATGAGATCGGTGAAAACGGATCGTTTGGGGGATCGGGCTGGTCTCACCCGCCCGAGGCGGTGGCGCCCCCCGGCCACCGCGCAGCGCCTGGTCCAATGGGCAGTCCTCGCAGTCGAACGACCGGTCGCACAGCCGGTAATCGATCATGCCGGCTTCCATCCAGATGCAGGCACCGTCCGGAACTGGGAATGTTCGACCTCCGCTCATGGCTCTTTACACCTTAACTGACTGCAACTCGCCTTGGCAAGCCGCACGTTCCGTTTCCATTGGTGGCACCGCCACCACTGTGCCGATCCACGGCGAAGGACCAAAGACGGGCAGATTCTTGGTCGCCCATGCAAACGCCGCAAATCCGAGAGCCACCACCAGCATGATGCTGACCGACATTTCCTCCCACGATGGGAAGTAGCTGCCCAGTTTGGCCGCCATCCCGGTGATCGCCACGTTCATGCGATTGAGAATCAACCCCATCACCGCCGCGAGCGCCGCATAGAACATCCCCTGCGGATGCATGCACACCCCTGGGGATCGCAACCGGGATCACCGGAATGATGATCCCCAACGAGTAATGCACGCTGACGATCCGTATGAGCGTCCTCGTCCTTTCAATCAGCCGGTTGTCACATCAGTCCGAATGTATTTTTTATCTTCGTGAACTCCGCTTCGTCACACTCACTGACCAACGGGTCACGCGCCAGACCACCGTCCGCCGAGGTCGCACCAACCAGGGCCGGTTTGGGCATCAACTGCGCGGCGACGCCCTGCAGCTTGACGATTTCGCCTTTCAGCCACATCAATGTCTGCTCACCAACCGACATCCGGTTGAGATGCTCCGACAGGTTCTGCGGCGCGATAGTATATAATGGCGGCTCCACACCTTCGTCGGGTATCGCCGGATGCAGATGCGTGACCACGCCGTCGATCGGAGAAAGTACCCGCGCCGTGCGTCCGTTCGAACGCAACTCGGCAATCGGCTGGCCACGGCTCACGGTCCGACCGGGCGTCACCAATCCAACCAGACGGAAGTCGGCCATCATCTCCCGCACGAAACGATCGACACCGATGGCCACTGTCCCATCAGGCTCGAGCTCGACAAACGTGTGTCCGGGATCATAGTACCGATCGGGCCGGGGACGGAAATCGGCCGGCGTCAGCGCCGGATGTCCCATCCAAACTTTCTGAAGCGCCTCACGCACGAACGATGCAGCGAAAACACGCACCGGCTGGTGGGCCAATTGCCGACGTCGCACGAGGACATCAACCACCAGAAAGATGGCGATTGTGAGAATGACCAGTATGGCTACCATGACGAACCTCCTTCTCCTCTTTGCTCATTTTGTTTCATCATCTAATCTCTCACCGGTCCTCACCTGCCCGCTGATCGGATCACGAGCGAGCAAGTTCCATCTCTTACATCATCAATCGGCGTGCCGAAAAGGCAGAACGCCTGTCACAAGCGATCATTAGGCGTAACGCATTTGATAATAACGATTTACAATGCAGAATATTGAGTCGTGAGCAATGTGGGGATCTCTGTTCAATGGTTCACCGTTGAATAATTGAACGGCAATCTTCTCGGTTGCTGACAAGATTTTCAACGGTAATGGTTTGAAGATGTTGAGAAATTCAACCGGGGATGTTGCGAAATGCAACGATTCGCAGCAACCCTGGCGGGCTTGGAGAGGGAACCTGCGGTCCGATTGGATCGGCGATTCAGGAAGAGAGATCGCGCCAGAAAATCCTCCCAAGCGCGCCATCCGCGCTGTTGGTTCGGAGACGTAAAGGCTCACCGGAAAGCGATCTGAATACATCACGAGGGGGGTGATCAGAATATCGTAGAGATTGGAAGCCGTGCACGTGTCCGCTGGCAGAACGTGCATCAGCAATGCGTCGGCGGGGATGATCTCCCTCACGAATCGATGGGACGAACCGGTACACCAGTGAAGTCGAGAGCCCAGCGCGTCGTGACAGCCTGAGACTTCTGACCCGCGTAATTAAACGGTAGAGAAACCCACGACGGGTTCCTTCCATCGAGAGACCACATGTCGGGTGGCAGTAGGCGATAGACGTCATCGCTGATGAAGACGTGGTTGGGCTCCCGACCCTGATCGGCCAGCTTGGTAGCCCTGTTCGGTGCCCGACCAACCCAAACGAGATCATTGTTATCGCGGCCCCGTATCCCCGCGCAAACGACCAGCACTTCACCAAAGTCGATCCCGACGCCAAAATCGATCCGGATACCGAGTACCGGTCGTATCATGCTAAGCACACAATGCTTCATCTGCATTGCCGCTCTCACTGCGTTGCCACACGCCACTGCGCCACCGGCCGGAGTCCTTGGCGGGAGCGACCGATGCGGGAAGACCGACAAGATGGAGTCGCCATTGAAGCTGCGGATCTCGCCGTGGTTATGCCTGCAGATCTTCGTCATTGCGGTAAGGAAGAGTTTCATCGTCTTCGCAGCGGTCTCCAGCCAGTGTGTCTCCACAATGTCTGATGATCTCCGCACGTCGACAACGAGGAATGCAGCGCTAAGGAGTTTCCCCTCGTTGCCAAGGGCGACCAAACCCGCCGACGGGACATCGATTGCTTTGAGTACCTTGAGCTGGCTCTGGGCAATGCAGCGGATTCCCTGTTCAATCTGTAGCCGCAGTACCTTTCCCCTTCCAAAGGGACTCGTCCTAGCGTCCACAGCTGCCACACGCCAGGGTGACCGTGAGGACGACCCAGGAAACAAGACCGACTCCAAGCCACTTGAGCGCGGAGGCCGAATGAATGTACTTCCGGGTGCAGAGTTGTGAGATGGCGAGGATCTGATCGGTGTACTCCCGTAGGAGCCCTTGTTCGTCGATCTCAGCAAGTCTTCGATAGAACCCATCTGGATTTCCCCTATAGTTCTTGTCTATGTGAGCAAAGTACACGAGCGATGACGATCGAGAAAGGTTGAGCCTAGGACGCACTGAAGCGAGAAGGTGGAACATGGAGATCCCGAGCCCAAGCACCATCACTAACATGGTGACCAGCGGGACGATTTCCGCGGCGCTCTCCATCCCTCCTACGGCCGTGAAGATTTCCTTCCAGCGTGCGCCGGCAAGACCTAAGAGCGCTGCATCGACCGCAAGCAAGATGCCTGCCTTCGTGTCGGCCAAACGGACGGCGTCTTGTGTCAGCCTGTAGATCTTCTCGGCGTCTTCAGCTTTCATGTTCCTGCTTCTCGCGGTGAATCTCGAAGGAAAACCCGACGCAGTCAATCACTTTTCAAGCGTGCATGCTGGTCGCGACTCCGCCCTTGCCGCGCTCACCCCACCCCCATGACCTCCAGCAGCCGGTTCAGATCATCATGGCCATAGTAGTCGAAGATAATACGGCCGCGCTTGCGCGATTCGGTGATGCGCACTGTGGCGCCGAATTTCATGCGCAGCTTCTGCTCGACTGCTTCGATCTCGGCGGAACGACGCTTGGAACGCGTTAGCACGCGCTTGCGTCGGCCGTAGATCAGTTCCTCGATGCGGCGGACCGAGAGACTCTCGGAGACAATGCGCTTGGCAAAACGGATCTGTTCGTGGGGAAGTTCCAGAGCCAGGAGCGCGCGCGCGTGGCCGGCGGTTATTCGGCCATCGGCAATCTTTTCCCGGATGGCTTCAGGGAGGGTGAGCAGGCGGAGCGTGTTGGTGACCGATGAACGGTCTTTGCCGACCTTGGTGGCAATGTCCTGTTGAGTGTATCCAAACGTCTCGGCGAGTCTCTTGTACCCGGCCGCCTCTTCCAGGACATTGAGGTCCTCGCGTTGAAGGTTCTCGATTAGCGCCCATTCGATTTCGTCTGAAGGAGACACGTGATCCGCCACAATGGCCGGAATCTTGGCTAATCCGGCAGCCTTCGACGCGCGCCAGCGACGTTCTCCGGCTATCACTTGGTACCCGGTCGCAGTCGCCTTCACCAAGATGGGCTGGAGGACGCCTTTCTCGCGGATCGATGCCACCAACTCCTCGAGCTTGGCACCGTCGAATTGCACACGGGGCTGGTTGGGATTCGGCACAATCTTCTCCAGCGGCAGATCGAGGACCTGGCGTCCCTTGGAAATGAGATGGTCCGACTGGGTGGGAATCAGGGCTTCAAGCCCGCGGCCGAGTGCGAGACGGTTACCGTTCATGATGCGATCACCTCTCTGGCTAATGCGACATAGTTCTCCGCGCCCACGGAGGATGGGTCATAAAGGACGATCGGTTTGCCAAATCCGGGCGCTTCCGACAACCGTACATTGCGTTGAATCATTGTTCGATAGACCTTGCCATTGAATACCCGACGCGTCTCTGCCTCGACCTGCCGTGACAGGTTCAGCCGACTATCGTACATCGTGAGCAACACACCTTCAATGGTCAGGTCGGGATTGAGTGATTGTTGGATTTTCTCGATCGTGTTCAACAGAAGCCCCAGCCCTTCGAGGGCGAAGTACTCGCACTGGACCGGGACGAGGACCGATCCGGATGCGACCAGGGCGTTGACCGTCAGAATGCTGAGCGACGGGGGGCAGTCGACGATGATGAAATCGTACGCCAGTTCGGGTGCGTCCAGCGCTTCTTTCAACCGGTGTTCACGATTCTCCATCTGAACCATCTCAATTTCAGCCCCCACCAGCCGCATCGCCGACGGGACCAAGTCGAGTGATTCGACAGATGTCGACACGCGCGCCTCAGGCAGAGGGCAGTTCTCGACCATGACTTCGTATGACGACTTCTCGATTGCACTCTTCTCGATACCGAGGAACGAGGTCGTGTTCGCCTGCGGATCCAGGTCGATCAGCAGGACTCGACGATTTGCCATCGCCAAACAGGCCGCCAAGTTGACGGCGGTGGTTGTCTTCCCCACGCCACCCTTCTGATTGGCAATTGAGATGATTCGGCGTCGCGGTAAGAGCTTGATTTCCATAGAGGTTTCCAGTTTACAATTCAGTCGTCATGCTCGTCAACAAAATTGTTCCCGCGGAATCACTTAACTCCATCACACTTCCTCACGACAAAGATGTGCAAGCCTGCTTCCGGGAGCTTGTCGATAATCGCCATGGACGACAACATCTTAAAGCCGTATTCCTCTAGCGTGCGGCTTTCCGCCACCCGAATCAGGATCGGCTTGTAGGTCAAGAGGCATCCCAATGGCTTCAGATACGAATCGCCCCATCGGAGCGACATCTCCCATTCAGCAACACCTTTGACCGAAACCCAGTCGAAAGAATGCGGCGCAAGCCGCTGGCTGGGACCGCGGGGTTCGAGTCTTTCCTGCGCGACGCCGACGTTTGGAAGCGCCAGAGTTTCGATGGTCCGTTCCAGGAAAAACGCCTTCTTGGCGATCGATTCAACCAAAACAAACGATATGTCTGGTCGGAAGATCGCCAGAGGGATCGCCGGAAAACCTCCTCCCGACCCGATGTCCAGCCACTTCAGCCCTCCATTGGATGGTATCAGGTCCAACGCTGCGATAGAGAGCAGGAACTGACGTTCCACGGTGTGGGGAACATCACCAGATCGAGAGACGAGATTGATCTTCCGATTCGCCTCGAGAACAATCTCGCAGTAGCGCTGAGACAGCGCCAGCATCTTCTCGTCAAGATCCTGAATTCCAGCGACTTTACAGATTAGATCCGGCGCCAGTTTCACGTGAAACACCCCCCTGCATTTCAATCAACAGGAACGAGCCATCTTTGTCAATCTCCGCGCGAGGCGGACTTGCATGTTTCACGTGAAACACGCGGGGCAGATCGCCGCACGGATCATCAGATGCACCCAGCTGAACCCGCCACGGCGGGATATCGTTTAGTCGGGGACTGGAAGCTTTGCTGGTGACCGATCGCGGCCGTGCCCATTTCCGCCGCTGCGGAGATAGACCATCAGGAGAGCGACATCCGATGACACGATACCGGGAATTCTCGACGCCTGCCCGAGCGTGATGGGGCGAATGCGAGAGAATTTCTCCCGGGCCTCACGGCGCAGGCCCGGCAAGTCGACATACATGAAGTCGTGAGGAATCTTCTGGGACTCGAGGCGACGGAACTGTTCGATCTGACGCGCCTGTCGTTCGATGTACCCTTCGTACTTGATGGCGACTTCCACCGCCTCAGCGAAACTCTCATCGACGGACGGAAGGTCGGCGCCAAAACTCTCGAGCTCGCTGAAAGAAACGCCTGGAATTCGCAGTAATTCCGCGACCGTCGCGCTTCCCTGGCGCTTGATTCCGGCAAATGGGATCCCCGCTGCTGGGACAGAGGTACGACCGAACTCCTCGATGCATCGATCGACTTCATCCCATCGACGGCGAAGGGAATCATGCTCGGCCTGGCTGACCAGGCCAACACGATGGCCGTGCCCGGCGAGTCGGCGCTCGGCGTTGTCCTCGCGGAGGTGCAGGCGATGCTCCGCGCGTGAGGTGAACATGCGGTACGGTTCGTCCACGCCCACAGTGACCAAATCGTCAATCATCACACCGATGTACGACTCGGCGCGATCAAGGATCAGCGGTTCTTCACCTCGGAATCCCAAGACAGCATTGACTCCCGCGGCAAATCCCTGGCCAGCCGCTTCTTCATACCCGGATGTACCGTTGATCTGGCCGCAGAAGTACAGTCCTTTCACGGCCTTTGTCTCAAGTGTCAGTTGGAGTTGTGTGGGTGGGAAAAAGTCGTATTCGACGGCGTAGCCTGCGCGAGTCATCCTGACTTCACGCAGGGCAGGAATCGTCCTGAGCGCAGCCAACTGAATCTCGGCGGGAAGAGAACTGGAGAATCCATTGATATACACTTCATTCGTACCGAGTCCCTCTGGCTCGAGGAACAACTGGTGGCGCGGCTTCTCTGCGAACTTCATGACCTTGTCTTCAATCGATGGGCAATAACGAGGGCCGATTCCGGTGATCTGGCCGTTGTAGAGTGGAGATTGCTGGATGTTGTCCGCAATCAGATGATGTGTCTCGGCCGTCGTGTAGGTTAGCCAGCAGACCGCTTGATTGGAGATTGGAACCGGGCTTCTCCGTGAGAAACCGCGCGGCGGATCGTCTCCTGGTTGCATCTCGCAAAGAGTGTAATCGATTGAGCTGCCATCCAGGCGCGGTGGTGTCCCAGTCTTCAGACGCCCGACCTCAAATCCCAAGTCGCGCAACTGGCTGGAAAGCCCGCAAGCGGGCGGTTCGCTGTACCGACCCTCCGGTTTGGTGCAAGAACCCACGTGCGTCACTGCTTCCAAGAATGTCCCGGCTGCAAGAATGACCGCGTCGGCACCATAGATTTCCCCCGAATCGCCGGCTACTGCGCTGACTCGACCACCTTCCATCTGGATCGAACGGATGCCGTCTGCGACGACTGAGATGCCATCGGTTTCGGCAATGTCATTCTGCGCGGCCGTCTGGTAGAGCCGTCGATCACATTGAGCGCGTGACGATTGCACAGCCGGACCCTTGCGGCGATTGAGCACCTTGAACTGAATTCCGGCGTAGTCTGTCAGATAACCCATTCGCCCACCCATCGCGTCGAGCTCGCGGACGATTTGCCCTTTGCCTATTCCCCCGATCGCCGGGTTGCACGACATGCGCCCCGTCGCCTGCGGATTTTGCGTGATCATCGTCACCGCCGCGCCCATGCGCGCCGCCGCCGATGCCGCCTCAATTCCGGCATGACCGCCGCCGATCACGATGACTCGTGGGGAACGATTCATAACACACTAACGGTCACCGCTTCAACCGATTACTGGAAAAGGAAATAACGCTCTCGGTGGACCTCAGAGCCGCGTGAGGGTGGCTCCTGTTTTGTTCACGAAGTCTTAAGGGCTGTCATGTTTAGAACTGCCCTCTGATCGATTAAGGGTGCCGCCTTCGCTCAGTCTCAAGGGGGCAAGAGTCAAGGGCACCGGTGTTTGCAGGACGTTCGTTGGATGGTGAGGTTTTTTCTGAATCATAGCTGACCACCTGTTCCCCCGTGAGAGGACCGTCGGATCAACGGTTCAGCGGGAAGGTAACCAAAGGGGGCTTCCGCCCCTGTCCTCCCGGTGCAGTCGCCGTACGGACGTTTGTGGCCGCCCCACCTATCGCTCGGCGAGCGGTAGGATACCCGGTTCTGCGTCGTCGCCGAGTCATCTCGTCAGCGTTTAATTTCGACATTTGACACGTCAAGCCAGTTGCTCCTTGCCAGTTCCTTCCCAAATTCATCAACCAGCCGCACGCGCGCATAGTCGGGCGACCTTGGCTGGCAAGCGTCAGCCCACAGGTTCCAAAGCATACTGGCAAGGCGCTCCTTCTTGTAATCAGGTGTCGTGTACCAAAAGTCGCCGAGTGTTATGGTCACTCTCATGTCATCCGCCGAGACATTCTTGAACAGCAGCCCTTCTGTGTCGAGAGCCCTGATGGTCTTCTTGAACTTGGAGAGCGCGGTGCTGAGCTGCGTGGCCGTCATTGTGGAGGAGCTAGTCGTAGGTGGGGAACTTGGTGCCACAGGTCGCGTCGCGGTGGATGGAGCCACTGGAGTGGTTGTAGTAGACTCGCTGGAGTGCGAGCTGGACGGCACAGAGTCCCTGAGGGAATGCTTACCCCCACTCTTGGGTATCCCTAGAATCATGACAAGACCCACGACCAGACCGCCCACCACAAATATCACCGTGTATCTGTACCAGTCGCCGGGTTGAAACCAACTGCGATCCGACATGGCGAACCTCCTTCAGGGTTCATCCGAAATGTCCGAGGCCTCACGACCGCTCTTCGCTACCGAAGTATGTTCATGATCTTTTCCTGCTGGGTCTGAATGGCGAATCCCATTACTGCCAAGCTTGCCGTGAAAACAATTGCAACAAGGATGCCCAATTCGATGCATGACCTAACGCCGTACTTCTTCCGCGAGTGCAGGTACGCGGGGTAGGCTATGATCCAGAGGACGACGAGGCGAACGAACCACAACGCGGGTCCCTCTTTTCTTGTATCTGACGGACCGCCCATCCCGAGACGCGTGGCATCCGCAAACGCCAGTGCTGCCGTAACCACGATTGTTCCAACTGCCAGGAAGGCAAGAGAAGATCCCGGCCCCTGAAGGAGGTTCATTGAGCCAATCCAGAACCAAATGAGGAGACACGCCACAATCGGCACGAGCAGCATCGCCTGAGCCAATCCCTCTTCCCGTTTGGGGACGGCGACAGCATGACCGACCTCGCGACCACAAAACCGACAAACCGTGGCTTCGTCGAGAATCATCTCAGCGCAATGGGGACATTTCTTCCGCGATCGGTCATCTGTCACAGCGTCAGTCATTACCATGGCCACTCCCTGTTTGGATGCCTCTTGAAGTGCGTCATCAAGCACTGCTCAGAGTGACCCGCACTTGTGCCCGCGCCGGAGATCTGTGGCTGTGTCCTGACAGGAGCAGTGCCGGAGAACCCGTCCGCGATGACGGTCCTTTGAACCCCGTCGGCTTGGGATAGTCCAATTGACCAGATGCCCCCCACCAAGAGCGCTCTGAGCAGCCTGTGCATGTTCGCCTCCGTAAGGGCGTGCGTCTTCCTGATCCGAAAGACACCTGGGTCAATCCCAAAGTTAGTTGAAGTTTGAACGGCTCATCGTTGTTTATGCCGCTTTCGCCAGCGGGCGGGCGGCTCCTCCAGTCTTGAGTTCACGCTGCAAAGCCTCCCGCAGCAGCGGCAGTTG
>Ga0315273_10001285_pt1 | contig 28326 bp, 24 predicted proteins | sample YL17G02_0_MG_FD_205753 | JGI IMG/M metagenome (GOLD analysis project Ga0315273, IMG submission 205753) | Sediment microbial communities from Yellowstone Lake, YNP, Wyoming, USA - YL17G02_0 | ecosystem: Environmental > Aquatic > Freshwater > Lake > Sediment | place: USA: Wyoming | collected... | reverse complement strand
TGGCGCACCAGACCGGCTCGTCGGGCTCGTAACCATTGAGGATATTGAAATGGATATCCTGGAACTCGCCGAAGAGGTGCCCCATGCTGCTGGCGAACTCCGGGGCGGCGCGGCCGACGGGCCGGGCAGCGGCGACCCGCGGCGGCAGGAACTGGACGCCGTAGCAGATCTGAAAGACGCGCGTCCGCCCGCGGATCGCCCGGCAGACGGCGCGGACGTACGCCGCCTCCAGGAGCCGCACAGCCTGAAGGTCAAGCTCCTTGCCCGCCAGGGCGTCGGCCACGAGCGCGTTGATCGTCGCCGTGGTCGCGGGGCGGAAATCGATCTCCGAGGAGATCCACGCCACGAGGGCGCGGTTGCCGGTCCAGTCGAGGAGGCCGTAGAACGCGGCGACCGCCTCTTCGAGGCCCGCCAGGTCGGTCACGTCGCGCCCGAGGTGCTTCGAGAGGTCCCGGAGGCGGTCGCGCCACGTCCACGCCTCGTGGATGCCGCCCGTTGGCGCCTTCTCGACGGTAAAGCGGAGGCCGCCGTCGTATTGGCCCGGCGCCAGGGGCGACACGCCGGTCGCGCTCGTCAGGGCGCGGACGACGCGGGCCCGGTCGAAGACCTCCTTCGGCCACGCCGGGCGCGCGACCCGCGTCTCGAGCGCGGCTTGGAGGCGCGGCAGGCTCTCGGCCGTCAGGGGCTCGTCGAACTCGTACAGGTCCCGCAGGATCGTGCGGAGGATCCAGCCGAAGCCGGTGGTCGCGACGCTGGGCCAGTACGCGAGGAAGTCCTCGTACGGGCGGCCGCGCATCTGGCCGTCGGGCCACAGCTTGTGCTCGGCCAGGCCCGAGGACCGCAGGCCATACATCAACATATGATAGAAGAGGATCGCCCCGGGGTCGCTGGCCGCCAGGCGGTCGCGGTTCAAGTGGCTGTGGACGTCGATGGCGGGCAGCTCGCCGATGGCTTTGAGCAGTTCGTCGCGAAGCATGCGATGGGTCTCGCTTTCATTCGCCGCAGCTAACCAGTGCCCTTGCAGCCGCCGAACTCGACGAAGGCGTCGCAGGCGGCGTTCTGCCACCGGGGCGTCAGGCCGATCGCCTTTTCGTCGCCGTAGCGGCAGGCGATGAAGCCGCCGCCGTGCCCGCCCAGGAACATGCAGAGGCGGCGGGCCTCGTCGCGGATCTTCCGGGCACTCTTCGACTGGAGCGTCCGCTGGATGTCGACGGGGCACTCGAACGCCACGCGCCCGCCGAACGCCGCGTCCAGCCGCTCGATGCCGTGCAGGCTCGGCTGATCGAACTGGAGCACCTTGATCCCGGCGCCGATAAGGTCCTCGATGATGTCCCACACGTTGCCGCACGAGTGCATCCACACGTCGACGCCCAGCGCGCCGGCCGCGCGGCACAGGCGCTCAAGCTCCGGCAGGAAGAGCTTGCGAAACGTGGCGGGCGACATGAGCAGCCGGTCCTGCGTGCCCCAGTCCTCGGGGAACATGACGGCGTCGGCCCCCGCCTTCGCCAGGTGGCGGACGGCCTTCTCCAGCTCGTCCATCACGAGGCCGTTGAGGCGCCGCACGCGGGCCGGCTCGAGCAGGCAGTCGGCCAGGAAGTTGTCGAGCCGGCGGATGTAGCGGCTCAGGGAGAACGCGCAGCCCGGGATCTGTCCGATGCGGTACTTGCCCTCGGCCTTGGCGAAGGCCTCGCGGGCCCTGGCGTAGCGGGCCGCGATGCCGTAGTCGGGCGGGCGGTAGGCGTCGAGTTGGTCCCAGTCGGTGATCGCGCCTTGGAACACCTCGCCGCGCTTCGAGGTCGTGCCGATAGCCCGCCACTGGCAGCCCCACTCGTCGACGTAGCACTCGGCGTTTCCTTCGGTCCAGCGGCGCTCGCGGAAGTTCGGATCAGGCGTGAGGCCCGCGTGCACGACGTCGCACGGCCACGGACCGGGCAGGTCGTAGCCGATCCGCGGGGCGCCGTCGAAGGTGATGACTTTCTTGATCAGCGTGCGGGAGTCCATTTTGCGCCCTCGCAGTATCTCCCGCCGCTCCTGCGGCGGGCTCGAACGGCATGGCTACGGCATGAGCTTGCCTTCGGGGGTGTCCCATTTCTGGGCGTCGGACGCCGGTTCGCGGTCGCGCGGGGCCAGGTGCTCGCAGACAAACCGCACGGCCTCCGCCGGGTCGTCCGCCAGGTGCATGAGGTCCATGTCTTCCGGCGAGACGTACTTGAAGCGCTCCAGCGCGATCTCGCGGAGCCACTTCAGTTGGCCCCTCCAGAAGTCCGTCCCGATGAGCACCACCGGCAGGCGGTGAATCTTCTCCGTCTGGATGAGCGTGATGGCATCGTAGAACTCGTCGAGCGTTCCGTAGCCCCCGGGGAAAATGATCAGGCCAACGGCGTACTTCGAGAACATGACCTTGCGGACGAAGAAGTAGCGGAAGTTGATCACCTTCGTCAGGTACGGGTTGGCCACCTGCTCGAAGGGCAGGAGGATGTTGAGGCCGACGCTCTCGCCGCCCGCCTCCTTGGCCCCGCGGTTGGCGCCCTCCATGATGCCGGGGCCGCCGCCGGTGATGACCGAGAAGCCCGACTCGGCGATGAGACGGCCGACCTCGACCGCCTTGCGGTAGTACGGGTCCTCCGGCGTGGCCCGGGCCGAGCCGAACACGCTGATGCCCGGCGGCACGCGGGCCATCATCTCGAAGCCGTCGACGAACTCCGCCATGATGCGGAAGACCCGCCAGGGGTCCTGGGCCAGGAACTCCGAACTCATGAAGCGCTCCTTCCCTTGCGGCCGGGGTGCTCGGGCCGAAGCCGCCGGCCTGCCCATCACTGTATAGGGAAACCCGGCACCTTGTAAATAGGCCAGCGGGCCCTCGGGGTACCCCTGCTCGCGCCGCCGGGCCTCGCCGGGCATGAGGCCCGCGGCGGTAGGTTCGAGTCAAGCTCCAGCCCATCGTTGGCCGATGAACATACCGAGACCACCGGGAGGCCCCGGCAGGCGCGCGGGCGCGCCTCGCGGCCGCCCGGCCGGGGTGGCGCTGCATGTATAAACAATACTTCCACCTTCGCGAAGAGCCGTTCAACATCACGCCCGACCCGCGGTTCCTCTACCTGACCACGCAGCACCAGGAGGCGCTCAACCACCTGCTGTACGGAATCCGGCAGCGCAAGGGATTCATCTGCCTCACGGGCGAGGTCGGCACAGGCAAGACGACCCTCTGCCGCGCCATGCTGCGCGAGCTCGGCGACCGCTTCCACACCGCCCTCATCCTCAACCCCATGCTGACCGACACGCAGCTTCTGCGGGCCGTCGTCACCGAGTTCGGCATCAAGACCGGGCGCCGCGACCGGCTGGGCTACCTCACCCTCCTGAACGATTTCCTGCTCAAGACAAGCGCGGCCGGCCAGGACGCCGTCCTCATCATCGATGAAGCGCAGGACATGACCGTCAACGGATTGGAGCTGGTGCGGCTCCTGAGCAACCTGGAGACCGAGCGCCAGAAGCTGCTTCAGATCTGCCTGCTGGGCCAGCCCGAGCTTCGCCGGAAACTCGCGAAGCCCGAGCTGCGCCAACTCGCGCAGCGGATCACGGTCCGCTTCCATCTCGACCGGATGGACGAGCGCGACACCGAGGCGTACCTTCTGCACCGGCTGGCCGTGGCCGCCGAGCGCCCCGAGGCGCCGGCCGTGCACTTCGATCCGGGCGCCATCAGCGAAATCTACCGCTTCAGCCGCGGCACGCCCCGGCTCATCAACGCCATCGGCGACAAGGCGCTGCTGGCCGGCTACGTTTACCAGACCGGACTGATCGACGACCGCCTGGCGAAACTGGCGGCGGCCGAACTTGAGGAGGCCTGCCCATCAGCCTGATCAACGAAGCCCTGAAACGCGCCGATGCGGAGAAAGGTCTGCGGCCCGAGAAGGCCGCGCCGCCCCCGCCGCCACCGTCGGTGCCGGAGGCGCCCCCCGACCGAGGTCGCGCTTGGCAGACGGCGCTGCTGGCGCTGGCGCTCGTCGCGCTGCTCCCGGTCGGGTACTACCTCTGGCAGATGCGCGGCGCCGCGGGGCCGCAGTCCGCCGCCGCCGCGCCGCGCGAGGAGCCGCCGGCCGCGAAGGCCCCGCCGGCCGCGCTCGCTCAAGCCCCAAGACCGGCCGACGCAACGCCGGCAGGTCCTCCGGCGAAGAACCGGCGGCAGGCCGGGCTCCTGAAGGAAGCCTTGGCGGCAGACCTCAGCTATCATCTCGACCCCGACACCGCCAGGGGGCTGAATGACCTGCCCCGGGGCGCGGCCCTTCAACCCGCGGCGCTCGCGGTTCCTCTTGCCGCGCCGCCGGCGACCCAGGCCGCCGGCCCAACCGAGCCGTCTCGCGGGCCCGCGTCGCCCGTCGACACGCCGCGCACAGACCGCAGCGAAAAACCTGTCGCTCCCGAGCCGGCCGCCGACGCGCCGAAGTTCCGGCTCACGTCGGTCGTCGTCGGGCGCAGAAAACCGACGGCCATCATCAACGGGCAAGTCCTCGCCATCGGAGACCTGATTGAGGGGGCCAAGGTGGTGGCGATCTCGCCCACCACCGCGGATTTGGAGATCGCCGGCCAGCGCGTGACACTGAGAATGTGACGGCGCTGGCGCTGCCCTGGCAGCGTGCCCGGTTAGCCGCCCGGCTTGGCAGGCGCGTTTTCGATCACCACGAGCGACCACAGGCGAAGCTCGGGCAGCTTGATCTCGGTCGCGCCGCCTTCGGTCCAGGTTTTCAGGTCCTGCGGCTCGGCGTCGTAGCTGAGGAGCCGCGCGCGGCCCATCATCTCGAAGCCGTCGACGAACTCCGCCAGGGGTCCTGGGCCAGGAACTCCGAACTCATGAAGCGCTCCTTCCCTTGCGGCCGGGGTGCTCGGGCCGAAGCCTCCGGCCTGCCCATCACTGTATAGGCAAACCCGGCACCTTGTAAATAGGCCAGCAGTTGCTCCAGGAACGTGGGGCTGTTGCCGCGGAACCTCGCTGAACCAGGACAGCGGGGCAAGCGGTTCTACTTAAGACTGAACCTGCGTCTCGTCGATTTACATGCAGAGAGGGTCAGGGGCCGCTACTATGGCGAATGCGTCGCGAGAGATCGTGAAGTACCTGTCAAGCCTGCCAGCCGATGTTTCGCAGGGCGACATCCTGGTGATGTTCGCCGCCCTCTACAACAAGACCCAGGACCCCGAGATAAGGCAAGACCGCGACACGCGCCCATACCGCACCCGCGTCATTCAGAAGATTCTGAAGGGGACTTTCGGAATCAGGGGCCTCCCGGTCTGGGGTGCATCGGCGGTTCGAGGAAATCTGAACGAGGACAAGGAACACATCAAGCGGTTCATCGACATCATTAATAGCTTGCATGCCACCGACGTTGAGGAAGGGTGGGAGGCCGCCGGGTCATGGTATCGCGACTTCATGGCCTCTCGGCGCAAGCCCGTAGCGCTCAACCCTAAGGAGGGGATGGTCGCGCTGCTGCGCCGCCTCTCTGAGACGCGATCTCAGGGAGTGATCCAGCAGGCGCTCTGCTACGCCGTCGTCAAGGTCCACTACGAAGCCGCCGGCGAGTTTACGGTCGAATCCAAGCGCACCTGGGCGGGCGACTCACAGAGTGCCTGCTTGGGCGACATCAGCGTGAGGCGGAAAGCAAAGTTGATCGCCGTATTCGAGGTGAAGGCCCACCAGGTTGACGCGGACAAACTCGATGAGGTACTTTCGGCTCACGGAAAGCATGATTATGCCCTTTGCATCGTCGCGGAGAACTTCAAGGCCGGTGTGATGAGGCGTCACAACCTGTTCCTCGTGAGAATCCCGGACTTCGTTGACTTGATGGTCCTTGGCGCGTCCTGCCTATTGAGGAAGCCGCCGGAGGAGACGGCCTGCAACGTGCTGGAAGTGAAGGCTCATCTTGTGGATGCCGAAAAGCTGGCTGAGACATTGGAGCCGCACGGCAAGCACGATTACTGCCTGTGTATCGTAGCCGAGGGTTTCGCGGACGAGCTAGAGGACGGAACGGAACTGATTCCAAGTCACCAGAGACACAGGACAGCAAGAAATGCCCGTTGGGGTTCGACAGCAGAGACTTGAGACCAAAGCGATCGTTATTGGGTATGCCATGAGCCGCCTGGACGCTGGCTACCTCGGTGCGCGACGCTGCGGAACATGGCGTGCCGCGTTTGCCCAAGCCGCGAGAGGACTCGGGATACCCCCCGCTAGCCTAAAGAACCTTCGAGACGAGTTCGATCCGTTTCACGAGAACGCACGGAAGGGATGGCACAAGAGGCCCCTTCGCCCCAACCGTCAGCGAGTCTTGGAGGAACTAACCGAAGTGACCGATGAGGCCTTGCTGGAGATGGTAGCCCGAATCCTAGCAGGCGACGACGAGGGCACGAAGGAAGCCATCGATTCCTTGGCTGCTGTGACCCGAGTAGTGTACAATGTTGCGGAAAGGCTCCTAACGGGGAGGAAAGCGGAGGATCATTTCCTAGCCAACTGCGAGCGCCTGATACACGTCCCCGCAAATGAGATCATTGACTACCGACTGGCCGCGATGGGGTTCGATTTTGGGGTCAAAGGAAGGCCCAATCAGGCAATCGAGGTGAAGGGCATCAAGAGGACCAACGGCGATATTCAGTTTACGGATCGAGAATGGGCTGAGGCCAAGGTTCGATCCGTTGACTACTGGTTGGTTGTTGTCGGAAACCTTGTCGCGACACCTGTAACCCGAGTAATACGCGACCCGCACGCGACAGTCCGTGCGACTTGTGATTACCGGACCACGGTCGCTGTAGTGTGGCGGTCTAGAATATCAGTGTGTGCGTGATCAGGATGCGTCCGTGCCCATTGCGCCAGGCACATTTCTCCGTTCCCGGGCGCGCATAGGATCAGAAAGGAAATCCCGTGATTGAAGAACCGGCCGAACTTCCGCCCTTCCAGTTGAAAGGTATAGGGGTGCCACTGACAGACGACGACAAGGCTGACCGGGCGTGGTCATTCTTGAGAAGCTTATATCTCCGAGTGAATACAGGCGGCGTGGAAAACGCCGTGTGCGGGGCGTTGGAGGATATTCAGCACTTTTGCCGCCAAGAAGGTGTAGACTTTGCCCGCCAACTTGAGGCTGCGAAAGCCGAGTTTCAGCGAACCAAGGAGATACACTTGCTTTGAGATGATCCCAGCGCTGTGTAAACTTGGTGGTTCTAAAAGCAAGGAGCCGGCCGCGAACCGAATCACGTTCTGGAAAGCCGCTGACAGCCATGCTCAAAGTCCGCACCGCCGTTTGACGACAGGAACCCTCGAACGTTCTCTAACATAACCATCGGCGGCTGCCGTTTCGACTCGCGGAGCTTGGCAAGAATCGCGGTAAAGGCGAAGAAGGTTGAAGAGTGTTCCCCGTTCAGCCCTTTGTAGTGGCCGGCCACTGACAGATCAACGCAGGGAAACGAAGCGGTCGCCAGGAGCGCGGGGCGGCTGAGGCGCGAAACCACGGCCTAGGTGTTCCACACATCCTCAAGGTGGAAGTAGTCTTCCGCATCGGGGAACTTGGCCCGGTAAATCTCGTGCTTGTCCGGGTCAAAGTCGTTGGCGTAGACGCACCGCCAGCCGGACTTGCTGAGGCCCATGTGGACCAAGCCGATGCCCGCGAAAAACTCGATGAAAGTCCTCTCGTCTCCGGCCGTCTTGCCTTTGCCGGGGCTTACGCGAGGGGCGACTGGAGTATCAGCCATGTGATGCTTCCGCTCGGTTCATATCGCCGCTTTCGCAGCATACACTAGCGGCGCACGGGTGTCAATCGTAGGGCGACCTAATGCAACATTACCGACGTCCTTCGCCACGGCGTCGCGGAGCTTCTCGTCCTCGTAGAGCGCCTTCGCCCCGGCCGTCAGGCACCACATGGACCCCGTGCAGCGGATGCCGAGGTCGTGGTGCCTCTTGACCTTCTCGGCGGTCTCGGCCCCGCCCCAGGCCACGAACGTGGCGCCGTAGGCCGTGTAGGCCTCGGGCGTCGAGGCGTACATGAAGGCGACGTCGGAGTGCTTGAGGACGGGCGTGTCGGGCGCGGGCGGCGCCGGGGTCTCCGCCGCCATCGCGGCGCTCGCCGCAAGCAGCACAACCGCGGGGAGCACCATCAACAGGCGGAGCGCGGCGGCTCTTCTGACCCGCCGCGCGCCAACGCTCCCCGCCGCGCAAAGGGGCGCCGGACTAGCTTTCATGCTTTTCGCCTCCGGCATCCGGGGCGGGCAGCGAACGCGACGGGCCGTCGACCCGCGTCACCTCGGGCAGGTCCTTGCCGATGATCGCGGCCTGCTCGGCCAGCCGCCTGGCCGACGGCAGGACGCGCGACTCATACGAGCGGAACGCCTCGTCGTAGGACTTGGCCGCGCGGTTGAGCCCGTCGCCGATCTTCGAGAAGTGCTCGACGAGCTTCGAGACGCGTTCGTAGAGTTCGCGGCCGGCGTCGCCGATCTTCTCGGCGTTCTCGGCCATCTCCTGCTGGTGCCAGCCGTGGGCGACGACGCCCAGCAGGGCCATGAGCGTCGTGGGCGTGGCCAGGAAGACGCGGCTCCGCATCGCGTCCTCCAGGAGCGAGCGGTCCTGCTCGAGGGCGGCGCTGAAAAACGATTCGCCCGGAAGGAACAGCACCACGAAATCCGGCGCGTCCTTGAACTGGTCCCAATAAGCCTTCCGGCTAAGGGCCTGGACGTGCTTGCGAACGTCCTGGGCGTGCCGCGCCAGGGCCGCCAGCCGCGCGGCCTCGTCTTTCCCTTCGGCGGCGTCCATGTACGCCGCCAGGGGGACCTTCGAGTCAACGACGATGGTGCGCCGGCCGGGCAGGCGGATGGCCATGTCGGGCCGCTGGAGGCCGTCCTCGGTGGCGGTGGACACCTGCTCCTCGAAATCGCAGTGCGGCGACATGCCGGCGACTTCGACCACGCGGCGCAGGGTCATCTCGCCCCACCGGCCGCGGACGGTCGGCGAGCGCAGTGCCGTCGAGAGCTGGTGGGCCTCCTTCTGGAGGAGGTCGTGGGCGCGGGCGAGCGTGTCGAGGTGGTTCTTCAGGCCGCCGTAGGCGTCGTTGCGGATCTTCTCGATCTCGCGCAGGTGCTGCTCGTACGTGCCGAGGAGCGACTGGATGGGCTTCAGGCGTTCCTCGGCGTGGCTGAGAAACTGCTCGCGGCTGTCCTTGAGGGCGTCGGCAGAGAGGGCGGCAAAGGCGTCCTTGAGCTTGGCCTGGGCCTCGTCGAGAAGGGCCCGCTGCTCCTCGAAGCTGCGGCGCTCGGCGTCGAGGCGGGTCTCGGCCGCCACACGGGCGCCCTGTTCGGCCTCGAGGCGCTGGCGCAGGTCGGCGGCCTGGGCATCGAGCGCCGTGATCTGCCCGCGGAGTTCATCGGCCTTCGCCTGGAGTCCGGCGGCCTCGGCGCGAAGTTGGTTCTCGACCTCGGGGTGGCCCGCGGCCGCACCTCGTTTGGCGTAGTAGAACACCGCCACCGCCAGGGCGGCCACGGCCAGCACCAGGAAGCCGAGGAGAAGGTCGGTCACTATGGGTGCCCTTCGCATCAGCCCCCGGGTGTATTCACCCGGGGCGAAATAGACAACGAGCCCGGGTGTGTTCGCCCGGGGCGAAGTAGACATTGTTATACATCCAGGTTCCGCACCTCGAGGGCGTGGTGTTCGATGAACTCGCGGCGGGGCTCGACGGCGGGGCCCATGAGGACGCTGAAGATGTGTTCCGCCTCGGCCGCGTCCTCGATGAGGACCTTCTTCAGGACCCGCCGGGCGGGATCCATCGTCGTCTCCCAGAGTTGCTCCGCGTTCATCTCGCCGAGGCCCTTGAAGCGCTGGATGTCCATCCCCTTCTGGCCGAGGCGGCGGACGGTCGGCAGGATCTGCGCCACGCCGGCCACGTCAACGGCCCCATCCTCGGTGGCCACGGTGAACTTCGTCCAGGCCTTCTCGTCGCCTACGCCCTGGCGGGCCTCGAGGTGCCAGTCATCCAGTTCGAGCCCGCGCGTCTCGAGCTTGCGGGCGATCTTGTTGAGCTCCTTGGCGCCGAAAAGCTCCTCGGGCTCCGGCAACTCCTCTTCGGGCAGCTCTTCCTTGCCGCCCTCCTCCTTCTTCGCCTCCTTCTTGGGCCTGGGGAACGCGGCGACGACGGCCTTCTGGGCCTCGGCCTCGGTGTGGAAGAGCCGCATGGCGCCGTCGAGCCGCACGGCCCACGACGGAAACTCCACGGCCTTGTTGCGGGCCGCGAGGAACGTTTCCCACGGCACGCCGCGCCGCTCGACGGAGCGCACGAGCTCCTCGGCGTCGGTGAGGATGAGGGAGAGCTCTTCGAGCTTCGCGCCGGCGATCTCCTCGGCGGTCTTCTTGCGGCTGCCGGGCTCGGGGTTGAAGCGCAAGGTCGCGCCCTCGACGCCGAGCTTCAGCAGCGTCGTCTTCATCTCACGGTCGCTCTGGACGTAGTGCTCGCGGCCCTTGCGGCGGATGCGGTACAGCGGCGGCTGGGCCACGTACACGTAGCCGTGCTCCACAAGCCCCTTCATCTGACGGTAGAAGAACGTCAGCAGGAGCGTGCGGATGTGGCTGCCGTCGACGTCGGCATCGGTCATGATGATGACCTTGTGGTAGCGGGCCGAGTCCACGTTGAAGTCGTCGGTGCCAATGCCGGTGCCCAGGGCCAAGATGATGGTCGCGATTTCCTCGTGGGCGAGCATCTTGTCGATCCGGGCCTTCTCCACATTAAGGATCTTGCCGCGCAGGGGCAGGATGGCCTGCGTGCGGCGGTCGCGGCCCTGCTTGGCGGAGCCGCCGGCCGAGTTGCCCTCGACCAGGAAGACCTCGGACAGGGCGGGGTCGCGCTCGGAGCAGTCGGCCAGCTTGCCGGGCAGGTTCCCGGACGCCAGGGCGCCCTTGCGCCGCACGAGATCGCGGGCCTTGCGGGCGGCCTCGCGGGCGGTCATCGCCTGGACGGCCTTCGTGACGACCTTCTTGGCCGTGCCCGGGTTCTCTTCCAGATACTGACCCAGCATGTCGTTGGTCGCGGTCTCGACGAAAGTGCCGACCTCGCTGTTCGAGAGCTTGGTCTTGGTCTGGCCCTCGAACTGGGGATCGCTGACGCGGACCGAGAGGACGGCGGTCATGCCTTCGCGCAGGTCGTCGCCGCTGGGGGCCGACTCGCCCTTCAGGATATTCTGCTTCTTGGCGTAGAAGTTGAGGGTACGGGTCACCGCCGACTTGAACGCCGACAGGTGCGTGCCGCCTTCGATCGTATTGATGTTATTGGCAAAGCACAGGATGTTCTCGGCGTAGCCGTCGTTGTACTGGATGGCCACCTCGACCTCGGTGTGGGTGGCGGGATCGTCGCGGCGGTAGTAGATGATGTCGCGGTGGACGACCTCTTTGCCCTCGTTCAGGTGCTTGGCGAACGCACGGATGCCCTCCTTGAAACGAAAGTCAGCCTCGCGATCGTCGCGCTCGTCGGTCAGGTGGATGTGGAGACCCTCGTTCAGGTACGCGAGCTCGCGCAGGCGGCCCTCGAGAAGCTCGAACTTGAACGTGGGGTCCTCGAAGATCTCGCGGTCGGGCTTGAACGTGATGGTGGTGCCGGTCTTCTTCGCCGTGCCGACCTTCTTCAGGTCCTTCGATTTCTTGCCGCGGGCGAAGGCCATCCGCCAGACGGCGCCGTCGCGGCGGACCTCGACCTCCAGCCACTCCGACAGGGCCGTCACGCAACTCACGCCCACGCCGTGCAGGCCGCCCGAGACCTTGTACGTGGAGTGGTCGAACTTGCCGCCGGCATGGAGCATGCTGAGTGCGACCTCGACGCCCGGCTTCTTCTCCTCCTTGTGGAGGTCCACCGGGATGCCGCGCCCGTTGTCGGCCACGCTGACGCTGCCGTCGCCGTGGACCGTGACGTAGATGTCGGTGCAGAAGCCCGCCATCGCCTCGTCGATCGAGTTATCGACAACCTCGCTGACGAGGTGGTGGAGTCCCCGCTGGTGGCGGTCGCCGATGTACATGTCGGGCCGCTTGCGGACGGCCTCCAGGCCCTTCATGACCTTGATGGCATCGGCACTGTACTGGGCGGCGCCCTTCTCGGCCGCCCCGTTGCCTTCTTCTTCGTCCAGGGTTCTTCTCTCCTTGGCCATACGTTCCGTCACTTCCCCTTCCTTGGCGGACGGCCTTGCGGCAGCCCCCGCTTTTCCAGGCGAAACCGGATATCACGGACGAAACAGCTCCGCACCTCGCGATGCAGGACCTCGATCAGTTCCTTCTTGCGGAAGCCGCGGAGTTCCAGCAGAAGGGCGCTCGAATCCACCACGACGGTCACCACCTGGTTCTTCAGCGCCTCCAGACGGGTGTGTGACGCGTCGGGCCCCAGCGCGACCTGCCAGGCATTCCAGAGGCGCTCGCGGTCGGAAAGGCGCACCAAGCCGCTGCGCCTGACCCAGCGCCGGATGACATCGCCCACCGGCATGGACCGGTCCTTCTCGTAGTCCGACGCCTCCTTCAACCCGGTGGACACCCCACTCCTCCGCTTGACCGGTTAAACGATGCTGACCGGCATCACCACGTGCGTGAACAGCCGCCCCTCGGTGATGACGCCGGGCTTGCTCGAACCCTTGAAAGAGAACGTAAACTCCTCCGCATCGATCACTTTGGCGGCGTCAATCAGGTACACCGGGTTGAACCCGATCTCCAGCGGCTCGCCTTCATAGGCGACCGCCATGCGGACCTCGGCCTCGCCCATTTCCGGGGTCCGGCTGGTGATGACGAGCTCCTCCTTGGAGAACTTGAGCGTCACGCCGCGCGATTCCTCGTTCGTCAGCAGTGCCGCCTTGCGCACCGCCGATTGGAAAGCCTCGGCCTTGATCGTCGCCTTCTTGTCGAAGTCCTTTGGGATCACATCCTCATACTTAGGGAAGTGCCCATCGACCAGGCGGGAGTAGATGATCCGCCGGGTGCCGTCCGAGGGCGGAGTCTCCAGGAGAATGTCCTTTTCGCGAAGCACCACGCGAACATCCCCCTCCAGCTTCTCCACATCCGTCAGGCACCGCTCGATAAGCTGCATGGCCTTGCTGGGCACAATGGCGGATATTTTCTCCTTCGGACCGTCTTTGCACTTCCCCCTCGCAAGACTCAGGCGCCGGCCGTCGGTGGAAACCAGCGTCAGACTGTTGCCTTCCACCTCCCAAAGAACGCCGTTGAGCGCGTATCGCGTATTCTCCTTGGCTGTGGCAAAGAGGGTCCGCTCCACCAGCGCGAGAAGATCATCCGCCCCCACCGCCAAGGCTCCCGATTCCGGAAACTCCGGCACCGCCGGAAAATCGCTCGGGTCATTCCCCAGGATCGTAAAGTGGGAACCCGGCGCCACGATCTTGGTTTCCTGGGCCGTTGCCGCCACCGAGATCGTATCTTCCTGGAGCTCCCGGAGAATGGCGTGGAACCGATCCGCCGGCACCAGGGCGGCTCCTGGTTCCTGGATATCCATCTTGTCCAACTCGATGCGGATACCCACCTCGAGGTCCGTGGCCAGGAGCGTCATGTGTTTCTTGTCCGCCTCGAGCTTGATGCAACCGAGGGCCGGCTTGGGACTTCGGGGCGTCGCTACACCCGAAGCCACCTGAACCGCACGGGTCAGTGTGGTGCGATCGCAAATCGCTTTCATCTCGGGACCTCCTTTGTTTGCTCGTCTTATCTTAGAATCAGTTAGAAGGAGTCAGTAGTCTTAGTATGTTTGTGAAGAACCCTGTGTCCGCGGCCCGTCTGACGTAACCACCCGTCCCACAACAGGTTAGAGGCGGCATCAACAGGGCCGCGATGTGGATAAGCGGTGGAATGCCTTGTGGCGCTTGCCTGTCGCCCACGGTTAGTTGCGGCTGCCGAAGGCGCCGGTCCTGAAATACGGATGCGAGCGCCACGTGTGCCGTCACCGGTTCTCCACACTTCTTATGCCCGAAGGACGTCCCTCTCGATGGCCTCGACCAGCCCTCGAAAAGCCGGGTCGTGCTCGACCATCTGCTTGACCTTGCGTTCCGAGTGAAGAACGGTTGTATGGTCCCGGCCGCCGAAGAACGCGCCGATCTCCTCGAGGCTTTGGTTTGTCAGGTGCCTTGCGAGATACATACAGATTTGTCTGGGCATGGCCACCGATTGCGTGCGGCGCTTGCTTTGCAGGTCCGACAGCCGCGCGTTGTACCGCCGCAGCACCGCATCGGCGATCGCCTGGATGGTGAGAGCCGGCTGGCGGGTCCCCACGAGATCGCGCAGCGCCTCTTTCGCGAGGTCGACGTCGATGTAGCGGTTGCACAGCGACGCGTAGCCCAGGACACGCACCACCGCGCCTTCGAGCTCGCGGTTGTTGGAGTCGACGACGGTGGCGATGTACTTGACGACTTCCTCGGGCAACTCGCGGCCGCGGAGGCGGGCCTTCGTCTGCACGATGGCCACGCGCGTCTCGTAGCTTGGCCGGTCGATCCGCACCACCAGGCCCCACTTGAAGCGGCTGACCAGCCGCTCCTCGATCCGCGGGATTTCCTGCGGCGGCGAATCGCTCGACAAGACCACCTGTTTCTGCGCCTGGTAGAGCGTGTTGAACGTGTGGAAGAACTCTTCCTGCGTCCGTTCCTTGTCGGCCAGGAAGTGGATGTCGTCGATCACGAGGACGTCGAGATAGCGGAACCGGTAGCGGAACTCCTCGATCTGGCCCCGCTCGATGGCGGCGATGAAACGGTTTACGAAGTCCTCGCACGACACGTACATCATCGCCACGTCGGGCCGGTTCTGGAGAATCTTGTGGCACAGCGCCTGCATCAGGTGGGTCTTGCCGAGGCCGACGTTCGCGTGGAGGAACAGCGGGTTGTACGACCGGCCCGGCAAGTCGCCCACGGCCAGCGCCGCGGCGTGGGCCATGCGGTTGCACGGGCCTGTGATGAAGTTCTCGAAGGTGTACTGCGGATTCAGGCGCGGCCGATCCTCCTGCGGCACCAAACCGGGCAAGGTCGGGGTGGCCGCGGCAACGGGACGGACGAGGGCGCCTGTCCTCAGGGGTTCCGCCGGCAGCGTGCGGAACTCCAGCGACACGCGACGGCCCAGGCCCTCCGCCAGGGCCCCCTCGAGTGCCGAGCGAAGCGCCGTGTCGATCTCGGCGCCGTGCGGCGCCTGGGGCAGCACCACCGAGACGTGCGACGCGTCCAGCTCCGAAAGACGCGCGTGGGCCAGCCAGGGCGGGATATCGAAACCCCGCGATGCTTCCTGGACCCGGGCGACGGCGTGCTGCCAATGTTCCAAGGGCGAAGACGCCATGCGAGGCATCTCCCGTATCTTCTCTTGTGGAAATCCGTTGATAGATAACGGGTGCCGGAACCGGTCGCCGTCTACGGCGGTGGCCCAAGCGACCCGCGCCGGAGGTCCTGCTGAATTGCCCCCGGGCAACACGCGCACACTACCACAACCGCGCGCCGTCGTCAACGTAAAGATACTCCGTCGGCGGGCGCGCGCCCAAGAATCTCTTGCCGCGAGGGCACGCCCCGCGCCGGCCCGAGAGAAGATGCGGATCGCGGCGCGCAGCATTCCATGTCATGGGGCGTGGCGGACCTCAGAGCCACGGCGCCTACAGTCCAATTCCACAGCGAGTTAGCGCTGTGGTGCTAAACCGGGCACATGGTTTACATCCGTCAGGATGCGCGGATGCTGACAGGAGGCGGCATTTTCCGGCGCTCGCCCGTGGCTGCACCCAGAGGGGCCGACGGGCACTGCTAACAATAGCGCCGTGCGGCCATCGCGCTGTAACCCATTGTGAGCAAGGGGTTTACAACCGAGGACGGAAACTGTCCACACGGTTTGCACAGGCTTTGTTTGGGTCTAAGTCGTGTATTGAAAGGCGCTTGCGCGCCGTCGCCCGCGGGCGGCAAGCCGCTATACTCCATCCAAGCCGACTTCCCTCAGTCGCCTGTAAAGCGGGCACGTGGCCAGAAGCTCGTCGTGCGTTCCGATGCCCACAATTCGGCCGACATCCATCACGGCGATGCGGTCGGCGATGGTGAGCGTTGACAGCCGATGCGCGATCAGGATGGTGGTGCGGCCCTTCACGAATTCGCGCAGGGTTTCCTGGACGAGGGCCTGCGTTTCCTCGTCGAGGGCACTGGTGGCTTCGTCGAGGATGAGAATGGCCGGGTCGCGCAGGATGGCCCGGGCCAGCGCGATGCGCTGCCGCTCGCCCCCGGACAGCGTCGTGCCGTGCTCGCCGATGGGCGAGTCGTACCCCCGGGGCATCTGGCGGATGAAGCGGTCGGCGTGGGCGGCCCGGGCGGCCTGCTCGATGGCTTCGCGCGAGGGTTGGTGCGGGTTATGCTGCACGGCGCCGAGGGCGATGTTCCCCGCCACCGTGTCGACGAAGAGGGTGGTCTCCTGCGGCACGTAAGCCATCTGGCCGCGCAGGCTGCGGAGGGTCACGTCGCGAAGGTCTACGCCATCGATCCGGATCGTCCCGCCGGTGGGCTCAAAGAATCGCGGGAGGAGGCTCACGAGCGTTGTCTTGCCGCAGCCGGTGCGGCCGATGACGGCCAGGACCTCGCCGTGCCGGACGGTCAGGTTGATGTCGCGGAGGACCGGCTTGCCTTCGCCGTAAGCGAACGCGACGTCGCGGAACTCGATCTGGCGCGCGAGCCGCGGCAGGTCCTTGCCCGTGGCGCCATAGCGCGGCTCCACGTCGGAATCGAGGAGTTCGTAGACGCGGTCGGCGCCGCTGGCGGCCTGCTGGAGGCGGTTCGACACCTGCGAGAGTTTCCGCACCGGGTCCAGCGCACCCACCAGCAGCCCGAAGAAGAGGATGAAATCGCCCAGGTCGTTTCCGAGTCCGCGGTCGATGATGATCTTGCCGGCGAGGATGGCGGCGCCCGCCGCGCCGATCGTGAAAAGGGCGGCCACCGTCGGGTCGGTCAGGGCGTCGAGGCGTATGGTGCGCAGGAGTTGCAGGAACAGTTGGCGGCTGGCCGCAAAGAACGCGCGGCGCTCGTGGGCCTCCAGCCCGTACCCCTTGACGACGCGGATGCCGAACAGGCTCTCCTCGAGGATGCCCATCAGGGAGGCCCAGCTCTCGAGCGACTTGCGGCTGGCCCGGCGCATGCGGACCGCGAACCGTCGCACCAGGTAGCCGACGACCGGCGCCAGCACGAGGGCCAGGACCGGAAGCCAGGGGTCGATCGAGGCCCCGACAATGATCGCGGGAACCACACAGAGGATGGCGCGCGGCGGCTCGGTCACCACCTTGCCCAGCAGGATCTTTGTGCCCTCCAGGATGTAGAAGCAGTCCTGCTGGAAGCGGCTCATCACGTCCGAGGCGCCGATCTTCGAGAAGAGCGAGAGGGGCGACCGCAGCACGTGCTCGAAAACCTTCAGCCGCAGGCTCAGCATGGCCCGGTTCGTCGCGTGGCCCACGAGGTACTCGCTCGAGTAGACCAGCACGCCGCGCAAGACTGCCATGACCATCACGCTGATCATGATCCACAGGAGGCAGTGGTAGCGGTCCTCGGGCAACACATCGGCCAGCCCTGTCAGGGCGAACGCATACGGCCGTCCGTCCTCCCGTGCTTGTTGAGCGATGCCCTTCAAACCCCTCTTGGGCTCGATCACCTTCACGTCGGGTGCCACGCGGATCGTGGTGCCTTTGACTTCGAACGAGGCGACCGACGGGTCTGTCTCAACGGTCCAGCGGCCGGGCGTGGCTTCGAGGATGCGCTCCCGGCGACCGCCGGCCTGGTGCGACGGAATCTCGCTGAACCGGACGCCTTGGGGAGGTTCCTGGAAGAGAAGGTTGAACAACGGAAGGATGGCGCCGATGGTCCCGAACCAGAAGCCGGCGGCCAGAATGCCGCAGATCCAGGCCAGGACGATCCGGCCTCGGTAGGGCCGGCAGTATCGCAGGGCTTTCCAGAACGACTTCATGCCGTACCCCGCTGCCGCAAGACAACCGTGCCCGCCACGGGGGCGGGCACCGGAGACTCCGCGTCGGAATGGCCGCGCCAGTTACGCGCCGGCTTCGCTGTCGCCGGCCCCGGCGGCCGCAGGGGGCTCGGGGAGGGCCTGCTCGCCGAGCTCGCGGCGAAGCTCCGCCAAACGCGTCGCCTTGCCCACGCGCTTCCGCAGGAACGTGAGCTTCGCGCGGCGGACCTTGCCCGACCGGGTGACCCGGATGAACGCGACCGACGGCGAGTGCAGCGGGAACGTCCGCTCGACGCCCTCGCTCGCCACGATCCGCCGCACCGTGAACGTTTCCGACACGCTCCCGCCGCGGCGGCCCATCACCAGGCCCGTAAAGACCTGGATCCGCTCCTTGTCGCCTTCCATGATCCGGACGCCCACGTCCACCGTGTCGCCGACATGAAAGCCGGGCCGATCCTTCACCAGGTATCCGGCCTCCACGTATGCCAGCGCTGCTCGCTTCATGGTCAACCCTTCCGAAAACCTGCCCGCATTCCCCTGGGGGGCGGTGTTTTCCCCGGCCGTGCCGTCGCCGACCGTTTAACCGTCGTAACGTTTAGCCGTCGCCGGTACGGCGACGAACAACATCGCGGCCGTACCGGCCGCGGCTAAACGATGGCGCCGCAGCGACGCTGTTGCCGTTGTTGCCTTCCCTAGTCCTCAGTCCCTGGTCCCTATCCCTGTTCCCGGTCTTCAAGCAAATCGCTTCGCCGCTGGCGCGTCCGGGCTTCGGCCTGCTCGGCCCGCCACTTCGCGATGGCCGCATGGTCCCCCGACAGGAGGACCTCCGGCACCGCCAGGCCGCGAAACTCGCGCGGCCGCGTGTACTGCGGGTACTCCAGCAGCCCCTCGGCCACGCTGAAGCTTTCCTCGCGCGTCCCGTCCTCAGCGCCCAGCGCGCCGGGCAGAAGCCGCGTGACGCCGTCGATCACGACCAGGGCGGGCAACTCCCCGCCCGTCAGCACGTAGTCGCCGATCGAAAGCTCCATGTCCGCCAGCGTCCGGATCCGCTCGTCGAATCCCTCGTAATGCCCGCACACGAGGATGAGCCGCTCGTGAGTCGCGAGCCGATACACGGCGCCCTGTGTCAACCGCGAGCCCTGCGGCGTCAGCAGCACCACCGGCGCCGGACGCAGGTCAATCGCTTTTACGTGCTCCACCGCGCGGAACATCGGCTCGGGCATGAGCACCATGCCCGGCCCGCCGCCGAACGGCTTGTCGTCGACCGTGCCGCGCTTGTCGGAGGCAAAGCTCCGAAGGTTCGTCAGGACGACTTCGATCCGGGCCTCGCGGCGCGCCCGGCCGATGATACTCGACTCCAGAACGCTCGTGAACGCTTCCGGGAAGAGCGTGATGACGTCGAACCGCAACGCCATGCCATCACCTCACCCGATGCCCTGCGCCCTACGGCGCCGAGCCTTCTTTCGGCGGTTCCTTGGGGGCCGCGGCTTCGACGGCCTTGGCCTTCTCGGCAGCCACGCGGGCGGCGGCAGGCTTCCGCAGCGCTTTCCTCTTCTTCCGCCACGGCCGCGGCGGGACCTCGTTGCCCTTCAGGTCGAGCCCCAGGTGCCGCAGCATCTGGGCCACGGTGTCCGACGGGACCGCGCCGAGCTTCAGCCAATAGACCACACGCTCGCGCTTGATCTTGAGCTTGTCCTGGTCGCCCAAGAGCGGATCGAAGTGCCCGAGTTCCTCCAGAATGCGGCCATCGCGAGCGGCACGCCGATCCGTGGCGCAGATCCGCCAGAAAGGCCGATTGGTCCGGCCCAGACGTTTGAGACGAATGCGTACCACGCTAAGGACTCCTTCCGGTCTCTTCCGCCCGATTTTGGGCTCGCCCGTTTGGCGAATGGGGCATTTTAGACCCGCAGGCCGCCCTTAGCAATCAAAAAATACGCCTGCGCATGGTGCATCGTGCGGCGTGTGGCCGTTTCTTGTGCGAGCACCCGGCCGCGGCAAGCGCATGCGTGCGATGGGGGCGGGAGACCCGCCGCGCACCGTTCAGCACCGGCCCGATGCCCGTCACTTCTGCGCCTTGTACCGCACGACCAGGCTGCTTTCCTTCTTCGGACAAGTGAGCACGAGCTTCGACATCAACTCCTCGCCCGTCATGACCTTCGACGTGCTCGCGTAGTTTTCGTCCACGAACTCGACCGCGTAGCGCTTCTCGCGGCCGAGGCCCCGCAGGGCCACCGGCAGGTCCGCGCTCTCGCACGCCGGCCGGCGGAAGGCGACCACGATCCCCGCGCCCAGATCCTCGCGATGAAACTGGAATGCCAGCCACTGGTCCGCCGCGATCGAGCACGCCGTCAGCGGATGGAAGTCGCCGAACCAGTGCTCCCGGTTCTCGCGGACCTCCTTCACGCTCGCCCGGGCCAGCTCCAGCGGCGGGGGTGAGCCGAGGTAATCGTACTGGATCACCGTGCCGCCGGTGGCGCCGCTGCGGAACTCGTACGCCCGCGGGCTCCACACCATCGTGCAGTGCGTCGGAAAGTAGAAGCTGAGGCCGAACGTCTGGGCCTGGTCCCACGCCGCCCGCCCGCCCTGGCACGCCGTGTCGCTACGGGTCATCGTGGCGGCGCGCCGGCAGGTCTCGATGTCGAGCCGCCGCCCGCCGCTGGAGCAATTGTCGATCCGCAGGCCCGGGTGCCGCGCCGCCAACTCGTCCCACATGGCGTACAGGCCCTCGACGTAGCGGATCTCGGTCATCCCCTGCCGGTCGGGGGCGTCGTTCTTCCTCCAGAAGGGCAGGGGGTCGATGTTGAAATCGTTTCGATAATTGTCGATGCCAAACTCCGTGATCAGGCCCGACAGGAGGTCCGTCATCCACCGCCGCGCGGCCGGGTCGTCGAGGCGGAAGAGGCCGCTCGGTCCGCCCGGCTGCGGGCTCGGCGAGTGGACGAACTCCGGGTGCTCGCGCGCGATCTTCGTTCCGCCGGCCACCCGCTCGGGCTCGAACCACACCGCCACGCGCAGGCCCAGCCGGTGGCACAGGTCGCTCACGGGCCTCAGGCCGCGCGGAAACGCCTGGGGCTTGCAGAACCAGTTGCCGACGCCGCTGGGGAAGTGGCCCTCGAACCACGCCGCATCGAGCCAGTACGTGTCGACGCCCACGGCCTTGTCGTACTCGGCGGCCGCCATCTGCCCCGCCTCCGTCGGCCACACGGCGTGCCGGTTGTAGCGGTCGAAGCAGTTCGACGCGATCGGCAACGGCAGCGGCTGGCCGTCGCGCTGCGGCACGTAGTGCGCGAGCAGGAGCCGCCGGAAGCAGTTCCGCGCGCCCTGTGGGTCGCCCGGCGACTCCAGGAGCACGATGCGCGGCGTGCGGATCTTCTCCCCGGGATGCAGCACGAGGTGCGTGAGCTCCATCCCCGCCCGCAGGTTCGTCCGCCCCTCCTGGCGCTGGATCGAGGCCGCCCACTGGCCCGTCCATCCGATGGCGGTCACGAGGTTCCGGCCGCCGTGGCTCAAGGTGAAGTAGGGGAAGGTCCCGTTCGACGATCGCCCGCCGGACGGCGCGAACCACACCGCCTGGCCGGACGCGAGCGTTCGCTCCGTGGGCAGGAACGTCCGCTCGCTGCAATCGTCGCCGGCGATCTGGTGCAGGAGGACCGGCGGCTCGGCGCCGGCCGTCGCCAGGCCGACGTCGAGCGCCTGGATGTCCTCGAGGATCGGCGTATCCTTCGACCCTTGATTCTCGAAGTGCACGACCCAGTCGACCGCCGGAAACGCCGTGTACGCCACGGCGGCGACCGTGACCTTGAGGCCCGTCGCCGGGTCGGTCCACGACGCGACGTGCTCGACGCCGTCCGGACGATTCCTCGACCCGGTTGTCCGTTTCCACTCGGGAAGGATCGCCGCCGAGGTGCGCCCGTCGTAGCGGAACGATATCGGCGGCCCGCCGGCGACGAGCCACCCGGGCCCGCCTGCGGGCGGAGGCTGGCCGCCGCCCAGAACCGCGTGTGCCCAGTCCTGCATCCGGCTCACCTCCTCGGGCGTCGCCCGCTCGGCGCTTGGCGCGCAACTTCCCGCCGCCAGGAGGGCGACGCACGATAGAGCGGCGAGCATCACGATCGGTTTCATGGCGAATCGCTCCAGGGTCCCTTGTCGGGGCTCGCCTTATTGTCCAGGGATTGGCGGCGGTGTAAAGCCTTTGTGGCGGCGATGCGCGGGGGCCCCGTGGGGATTGACAACCGGCCCGGGGCCGGGTAGAATCACCCGCGAAATCAGCCGCTTCTCGACGCGCTAGAACACAATAAAATGCAGATACGCCCGTAGCTCAAATGGATAGAGCTTTGGTCTACGGAACCAAAGGTTGCAGGTTCGAATCCTGCCGGGCGTACCACGGTAAGGTGCTGACAAGTCCTGACAAGCGGCGACAATGGGCCACAATGGCCTCGGTTTCCGCGAGTCCCCCGTGGCAGGGACAGCCAACGCCAACAACAGCAAGGCAACGCTCGCCCGTCTCATGCACTCACTGGCCTCCCCTCGGGCGGCCTTCGATGGCCTCGCGATGAACGTCCATCGGCGTCCAGAACAGCCGCGGCGTCCCGTCCGTACGGTCCCACAGGTAGGCCAAGATGTAGTCCAGCGTTCCGGCAGACGGCGAGCGGAAGACGATCGGCTCGCCGGCCTTCGCAATCTTCACCCGCGTGTGGACGTACCTGCCCGCCAACCGGCCCACCACCTTCCACTCGCCCGCGTACGGGGTCTTGAATTGGGTCGTGCAGGCCTCGCCTTCCTTGACCTCGCGGCCCACCTCCTCGCGTTTCCAGTTGTCCGGGTTGTTGAGCACCGCAATGAAAACCCCGCCTTTGTCCAGGTAGGCATACTGCGCCCCGACGCTCGGCCGGTCACTGCGGGCGTCTTCCCAGAATGGGTCGGCATGGACAGCCCGGGTAGGTAAGGGGATGCTTCTCAGCGCCCGGCGGGAAGGTCATGAACCACATAAAGTCGTAGTCGGTGCGGAACTTGCGGCTGAAGTTGATCATCCCGATGGTTCCCGGCGGGGCAGGAAGGTTCACTTCGTTCGTGAAGACCTCACGCTTGGCGTCGAGGATGAAGTCTTGGCCGTCCCCCTTGACGAACGCGCACATCCGCGACTTGCCGTGCATCCCCTGCTGGTTGACGCGCTCGACGGGACGTACTTCGAGCCATGGTTTGCCGGCGAGAATGCGATACGTAGTGACAACAGGCTCCGGCTTACCGTGCCGCCGTCCTTCGCCCGCGTGTTCGACGCGGATTTCCTCGGCCGTGTTCTTGAGGATTCTCACACCGACCGTGCCCATGCCGAAGTTGCGGAGGCCGGTGTCATGGACCTTGTAGATCTCGTTGGACTTGAAATCCGTAGCGCCGATCTTGGCCATCAGGTCCACGCTGTCGTCCTTGTTGCTGAAGAGAAACAGGTAGAACGATTCTCCCTCCAGCATCAGGTCCCCGCGAGGCTTGTAGTTTGGGGAGTTGTGTGGCACCGCCGTCCAGTTCGCCTTGTCCTTCCAAGCGGCGCCCATCGGGTCCTTTTCGGCGTAGGCTTTGCCCGTGTCCCAAAGACGGACGGTCGGTTTGGGCTCCTCGCCAAGAAGGCCATCGAAGAACCCAAGAAGCGCGACGGTGCCACAGGCAATCGCGACGTGGTGCTCCGGTTGACCCAGCCGCCGACGGTCGGGTTGTCGAGTGAACCGTTCCACATCACCTGGGCGAACGTGTTGGCGAATCGCTTGAGGTCGGCCTCGGTGAACACGAGGCCGCTCTCGGCACAGGCGAGGACGAACGCGAGGTCGATGCTGCCGTGGCCGGTATTCACGTCTCTCAACACTTTCTCGGATCCGGGGCATGACGCGCACTATTCCTTTACTCGCCCCTTGGGCCGGAAGACGGTTTGGGGCCTTCCGCCCGCCGCGTTATGCCGAGCTTCCCTTCGGCGTCCATGGGGACAAGGAGCGGTATCGGCGGCGGCGCGCCTCCGTCCTTACGCGTTTCAGGAACCGTCTTCCCTTCAATCGTGACGTTCTCGGCCTTTCCGACCTGGTGCTTCTCGTCATCCTTCACGTTCACGAAGGTGTTCCCGGCAACCTGGATATCGTGCGGCATGCATCCTTCGACGGGCACGTTGTTGTGCGTGTCGTAACGGATGGAGACGGCGACGCAGGAGCGGAAGTTGGTCCGGGTCCGGAGGTCGCGGAAGAGGTTGCCGCGAATGAGGCCCGAGCCGTCTCGGATCCCCACCCCGTGCCGCAGGTTCTCGAAGAGGTTGCCTTCGACGACGAAGGTGCCGTCCATGCCGGGATGGGTGTCCACCGCGCAGAGTTCGTTCGGCGACAGGTCGTTGCTGCCCACGCGGTTGTGGATGAACTCCCAATGGGTTTTCCGCACGCCCGTCTTGTGGAGGTACTTTCCCGCCCGCTTGGGGCTGCTCCAGTCGAGCGCGCCGTTGGAGGCCAGCGAGTGGCGGTTCTGGCTGAACTCGTTGTCCGTCACGCGGACGTAGGCCCCCGAGTAGAGGGCCACCCCGTATCCGAGGCCGTCGCGCAGGTTGTGGTGGATACGGCAGTGGTCCACCTGGGCGGCGGCCTCGTCGGCGAAGTTCGTCGCGTAGGAGAACCCCGCGAGTTCGCAGTGGTCGATGCGGACGTTCTGCTGCCCGGCCACGGAGATGCCGTAGGAGTCGTTGTCGGTGCCCGGGCCGGCCTCCGCGCCCTGGAGTTTGAGGCGGGTGAAGCGGACCCGGCCGCCCGCCGCGCTGAAGAGGTGGGTGGCCTTGTCCTTTGTCCGGATGACCGTCTTCGCGCCCTCGCCGAGCACCGTGAGGCCGGCGGCGACGCGGACCTCGGCCTCGAACACATACTCCCCGGCGGGCAGAAACACGGCGGCGGCGCCCTCGCGGGTCGCGCGGTCGCAGGCCGCCTGCACGGCCGCTGCCGTGCGCCCTTCCGTCGTGACGCGCTTGGCCGCGCGCCCCTTCTCGGAGTCATCGAGGGGCACGTCGGGGCCGACCGGCCCCCGAGGCCCGACGGCCAGGGCGGCCACGCGCTCCGCCTCGGCCGCCGCAATCAGGGCGGGCGCCCCCAGCACCAGAAGGAGTCCGACCAGCGCTGCTCTCATGCCCGAGAACCCTCCCAAACTGCCGCCCACGCGATAGACAAGAGAACGTAGCGTGGGTGCTCCGCACCCACCAAGGTTCGAGCAAACGTAGCGTGGGTGCATAGCACCCACCCTACGTGCTTCGGGGTGCACTGGATCTGGAAAGCCCTGGCGTAAGAAGCCGGGCGCGAAGACGAACTCTCTTCCGTCATTGGCCTGCGGCCGTCGTCCTGACATCCAACTCCGTAGCGACGGCCGCTTCCTCGCGGAGCCTTTTCTCGAGGAAGTCAGCCCTTGTGGGGCCGGCGGGAACCCCTGAATCGACGCTTCTCAGGGCCTGAGCGTCGGCCGGTACACTCAACCGTATCTTCGCTTTCATCTGTTCCTTCTTGGGTGGCATAACGTTCGGGGTGAGTGCACGTGATCCCGCCGCGGGCTCAGGGCAAACTCGACCCCGTGGTTGGGAGCTATTTCTCTTCCCAAGATTGTTTCACTAAGACAGCCAGTTCCTTGATGATTTCAGAATTCTTTGCGAGGCCATCCTTGTCCGTCACCATTCTGATCTCTTGGTTCTTCTTGAGTGTGTGGGGGATTCCGTTTTGATCCAGCATTTCTCGGGCTTTGGGGATGTGTTTCTCAAGTAGCCAGATGCCGAAGAGGGACTTGTTGCCGCTTCGTTCTGAGAGCCACCAATAGACGTATCCATCGACTTGAATGGAAATGTAGTACTTGACGTACTTGAGTATCGGTTCAGTGTAGAGAGGGCTGACCAATTCGTAGAGGTACTTTGCAGCATCTGTTGTGGCGGATGACTTGCTCCGCCAGTAGGTTTCGTCGTGAACCTCGTCGGTCCCCGGTCCGGGGTCGGGCTCTTCGTAGGTGTCGATGATCTTTGAGAAGGTGAGCATTCGCTGTCCGCCGCATTCGACGATGTTCACTTGGATTCCGATGATCGGGATTGCGTGGCTGAGTAACTGAACGACGTTGAAAAATCGCCGCGTGATGGACTCGGCGACAAGGACGGGATAGTGCTGTCTTTGGGGCCATTTCCTCTTTTCGTTGTCCCAATACTCAATCGTTCGGATGATATGGGTCTCGTCGGTTTCGCCCAGCATCACCTCGACTTCGTACATCGAATCGTCCTCTGGGTCTTTGAGGAGTATGTCGAGTCGTCCGCCCTTCGCTTGTTGCTTCTCGCGAGACACAACCTCCAGGTCGCCAAGGTGCAGGCACGAAGGCTTCTGCACAATCTGGTTCTGGAGCCAATACTCGTCGTATCCGCATGTCCGTATGTCGATGGAGTTGGCGATCGGAAGTGATTCGTTTGCCATATGTTTCTCCTTTGCACCCAACGAGTGCGGCTCACCCGCGGCCTTCATGGTCGCGCCGAGGCCGCCGGGTCAAGCCGCTTGTTATGCGCCGTCACCGACTTGGGGCCTGGATCCACTCCGCTGAGAGGTTGTCGACCGCCCTGTCGAGAGGAGGCCCAACGAGACTCGCAACCCCTAGCGATACTCCGAGCACAACCAGCAGCAGGAGCAGACCGACAGCATACCGAAGCTTCGGCCGGCCTTGAGGCACCGTGCGAAACAGTCGGTTGAACAGGTCGTAACGCTTGATGACCTTTGAGATGGCCACCATGGCGCCGCCCCACACGAGTAGCATGATCAGCCAGCGGAACCACACATGCACTACGACAATCCAGTACCCAACCATTGCCAATACGGCCAAACTCAGGAAGCTCTCGAACAAATACAGTCGCCAGCCACCATCCTTCGACGGAAATCGGCTCCACAATTCCAGCCAGATGAGCACCACGAGCGTCAAGAAGATGGACGACAGAGGCCGGCCGAACTCCACGGGACGGACGGTGCCAGCAAAGAGGGTCAGGGCACTGAAGACTCCCAGAACGGTGATGAGACGCTGGTTGTCTTCAAGGAAGGCCCCGAGAGACTGGCCCTGAGGCTTCCGCGGCGGCTCGCTTGCGTTCTCCATATCCACCCGCCGGTCAAGTGCGCACAACAATGATTAGACGGACCCGCATAAGATGCGCAACTTTGGTTTCCTGCCCATATAACACGCCGTTGATCGATCTGCCAGGACTGCGATGACCCCTTTCGCCTCAGTCACTTGCGTCCCATGCCATGATTTTCCGTACAGCGGTTGCGGCGCCAATTCAGCCGCCCGAAACTCAGCCCTATGGGTCGCTCGCAAGTGTACCCCACGAATTTGGCATTTGTCAATACTTTTTGAAGGCGCCCTTGCACCCGAGGTAGTGGCAGTCGTATAGATCGGGTACTGGACAACGGCGGACGCGATGGGGGCGGCGGGCGGACTGATCATCCGGCGGTCGGGCCGGGTCCAGGGGGAAAGCGAGCCGTGCGGGGCCGCACTCCCGCGCGGCTCTCCTTATTGCCTGTCCGCCAGCAGGGGGGCAGACCCGCCGCGCACGAGGTTAACCGGCGTTGTAGTACTATTGGAAACTATCTCAGAACTGTGGCACGGTCGCCGCGGCGACCGTGCAGGTTGGCCACAAAACACAGCCGAGGGCGGCTGTGCCACACGCAAGGGCCGTTCTGAGACAGTTTCTAATAAGGGTCACCTTCATACTTCACCCCCTTCATAGGTTCGGGTCGAGACGTGGTTCAGGCCGACCGGACGCACTTTTCTTGAAGCACGCGGTTGACAATTCGACCCCATAGGCTATTATTCCTATGCGCAAAGTCAGGAAGGCAGCCATGCGCCCCTCCGGCTGCTGCCAATATGGCCCAAAGGCCGCGTTTTCGCCTGCCTGACGCCCAAGGCGGGGCCGGGCAGACGAGAAACCGGGCATCGCGACGCCACGGGGGGAGGGGGGGCGGCGCGGGGGTCATCATGCTCGGCGCAGGTCGCGGGGACATTCCAGGATGGCGAGGCATCGCGTTCCACGGTGGAACGGCGTGCGGATGGTAGTTCCGCCTTCAACTCGGGCAAAGGAGGTGCGGTCGTGGCAAAGAGCATTCTGATTGTGGACGACGACGAGGGGTTTCTGCTCGCGGGCCGGCGACTCTTGGAGGCAGCCGGGTACGAGGTGCAGACGGCGCCGAACGCGGCCGAGGCCCGCCGGCGCCTGAAGTTGAAGGTGCCGGACCTCCTCTTGCTCGACGTGGTCATGCCGGCCGAGGACGGCTTCACGTTCTCGGAAGACCTGGCCCGCGACCCGCATCTGTGCACGGTTCCGGTTGTTCTCTGCTCCGTCGTGGCCGAGAACGCGGGGCACATGATGC
>Ga0315273_10001284_pt1 | contig 28332 bp, 28 predicted proteins | sample YL17G02_0_MG_FD_205753 | JGI IMG/M metagenome (GOLD analysis project Ga0315273, IMG submission 205753) | Sediment microbial communities from Yellowstone Lake, YNP, Wyoming, USA - YL17G02_0 | ecosystem: Environmental > Aquatic > Freshwater > Lake > Sediment | place: USA: Wyoming | collected... | reverse complement strand
GTGGCTCTCCGCCGTGGGGGGGGGGGCGTTGGTGGCCTCGGGGGGGCTGGGGGTGTGGTCCCCCCCCCCCCCCCACGACGGTGAACCGAACCGGCCGCTGACCAGGTTCACGATGCAAGTGGTCGTTGTCGACTAGGGTGCCGGTCGTTGAGGGTTCGTCTGCCAGCTGGAGTTGTTGAGCCTTCGCCAGCTGGCAGGCCGGCCGCTAACCACGTTCTGAACCAGATCGTCGGTTACGACGACCTCGAGCGGGTGCACCGGGCGATCGTGGCGGTGTGGGGCCGTGGGCCTGTGCGGGTGATGCCTCTGCCGCGGCACCTTGAGGCGTCTCGTGATGGGCGGTGCTGGCCGCAGCGGCGGCGGGTCGAGTACGCGCGGGAGGCCCCGTTGCATGTTGTGGCGCACGAGTTGGCTCATGTTCTTGCACCGGATGAGGACCACGGCCCGAACTGGTTGGCTGCGTTCGTCGCTCTGGCACGTTTGGAGTGTGCGTTGTGGCCGCTCGACGGCGGGCTCAGCTAAGCGGGGGTCCCCGGGCTCAGGTAGCAGGGTGATGCGGACCTCGAACTCGCGGCCGAGGTTGCCACGGAACAGGTCGGCGGCGAGCGGGTTCTTGATCGCGAGCTTGAGTTCGCCCGATGGGGTGGCGGTCGACCATTGCTTGTTGTGCTCGTTGGTGACGACGCGCAACACGACTGTTGCTCCGTCAGGGTTGTACGACTGGTGCGTCAGTTCGGCAAGGTACAGGTGGGCGACTACGGCGTCGGACATGGGTGGTTGTTCCTCTCGGATCGTGGTGGTGATTCTCGAAAGGGCTGCGGCAGCTTTTGGCACAACCGACCCGGGCCGTCAGGGTAGCAGCCCGGTGTAGAACGCGAGGGCGATGCCGTCAAGGACGTACATGGCGTCGAGTCCGGGCCAGGAGCGCAGCTGGTCGGCCTCGATCGTGACGAGGTGGCACTCGTGCGGGTTGCCTTCCTCTGGTCCTTGCGGCCAGTACCCGACCGGTGCTTGCACCATCACGATGCGGGCTACCTGTCGGGCTCGTTGGACGAGGGCGAACGGGTCTGTGACGTGTTCGATGACGTCACCGAGTATCGCGATGTCGTACGGTCCGCCGAGGTCGCACACGGTGGCGTCACCGACGATGATCTCGGCGTACCGCTCAGCGAGCCCGAACCGGGCGATGTAGGGCTCGAACACTTCGACAGCGGTCCAGCGGCCGAAACGCCACCAGGTCTGCCAGGTGCCCGCTCCTGCGCCGATATCGAGGATCGTGGCCGGTTGCAGCAGATTCATGTGCTCGACCGCCACGGAGCGCAGGACGCCGCTAGACCAGGGCATCGTGACAGAGTTTCAGGTTGGCGGCGAGCCGCTTGTCGCCTGGTGCTAGTTCGCACGCCTGCTCTGCGAACCCGACAGCTTGAGCTAACCGGCCGAGCCGGAATGCGGCGATCGCAGCGAGGTCGTACGGGGCAGCGCCCCACGGTTCGGCCTCGGCCAGGTATTCGGTGCCACGCTCAACGATGGACAGGCAGCGGGCGGCGGCGGCGGCGCACTGCTCCCACGAGCCCGTCCGGTAGTACATGCTCGCCATGTCGAGCCAGACTTCGCGCCGGCCAGGGTCCTCAGCCGCGGCACGCAAGAGCCATGTTTCCTCGAGCGCCGGTTCGCAGCGGGCCAGGAGGCGCATCGACTTCGCCCGCTCAGGAGCCCACGTCGCACCCGGGAGTGCGAGGTGTCGTTTGAGTTCATAGGCGGCGCGTGCTGGTTGGCCGGTGTTGAAGTACTCGCGGCCGAGGTAGTGGGCGTTGCGTGGGTCGTGCGGGTCCTCTCGGACCGCGAGTTCGAGCAGCGGCAGATACGGGCGTGGTTTCGAGTTGTCGGCGTGGTGGTGAATTTCGAGGCCGGCCACGAACGCCCCGACCTCTGGTGCTGTGGGTACGCAGACCTCGTGGACGGGGTGAACCCAGCGATACCCGCGGCGCGTGTGTATCTTGTCGCCCGTGTAGGTGAGCCCTGGTGTGCCGTCCGCATTCCAGTTCCACACGTAGCGGTAGCGGGGCCGTGTCACGTCGGGTGTGATGGTTTCGAGGGCGGCGCGCCAGCCGGGTTGCAGCCGTTCGTCGGCGTCGAGACAGATGCAGTAATCGATGTTTGCCGGGACGAGGGCGAGGGAGGCGTTACGGGCCACGTCGAAACGCCACGGGTCGACGGTGATCTCGTGGACGACGGTGCGGACCATTGTGCGGGCGATCTTGACGGTGAGGTCCGTCGACCCAGTGTCCGCGACCACCAGGGCGTCAGCGTCGGCGGCGCTCTCGCACCATCCTTCGATCTGTGCGGCCTCATTCTTGGTGATGCAGTAGACAGCGATCCTCATGCGCGAGCCCGGACCCATACTTGGTTGCCGCGTTCGAGCAGGTCGAGTCCTTCGGCGCAGACGTCGAGGATGAAGTCAATTGCGGCGGCGGGTCGATCAGCGACGTGGAGGTGTCGGCCCCATGTGTAGTCATCGAACGCGAGGATGCCGCCCGGTCTGAGATGGTCGAGCGCTTGGAGGCCGTCGTGCAGAACGGTGAGGGCGTGGTGGTCGCCGTCGACGTAGATGAAGTCAAACAGGTCGTCGTGATCGCAGTTGGCGAAGAACTCGGCGCTGGTCGAGCGGACGGCCCATACCTTGCGCTGCCCGATCATTCTGAGCGTGTAGACCAGTTCTACGACGGTCCAGTCGAACTGGTCGTGTTCGACCTCGCCTGAACCTGTCCACGGTTCGACGTCGACCAGGTGGGCGTCGGGGTGCGTCAGGATGTTGTCGAGCAGCCACACCGAGGCGTCACCTGTGAACGCCCCGATCTGCAGGACTCTGGCCGGCGTACCGGCAAGGTGGGACAGGTGGCGGGCGAACGTGTCGTCGGCCCCGACCTGCAAGAACCAGTTGGGATAGTTTGGCATCCGCCGACTATAACGGACGTTCTACGGTGAGGGCCGGTTCCGTAGGTCCTCTCGGCACTTCGCAAGCTCGGCCTCGGCCAGCTGCGCCCGTTCACGTTCGGCCACCGCTTCGGTGCGCCAGTTGTTCGACACGTCCATGACGTAACGCACGGTGTAGTGGATCATCGTGAACATGCCTGCGATCGCGCCAGCGATGGACACGAGTTCGGCTGTGAGGGTTAGCACTTGCTCGGCGGCGATCATGCTCGACCTTCCTCATCGATCCAGGTGAACCGGAGCAGGACGACGAGCCAGTTGGCGAACAGGATCGTGGCCCACGAGGTGATGGAGAGCCATTCGCGGCGGTCGGTGCCGACCACGACGTCGCCCATCACCGACGCGATGCAGACGGCCGAGATGAGCATGCACTTGGCGAGCACGACACGCCACGGTGTACGGCCGGCCGCAACGGCGAGCATGACTACGGCGGTGAGGTAGACGGTCGCGTGCTGGATCCGGGTGGCGTGCCAGAACACGGTGTGTGTCGGACGGTCCGTCAGCGCGTAGGCGATCAGTCGGGCGGCGAGCACGATGGGCCAAACCCAGCGGGCGACGACTCGCACCAGAACGTCGACGTTGCGCACTGCCCGTGGACCCTATCCGGGCTGAGAGTGCCGAGCCGGGTACTATGCGAGGCGTGGACCCGGTGCTCACTCAAGAATCAGCACGACTCGACTTGCAGTGGGTTGCGTTCGATCCGGTGGACTTGGAGTTCTGGGTTAAGGACTGCGACTGGTCGGGTACGTACAAGGCGCAGGTCCGGGCGGCTCCGTCTCGCAAGTCGCACCTGTTGGATGAACTCACGGTCGTCGCAACATATTCAGCGCCCGACACCAAGTTCACGTTGAAGTTGGCCGACTCATCCTCGATCCCGAACGGTGGGTACTGGGACCTCCAAGAGGCGGGCGGGCCGACCCGACTCGGTGGTCGTGTGATCGTCAGCGCGGACGTGACGACGTGACTTGCGCACCAAACGACCCGATCCGCGTCGTCGTCAACGGGCAGCCGCCCATTGTGCTCCAAGTACGACAGGGCCCAACCGGTCCAACCGGGCCATCCGGTCCGATCGGTCCCGGTGGTGGCGACACCGGGCCAACAGGCCCGACCGGTGTCGGAGGGCCGACCGGCGCTGCCGGTGCGACGGGTGCTACGGGTGCGACGGGTGCGGCCGGCGCAACTGGTCCAACGGGTGCCGCGTCGACAGTGACGGGTCCGACAGGTTCGCAAGGCCCGACCGGAGCTCCTGGTGTGCAGGGTCCGACCGGTGCTACTGGTGCGACGGGTGGTCAGGGTGTCACGGGTCCCACGGGGCCGAGTGGAACGGCCGGCGCTCAGGGCGCGACCGGTCCCACGGGTTCGCAAGGGCCAACCGGCTCGACCGGTCCTACTGGTGCTGCGTCAACGGTGACCGGGCCTCAAGGCCCGACCGGAGCGCAGGGTGCGACCGGTCCTACTGGTGCTGCGTCAACGGTCACGGGGCCGACAGGCCCGCAGGGTGTGTCGGGTCCTACGGGTGCGACAGGGCCACCGTCAACGGTCACCGGGCCGACCGGACCTCAGGGCGTGACGGGTCCTACGGGCGCAACAGGGAGTGCGAGCACCGTGACAGGGCCTACCGGCGCGACAGGTGCGACGGGTGCCGGTGTGCAGGGTCCGACCGGGCCGACAGGTTCGCAAGGCCCAACCGGGCCACAAGGTGTCAGCGGTCCCACTGGTGCAACCGGCGCGGCAAGCACTGTGACGGGGCCGACTGGTGGAGCAGGTCCGACAGGAGCCACCGGGCCAGCGTCGACGGTGACGGGTCCGACGGGTGCTACTGGTGCTACTGGTGCAGCGAGCACGGTGACTGGGCCGACTGGCCCGACCGGCGCTGCGAGCACCGTGACGGGTCCTGCTGGTGCGACGGGTCCGACCGGGCCTCGAGGCGTTGACGCTGTCGACACGTTCCCGTGGACGTACCGTTCGTCAACGACCGACAGCGATCCGGGTTCTGGGAACTTGCGATACAACGCGGCCACGGCGGCGACAACTTCGCAGTTGTTCGTGGACCTGCTGAACGCCGACGGCAGCGATATGACGGCGTGGCTTGATTCGCTCGATGACGCAACCGGGCCGGTGAAGGGCACGCTCACGATTAGGGCGGACGACACGCACGTAGCGGTCTGGTATCTGACGGCCGTCACGGTGGTGGCGGGCTATCGCAAACTCGTGGTGACGTTCGTGTCCGCGATCGGTGCGATTGCAGCCGATGCCGGTGTCACGTTGTCGTTTCGTCGCACGGGTGACCTCGGTCCCACGGGTCCGACCGGTGCTCAGTCAACGGTGACAGGGCCGACCGGCGCAACAGGTGCAACGGGTTCCGCGTCGACGGTGACGGGGCCGACCGGGGCTCAGGGTGCGACGGGTCCTACCGGAGCGCCGAGCACCGTCACTGGGCCAACGGGTTCGCAAGGGCCAACAGGCCCGACCGGCGCTGCGTCGACCGTCACCGGGCCGCAGGGTGCGACAGGCCCGACCGGTGCCGCGTCGACGGTGACCGGCCCGACCGGTGCTACGGGAGCGACGGGTGCGCCGAGCACGGTGACCGGACCTCAGGGGCCGACCGGGCCGACGGGCGCTCCATCGACGGTGACCGGGCCGACAGGTTCGCAAGGGCCGACCGGGCCAACGGGTGCACCGTCAACGGTCACCGGGCCGACAGGCGCGACCGGTGCTCCATCGACGGTGACCGGGCCCACAGGCGCGACCGGTCCGACCGGCGCTCCGTCAACGGTAACTGGTCCCACGGGAGCGACAGGTGCGACGGGTCCTGGCATCACCGGGCCCACCGGGCCAGCGTCGACCGTCACAGGGCCGACCGGGCCGACAGGGGCGAACTCGACAGTCACCGGGCCGACAGGCGCGACCGGTGCGACGTCGACGGTGACCGGGCCGACCGGCTCGACAGGGCCGACAGGGCCGAGCGTCACGGGGCCGACCGGGGCGTCAACCCATTCGCAGATGGCGATGTCAATTCCAGGCACTCTCGCAACTGGGCCAGGCGTGATCCCGTTCGTTGCCACGCGCACACTGACGATCGGACCATGCTATGCGGCAGTCGGGACCGCGCCGTCAGGTAGCTCGCTCGTGTTCGACGTACACAAGAACGGCACGACGATCTTCACGACGCAAGGCAACCGGCCCACCATCACGACAGGCAACACGGTGTCGGCCTCAGCGACACCGGACGTGACCACGCTCGCTGCCGGTGACAAGCTGACCGTCGACGTTGACTCGATCGGTGGGCCAGCAGCGAACGCCGTCGTGACCGTCGACCTCGCAGGCTGACCCCCGTGGCCATCACCGCCACACTCGGTGCTGCCGCCTCCAGCAGCGCGGCCGCGACCTCGTTCGGGTTCCAGGTCGGTATCGCCGCCAGCGCAGGTGACGTTCTGGTCATCGTGCTCAGCCAAGACAACGGCGGTTCGTCTGGGGTGCAGTCGTTGACTGCTCCAACGTTGATCAACTCGACTACCGGCAAGGGCACAGTCACGAGCCGCCGTCAACAGAACTGGGACCCCGGTGCGGCCGACGCCGGTATCACGCAAGGCATATACGAACTCCTGCTGACCGCCCCGGTCGAAGCAACCGACTGGATCCAATGTAACTCGTCGGCGTCAGACCGGATGAGCGCCTGTGTCATTCGGGTCCAGCCCGATCCAGGGTTCGCGCTCGCGTTCAGCGCGACGGGTGGCACGACAGGAGCGTCGACCGCTGCCCCGACGCACACGACAGCGGCGAACGTCACGTCGGGCGACATCATCATCGCCGGGTATTCGGGTGCGACGAATGCCACGGTCACGTTGGACTCCGACACGTCGAACGGGTCATGGTCGGCGCAACTCACGAGCAAGTCCGACTCTGGCACGTTGGGAACGTCCACGACCGTTGCCGCGCAGTACAAGGTCGTGACCGGCACAGCGACGCAGACGTACAACCCGACGACTGGCGCGGCTGCTGACTGCGTTGTCGGCTACGTCACCTACACGCAAGCCACGACGGCGAGAGCAGTGACGGCGTGGCGTTGGTACGCCGATGGTGTCGGCCTCGGCGCAGCACTCGCCGCGGAGAACACGATCCCGGTGCTGACCGCCGCCCAGAACAAGAACGTCGTGTTGCGGCTGCGGGCCACGTTGAGAGCCAATGCGAACGTGACCGAAACCCTGTCGTTGCAATACAAGACCGACTGGTCGGGCACGTGGGTCACGGTCCCTGCGATCGCGTCGACGCTCAAGGACATGCCCCGCTACGCCAACGGTGCCGACACGGCGGGCAACGCTGTGGCGCGGGTGCTCACGGGCGCTGACACGAACGGTGTCTACATTGAAGCCACGGCGTCGTCGCAGACGGTGAACATTGCCGACAACGACAAGGAGTTCGACTGGTCGGTGTCGATCCGATATGCGTGGCCCGCGACACGAATCTATTTCAGGATCAACGGTGCGGGCGGAGCGTGGGAGGCCAAAGGGCTAACCGGCATCGCGCTCGACAGCCCTGCCGAGGCCGACTGGGAAGATAACAACGGCGTGCACGGCATTGTGTCCAAGACGTTCGGGCCGACGTCGGGTGCTGACGCCCGCAACTTTGAAGCGTTCCGGCCTCGCCTGATCTACGACGGGTCGTTGTGGTGGATGTTCTATTTCAAGGAAGTCGAGAACGGTGGTGCGGCCGTTCGCACGACGTTGTACTACCGCTCATACAACGGCACCGCCTGGTCGGCCGAATCAACGTTCACGCTGACGACGGCGTACACGACCCTGAAGATGTACGGGCTGAGCGTCCAGTTCGGAAACAACGCGGGCACCAAGCACGTGTTCGTCGCCTACCAGTCGTCCTCGACCGTGACCCGGTTCTATCGGGGCACCATCTCTGGCGCGACGATCGGCAGCTGGACTGCTGAGACGTCGGTGACAACGACGATGGACACCACCAGCCAAGGCGCTCTCACGATCAGCGATGACGGGTTCCTGTTCTACCACGGGTTGACGACGGCGATCACGACCAACATCTTCCGGGTGATGCGCTCCACGAACGCCTACGACGCTTCGGCGTGGGGCACTATTGCTGACGGCGGTGGCGCGGCAGCGCGTGTCGCCGCAGCGCAGGCCGACCACACGATTGGTGTGTCGCTCGGAAATAACTCGGTGTTGCTGTTCGGTATCGCTTCGGACAACGCGACGGCCGGGACGTTGTATTGCCGTCGAGTCTCAGGGTCGGGTGGGACGATCTCGTTCGACGGGTCGACGGTCCAGGTCAACGCGACGACGAACTGTCATCCGACGAACTGGTCGGCGTTCAAGAACTCGTCGGCCGACATCTTCTTTGGGCACTCTGACGGGGCGGCGGGCAGCGACACTGGTGCGCTCGTGCTGCGCGTGTCGCAAGACAGCGGCGCGACCTGGACGACGTGCACTACCCCGGCAGTCACGATGGACGGCGTGTCGGTCGATGGTGTGTGGGTCGTTGACGACGGCGCTCGCGGTTGCTACCTGTTCTACACCGGTGCCGAAGCGGGCTCTGGTGGCAACACGACCGAGGTGCGTTACAAGCATTACACCGTCACCGGTTCGGCGGTCACAACGGGGTCGTGGAGTGGTGCCACCGTTCTGTTCGGCACGGGCATGGGCAACGCCGACGCGACAGCGGCCTACAACCTGGGAGGCGACAAAATCCTCGCGTTCCAGGAGCGAGGCGACGACGACGCGGTGACGACGTTGGAGTTCTACATCTGCTATGGCGTGATCGCACTCTTGACACCGCAGGTTGGTGCGTTCTGGGGCTCGAGGGCTGCATGACCGGGTGGTTGATTCTGCTCGCTCTCGGAGCGACGGCCCGTCTGACACGTTTGGTTACGGCCGACTTTCTCACGGAACGTCCGCGCCGTTGGGTGCAGGCCCGTGTGCCCGAGTCGGTCGCGTACCTTGTCGGGTGCTCCTGGTGTGCTTCGTTCTGGATAGGTCTGCTGGTCGGATGGGTGACGGTCGTGTGGCCGGCGAACCGGATAGTTATTGGATCGTGGCTGGCCCTGTCGGGGTCGCTCGTCGCGGGCCTCGTGTCGTTGATCGACCCGCGTGAAGACTTCGGAGACTAGATTGCCGCGTGTGGCACGACCTGAGTCTGTGATCCGAGAGAAGCGTCGCGACCTACGTCGACCCCGCGACCCGAACAGCCTCGTGGCGTCAGCCGCGATTATGACCGGCCCGAACCGCTCGAAGGCCAAGCTCGAAGTGAAGGAATGGCAGGCGTTGGCGTGGTCGTTCTACGACGATATTGGCGAGTTGCGGTTCGGTGTGAACTGGTTGGCGAACGCCCTGTCGAGGGTCAACCTGGTGGCCGCGATTCCAGCGGTGCAACAGGGTGACGAACCGACACCGATCGATCTAGACACTGACCCGGGCCTCGCCCGCCAGGTGGAGCTCGTGTCGCAGATCGCTGGCGGTGTCGCAGGCCAGGGCCAGTTGTTGGCGGGTGCGACGCGTCAGTTGACCGTTCCGGGCCTCGGTTACATTCTCGCTGTCGCTGACGAGCTTGACCGGTTCGTTGAGTGGCGGGTCCTGTCGAACGAGGAAGCGAAGAAGTCGCAGGGTTCGAGCGATCCGAATGATCCGGGCATTGAGGTCACGAACTCTGAGACGGGCGATTGGGAACCGATCAAGGCGACCGACCTGCTAATCAAGGTGTGGCGTGCTCATCCTCGAAAGTCGTGGGAGCCCGACAGTCCGGTGCGTTCTGCCCTGACGGCGCTGAACGAGATCAGGCTCATGTCGATGCGTGTCGCTGCGGATGCAGGGTCGAGGCTCACGGGGGCGGGGCTGCTCATCATGCCCGAAGAGGCTCAGTTCCCTGCCGGTCAGACCGGCAACGAGAACCAGGTCGACGCCGACTCTGACGAGTTCATACAGACGTTCGTTCAAGTGTCGTCGATCGCGACTCAGGACCAGGAGTCGCCCGCTGCGAAGGTGCCGCTGGTCGTGACGATGCCTGGCGAGTTCGTGCAGCACGTCCAGCACTTGACGTTCTGGTCCGAGTTCGACGCCGAGACGAACAACTTGCGTGACGCGGCGGTGAAGCGTCTCGCGATCAGTCTCGACATGGCACCTGAAACGTTGACCGGGAAGGGTGAAACGAACCACTGGTCGGCGTGGCAGATCGCAGAAGAAGACGTCACCATGCAGATCGAGCCATTGGCCGAAACGATCTGTCATGCGTTGACGGTCGGGTATCTGCAGCCCGCGCTCGAGGGCGAAGGGCTCGACAAGGACTCTGCGATTGTCTGGTATGACACGACCGACCTCACGACGCGCCCCGATCTGACGGCGGCGGCCACGGAGGCGCACAAGGAGCGTGTTATCTCCGATGACGCGTACCTCGGCTATGTGGGTCTGAACGTTGACGACAAGCCCGATGAGGCCGAGTTCCGCAGGCGCACCCTGATTGACATTGCGATCGCAGCACCCGCTCTGGCGTCGGAGCTTCTGTTGCTGGCCGGCGTTATCACGCAAGCAGAGGCGGATGGTTTGGATGAGGCGCAGCAGGCGTCGACTCTGCCGGGTGGCGGTTCGCAGCCGCCTTCGGATGGGTCCGAACCGGCAGCGGATGGGCCACCCGTCGAGGACACGACGCCACCCGAGGATGACCAGGGTCCACCGGATTCGCAGGCGGCGTCAGGTCTGCTCGCGGCGACGGATGGTCTGGTGGTGCGCGCCCTCGAGCGAGCCGGGTCCCGGTTGCGTTCGGCGGCGGGCCGCTCGAAGGGCGGTGGTAGCGCGTCGGTGCCGTGCGATGATCCGGTGACGTTGCACTGTGCCATGTCAGCCACGCAGTACGCGTCGCTCGATTCGTTGCTCGGCGGGGCGTGGGACAGGGTGCCGCAGGTCGCTCAGCGGTTCGGTGTGGGTGCCGAGTCGTTGCACGCCTGTCTGGATGGTTACACGAGGGCGTTGTTGGCCTCAGGGCACGCGCACGACTACGACCTGCTAGCCGCGGCGTTGGGAGTGATCGATGACAGTCATCGACGACTCGTTGCTGCCCACTGATAGGGCGGCGACCGAGGTCTGGCTGGCCGCACGCGAAGAGGAAGTGGCGGCGCTCGTGCGGACGACGTTGCGTCGGATCATCTCGGAAGCCTTCGCTGCGTATGAGGCGTCGCTCACGGCGTCGGGTGATCTTGCTGCGCTCGACTCCATTGCAACGGAGTGGTCCAGGTTCGTGTACGACGACCTCGCGCCGGCGCTGGCCGAGACGAACATGGCCGGGTCTATGGCGGCGTGGTTGGGCATGCGGGATGAGCCGTCGACCGAGTTCACGAAAGGGTGGACCTCGGTGGTCAACCAGAACGCCGTGTCCTATGCGGACCAGCATGTACCGCGGATCGTGGACGTGGGCAACCGCACCCGGTTGCAGGTGCGTCAGGTCGTGTCGAACGGGATACGTGACGGGCTCAGCGTTGAAGACATGAAGGGCAAGATCGGAGGCGTGTCGGCGTTCTCGGAGTTCCGGGCCGACACAATCGCACGCACCGAGACGGTCGGAGCGTACGTGCAGGGCGACATGGCCGGCGCACGGGCGCTCGGTGACCACGGCCCTGTCGAGAAGGTGTGGGTGGCGACTCTCGATCGGCGTACCCGCGAGTCGCACGCCGAGGCGCACAACCAGTGCATGACGATGGACGAACCGTTCGATGTGGGCGGTGTGCCGATGGATAGCCCGCACGCCCCTGGCGCGCCACCAGGCGAGGTGGTCAACTGCCGGTGCTACGTCGAGATGTTGTACGACGGCGACACGCGCCCGGACGGTACAACGATCGGCGCGGATGAGCTACCGGGCGTGACGCCACCCGACGAGATCGATCCGGCCTCGCTGTCGCTGAAAGATCGCATCGAGTCGATGAAGTCGGGCGTGATGGGCAACCGTCACGACAAGTTCTCGACACCGAGCGGCCGGCCGAGGGCGAAGCTCATGGCGTCAGAGCAGCGGCTCCGTGAGATCGGCAAGGTGGTGGACGACTCGGTGCAGGACGCGTTGGCTCAGCGTGGCATGCTGTCGCCACGCCAGATTGACGAGCAGATCAACACGTTGCGTGACGCCAAGATCGAAGCACTCGACCGCGCCATTGTGAAACGGGCGGAAGCTCTCGGATATCGAGACATCGGCAAACCGCTCGACTTCTGGTCTGACCATAAGGACCTGTTCAGCCCTGGCGACACGCTGAACGATCTGCGCTCAGCGATGCGGTCGTACGATCCAGATTTCCGTATGGCCTCGAAGCGTCTCGATGACGCGTACAAGACGCAGGGCCGAATCTCGACAAGCCAGTACATGGGCGACTATTCGACGGAGTACTCTGCCGAGTGGCGGCGGCAGATGGCCGACGTTCGCAGGATGGGCGGCGTGAACTGGGAGCAGTCACTCGACACGCCGTCCGTGCGTGCGAAGGCTCCGTGGGGTCCGCAGAACCAGGTGAAGCCGATCATCGACCGGGGCGGCGAAATGTACCCGCAGGCGTGGAATCAGAAGGCCGGGTGGAACGACGGCAAGATGTGGGTCGGTGACATTGACGGTGACATGCGCGGCTGGCAGCTGACCGTTCGCCACACGCGACCAGGCACGGTCTACGACGCGGCGACGAGTGCGGGTCGGGGCATGATCAACATTCCGGTGCACCGATTTCAGGACGGGTACGACCTCATGGTGCACGAGATGGGCCACCGGATGGAGGCCGTCACGCCAGCGATCAAGGCGAACGAGTGGGCGTTCAAAGTGAGGCGCGCCGCTGGTGAGGTTCCGTCCAAGCTGTCGGACCTCGTGCCAGGCTCGACGTACCGCGACGCTGAGGTGGCCGTCAAGGACCACTTCCTCGACCCGTACACGGGCAAGGTGTACGGCAACACGGCGGAAGCCTCGAGCGAGGTTCTGACGATGGGTACGCAGGGCATGGTGACCGGCAAGTTCGGTTTCTACACCGATGACGATTGGCGGACGTTCGTGCTTGGCCTACTCGCAGCGATCTGAGCCAGTACCGTAACGGCCATGACCTGGGAAGTGCGATGGGGCTCGATCCTCGCTAGCGGCGACGGTGTGTCGGTGCAGTGCTCGGACGAACGCGTCGAACGCCTGGCGAACGCCGAGGTCGAAGCAGGGCCGGTGGGTGTCACTCCGACCGGCCCGTGGGTCACCAGACCGGATGAGGCGGTGACCTTCCTCGCTTTCTCGCACGCCATGTTCGAGGCTGGCCAGGCGTCGGGCGTGATGCTCGTGTTGCGTGATCTGCCACCGATCCCCGACGTGCCATACGATCCCGACGTGGTGTACTGACGAGCGGAGGGCCGGTTTCACCAGGACGAAGGTCGTGAGGTTTCAGGACTAAACCAGGGTAACGGCCCTATCAACCAAGGGCCGTTGGGTTGACAATTAGGGCATGACGAAGAACCTGCTCTCGACGCTCTCGGTGGCCATGCTCGCCACCTTCGCATTCGGAACGGCAGCTGTTCACGCAGCCCCGCCCGCCCCCGTTCAGCCCGCAGTTGCGTGGGCGTTCTGTGGAGTCCACCCGGACGACCCGAACGCCGCGGCAGCGGTCGCAGTCCTCGCCGGGGCTCATGTTGACGCCACGTTCGGGCCGTGCATGCCCCCGGATCGTGCGACCTACACGACAGCGGAGCCAGGAGCCCGCTACGTCGACCCGGCCACCTACGCCCGACTGGTCGACCTCAACGCTTCGGTCGGCATGGATACCGTGGTCTACGACGACCGGCTGTGGAGCGAGAACCCCGGCACCCGGTTGACGGCCTACCAGTTCTGGATGCTGAACGACCGTCTCGATCACGTTGCGGCGTGGGACATGGGCGACGAGTTCGACCCGAAGTATGGCGACTGGGCCATCCTGGTCGGCCGGTGGGCGATCATGGTCGAGAAGGTCGAGCCCGTCACCACGGTCGGCCCGTTCACGAACCATCTGCCCGACGCGGCAGTGATCGAACGGGCGCTGGCCGACCTCGGACACGACGCTCTGTCGTTCGACTGCTACGACGTCAAGCAGGCGATTGAACTGACCAGGACCTTCGCCCCGCTGACCGACGACCTCATGGTCGCCGTGTCGGCGCTCGACTACGGGGCGGGCACTCCGTCCGTCGAGTCGATCGTCGGCATGATGACCGCCCTTCGGGCCGAGGGTGCCGACCGATTCCTGATCTTCGGTGGCAGCTTCCCGTACCTGTCGGACCTGACCCCGGACCCGACGTTCGGTGGCCGCTCGCTTGTCGACAACCTCGGCCATGCGACACCGTTGGCGCTCGCAGTGTTGGACGGTGCGACGCTCTAAACTTCCCGGTCGGGAGCGAAGAGACTCCTGAGTGCCCCGGACCCATTCCTTGCCGGTGGGTTCCGGGGCACTCTCGCGCCACCTGCTGACGATGCGCTAGGGCCTCATGTCCCGCTCAGCCGGTCGACGGTGCCGCCACCGGGGCCGACGAGCCATGCTTGCTCGACGCATGCGTAACCGCCGTAGCTGCCCGTCTCGATCCAGAGCAGCGTCACGACAGCGTCCTTGCCGATCGTGTTCGACATGAACTGGTAATCCGGTTCGTAGTCATCGAACACGCCTCTGACGCCAGCGGTGGGCTCACTGGTTGGCATCACGGAGCCCCACGAGGCGGTGTCCATGCGTTGGACCTTGGTTACACCGGGCAACCAAACAACTGGTGCGTTGTGGTCCCATCCGGCGAGCTTGAGTACGAACTCACTCATGTCATGTTCTCCCTGTCTGTCGGTCTATCTGTCGATGGTCTTGCGCGCCCGTCGCTGGGCGTGCCAGTGAGGATACTCACACCGAGGGTTGCGTGACGAGTACCCTGTCGGCCATGAAGCCTCGCATCCGAATGGTGATGGTCGCTGACGGCGACGCCACTCTCGCACCAGCCGATGGAACGGGCGACGCGTTGCCGCCAGCGTCGGCCGGCCGATTCCACGCTCTCGCGATAATCGAGGGAGTCGAGACGGGCGATAAGCGTCTGTTTACCGAGAACTCGTTGACGTGGCGCGACCTTCCTCTGCCTGTCATGGCGCAGCAGGACAATACGCCCGAACATATGGGCTCGGTCCTGATCGGCAATATCGACAAGGTCGAACGGCAGGGAACCGCGATCCATGTGTGGGGTGACTACCTTTCGAACCCGGACGACGAGCAAGCTCACCTGATCGGCCTAGTGCAGTCGGGCGAGCTTCGCGGCGTGTCGGCCGATATCGACGACGTCGAGTTCGAGATCCTGTTTCCGCTGACGGACAAGGACGGTAACCCGCTGCCGCAGGACCCGTTCCTGACGATGCTCGAAGGTGGCGAACCGGAGCCCCCGGAAACGGAAACGATCGATGGTGTCGAGTACGAGGTAATGCCGATCGACCAGCCGTTGATGAGGGTCACCGAGGGCCGGCTCATGGGCATTACGGTGCTGACGTTCCCTGCTCTGCAGGAGGCGTTCATTGAGGATGAGACGACCGACGTGGAGCCTTCACTCGCGGCGTCGGCGGCTCGAGTTTTCGCTCGCAACGGTGTCACGGGCGTCATGCTCCCGACGATCGTGCTCACCAACGGCTCCTCGGCCACCGCGGCCGGCGCACGGGAGGCGACCCCGACCCGGTTCGAGTTCCCGGTGATCCCGCCGCGTGAGTGGTTCGAGGTGCCTGAGGCTCCGGGCGAGATGCCGTTGACGATCCTCGATTCGGGTCAAGTGTTTGGGCACCTGGCGACGTGGGGCGAATGCCATATCGGCATCATGGGCGAGTGCGTGCAGGCCCCGCCGTCACCGTCGAACTATGCAAGGTTCCACGTTGGGGAAATACCTGTGGACGACGGTGGACGAGTCAGTGTCGGCCGGTTGACGTTCCACACGGGCCACGCTGACCGCAAGCTCGGCGCTGGTCCCACGCAGGCCCATTACGACAACAGCGGGTCGGTGGCTGCCGATCTGAGGGCTCTGGACGGCGAGTTCGGAATCTGGGTCTGTGGCGCTGCGCGGTCGACGCTCACGTTGGAGCAGGTGCGTGAAGTGATGAGCACGCCTCCGTCTGGCGACTGGCGACTGTTCGGCAACGAGTTGGACATGGTTGCGGCGCTGTCGGTGCCGGTGCCAGGTTTCAACGTGCCGAGGGCATGGGTCCGCAAGGACGCAGGGCTCGTTGCGTCGCTCATCATCTCGCACCCTGCGCACCGACCCGACACCGTGGCCGGCCTCGAGCCAGGCGTCGCGCGCAAGGCCGTGGAACGAATCGCTGCCTCGGTCGGGCGCTCACGTCACGATCGAATCGCTGCCCTCAGGTCGCGAGTCCACCCAGGAGGCGAGTGACATGGGGTGTGGATCATGCGGTGGTGGCCGGCGCACCGTGAACCAGTCGCAACCGATTCAGTCGCAGGCGCAGACCCGTCAGGCTGCAGCGCAGATCGGCTCGGCCACCATGTACGAGGTTGTGACGGCGGCGGGTAAGTCGACCGGGCGTAAGTTCTCGTCGCTTGTCGCGGCGACAGGGTTCGCGACACGTATCGGTGGGTCGACACGGCCGGCCGACTGAGGTACGATCACCAGGACTTCACAACGGCCCCGGTTCCCCGGATCATGGCCACGTGCGGCGACTCGTGCTCCGATTGAGCCCGACAACGCCAAGAACGGCCCACCAGGCTGCCCGCCGCAATCTGGTTGGCCGTTCCGCGTGTCAACGGTGGCGGGTCCGATGGTCCGTGCATTGCGTGACGGCGTGTGTGTATGATCCTGGCAACGAGTCAGCGCGGCGAAGTCCCGCAGGCTTGCGAATCGGGCCTAGCTCGGTCGCCACACTTCGAACAACGACACCACGAAGGAGTAGCTGCCGACATGAACGCAGCCCGCCGCAGCATCGATTCCATGACCCCGATCCGTCTCGGTCGCTTCTGGCTATTCCCTGACGGCAGCCGCGTGCCGGTTGTCGCAGGTGGCGACGGCGACGAGGCCCCTGTGACGATCGCAGAGGACCTGACCGATCACGACCTGTTCAGCGACGACGACCTCGCCGCACTCGAGGACCAGGTTGTAGCCGAGTTCGACCGTCTGCTCGATGAGGGCTCGACGGACGTTGCGGCCATGACGGAGCTCGCGGAGGGCCTGGATCGAATCCGGGCTGAGCGGACGAACCGCACGGAGGCCGAGGCGTTGGCGCAGGAGCAGATCGACGCGCTGCGCGACCGTGTGCACGCGGACGATTCGGCCGACCCGGACGCACCCGACGACGGTGACGAGGGCGGCGACGACCCGGGTGACGGCGATGCGCCAGCGGAGCCCGACGACTCTGGTGCGGCAGCGCCGGTCGAAGGCAAGGAGCTTGTGACGGCGAGCGCTGGTGCGGCGAAGCGTCGGCCGGCGTCGGCAGCGGCCACGTCGCGGCGCTCGGTGCGTCCTCGTGTGTCGGAGGCCGACCCGCACGTTGTCATCACGGCAGCGGCTGACATTCCAGGTGTCGGCGCTGGTGCGACGATCGATCTGACGCAGGTCGCTGTGGCGATGCACGACAAGGCCCGAGCCCTTGCCGATCATTCGGCACGGGTCCCGGTCGCGAAGTTCAACCTGCCCTACGCGAAGGGCGACGTGATCGGCAAGGCCATGTCGGGAGAGAGCGCTCTCGACGTCATCGAGCGAGTGGCGAACCCGTCGCAGTTGGGCAAGGGCCTAGCGCTGGTGGCGTCGGGCGGATGGTGCACGCCGTCACAGAACATGTACGAGCTTTTGACGCTCGACGGTGCGACGGGGCTGCTCAACGTTCCGTCGGTCGGTATCGAGCGCGGCGGTATCAACATTCCGTCGTACATCGGTATCGACTCGGCCGATGGTGCGCTGTGGACGTGGAGCGAGGATCAAGACAGCGATATCTCGGTAGTGATCGCGGACCTGGACGCCGGTGGTGGAACGGCGACGGTCAACACGACCGGAGCGCACCTGGTCGTCGTGGGCGACATGGTGGATATCAACATCGGCAACGTTGCCGTTGACGGCCCGCAGACCGTCACCGGTGTGACCGATTCGGATACGTTCACGTTCGAGTCAGCAGCGTCGGTGTCGAACGGTGTCGGGACGTTCACCCGCCAGAAGGGATGTTTCACGATCCCTTGCCCGACGTGGGCGGACATTCGCCTCGGTGCGTACGGGTTGTGCTTGAAGCACGGCAACCTGTCCGACCGTGCGTACCCAGAATTGACACGGCGTTACGTGTCGCTCGTGATGAACGCTCACCTTCACCGCATGTCTGCGATCAACATTGCCAAGATCGCAGCGAGCGGCAACAGCGCCGCCGTGACCGTGACCGCTGTGGGCACCGACTCGTTCGGTGAACTCATGTCAGCGATCGAGTTGCAGGTGACCGACTACCGCTCCGAGCACAAGATCAGCGGCAACGTCGTCCTCGAGATTCTGCTGCCGTCGTGGACCACGGAGATGTTGCGTTCGAACCTCGCGATGCGAGCCGGTGTCGATCTGCTCTCGGTGTCGGACGCTCAGATCGCAGGCCACTTCGCCGTCCGGAACGTGCGCCCTCAGTTCTTGGAGGATTACCTCCCGCTGTTTGGCGGTTCGCCGTCGCAGGTGTGGCCGAGCACGACGCAGTTCCTCATGTATCCGGCCGGGTCGATCATCGAGGGCAACGGTGGATCGATCGATCTCGGTGTGCTGCGTGACTCGCGTCTGAACGCGACGAACGACTTCACGGCGGCGTGGACGGAGGACTTCCGTCTGCTGGCCCGTCGTGGTCCGAAGGGCCGCAAGGTGACCGTGACACTCTCGACCGATGGCGTGACCGCATGCTGCGGCGACGTGACCGGTCCGACGGGTCCCACCGGTCCCACTGGTCCCACCGGAGCGACCGGTCCGACCGGCCCGACCTGATCCGAACAGGACCTAGTCGAGCCGAACAGAAGGATCTGAGCCATGACAGACACGATGATCCCGAGCGTCGAGGTAACCGCGCCACGCGTGGTGCCCTACCCGTTCGGTCTGTTCTCCGTCGTCACGCCCGAGACGTCCGTCGATCCGCACTGGCAAGCGGGTGTGTGGTGGAGGTCGGAGGCGTGCGCGAGCGTCGGTGTCACGTACTTGCCGTGCCAGGTAGAAGACGTTGTCCCGCCAAAGAGCGTCAACGTGCAGTGCGGCATCATCACCGCGCCGTCTTTCACTGTGTACGCCCGCTCGGACGAATCGATGGGCGGCTCGGCGCTCAGCGAGAAGTTCGCGGCGGCGCGTGCGCTGTTGATGGCGGGCGAGCAGTACGCGGTCGAGTCGGCGTTGTGGGCGCTGCTGGATGATGCGATCGGGGCCGGCGTCTCGTCGGCCACGGGCGGCTCGATTCAGGAAGCGATCGCGATGGCCGAGGGTTTGATCAACGTCAATTATGGCGGCACGGGCGTCATGCATATGAGCCGCTACACGGCAACGATGGCGGGCATTGACGTGTTGCGCGTCGACGGTGCCCGGCTGCGCACGCTGCTCGGCACGCCTGTCGCCGCGGGTGCCGGATACCTGCCTGCCCCCGATTCGCCGTTCTCCGAGGATGATGCAGAGATCATCGTGACGGGTGCATTGGTGCTCATGCATGGCGAAGTCTTCGACCTCGGCACGGTCTATGACACCGAGATCAACGACATCTCTGCCGTAGTCGAACGTACCTATGTCGTCGGTTGGGACTGCACCGCAATGCGGACTGCTGTCCTGACCGCACGAGCGTAAGCCTGACCCGAAAGGACACATATCGTGGCAACCAAGAAGCTTCGATCGATCAAGGGCCGTCGAGTCCGAATCACCCGACTGGACTCGTGTGGTATCCCGGTGTACTCGACGTGTTCGCAGGTCGTGTCAGAAGGGTTCATTACCGTCACGATCGGTCGCGAAGAGGAGGCCGGGGCCGAGTACGTCCAGAAGAACGCATGGGGTGACTTCTGTATCAACGAAAAGGACCCTGACATTCTCAAGTGGGTCAACGTATCGGTGCAGTTCTGCGAGGTCGACCCTGACATTCTCGACATCATCGCGGACGCGAACGCCGTCGTGTCAGGGGCCGACACGATCGGTGCAACGTTCGGGACGGCGCAACCGACTGGCGGGTTCGCTCTCGAGGTGTGGACGAAGAAGACCGGCGTTGACGCGTGCGCTGGCGGTGTGACCGAGTGGGGTTACTTCGCTGTCCCGTTCGTGAAGAACGGCAAGCTCGACGGTGATATCACCATCGAGGCGAATCCACTGAACGTGTCGCTGGCCGGCCAAGGGTTCGCCGTACCTGCAGCGTGGGGTCGTGGCCCGCATGGTGACAACCCGCTGCTCGCCACGTTCCCAACGGGCGACGTGTTCGGGTACGTCGTCACGACGCAGCAGCCGCCCGCTGCGACGGTGGGTTGCGCTGACCTTCCTGAGCGGGCCAAGACGGCCCCGACTGACGTGTTCTTGTTGGAGCCGACGATCACAGCCGAGGACGCGCCGAATGCGGCGAAGCTCGCAGCGCTCGGCTACGTCGCTCTGCCGCTCACGGCGTGGGCGATGGGCGAGTATTTCTCGATCGGTACGTTCAAGTTCAACTGGTCCGGCGCCGCGTGGGCCGCTGGCGCTCATGCTTAAGCCCCAGGTAGCACCGTGTAATATGAATGCATGGCCTCTGATCCCGTCGCTCGTATCCCGAAGTATCTCGTCCGAAACGGCGACGATGAGTGCTGGGGGTGGACCGGCACGACGACCACTGACGGGTATCCGATCCTCATGGACTTCCGCGACGGCGTGCCGCGCAACGCGTACGTCCATCGGCTGTCGTACGAGGTTCACGTCGGCCCGATCCCACTCGGGCACGAGGTTGACCATCTGTGCCGCAACCGAGCGTGCACGAATCCTCGCCATCTTGAGCCAGTCACCAAGGCAGAGAACAGACGTCGCCAGCGCACCACTCGGGGCGCACACGGGCGGTTCGTCAGATCGGAGTAACTGATGGGTGTCATCACGTCGAACCAGAACATGCGATCACGAGGCAGCAGGGCACCGAGAGGCGCGACACGCATGGCCGGCGTCATCTCGGCCTCGCCTGCCGATCCGACGTTCGATCCGGCCGATGCGACAGTCGCCGCGGCGATCGTGTACGTTACGGACCACCCCGACGACCGGACTCGTGTGTTCGAACTCGAGGCGGCCGGTAAGGGCCGCATCACTCTGCTAGAGGCGCTTGCCGACTTGGAGTGAGGTCGGTTGGGTGCCCGACTTCGGGACGGCGAGGTCGGGACCCATCGACAACCGTTGGTGCCGGTGCGCGTAGGCTGCGGGCATGACTTCAGCATGTGAGCCGTGGCCGATCGTGTGGCCGTGCAATCCGTTGGACCAGGGGTCGCAGGAGCAGATCGACGCTGCCCTATCTGCTGCTCAGTCGATGCTGTGGGCACGAACCGGGCGTCGGCATGGTACATGCACCGTCACGGAGAAGTATCGGCCCGCGGGTGGCGGCGAGTGTGGCAGGCCGTACATGACCGACGACCTCGTGTGGCACAATGGCGGGCGTGGTGGGCCGTGCTGCGCGATCAACCTTGTGTCGCTGCCAGTCCAGCACGTTGTCGATGTTCGAGAGTTCGGCCAGGTGCTGCCCGAGACGGCATGGTGGCTGGAATCGCCTGGATTACTCATGCGGCGAGGGTCCTGTTGGCCGGTTGCCTTGTCGTGCGATCCTGCGCCGGTCGAGGTCACCTATCAGTGGGGCGTGCCGATCGTCGCTCCGGTCGACGCTGTTGCGGCTGACCCGGACGGCGAGCCGCCTGTCGTCGGCGTGGATGCGGTGCCAGGGTCGGAGTTGTGGGGCATGGTTGCGGCAGCGATGGGCGAGGTCACGGTCGAGGTGATGCATGCCATGTGTGGCCGGCCGTGCAAGTTGCCGTCGCGTGCCATCACCATCACCAGGCAGGGTGTCACGGTGCAGCTTGCTGATCCGACGACCACGTTGGAGTCGCGGTTGCTCGGTCTGCCGTTGGCCGACGCTCTGATTCTGACGGTGAACCCGAACCGCAAGCAGGCCCGGTCGAGGGTCTATTCGCCTGATATGGCGATCCGGGCGTGAGTAGCCCGTTCACGGTCGCTGCGGCCGTTCTGGCGTGTGTGCAGGCCGGTCTGATTGACGCCGAGCGTGCTGTCGGGCAGGCGATGGTCGCTGCGGGCGGGCTTGTGATCGATGACTGTTGTGTCGGGTCGCTGATCGTTGCCCCCGAACGCGTGTTCCGCACGATGGAGCCGTTTCCCACGGAGGCGAGCGCCGACCAGGTTTGTGAGGGGTCACCGATCGCGGTGGACCTCGTCGTGCGCGTTGACCGGTGCGTGCCGGTTCTGTCGGACACGGGCCAGCCACCGTCCGTCGCAGATCAGGAGGCGGCGTTCTGCGCCCTGCTCGCTGACGCTGCGGTCGTGTGGAACGTCCTCGCCGGTCGCGACGTTCTTGGCAGCGACGCCGCGGGTGATCCGGCGTGGGAGAGGGCGAGCTTGTCGCAGCTATTCGTCGGTGCCGAGGGCGGCTGCGTCGGTGTGGAGACTCGTGTGACGTTTGGTGTGCCGTCGTATGACTGGTGCTTGACCGGGAGCGAGTGACGTGGCCGGTGTGAACATCACACTGAACGGGCCGTCGCTACGGTCGATCGCGATTGCGGTGTCGGAAGATCACCTTCGCAAGAAGGCGAACCAGGTCCTGAACGCTGCCCGTCGTAACGCACCGGTTGACCAGGGCGCGTTGCGGGCCTCGCTGACTGTCGAGTTCACGTCCGGCCCGGGTGGAGCTCCGATTGCGCGTATCGGCTCGAACCTTCCGTATGCGATCTTCGTCCATGAGGGCACGGGTCTGTATGGGCCGACCGGTTCGAGGATCCGCCCGAAGACCTCGCGTGTGATGGTGTGGCCTCGTAAGAACAACAGTGGTGTCGGCGCTCGGCGCTACTCAGGTGGCAAGACGGCGGCGTACGTGTTCGCCAGGTCGACTCGTGGCATGAAGGGTCGGCCGTTCTTGTTGGACGCGTTGAACTCTGTTGTCGGCCCGTAGTTGGCTATGGTAACGGCCATGACATTTACCGGTAAGCAGTTTCAGACGGCGGCGTGGCGGCGACGCGGTAAGCCCCTCGAGTTTTCCGTCCAGAACTGGCAGTACATGGAGCCGCCCGTCGACTGGGTTGCAACCGACAACGAACCTGAGTGGCCCGGTGGCCGCGAGGCCGAGGTCATCCTCAAGGTCGACCCGTTGCTCGACATTCTGCGGATGGGTGCAGCGTTCGGGACGTTCGCCGGGGTGCTGCAGGGCTTGAAGCCCGACACGACCTCGGAAGGTATGAGCGACCTGTCGGACAAGCTGTCGCTGATCGATCGGGAGGTGCCAAAGATTCGGGCGGCGCTGCGCGAGTGCCTCGTGCCACCGTCCCGGTTGAAGTGGGACGAGGTTGTCGAGTCGGTCGACGTCATCATGCTCGGCCAGCTGGTGAACTGGTTGCTGTCTGAGATGAGCCCGATGGACCCTACGCGACGGGCGTCGTCCTCAGATGGGTCGGTGCCAACTTCGGACACTTCGACGGATGGTGCGCCAGCCGAGGCGTAGACCTTGATCGGTTGCCGTTCGGGCGTGCACTGAACCTCTACCTCATCATGATCAAGGAGTGGGCGAACCAGGCCACTCTCGACCGGATCGCAGACGCCCTCGAGCCGCCCGCCGACTGGCGTGACCCTGTGACTGGTCTGCCCGCTGGATGGTCCAGCGAGGACGATGACGGCATGCAGGTTTGGTAACACGCTCTGCGTGACGGTCGTAGTCATAGACTCCGGGCGTGGCCGAACCTATTGCGTCAGCGACCGTCGAACTTCGGGCCGATTTCACGAAGCTCGACAACGACGCCAAGCAGGGCATGTCGCAGCTGGAGAAGTCGCTCGCGAAGGCGAATGGGTTGTGGGCCGACATCATGTCGGACGCTGCCAAGGCGGGCGAGTCGATCGAGGATTCGTTCAGTGAGGCGGCGAAGTCGTCGGATGCGTCGCTGGAGAAGATCGGTGGCCCGGACGTTTGGGGTGACCTCAAGGGTGGCGCCGAGAAGGCCGGTGAGGGCATTGAAGGGTCGATGCGTGAGGCTGCGAACCAGTCGAACAAACATCTCGACGGGATATCGGCGGCAGGGTCCTCGATGTTCACCAAGCTCGCTGGTCTGGCGACTGCGGCCGGCGTCGGGTTCTTTCTCAAGTCCGCGACCAGCGACGCTGCCGCTGCGGCGTCTGGTATGCGCGGGCTCGAGGCGGTCATCACAGCGACTGGTGGTGCTGCTGGGCTCACGGCCGACCAGGTCGCGGGGATAGCGCAAGACCTCAGCGTGAAGATCGGTGTCGATGACGACGCGATCATCCAGGCGCAAGAAATCTTGTTGACGTTCAAGAACATCGGCTCCGATTCGTTCGCTGACGTTACCGCTGCGGCGGCGGACATGAGCGCCGTGTTCGGTGGCGACATGACGTCGAGCGCAACACAGTTGGGCAAGGCGCTGAACGATCCGATTGCGGGCGTGTCGGCCCTGTCGCGTGTCGGCATACAGTTCACCGACGACCAGAAGGCCATGATCAAGGCGATGGTCGAGGGCGGCGACGTCGCCGGTGCTCAGGCGATCATCATGGGCGAGGTCGAGGGCCAGGTGTCCGGGGCGGCGGCGGCGAGCGCAACCGGGGCTCAGAAGATGAGCGTCGCGTTTGGTGAGTTGAAGGAGTCGCTCGGCGGTGGCATTGCGGCGGCGATGGAAGGGATAGCAGGACCCGTCGTTGCTCTGTTCAACGATCTGCAACCGGTCCTCGGTGAGCTTGGCGATTCTCTGGGTGCTGCCCTGGGCCCGCTGCTCGAAGCGTTGGGGCCGGCGCTCGGTGTCATGGCGCGTCAGTTCTCCGTCGTCATGGGTGACCTCGGTGGGATATTCCAGTCGCTTGCGCCGCTGATCTCTCCGATCGTGCAGATCGTCGGTGTGTTGGCGACGGCGTTGTCGGGGGCGCTCGGTGCGGCGTTCAAGGCGTTGGAGCCAGCGATCAAGGTGGTCGGTAAGTTCCTCGATTCGTTCGCTGAGACGTTGGGCGGCATGCTGTTCGATTCGATCGAGGCGATCACGCCAGCGCTGAACGTGATCGGCAAGGTGCTTGGTGACGTCCTGGCTGCGGTGCTGCCGATCATCCTGAGTCTGTTTCAGGAGCTCGCGCCCGTGTTGGCGTTGGCCGGCCAGATATTCAGTGAGGTGATCGCAGCGGCGCTGCCACCGTTGGCGGCGGCGTTCACTCAGCTGGTGGCGGCGATCCAGCCGATTATCCCGATCGTGGGCGAGGCGCTCATGCGGATATTGACGGCGTTGCAACCGATCCTGCCTCAGCTGGTCGACGCGTTCGTGCAGCTGGCGTTGGCGCTCGTGCCCCTGGTGACTGCGTTGCTGCCGTTGATCCCGCCGATCGCGCAGTTGGCTGCACTGCTCATCGAGAAGATCGGTGCGCCGGTTCTGCTCGCTATTGCGGAAGCGGTCGGGTTCTTGGCTGAGAAGTTCGCGATGCTGGTCGAGCTTGTGGCCGGCGTCGTCACTTCCGTTGTGGAGTCCATTGCCGGGTTCGTTGATTCGTTGTTCGAGACTCCGGGCAAGATTGACGAGTTCGTAGGCCAGGTCGGAGCGTTCTTTGCTGCGTTGCCAGGGAAGATATGGGATGCGATCAAGAACATCGCGGCCGACGTCGCGGGCCTGTTCGCCACGATGGCGACCACGGCCAAGGACACGGTGACCGGGTTCATCTCGGACGTCGTGTCGTTCTTTACCGAACTGCCTGGCAAGTTGCTGAGCGCGATTGCGTCGCTCGGTTCGAGCATCGCTGGCAGTCTTGGCAACATGGCAACCACCGCTGTGACGGCGGCGGCGAACTTCGTGACGAACATTGTCGGCAAGTTCCTCGAGCTACCGGGCAAGGCCGTGTCAGCGATCGTGAACCTCGGCGCGGATATCTTCACGGCGATCGGCAACGCAGAGGTGACGGCCGTGAAGGCGGCGGCGAACTTTGTCGTCAACGTGGTGAAAGAGATCGCGACACTTCCGGGCAAGGCCATAGCGGCGATTGGTGACCTAGCCGGGTCGCTGTTCAAGTCGGTGAAGGATGCGTTTAAGAATGTGTGGAACAAGATCGTGGATTCGTTGCCCGAATTCGATGCTGACCCGCTCGGCCGGTTCGGGCCCGCGATTCACCTGTCGTTCGACTTCCTCAAGTTGTCTGCCGGTGACATTATCGATGACCCGACGTTCGCTCTGCTCGGTGAGGGCGGGCGGCGTGAGGTTGTGATCCCGACGACGCAACCGGGACGTGCGATGGAGTTGATGCAGGACTCTGGGCTCGGTGCGATGTGGGAACGTTCGCAGGGGGCGAGCCGCTGGTCCGGGCCAGCGGTGGCGATCGAGAATGCGACGTTCCAAGACGCGACGGACGCCGACCTTGTTGCTCAGCGGGTCAACGTCGCCGTACTGACAAGGTTGGTGGCCGCATGATCACACTTGCCGAACCGGACCTCGGTCTGCTGCAGCTGCTAGATGACCCGTTCACTGTCGTGTCGTTTCAGATCGGTTGGCCGGTGGCTAGGTCTGTGATGCGTAACCGTGCGCTTGCCAACGGTGTCATTGACGACACCAGATTCTCTGGTGCTCGCGCTGTGACGGTCGGGCTGCGGCTAAACGACAAGGCGTGCGGCGGCGTGTCGATGCAGGACCTGTTCGACCAGGTGATGCCGTTCATGGTTGCTCGGCGTCGCCCGGTGCTGTCATGGTCGTTGCCTGGCTCCGATGCGACGGTGAGACAGTTGACGGTGCGCGGTGCCGATGCGCCGGTGGTGGTCGCCGGTCCGAAGCATCCTGTTCTGGCGTTGTCGTTCGTTGCGGCCGAGGGTGAGATAACGAGCGTCGCTCAGCAGTGCGCGAACATCACGCCGTCAGCCGCAACGGCCGAGCCCGGGCGCACGTACCCGTTGACGTTCCCTCGCACCTATCCGGCGTCACCGGGCATTGGTGCTCGACTGGTCACTGTTGGCGGCAACGAGGTGGCCCATTGGGTGGCGACGCTTCACGGGGCGATCACGAACCCGTTGCTGTCCGTCAACGGAATAACGATCAACTTTGACGAGCGTGGCGGCGTGGTCCTCGCCTCAGGGTCGACTCTCGTGATCGATACGCGTGCTCGCACGATCTACCTCAACGGTGACCCGTCGACGCCGCGTTACGACAAGACGAACCTGACAGAGTGGTCGTGGTCCGACCTGTTGTTCGACCCTGGCGTGAACACTCTGCGGTTCGATGGTACGTCGATCGGTGCAGACGCGAGCGTGGACGTGTGTTGGTATGACACGTGGGTGAGTTGACGTGGAGCGCGTTGAGTTGTCCATCGGCCCTGCGTCGGGTGCCGCCCCGACACAGAAGGTCACCGAGTTCTCTGGTGGGACACTCAAACTCGGGTTGACCGGACCTGAGGTGTCGTTCACGATGCCCGGCCAGTCGCCTGCTGCCTTGCTCACTGACGGGCTGGTGACGGACGTGTGGGTGTACCGGCGTGGTGTGCTGTGGCAGCGGTTGCGGGTGCTGCCGGTCGATCAGTCTTGGACCGAGGACGGTGGAACAGACGCGACGGTGACCGCCGTCGGCTATCGGCGTCTGGTGGAGGCGCGCAACATCATCTCTGCCCCGCCTACGTTCACTGCCGTCGATCAGGGCACGATCGTTTGGAACCTCATCCAACATACGCAGGCGCAGACCGGTGGCGATCTAGGCATTACGTCGGGCACCGTTGTCACGGGCGTGCCTCGTGACCGAACCGAGTACCTGATCGGGGACAACCTCGGGAAACTGCTCACGGACTTGTCGAACGTCGAGACTGGGCTGTGGTGGGGTATCGACTCTGCCAAGGTGCTGACGGCGTTGTTGTGGTCCGCGTTCCCGACTGCGCTCGCACCGCTCGTGCGCGGCGTCAACGCCCGAACCCTTCGGCGCTCTCGCGGCAGCGGGTTCGCTAACGTGGCCGGGTCGGTCGGATCGAAAGAGCAGACCGTCGTCGCGTGGGCGACCGACGCGGGCGTTGGAACTGACCCGCGTGGCCGGTGGGAGGCGTTCGACTCGTCGCATTCGTCGGCGACCTTGCAGGCAACAGTTCAGGACTACGCGGACGGGCTGCTGGCTGAACGTCTGCACCCGCCGTCGGTGTGGACTGCTGCGTTGGACCCTGCGTCATACTTCGAGGGTGACAGCGGCTACAACGAGGG
>Ga0315273_10001283_pt1 | contig 28341 bp, 49 predicted proteins | sample YL17G02_0_MG_FD_205753 | JGI IMG/M metagenome (GOLD analysis project Ga0315273, IMG submission 205753) | Sediment microbial communities from Yellowstone Lake, YNP, Wyoming, USA - YL17G02_0 | ecosystem: Environmental > Aquatic > Freshwater > Lake > Sediment | place: USA: Wyoming | collected... | reverse complement strand
AGCCTAACTTTTTGGGTCTAGGTACGCGGCCACATCAATTCGACCACATCAAAACATATCGTCGAATTCGACCTCAATTTTGGACGTCAAAACCACACCGTTTTCCGTCTTTACCCTAAACTCACCTTCCTCTCTACATTCAAAATCGCGGGGAACGGGGTGATCACCCCAATAGAGTCCTCCCAACCACCTCCTAGACTGTTCCTACAGCAAAACCGCACTGTTTTCGCAGTTTTTTGGGCGTTTTACAGTGATTTGATGTAGTATTTTCCCCTAAACAAGGCGTATTTGACCGCTTATACGCTTAGTATAGCGATTTACTAGTAATTGAGGTTAAGGGTAAAGTACGATCTCGTGATTTTGAATGTAGCGGATAAGCAGAAATTGTGTGTTTTTGATGTGTTGGGGGTGGGTTTAGGGTGAAGGGTGGATGTCTTTAGGGTAAAACTGGTTGTTAGCACTGTCTGAGACGCACTTTGTGCGCCTCATAGCACGATCGAACAGTGGTAGGAGGTGTTTCTGTGGTTGGTTACGACACCTGTTCAACTATGAACGAGAAGAGTAGGTAGGGAGTGTTGGTGGTGTTGGTGGTGTCGTTGACTAGAACGAGGTAACCATCAAGACTGGCCCCGTATCGACCCCACTTGTAGTGTTCAACAGCCGGGATTCCGTCGAACCGAGCGCACCGTACCGCTTGTGACCGTGCACGCTCGAGCGCATCGCCCCGGTTTGTGAACAATTTTTGACCGCGATTGGGTCGAAAATACGATGTTGGAGCATGTTGCTGTGTGACAACTCTGTACTGCCTCATGTAGACCTCCAGTTTAGTCCTATAATCGAACGACATCTTTACTGAAATAACATTATACACTCTTTTTCGACAAAGATCAACAGGTCTCTTCGTGGTTTTTGGGACCAAATCGCTCCTGTTTCTCGCACAACGACGTCCAGCCTCCCCCCTCTCGCTCCGCTTTCGCGCAAGAGATCATATAAAGACATTATACGCCAGTTCCCCTGACCGGTTCAACGCCCACTTACGCCCACTGAGCTGCTATCCACGTTGTAACCATCATGAAAACCAATGTATAATCGTATTTCACAATGAGAAACGATGTAGGAGATTCCATGTGGTTGGTTATGCACTACTCAGACGGACTGACACTCATTGTTCCCACTGGTACTGATCTCGAGGACCTTCCGGCTCGACTGGAGGGTGAGACTGTGTACATCGAACCAGTCGTATTTGGTAACTTCGACACGGCAAAACGGTACATCACCGATGGTTTGGGGTGGAATGTCGAACCCGCCTTCAACCACGGCGGCGCCGCCCATACGCAAGGATGGTTCTACATAGGAGACCTTGACGCTCGTCTTCCAGTAAAAACGGAATCGACGCCCTGCTGATGCAACCGGCGGCAAGTTCGTCCAACAGACGCTTCTTTCACCTCAACAGTAAAGGAACAACGTGGACATCGCACTTGTGATTCCGGCAGTCCTGATCATCGCGGCACTACTCAGGGAGTTCGTATGAAGTCTGTGTACAAGTACAATAAGACTGGTGTAACGAAGAACTGCGTGAAGTACCAGATCGGCGAGTGTGTCGAGGGTGCACCAGTGTTGCTCGATACTGCCCACCACACCGCGTACATTCTCAAAAGCAAGATCCTCATCGACGAGGCTGCTCCCGATCAGGTGACGCTCACGATTGAGTACTAAATCGTAAACGATTGTTGATCCGACTCATCGACCTCGGGTATAATGTATTTTCACAATCGGATGAACGATGACAAAGAACCAAGTTACGAAACTGATCGAAGGACTTCCATCAACACTCGATCAGTTGAATGAGGTTCTCGATGATCAACAAATCGTCATGATCGACTTCATGGATGGAGATCAGGTTCTCAACATCCGTCTCGATGGTGACGATCAGTACACGATGATTGACACCTACGGTTGTGATCTCGACACCGTCGACAAAGAACACCTCCTTCAAAACAGTCTGAAATCATGAAATATCAACTGATCACAGTCGACAGGTATAACGCGCGCAACAGTACTGCTACGACAATCAGAGGTGATACACCTGAGCTTGCTTGGGAATGGTACTGGAAGAACGTCTTCGCTCTTGAGGATTATACGCTTAGTAACCTCAGAGGAGAAGAACTCCAGACTGCTTGGGAAACATTCTCCACACAGTTTGGTGGAGAGATGAAGCTCCGGGCCGGTATGCACGGGCTGTATGGGACAGACTCGGATGAGACGTCCTGGATCGTGATTCCAATCGCAAACGACCGTTGATCCGACTCGACGACCTCGGGTATAATGTATTTTCACAATCAGGAGAACGATATGTCACGGAACAGCAAGATGGCCAAGAAATGCCAGACCCGGAAAGACAAGGGTCCTCGTGTGACGACTGCCAAGCACGGCAAGAAGAACGCCTGGTGGCAGAAGGGCAACAAGAACGTGCCCAAGCAAGGCGAACAGTCGTGAAGTACTAGTACACCGAACAAGTTACACAGCCGGTGGGCTTCACCCGGAATGCGGGGCCACCGGCTGTTTTTTCTTTCTGGCCCCCTCCCGAGTGAACGGAGTGCGCCCTACCCGGGTCCACTAAAAAGATGGCCACCGAAGTGGCCTAAGGGGGAGGAGTGTCCTTCCTGATAGCCCACGTTAGTAGACTATCAGGAAGTGAGGATGCCGAAGCACCCTCGTGTACTTACTTGACTTTCCAGTTGCTGTTCTTGCGACGGAGGATCAGGTCGTAGCCGTTGCCGACGTACGCTCTGGCCGTCGGAAGGTTGGGGAAGCTGAACACGTACCCGGAGGGGTGTTTGGTCAGCCAACGGCCCGACGAATGGGCGCCGCGCCGATGTAGGATGAACTTGTCTTGCGACTTCGAACCGAACACGCTACCACGAACACGCTGTTGGGCCATCTGTAACTCCTTCCTAGTAACGGTCAAGGTGACCGAGAGAGGGCTGTCCCTCTCTCGGTGATCTTAGTGCCTGTTTCCCTGGTTGTCTTTCGGATGGTTCTCGATAATATGTTTCACGAGATCACCGGCGGAACAGTGTGCTGTTCCACACCAAGCACACACTCGTTGTGCACCCAGGACATCGTTTCTGGCTTGCCGCAGCAGTTCAACTGGAGTCTTAACAATCACCGAACGTCTCCTCCGGTATGAGGCCGTTCACCAGGAACTCGCGAGCGTCGGCTGATAGATGTGGCATGATGTCCTGGATCAACGCCCCAGCCTTCCACCTCTCCAACTGTTGGGGAGTGACGTCGATCTCCCTTGTGTGCATCTTACCGCTGTACATCGACCATTTCGTGACTAGCACTCAGATCTCCTGTCTGTTAATACACTTGGGCGGCTGCGTGCATCTCGCCGAGGTCGCCGTTCCGCTCTGCGATCAGCATTCTCCGACACCAGAAGGCGTCCCGTACTTTAGTGTGATGGAGATTAAAAGCCGTTCTCCATTCCATTTCTGCCACCTTGTCGAATGCATCACTACTCGCTAGCACGGGATAGGATGCTTCAAGCTGTTTGATTAACGCAGTTTGCGCCTCGATGTCGAAGAGGAGTCGTTCGTTGTCGTCCATTACTAGTACCTCCTTCCTTGATCCTTCCTTGAGTACCCTTTCTCGTGGCACTCAAGGAAGAAGGGGCCTAGGCCCCCTCTGTCCCCTTTCTGTCTTACTCAGCCAGTTCGGCTGCTTCTTCGTCGTCGGCCAGCTCCTCATCGAGCATGCCCTGTTCGTCGGCGCCGGCCAGCTCGTCATCGAGCATGCCCTGCACATAGGCATCGGCACCGGCCGCTTCGTCAGCGGTCTCGTCCAACGAGCTGACCGGCGGGGCGATCGGGGCGGTGACGGGCTCGACCACCTTGTCGACAACCACGATGGTGGTCTTCACCAGAATGCCCTGGTCGCGGAGCTTACTGACCGCGTTCTGGTAGTACGTCGCGGCGCCAGCGTCCGACATGTTGCAGACCTCACGGATTTCCTGGATCAGGATCTTGCGGCTCTTGCCCAGTTTCTTGCCTTCCAGAACCAGGCGGATTGCACGCTGTTGCTTGCTGTTCGGGTTCACTTCGGCCATGTGTGTGGCTCCTATCAGGTTGATTGAAAGAGACAACAGTGTCGAACTTGTTTTTGTTCATCACCATCGTTAAAAGACATTATACAGTGGTCTTCTTGTGGGAATCAACGACCTCTTTGCTGCTGTACCGCAGGTTACTAGTAGTTAGCCCTTCTTCAGCCAATCTGGCCCGAACAGATCCTTGGTGGCATGCGCATACCGGTTCTGTTCTCTCTTGTCTTGCCGACGCCACAGGCGTGACCAACTCCACCGGTTTCGGACTTTCCGGTTGGGGTCGTAGGTGGTCAGGTGCGACTGGCCACCGCTATAGCGTTCGATGAATTCGACCTTCATCACCCGCCCTTCATCATCACCGGTATAGTACGCAGTGATGGCAATGTAACCGGCTGGATGCGTTGCGACCGACTCGTACAGTGCTGTGTCCCCACGAACCCCATTAACGACAAGGTAGTGAGATCCAGTCGCGGTGTAGATGTGTTTGATTTCCATTACTAGTACCTCTCTACTGTTCGATCAGATCGACGTCGATCTCGAGCGCTTCGCTCCAGTCCTCGTCGTGACCAGTCACGACGTCTCGGGCGATGGTGTCGGTTTTCTTCACGAACTTGGCACCGCCCATCGCGTGGTCGATGAACGTGCTGCCGATCTTGACGTCACCGAACTTCGTTATGTTTCGACGTACGATGAGAACGCGGTCCAGAAAGACCATCTTACCTCCTAGTAATATCCGTTACTACAAAGAGACATTATACAGTGGTTTTCATGTGAAGACAACGACCACTTTGATGCTGTTCCTAGTAATGTGCGAAAGGTACTTCGCCCCCAAGGTTGGGACACTCTGTATCACTAGTAACATCCTATACGTATATTATACATAGGATTTTACGACTGATACAACGGTCTACTAGTAACCTACTAGAGCCTATGTGCCCCCCTGTTCCCCTATCGGTTGTTGACCCTATATCAATACTAGTAACACCCTTAGGACCTATATTGACCCGGAACGGTTGTGTGGGAGAGGTTGTGTAGGTCGGAGGTTGATCGGTTAGTATGGGTGGGGGTGAAGAGAAGAGAGACAGACCATTCCTGATCTGTCTCTCGATCTTGTATTACGCTTCCAAACAGTCCTTCATGGTCAGGGGCAGTTCCAGTTCCATCTGCCGATTCTGCTCTTTCACCACATCCGTCACGATCGTGACTGTTTTGACCAACTTGCCCTGATCCCGAAGCTTCTGGATCGCGTTCTGGTAGTACGTCGCTCCACCTGCATCAGACATGTTGCATGCTTCACGGATCTCCTGGATCAGGACCTTCCGACTCTTACCGACCCTCTTGCCCTCGAGAACGATCACGATCGCACGTTGAAACTTGCTGTTCGGATTGACTTCAGCCATTTTGACACTCCTGTCTAGTTAAAGGACCATCATCATACTACAGTTCGTACTTCAAGTCAACTGCTTTTTGTTTCTGTTTCTTTTGTCTCATTCATTAAGAACATTATACTTTGTTCTTTATTGAATGTCAACTGTTTTTTTCTGTTTCTTTTTCTTTTTGTCTGTTTCTTTTTCTTTTTGTCTGTTTCTTTTTGTTCTTCAGTTTGATCATTATACATGAACTAAAAGTTAAGTCAACGTTGATCTACAAAATTGTTTAATGTATAATGATCCACAGGAGGTGACCGATACGGTCAGTGGTCATTGTGGCAATGGTTACTATAGCATACCACATCAGGTGGAGGAAGTCAACAGTTGACTTGTAAGACGATATGTGTATGGCATACCACATCAGGTGGAAGAAGTCAACAGTTGACTTATCGAATGGGATGTAGTATAATGATCCACAGGAAGTGACCGATATGGTCAGTGGCTGTGTTGTGGACTGGACCCTATAGCATACCACATCGGGCGGAGGAAGTCAACAGTTGACTTCTAGATTGAAGTCATGTATAATCCTAAAATAGTATCGAAGGGCGAGGACCCAGTTTTAAACACATTCTGTTTTTGGTGCGGGTCCTTATAAAAAGGGACCGGAACACATTCAACCAATTCCGACCCAAATTTTCCAAAATATCTAAACCCTAATTTCAACAGTTTCCAATTCCGACCCAAATTTCCAAATTTTCCAAAATATCTAAACCCTAATTTCAACAGTTTCCAATTCTATTTCTAACAGTTTCCAATTTTAATACAGTTTCCCTTCCGACAGTTTCCAATTTGAATAACAGTTTTTGGATTTTCCAAAATAAGTTCATTCCTGGTTATATAATTTTCAGAGTTAAGTGACTCCTGTTGGACTTTTTTGATTTTCCAAAAAAACGATTGGTCAATTGTATAAATATCGATGCGGGTTTTTAACAAGGGTACCTGTATTATGCTGTTACTGGAAATTTTCGATCAACCAAAACAATCGACACAAGCAATCAAACAATCGGATCATGCTCGTTATGAGTTTGATGTTGGGAATAATGATTACTTTGTAGACTTCCAACATGGTGGATCGAATCTATGGATATTGAACTTCTTTGAGAAGACAAACGATTCAAGGGATAAGAAGTTTGGTGGTGGAACACCACTTCTAACAGGTAGAGCCGGAGCAAAATCTATTACCGTATTCTCAACTGTTATTGCGATTATACAAGAGTTTGCAGAACAGTATCAACCAAAGGGGTTGTTTATGGCTGCTGATAATAATGAGAGTAATAGGGCTCCTCTGTATCGTCGTCTCATTGTAGCACGGTTACCTGGGAATTGGAAAGCGTATCATACAGTAATAACGAGGGATCAAGATTCTTTGGGTCAAGAACGTGACGGATACATTCTTGCTCGTGGGGTACAAATACAAGATCTAATTAGACCACTTGAACAATTTGGAATTACTGCTGACCAATGGGAACCAATTAGATAAACAATATCATGTTTTGTAGAACGTCACATCGCCTATGATTTGTGGGTATAGATCCTGTTGTGGACTAATATCAATCGTGATAAATAATTACATGCATCAAAGTGGTCGTTGATTCTCATAAGAAACCACTGTATAATATATGTTTAATTAAAGGATGAAAACAAATGAAGCTCAGTGAGATACTAAATGAGGGTCGTCTTGACACGATTGCGAAAATGTATGGTGATAAACTCGTTCAAGCCGCACATAATGATGTTAGTGCGAGGGGAGTTATTCGATCTTTTGAACCAATTCAAATTGTTAATGCACTTGCGGGACTTGATCCAACGCCAGATAAGAAGACTGTCCAATTTCTTGCGATTAGGTATAGTCGTGGGGAATTTAGGTTTGAGGATAAAACACGTGTTGTTGATGCTTTGACACAGTTCTACAAGATTCAGCAAACACTTGCTAACCGTGATATTAACCAGTATAGAACCCTTCATGATTTGTATGCGGCGGTTGAAGAAACTACAGATACGGTGATTCCAGTTTCGGGTAAGGAAGAAAAGAGAAGGGTTAAGGAAGAAGGGTCAAAGGTTGTGGTAAAGGGGGATGGAATTACAATCGTTCATTTGCTAACAGGTGAAGCTGCGAAGTATTATGCAGCAGGAACGAAGTGGTGTACTTCTGCCGAGTCGACTTTTGAAGATTATGCAAAGAGCGGCGACATATATGTGATTATGGTAAAACAACCCAATGGGGTAACACGGAAGTTCCAGTTCCATTATCAAAGTGGGCAAGTTATGAATGAAAAAGATCACGAACTTGTGAAAAATGAGATTGCGTTACTAAGTGGACATAGTGAGTGGTATCAATTCGTTGAGATGATGGTGAGAAAGCATCATTTTGAGCATAGCAATGAAACTGCATGATCTAGTTGATGATCCATCGAAGTTGGCCACATACGGAAAATTTATTTCGCCCGAAGAGGCGTATGAACGACTAAGGCAAGGTGATAAAGCACCTTATTTGATTAAAGCCGTTGCAAGTGATCCACATTGGGCATATCACTATGCATATGGTGTCATCAAAGGTCGATGGCCAGAAGGCGAGAAAGCAATTGCAAGTGATCCATATTATGCATATTACTATGCATATGGTATCATCAATGGTCGATGGCCAGAAGCCGAGAAAGCAATTGCAAATGATCCAAATTATGCATACTCATATGCACGTCATATCATCAATGGTCGATGGCCAGAAGGCGAGAAAGCAATTGCAAGTGATCCATATTATGCAAATCTGTACCAGGAATTTCTGAAAGAGATTGAATAATGAAACTACATGACCTAGTTGATGATCCATCGAAGTTAGCCACATATGGAAAATTTATTTCGCCCGAAGAGGCATTTGACCGACTAGATCAAGGCGATAAAGCACCTTATTTGATTAGAGCCGTTGCAAGTGATCCAGAATGGGCATATCGGTATGCAGGTTATATAATCAAAGGTCGATTTCCAGAAGGCGAGAAAGCAATTGCAAGTAGTCCAGAAACTGCATATTCGTATGCATCTAATATAATCGATGGTCGATGGCCAGAAGGCGAGAAAGTAATTGCAAGTGATTCAACTTATGCATCTCTCTATGCACGTGATGTTATCAAAGGTCGATGGCCAGAAGGCGAGAAAGCAATTGCAACTACTCCATATCGGGCATATTGGTATGCACGTGATGTTATCAAAGGTCGATGGCCAGAAGGTGAGAAAGTAATTGCAAGTGATCCACGATATGCACGTGCATACCAGGAATTTCTGAACGGATTGAATAATGAAACTGCATGATTTAGTTGCTGATCCATCGAAGTTAGCCACATATGGGAAATTTATTTCGCCTGAAGAGGCATTTGACCGACTAGATCAAGGCGATAAAGCACCTTATTTGATTAAAGCTGTGGCAAGTGATCCAAAATGGGCATATGCATATACACGTGATGTCATTAACGGTCGATGGCCAGAAGGCGAGAAAGCAATTGCAAGTAGTCCGTATTATGCATATGAATATGCATATTATGTCATCAAAGGTCGATGGCCAGAAGGCGAGAAAGCAATTGCAAGTGATCAGCGTTATGCATATGGATATGCATATAATATCATCAACGGTCGGTTTCCAGAAGGTGAGAAAACAATTGCAAGTGATCCATTTTATGCATATTACTATGCACGTCATGTCATCAAAGGTCGATGGCCAGAAGGCGAGAAAGCAATTGCAAGTGATCCAGTTTATGCACTTGCATACAAGAACTTTCTGAAGGGGATTGAATAATGAAACTGCATGATTTAGTTACCGATCCATCGAAGTTGGCCACATATGGGAAATTTATTTCGCCCGAAGAGGCATATGGCCGACTAGAGCAAGGCGATACAGCACCTTATTTGATTAGAGCAATTGCAAGTGATCCACATTGGGCATATCACTATGCATATGGTGTCATCAAAGGTCGATGGCCAGAAGGCGAGAAAGCAATTGCAAGTGATCCAGATGAAGCATATTACTATGCACGGCATATCATCAATGGTCGATGGCCAGAAGGCGAGAAAGCAATTGCAAGTAGTCCAGATTGGGCATATTACTATGCACATGATATAATCAAAGGTCGATTTCCAGAAGGCGAGAAAGCAATTGCAAGTGATCCAAAATGGGCATCTGCATACAAGGAATTTCTGAACGGATTGAATAATGAAACTCTATGACCTAGTTGATGATCCATCGAAGTTAGCCACATATGGAAAATTTATTTCTCCACAAGAGGCGTATGAACGACTACAGCAAGGCGATACAACACCTTATTTGGTTAAAGCTGTGGCAAGTGATTCAAAATGGGCATATTACTATGCACGGCATATCATCAATGGTCGATGGCCAGAAGGCGAGAAAGCGATTGCAAGTGATCCACATTGGGCATATCTCTATGCATATGGTGTCATCAAAGGTCGATGGCCAGAAGGTGAGAAAGCGATTGCAAGTGATCCAAAATGGGCATATTACTATGCACATGATATAATCAAAGGTCGATTTCCAGAAGGCGAGAAAGCAATTGCAAGTGATCCAAAATGGGCATCTGCATACAAGGAATTTCTGAACGGGTTGAATAATGAACCTACATAACCTAGTTACCGATCCATCGAAGTTAGCCACGTACGGGAAATTTATTTCGTCCGAAGAGGCATATGAACGACTACAGCAAGGTGATAAAGCACCTTATTTGGTTAAAGCTGTGGCAAGTGATCCAAGATGGGCATATGAATATGCATATTATGTCATCAAAGGTCGATGGCCAGAAGGCGAGAAAGCGATTGCAAGTAATCCAAATTGTGCATATGGGTATGCACGTTATATCATCAAAGATCGATGGCCAGAAGGCGAGAAAGTAATTGCAAGTGATCCAGATTATGCATATGTATATGCATTTAATATAATCAAAGGTCGATTTTCAGAAGGCGAGAAAGCAATTGCAAGTGATCCAGATTATGCATATGGGTATGCACGTTATATCATCAAAGGTCGATGGCCAGAAGGCGAGAAAGCAATTGCAAGTGATCCAGATTGGGCAAATCTATACAGGAAATTTTTGAACGAGATTGAATAATGAACCTACATGACCTAGTTACCGATCCATCTAAATTAAACACATATGGAAAATTTATTTCGCCCGAAGAGGCATATGACCGACTACAGCAAGGCGATACAACACCTTATTTGGTTAAAGCTGTGGCAAGTGATTCAAAATGGGCATATTTCTATGCATATGGTATAATCGAAGGTCGATTTCCAGAAGGCGAGAAAGCGATTGCAAGTGATCAGCGTTATGCATATGGATATGCACGTTATATCATCAATGGTCGATGGTCAGAAGGCGAAAACGCAATTGCAAGTGATCCAAAATGGGCACATCTCTATGCACGTGATGTTATCGGAGGTCGATTTCCAGAAGGCGAGAAAGCAATTGCAAGTGATCCAGAGTGGGCATGTGCATATGCACTTGATGTCATCAAACGTCGATTTCCAGAAGGTGAGAAAGCAATCGTAAGTAATCCAAAATGGGCAAATCTATACCAGAAATTTTTGAGACAGTATTAAGAGTATTGGGGGAGTTTAAACGTAGATCTCTGCAATCTCGTGATAAATTGATTCAATATATTGGTCTCTTTCGTCCTCATCGGGAACAAGTTGTTCTAATTGTTCGAATAGTTCAATTAACGAATCTGGAAATGATTCTCGTGATGCAGTCTCAAGCCAATGATCATAGTCACCATCCCAGTTATTGTCAATATCATCAATGATAGCATTTTGGATGTTATCAAGAAGATCGGGTAACTGATTACGACGTGTGGTTGGAAGAGGACGAATTTCGTTTAGAGTTATTCGATTCTCCGTCACAATCTTTGGATTTGGTCCAAGGTCTGTTCTCTTCGAAGCGAATGTCTTTGCTTGTTCGTAATTTTTAAAAGGCCCGTGCTTCTTTCCTGACTGCGTCTTAACCCAGTGTTGTTGAGGTTGTCCAACCCGTGCTATAGCCTGTTGTCTCCATTGTTGCTCACCTTGTTCTGCTCGATTGCGTTTCTCGGTGGGCGGCGAAGCGTGGATAAATTCTAGGAATCTCATTTCGGTCGTCCTTTTATATAGTGCAAAGGTATTTATAGCCAAAACGATGAAAATACTGTTGATTTGTGCGATTGGTATCAGAGATAATTGTATATCTTTTAATCATGGATGAGGAATATGAAACCCTTTCACGCAAATCGACTAGTTAAACTAGCACAACATTTAGCAACGATCCCAGAACAGTATTTTGATCTATCATCATGGGCAGAAGGCGAGATTGACGATCAGTCATACTTAAAGCAAGCTGGACTCAAGGAGCAGGATGAACAGACTTGTTCGGCTCAACAACTTATTGATGTTAATTGCGGGACGACTGCCTGTGCACTTGGATGGGCAGCTACAATTCCAGCTTTTCGAAAGGCTGGCCTCAAACTTGTCGTTGATGTTTCTACCCATTATCCTGACCCGTTTTGGGACGAGGACGAGGACGAGGATGAGATCGATCGTGAGACTGGTTTGACTGCAGGAAAATCCTATAGACTTATAGGTGACGTATACTACAAACCAAATAGTGATTGTATGCCATATAGTGGGATCAGTGCCGGTGCAGCATTTTTTGGTATAACATATGAGCAATCACAGTATCTTTTTCTTACTAGTTTCTATTTCAAAGAGATGGAAACGGGAAGTATTAGTGATGTAATTCAACACATCGTAGACGTCCTTTGGGACAATGAATACGGTGCACAAGCTTCAATCGTTGCATCACTTGAAGTTTAAGAGGATCAAAATGAAACACTTTCATGCAAATCGCCTAGTTAAACTGGCACAACACTTAGTAACAGTTCCATCAGAATTATTCGATCTCTACTCGTTTGCTGAAGGTCATCGAATTGATTATCACCATCTTACCAAAGCACGACTAAATTCCAGCTCGAGGGTAAAAGGATGTTCAGCTCAACAACTTGTTGATGTTAATTGTGGGACGACCGCATGTGCACTAGGTTGGGCAGCTACAATTCCTGCCTTTCGTAAGGCGGGTCTTTCATTAGATATCATAGTATTCGCCAATGAAGATCAGGATGACTATGAAGATGACTACTCGAGCACACCTTCGTCACAAACGAGTTCAATCTATGGGGATATTGAGTACAAATTACCAGATGGTAATAGTTATGTTAATTTTGAAGCTGGTTCAGAATTTTTTGGGATAACTGGTAGTGAATCGTACTATTTGTTTGATCCAAATGAGTATTACCCCCTTGATAGGAATATACCAGGAGTTGTAAAGAGAATCGAAGAGGTTCTTGACTTTTATGGATATACGAATCAATCGGTCCAGGTACATAATCTAACACGATAAACGGAGTTTAGAATGAAACGCTTTCATGCAAATCGGCTAGTTAAACTAGCACAACACTTAGCAACGATCCCAGAACAGTATTTTGATCTATCAACGTTTGCTGAGGGTGATGTAGTTCAAACAGATTATATCGATAAAGTAGGATTAAAGACAGATACATTTGATCAAAAATGTTCAGCAAAACAACTTGCTGAAGTTAACTGTGGCACTACTGCGTGCGCACTTGGTTGGGGAGCTACAATTCCTGCGTTTCGTAGAGCTGGTCTTTCGCTAGTTGTTAATATCGAATCTAAATATGAGCGCACGCTGTATGGTATTTACAAAAAAAGTACTGATCTGTCAATGTTAAACGGTAGTGTTAATTACGAAGCACCAGATGGTAGCGTTTATGACGGGTTTGAAGCTGGTTCAGAATTTTTTGGGCTAACTGGTAGTGAATCGTGCTATTTGTTTGATCCATATAGTTATGCCGTCTACGAACACAATATACCTGGAGTTATAGAACACATTGCAAAAGTTCTTGCAGATTATGGGTGGAGCGAAGAAGCAATACAGGTACAAACGTACAATCGAGATCGTTCTCGAGGGCAAGAGGCTCAGTAAAAGTCGGAAGGTTCTAATTGAAATCGGTTGTCACGATAAGTCGTTTTTGTTGAATAGATAGTATATCACAATAGGAGAAATACTATGCGTTTCAAACTATCTGCTATCGCCCTTGCAGTTGGTCTAACAACATTATCATCTGCTGCTATAAGTGAACGTTTTGAAGCTCCGTATCTCTACAATGGTCCTGGGATCACAGAGTTTTATGGGTTCGAAAAACTGCAAGCAGACGCTAGGGACAGACAACTTGTTACTGACCTCGTACTAATGCGTGCAAACGTGGTTGCAAGGTATGTGTATGTTGTCGATGCTGCTACTGGACTTCCTGTGTTCGAGAAAGACATTGATCGTATTGTTCCTATTGCATCTATCACAAAACTGATGACTGCTATTGTAGTTCTTGATGACGGAAGCGATCTCAATGAACTAATCACAATTACAAACGCAGACGTTAAGTGGTTAAAGGTAACTCGATCAAAACTTAACGCAGGAATGACACTACCAAGGGGTGAGCTACTTAGACTTGCTTTAATGAGTTCTGATAATCGTGCAGCTGTTGCACTTGCACGGACGTCTCCAGGTGGTGTTGAGGGATTTGTTGCAAGAATGAATGCAAAGGCAAATCAGTTATACATGAGTGACACACATTATGACGATCCAACAGGGTTGACGCCAACAAACGTTTCAACGGCACGTGATCTCGTTCGTATGTTGGAAGCAGCTTCCGATTATGATGAAATCAGGGAATTCAGTACGACAGAAAAGTATAGGGTAACTGTTGGAGTTCGAAAAACCGGGAAAAGGCGTGGGGATCCAATCGTTGTCAAGTATTCGAATAGTAATCCACTTATTCACAATGATACCTGGAAGATTGAAATGTCGAAGACTGGATATATTCGTGATGCCGGTCGTTGCCTTGTTATGCGGGCAACTGTCGCCGCCCGTGAAATGTATATCGTACTATTAAACAGCAAGACGAAACTATCACGCGTTCGTGATGCTATCACACTAAGAACAAAACTTGAAACACAATAAGGAGATAATTATGATCCCATCTGGAAAACCATCGAAAAGATTGACATACTATACACTAACAAAATCTGAAATCGAATCACTGATTGCTGCAGCACTACCTACCGGTGACGAGTCGGCAGGATCGTCACAAGTGACAATCACATGGGACGTTAGTAACCCTAGTGTTGAAGTTGAAGTGTTTGAGGTTTTTAAGTGATTGATATTGGACTACACTTCAAATTGTCAAGTGGCTTCGAAGATATCAGGGATTAAGGAACCATCATGAAATTTAGATACATGATAAAGACTATACTCAAGGTTGGATCTGTGAATTCTGATTCGCTTGAAGAGGACATCCTAAACGAATTGGGTGAAGAAGGATGGGAATTGGTCAATGTTATCGTCAGTGGAGATTTTAGAGTTCTTTATTTGTTACAGGAAATCCATGAAACAAAATCATGCCATGAAGTTAACATATTTGTTCCACAAACGAATAATTACAATGAACAAATAAGACTTGCAGCACTACCGTGGCTTTCAAGTGGATGGACCGTTGAGTTTAACGACTTTCATGATTCGTCACGATTCGTTAGCTATGCTCAAGGTGGTGGTGTATGGAAAGTAAGAATTTATCATGCTTCCCCTGACGCACATCCGGAAAATCCTATGTATAATGTACGTATATAAAGGTTGGATATAATGTCTAATGAACTAATAGAACTTGACGAGTTTATTGGCGAACTCAATGATGTTCCAGTTCGGTCAAATACTGTGAGGCCCATTGCGAAATGCGAGATGACGAACCCGTCAGATGAAGTATCAAGTGCAAGGGGATCATCTATTGGTAGACCAAAGGTGTGGGCTGTTAATGGAGCAAATTTCTATCCATGTGAGCAAACATCAACGAAACTTCCACCAGGACAGTATACAATTAACCACGACAATCGCGGATTCCACTTCACACAAAGAGATACAAAGTTCGATGCGTTCATTCGTCTTCCAGATAGTGCATCTGATGAAATTATTGCACATATTCGCGAGTTCTGGAGCAAAGAAGAATTATTCCGTAAGCATGGATACTTATGGAAACGTGGCGTTCTGTTATGGGGACCACAAGGATCCGGAAAGACAACAATAGTTCAAATTGTTGCAAACGAAATTGTAGAAACAGGTGGGATTGCTGTGTACTGTGAACATCCTACTGCAACAGCTCAGGGACTTGCAATCCTTCGACGGATTGAACCGACACGACCAGTTGTTGTAATTATTGAAGATATTGATGCTGTAACAAATGACTATGGCGAATCATCACTTCTTGCTCTTCTTGATGGCGAGTTACAGGTTGATAATATTGTATTTGTGGCAACCACGAACTACCCAAAACAACTTGACAAGCGTCTAATTAATCGTCCATCACGGTTTGATATTGTTCGAAAGATTGGAATGCCAAACGCATCAGCCCGTGAAGCATATCTTGTTGCTAAGAATCCAAGACTTGGCACTCCTGATGCTGCTACCGAACTCCAGGTGTGGATTAAGGGGTCTGATAAGTTTTCCATTGCACATCTTCGTGAACTAATTATTTCCGTTGAGGTCTTGGGACAGGATTATAAGTATGCAATAGAGCGTCTTACAAAGATGAACACACAACTTCCTGATGAGACAGAACTAACGGGGTTTGGATTTACGAAAAGTTGAATTTAAAGTGCGCCATTTTTGTTGATAAGGAGAAACATAATGTTTGAATGGTTAATGTTTTGGAAGGAAAAGCCAGTTATAGTTGGGTCAAAAATAGAACCAGACTATTCAGTTAAGAAGACGCCTGAGTACCGTGCAATTACAATGTATTCTGCGTTCTGGGTTCAGTTCTGGGTGCCTAATAGGGCTGATAAATATCATGGTGGGTCTTGGTATGGAATTTCATTCAGTGATACTGGTTATATGTCCGTTTCTTTTGTTGAACTTAAACAAGCGTTTTCGAGTGCTGAAGAAGCATGTTCTGTTGTTAAAAGACTGAATGCCGGAGTAAATTTTTTTCCTGAGTATGATATTGCCAAGTATGCTGTTTTGGATTGTGATTGTTTAGAACCTGATGCTTCTAACCCTTACGATTCGCTTGCACCGACAAAAGATTGAGAATCGTTAAAAGTCTCACGGAAATCCTACAGGATAATCGATTTTCCGCATTACAAAACGTAATAGATTACTGTAGATATTAATTAAGATTTGGGAAGGGTAAAATATGGAATATAACACAACGCGCGGCGCACTGTTACCATATTATCGTGACACGAATGTATTAAGATATCTTGTTCACATTCCTTCAGATCCGAAATATGGCGGAACACAATGGCAACTCGGTAAGGGAAAGATTGATCCAGGTGAGACAGCGATACAGGCCGCTGTTCGTGAAGGATTTGAAGAACTTGGCATTGAACAAACAAATTTCAAAGAGGAACCAAAACTGTTTGGAACTTTTAAGAAGGTTGCTGTGTTTGTCGTAGAGGTGATCGATTGTAATGATCTTGTTGCACCAGGGTCTGAAACACTCAAAGTTTTTTGGCTAACAAATGACGAGTTTCAGCAAGTAGGTCGTGATATTCATAAGTACATTATTGATAGTGTAGAGAAATCTCTCACTGTTGACAATAAAAGAGAAACTAGCGTATAATAGGGGGAAATGTTATGGAAGTAATCGTTCGAGGAAAGAAGATTACAATTGGAACTGACTACCGTACTGGTTCACTTATGCCAGGGAAAGTTCATGGACGAGTGTGGAACGATTATGGTACAAATGAACTAAAGATATATAACATGTACTCAAGGTTGTGGGAAAGTTACGACACCTGGGTTGAAAGTGAAGTACAAGGATGTAAGTTTCCAATATAAGTTGAGTCAAAATGAAACATTGTATAAGTTGTGGTAGTTCAATTCCCGACCAACAAACAGTATGCTCGATGTGTTATGGAGATATTGATTATGGTCGCGATGGATACTATAGAGATTGGGCAGAACAAGAACAACAAAGGATAGAGGATAATGGCATCAAAGAGAGACACAATTAAACTACAAAGTACAGCATCACGACACTTCTATACGACATCAAAGAACAAACGAAATACTGTTGAGAAGTTAAAATTGATGAAGTATGATCCCGTTGTTCGTAAACATGTACTCTATGAAGAGACAAAGTTAAAATGAGTTGTAGTAGAGAAGGTTATGACTTATTTCATAAACCCGGACGTTATCACTTCTTTCGTGATCTCAAACGTGGACGATTCAACCATCTAATGTGGTGTGATACGTTTGGTCAAGTGTTGTGTAAGATCATTAGGCACAATGTGTATAACGCAGCCGACGATTCTAGTGACTATGAACCAGCTTGTACAAGATGTCACAAATTCCTTCCCGGTGCTCGATATGTTCAACAAGAACGAGATCAAACCTATAAGGGTTAAGATAAATATTAAACGAGGTCTCCGGGCTCATCCCTCAATAAAATTCTGCGCCCATTAACTAAACGGAGATAATAATGGCAAAGTTTATTAGCACAAAGACATACAAAGAAATAGCACCAGTAGCATATAGGCAGTGGCGAGATGAAGGAAATTGTCATTTTGTTCATGGATACGCTCTCACATTTCACTTTGAATTTGAATGTGATGACTTAGATGCTCGAAACTGGTGTGTTGACTTTGGAGGGTTACGTCCTCTAAAGGATCTATTAGAAGAATGGTTTGATCACAAACTTCTTGTCGCAGAAGATGATCCACATCGTGACGCTCTTCTAAAACTTGGTGAGCTTGGGATTGCTCAGATCACTCAAGTTGAGAAGACAGGATGTGAGGGACTATCAGACTTTTTATACAACTACGTTAACGATTGTTTCCTTCGAGATTATGGTTGGGATACTCGTGTGTGGTGTTGTAAAGTTGAAGTTCGTGAGAACGAGAAAAACAGTGCAATGAGAGTTGGTCATAGACCAGAATCATCAATCTTTGATGGTACAAAATCAATTGGAAAACTTGCTCTAGTAACAGACAAGGAAGTAGTGTTCCATGAACATGCCTTGGATGGAAGGGGTGTTCGAGATCAATGAGCGAGTTTTGGTGTTTGTTGACGCTGGTGGACTAAATCCACACTAGAAAAGGAAAGAGGACGCAACAGTAACAAAGACTGTTATTCATAGGCGTCCTCTAGAGATGCCACAACTTAATGTGGACTTATAGGAATATTTATGCAGTTCAAAATTATGGCTCATATCGAGGCAGTTCGATTCAATCCCGAGAATTGTGGTCGAACTGCGATGATTCGTGTAACATCATATGAACACATTCCTCTCGAACATCACGAGAAATATGTTGAGACCATACGGTTACATTTCTATGATGTTACCGATTATGAGTTTCAAAGGTGTGAAGTGAAGAAGTACTTTCCAATTTCTCACCACCAGGCAAAGCAGATTGTTGAGTTTGTTCTAAGAAATATTGATGTTGATACGATGATTGTTCATTGTGATGCAGGAATTTCAAGAAGTGCTGCAATCGCACTTGCGTGTTGTGAACTATTGAATGATGTTGATCAGAGTAATTTAATTCGTAACTCGCCGGTATACCATCCGAACGAAACTGTTCAAAGAAGAATTCTAGAAGCTGCACAAGATTATCGCGACACATTCGCGTATTTGGAAAGACATGAAAATGTTCCAATCATTGTTCCTAGCAGGAGCATTATTACTAACAAGTAATGTGTTTGCTGCTGATCTTAATAATTTCGACATTATGGAGTCGAAGGGGTATGGTTGTTTTCAATATATTAATCTAGCTGAAGCTGTTGCACAAAATCGTGATGATCCTATTAACATAATGTCACATGACCTTCAAAGAGCTGATTCAGCACACTCAATGCACAACGACGTAAAAAACTTTATTGAGATAGTACATCCTGGATTTTATGATGACCTATATCAACACATTACAAGCCTGATTGTTGAAATCTGGACGAACAGGCAAATCTCAACAGAGTTAATCAAAAAGTATGCTACACTTAACTGTCAGATCTTCAAGGGTGAAACTTCAAAGTTTCTTTCATTAAACCAGTGGGAACTTATTCGGAAACAACTGTGAAGAAATTTAAGGAACAATGATGTTTGAAAATGAGATAGAAAAAGAAAAACGAAAGTTGTTCGAGAATGGTACAACAAAGAGTGCACTTGATATCGTTCTTGATAAACTATCGAAGGATCTTTTTGGAAGATCACGAACGGGAAGTCTTGAAAAACAGATCTGCGTGATCTGTGGTGGAAATGCGAAGAAATTTCGAGACAAAAAGAGTGAGAAAGAATACCTGGAAAGTGCAATGTGTCAACAATGTCAAAATAATGCATTTAGAGTAAAATAATGGAAAACTGTCTAATAAACGTTGAAACCCTAATTATGTTTGATATATAATTCTTCTTTAACTGATGATTAAGGAAGCAGCGATCTAGGTCTGAAAAACCCCACTGATCATCCAACCATTAGGAGCTAACTATGTTTGGAATGAATGAGATCGTCTATTTTCTGTTGGGGATGACTGCGTACACGTTCATGTGTATTTTCTATGGTCCAAAAGCTTGGAACACGATTCGTCCATTCCTATACAGACTACTTTTCGGCAAAGACGAAGTTCTTCGTGTGTTTTGGTACGCCCAACGAGCTCGGTATCGTCGCATAGCTAACAATCGTAAGATTACTTCACGATCGTGAACACTTATTCCTCAACCGAGATCTCTGGAGAAATGAGGATCCCTTCTCCGTGCCTAACATGCGGCAATCTCTCGACAAAGGTTGGCTGGTGAATGAATGTCAGGGACCTTCTCGATTTGACGTAGCAAGAGCTGGAAAACTTTACGGCTGGATTGCAGCGGTAATTGAAGTTTGGTATGATCGTCTTATCGAGGGTGTGGATATTATTCCGCTCTAAATGAATGTTGACCACAGCTATGAACTTCTACGTTTACGAATACATCGATCCAGTTACCAATTTGCCATTCTACATTGGCAAGGGCACAGGGAATCGTATGTTCGTTCATCTGAAAGAATCCCTCGAGAGCACAGGCAACAAACGTAAGACCAAACATATCCTGAACTTGCAAGCACAAGGTCTCGAACCAATCGTTCGCAAAGTTCAAGAAGACATGACAGAGGACAGTGCGTACGATCTGGAAATGCAACTCATTCAGAAGTACGGTCGGAAAGGACTCGATCCAAACGGCATTTTGCTGAACTATTGCATAGACAACAGACCGCCGCATCGGTACGGTAAAGATCACCACCAGTATAGTAAACCCATCATCACAGAGCACACTGAAGAGACAAAGCGAAAAATCTCGCTTGCTCATAAAGGTCGTCCAAGCTGGCACAAAGGTCGTACTCGTTCTGACGAATTCAAGCAGAAAACGTCCATAATTCAACGTGGCAAAAGAGTTTCCGAAGAGACACGAAAGAAGATTCGAGCTGCGACAACAGGTGCAGGAAATCACAACTACGGAACAATGTGGATTACGGACGGAACAAACAACACCAAACTGAACGCCGTTGATACTATTCCAGAAGGATGGTACAAGGGAAGAACAATAACAAGGAGAGACCCCCATGTTCGGTGCCAATGAAATTGTTGGAAAAAAGTTCTTCAAAGACGCCCCAAAAGACAGCTTGTTAGTTACTTCCCGCTTCTTCACAATTCAGGGCGAGGGCCCATACCGAGGTTTTCCGGCCTACTTCGTCCGTCTAGCCAAGTGTAACCTGGCCTGTTCGTTTTGTGATACCTACTTTGATTCAGGTGAGTACCAAACATTTGATCAAATCTTTGCCGATGCTGATAAACAGATAGGTGAATTTTATGCAAGGCGTGGTATGGAAGTTCCTATGTGGGCGAAGTATGATGAATCACTTCTTTCACCAAGAAAGATAGTACTCGTTATCACAGGTGGAGAGCCTACACTTCAATCTAATCTGACTAAATTTCTAGAACAAGCTAACAAGATTTTCTTCCACACTCAAATTGAAAGTAATGGTACAGATCCTCTAGCACTACCAGACGAAACTACACTTGTGTGTTCACCAAAGTGTTTGGAAAAGAAACGAAACGGTATAGACGTCGCTGTTCGCTATCTAGAACCGAAAAAGGAAATGCTTGAGAGAGCCGATTGTCTGAAGTTTGTTATGTGTGCACCCGATGGAGATCAGAGTCAATTTACTCCATACAGTGAGATCCCACAATGGGCGCATGAGTGGGCTGCAAAAACAGGTAAAGAAGTATTTGTTTCTCCAATGAATATCTATTTGCAAGAACCACAGAAGGCAAAGAACCTTCGTGTGCAGAGGCAAAGTGGCGAGATCACAATTGAAGAACGTTCAACAGTTGACGAAGTAATTAGTTTCTGGGAACCTGGACTTCTTGACATGGAGAAGAATCGTCGTAACCATGAGTACACAGCAGACTATGCAATGCGTCATGGATTCATTCTCAATCTACAAATCCACCTATTTGCAAGCCTACCATAAGAGGGTGATGTATGCAACACATTGATGCAATTCATAATGCTATTGTTTTGTCAAATACTGAAATAACAAATATCCTAACGAACATAGGATGGCCAACAATTATTGATGCAATTAGTGAAACATTTATTGAAGAAGCGCACGGAAGAGTTGTTTCACCAGCAAAGACAGTGATAAGTTTTCCTGAGACGAATAACGATTTTCGTTTGATGCCAAGTTACATGAAGTTGTATCCTGATTTTTGTGGTGTTAAGATTATTGGTGCATGTACAGATAATCCAAGGAAATACAATCTTCCACTTGCAATCGGAATGTATGTGTTAAACGACAAATTGACACAACGTCCATTGATGATGTTTGATGCTGGAATTCCAACAGCATGGAGAACTGCTGCTGCAACTGCTGTAGCAGTTCGTAATATGACTGCTCCTCATGCTGAGATTCTTGGTATTATTGGATGTGGTGTTCAAGCACATTACCACATTCCAGCAATTCGTGCCGTTCGCAATCTAACAAAAGTTATGGTTTGTGACCTCGATGAGGCAAAAATGACAGCTGTTATCGATCAACATTGGGGAAATATTGTTAGAGCTACAAAACAAGAGATTTTGGAACAAGCTGATATCGTTGTCACAATGACACCAACGATCAAGCCTCACATATTGACAAGTGATGTTCAAAATCGCAGCATGTTAATTTGTGCTGTTGGTGGAGATTCAGAAAAGAAAATGGAATTTGAGCCAAGCATTCTTACTGTTACTGATCATTTTTGTGATAGTTTGGAACAAGTAGCGCATACAGGAACAGTTCATATAGGTTTACGTGATGGTATAATTAAACCAGAGGATCTTAAGTCGCTTGGTGATCTTATGGTAGGGAAACAAAAATACGATCTATCAAAACCATTGAAGATGTTTCTAAGTACTGGTGTAGCACTTGAAGATCTTGCGATGGCAATATTGTTATATCAAGTAGCGCGGCTTGATGATGCTGGATGGTATTGATAATGGAAAGATCGTTTGAACATTCAATACAAATAAGGTCTGGAAAACGATTCTGGCCTCTTGATCCGAGAGTGGAAGAAATTGACATTCATGATATTGCACATGCTCTGTCAAACATCTGTCGATTTACTGGTCATTGCTTGAAGTTCTATAGCGTTGCAGAACACAGTGTGTATATTTCTATGTTCTGCCCACCTGAGTATGCATTATGGGGACTTCTTCATGACGCATCAGAAGCATATCTTGTTGATGTCCCAAGACCAATCAAACCTCTATTATTGAACTATAAGGCAGCAGAAGATCGTCTAATGGAACTTATCTGTGAAAAATTTGATCTTCAGAAAGAAATGCCTGATTGTATTAAACAACTTGATTATGACATTATTGGCAACGAACGCGACCAAATTATGGCGCCTCCATTAGTTCCATGGGGAAATCAAAGTAGTGGTATTCCAGGGCTTGTAATTCAATGTTGGTCACCCGAAGAAGCACGCGATCTGTTTATTCGAAGGTTTTGGGAATTATATCATGGATATGATATTGACTGGGTAACAAAACATAGTTTTGGAAACACATCTGTTAATATCGATCCAGTTGATGTCAAACTTAATCGTCAGGTTGACAGTTGGGATTTGTGGACAAGTGATAATTAAAGGACTAATAAATAGTATTTTTAGGAACACTATGAAGCTCGTTGAGGTGGTATTGCCAAGAAGACTACCGACATCTAGAGGAACGTCACCAGCAGCCATATCACCAACTGGTCAGCGATTCTATAGGTCTATTATTTCCATCAGATCAACAGACGAAAGTCAGATGAGCGTTGAAGAATTTGTCGAAACTGTAATAGCTGATATTGCCGCAGCGTTTGACGGATACGAAGATAAACACATCTCTGAGCAAGATCGCAATACTATGATTGATTGGTTGGTTAGTGATATTGAGGCGCACCCACCGTCGCGCCAATTATTCAAACAAAGTGTTGATGAATTGATACACAACGATCCAATGTGGTCACAAAATGAAGTTGACGAAATTAACCGACGTATCACATTTTAGACCCAAATATTCCGGTTTAAATTTTCGTTGTCATCCTATAAATATCTTTATATAATTACTGATCAATTTGATCTTAAGGAATACAAAATGTTTGCAGCAATTTATCAACCTACCGAACTGTTTGGACAGGAAGCGCATGCGCGACTCCCCGAGCCTACATTCGCGCCTTTGGAGATAATGTTGTCGGTGTAAAGCAAACAAGACAAAATTATCGAAAAGGGCGCAATCGAAAGATTCCGCCCTTTTTGTTTTGCGATGTAGGTTTAGAAGTATCGGTGGTGTGAGTAACTCAATTGGATAGAGGCTCTGGCTGTGAACCAGAGAGGTGCCGGTTCGAATCCGGTCTTACACCCCACTTGGATATACGGGTATTATTTTCGAGTCTAAATAAAGCAGGAGGTGCTTTATGAAGACGTGTACAAAATGTAAAGAAGAGAAACGATTAGATGAGTTTAGGAATAGAAAACATTCTAAGGATGGAAAACAATTTCAATGTAAAACATGTGCTGATCTTGGATCAGAAAATTGGCGTCAAAGGAATTTGAAAAAAAGAACAAAACAACTACAAGACTATAGAGCCAAAAACAAAGAAGAGTTTGATATTTGGAAACAAGAAAGAGGTTGTGTCGTTTGTGAAGAAAATGATCCAATTTGCTTAGATATGCATCATCTTGATCCAAGTATTAAAGATATTGAGCTATCTAAATTACATAACAGTCCTAAACGACTTAAAAGCGAAAGAGAAAAGTGCGTTGTGGTATGTTCTAATTGTCATAGAAAACTACATGCCAATAGGATAACAAGGGATAAAAACGGAAATAGTTTGTTATTTGTGACTGTTTCCCCTAAAAGTAGTGAATACTAGCTGTGGGCCAATTGGTAGGCTACCTCATCTGGAGTGAGGATATCGCGAGAGTTCGAGTCTCTCCAGCTAGACCAAACGTTGTTGCGTGGTTAAGTGTTACTTCGTGAAATGTAAACACATCTAACTTAAAATTAGACTATTGTGGGTTCAAATCCTCACAGTTACACACTTAGCAATTTTAACTCAGTGTTTAATGCCTCTGTGGCGGAATCGGCATACGCGTTGGTCTTAGGAACCAAATTTTGGGGGTTCGAATCCCTTCAGAGGTACCAGATGTTGTTGTATAGTATAGCATTTATTGGGTCTATGGCGTAAGTGGTCTGCGCGTGTGTCTGAAGAACACAAGGAGACGGTTCGATTCCGTATGGACCTACCGAATTTACAATGGGTCGGTAGCATAATTGGGAATGCACCTCACTTGCAATGAGGAAGAACGGGTTCAAATCCCGCCGTATCCACCATGAAAGTTAGCTCCTATAAGCTAATGGTAGACTACATCTTTGGTAAAGATGCTGTATAGGTTCGATTCCTATTAGGAGCACCAAATAAAAAATTCTCCGCGTGGGCTAATTGGTAAGCCTCCTGATTTGGGGTCAGGTTATCATGGGAGTTCAAGTCTCTCCGCGGAGACCAATACTATACTTTAAACCGTGAGGCAGCTGGTGTGGCCACTGGACTTTCAATCCAGCGAGATGGGATCAAAACCCATACGGTTTACCAAATGGGGGCGAGGAGTGAAGTGGTCGAGCCAACAGCCTTTGAAGCTGTTCAAAGTACGTTCGAGTCGTACCGCCCCTTCCATAATTGGGAGTTGGCGTAATTGGTAAACGCACGTACAATACCACTGATACCCTCAACCGAGTTGACTAAATAAGGGAAATGTTAGATAATTGTCAAATAAAGAGGAGAAGAGAATGAAGGTCGTTATTAATAAGTGCTACGGAGGATTTGGTCTTAGCGAGAAGGCTGTTGAAAGATACTTCGAACTAAAACAGTGGAATCTTGTCAAAGAGCCGAAAGAATTTTGGGGACCAAATTTTTATAAAGATGAGATTAGTAACGATACGATCTTTGTTGAATATGATATGGTTAGGAGTGATCCAGATCTTGTTCAAGTCGTTGAGGAACTTGGAGATCAATCATCCGGAAGTGATTCGGCGTTGAAGGTTGTTGAAATTCCTGATGATGTACGGTGGCACATTAGCGAATATGGTGGTATTGAGTGGATTGCTGAAGACCATCGTAGGTGGTCCTAGAATTTGAAGATTGTAACCCGAAGTTTTAAAATGAAGTTATTAGGCCACGTATCCCAATTGGAAGAGGAGCTACACTGAGACTGTAGTAATGTGTGGGTTCGAATCCCACCTTGGCCACCATGAAGACACTGATAACACTATTCTTGTTGTTCCCACTTATCTGTTTTGGACAAACGTCTCCACAGACTGTTGAGCAATGGAATAATAAATGTAAGATCCTAGCTGGTTATGCCAGAGCTGTTGCAATCGTACGTGATTATGACGCTGACATAGGTAACGTACGTACAGAACTTGAATTACACAAAAGCCAAAACAATATTGACCTACCTTATGAACAATGGACAGCATTGAACGTATGGATCGATATAATCTACAACAATTACGATTTTTCACCTGAATATATCTATCGTCGTGTCCTCCAATCTTGTACAAATCTAGAGAAACTCTAAATGTTAATATTTCTTGATACAGAGTTCAGTGATTTTACCGATATGGAGCTACTTTCTATTGGAATGATTACCTGTGATGGTAAGCATCAGTTGTACCTTCAAAGAAACGATTATAACTACGGTTTATGTAGCACATTCGTAAAGACAGACATTATTCCACTTATGGACAAAATAGGAAACCATATTGTTGGTTATTGTGAACTACAATATAGAGTGAAAACTTGGTTGAAGACACTCCCTTATGATGAAGTTGAGATCGTTGTTGACTATCCTGGCGACTGGATGTTGTTACGAGAGTTGTGGACGTTTGGCGAAGCGCTTCCTGAGAATCTTAAGGGTGGGCTGATGCTATACAACCTAGAGGGGGTTCGTTCAGATCTATTGTCTGATGGAATTACTTTATTCTGGCGTGAAAATCCAAATTTCAAACAACATCGTGCCGATCATGATGCAGCAGCAAACCGTGCTGGCTATCTCCATTGTCTTGAACAGTTATATTAAGCCCGTTGATTTTCCCTAAAGAACAATATATAATTCAGAAATGATTTTACTGATGAGATCGATCAGTGGTGTTGTAGGCATACAATGTTAATGGTAGGGAAAGTAAAACGGAGCATGGGCAACTGGATCTTTGATTCAGCAGATACCGCACCGGCCATAAAGAGTCATTGAGGATAGCTTTTGGTGCCAAACCTCAACAAAAAGTAGTGGACCATTGGTGGCGTTGCAACACCACCATATCACAGTGGAGGATTAAATTTCTCCACTGTGACCAGTCTGATTTGGGGGATTAAATATAAATCCCAAAACCATAAATACTCTTCAAAGGGAGTGTTTATGGAGACAAAACAATGCACAAAATGTTCAGTTGAAAAACTAATAACTGAGTTCTACAAACAAAGTCGTTTGAAAGATGGATCAGCGTCGCAATGTAAACAATGTTCGAACATATCTTATACGAACAGTAGACGAAAGAAGCCAGAACACTATTTAAAAGTTCAAAAGAATAGAACTATAAAAACAAAAGAAGCAGTTGATGAATACAAAACTAAGTGTGGTTGTATCAAATGCGGTGAAAACGATTCTGTTTGTCTTGATATGCACCATATTGATCCAACCACTAAAGAATCCGAAGTTTCAACACTATACAAGTATAGTCTGAAAAGGGCAATGAAGGAAGTTGAAAAATGTGTTGTTTTGTGTGCAAATTGTCATAGAAAGTTGCATGCAAGTAGATTCACACTAGAAGATCTAGGTGTGGGAAAGTCTGGTTAATCCGCTTGTTTTGGGAACAAGAAAACGTTGGTTTGAATCCAACCACCTAGACCAATATTATAGGATAAAATATATGCCTGTCTGGAATGTACCCGATATTGAAGTAGAACCATTTATTGCTCTAATTAATTGGATGGTATTTGATTACCATGGTGAGCAACATATCGCTGGTTACAATTTTAAAGACGATGAAGGTCGTGTTTCGTCAAAAATTGTTGAATGGGACTATCCTAATCGTCAAGCAACCACAAATAGTGGTCGTATCTATAAACTTCTTGGTATCCCTCAACTTAGCGACAGTGCTAAATATGTT
>Ga0315273_10001282_pt1 | contig 28375 bp, 23 predicted proteins | sample YL17G02_0_MG_FD_205753 | JGI IMG/M metagenome (GOLD analysis project Ga0315273, IMG submission 205753) | Sediment microbial communities from Yellowstone Lake, YNP, Wyoming, USA - YL17G02_0 | ecosystem: Environmental > Aquatic > Freshwater > Lake > Sediment | place: USA: Wyoming | collected... | reverse complement strand
GGCGCGCCTGGCCGGCCCCGGACCTCCTCGCGGATCGCACGCGCGGCCACCGTCCTCAGGCGCTGCGGCCCATCCGACGTTCCGTCACCTCCAGCGGGGAGCGACTTTGCCTTGGTGCCCGGGGCATGCTGATTGGCTCGGTGACGGCACTTGGTATAGACTCATGGTATATATCAGTGGGGGCGCCGATGACGACGACAGCTAAGCTCTTCCGCAACGGCCGAAGTCAGGCCGTGCGACTTCCCCGCGAGTTCAGATTCGAGGGCGACCGCGTCAGGGTTCGGCGGGCCGGGCGCGGCGTGCTGATGGAACCAATGTTCACGGAGGTTTCGGAGTGGTTCGCCGAGCTTGACCGCTTCGCATCGGACCTCTTCATGCCGGAGGGCCGCCGGCAGCCGCCAACACCTGAGCGAGACATGTTCAGTGACGACGTACCTGCTTGATACCAACGCCTGCATCGCGCTGCTCAACGGCACGCCGAAGGACGTGCGGCGTCGATTTCAGCGCGCCGTCGCCAGGGACCACGTCATCCAGCTGTCCTCCGTGGTGGCGTTCGAGCTCTGGTGTGGGATCGCGAAGAGCCAGCGCAAGGAGAGCAACACCCGGCGACTCGACGTGTTCTTTGCCGGGCCGCTGGAATGGACGCTGTTTGACGAGGAAGATGCACGCGCCGCGGGAACCGTTCGTGCTGAACTCGAAGCCGCTGGAAAACCGATCGGCGCGTATGATGTGCTGCTGGCCGGCCAGGCGCGACGACGTGGCGCAACGCTCGTCACGTCCAACATCAGCGAGTTCGATCGGGTCGCCGGTCTGAAGTGGGAAGACTGGTCGGTCTCACGCCGATAAGGAGGGGTTATCCCATGAAGCACACAGGAAGAATCGGCTTCAGGATCGTCACCGGGCTTCCCCATCCCGACCTGGCGCTGGTCGATCAGTTCAGGGGCCAGGCGTCGCCGAACCTGGCCGACGCGATGGGCCGGTTTCATTTCATGGATCCCGGCATCCAGATGAAGACGGGGCTGCCGGTGTGCGGCGCGGCCGTGACCGTCATGGCTCGCCCGGCCGACAACCTCATGGTGCACAAGGCGATGGAAATCGCCTTGCCCGGCGACGTGATTGTCGTCAACACCAGCGGCAACACCACGAGCGCGGTGTTCGGCGAGCTGATGGGGACTTCCGCGGTGGCGGCCCATCTGGCGGGCATCGTCGTTGACGGCGCCATCCGCGATGTTGACGCGCTCGCCGGCCTCGGCTTCCCGGCGTTCAGCCGCTCGGTGTGCGCGGGCGGCTGCGACAAGGACGGTCCCGGCGAGATCAACGTGCCGATCGCGTGCGGCCACACCGTCGTCATGCCAGGCGACATCATCGTCGGCGACCGCGATGGCGTCGTGGTCGTGCCGCTGGCCGAGGCCGAAGAGGTCTTGAGGCTGGTCAAGGCGCTCAAGGAGCGCGAGAGCAAGCGCATCGCGGAGATTCACGCGGGCACGATCTTCAAGGGGGAGATCAACGACACCATGAAGGCGAAGGGCGTCCTCTGATGGCAGCCCTGCTGATGACGCCGGGGCCGACGCGAGTGCCCGATCGCGTCCTCGCCGCGGGCGCGACGGCGATGATCCACCATCGGACCGAGGAATTCTCGGCGATCCTCGCGACGGTCATCGAACGGCTTCGGCCCCTCTTCGGCACCACAGGCGACGTGCTGCCGGTGCACTCGACCGGTCGTGGCGCGCTCGAGGCAGCCCTCACCAACCTGCTCTCGCCGGGCGATGAGATCGTGGCCTGCTGCAACGGGCGATTTGGCGAGATGTGGGCGGAGATTGCGGCCAGGTTCGGGATCGTCGTTCACCGCGTCTGCAGCGATTGGAGCGCCTCGGTGGACGCCCGCGAGGTGGAAGCATCACTTGATGCGCACCCGAACGCCCGCGCCGTGATCCTCGCGCACAGCGACACGTCCACGGGCGCGTTGAACGATGTGGCGGACGTGGCGCGCGCGGCCAGGGCCACCGGCGCGCTCGTTATGGTGGACGCGGTCAGCTCGCTTGGCGGCGTGCCGTTTCACCTCGACGAGTGGGGCATCGACGTGGCGGTGACCGCCTCGCAGAAATGCCTCATGTCCAGCCCGGGCGTCGCCTTTGTCGCGCTCGGCGAACGCGCCTGGGAAGCACAGACGACGGCGCGGCTGCCCCGCTCGTATTTCGACTTTGCCGCCATCAGGAAAACCCTCGCCCGTCCCAGGCCCGAGACGCCGGGCACGACGCCCGTCCACCTGGTCGCTCAGGTGCACGCGGCGCTCGAGCAGATCGCGGAGGAAGGCCCCGAGAAGGTGTTCGCCCGCCACCAGGAGATGGCGCGGATGACCCGCCAGGCCGTCGCGGATCTCGGCCTGTCTCAGCAGTGCCCGGCGCTCGTGCACTTCTCCCCGACGCTGACGGGGATCCGCGCGCCGGAGAGCATCAGCCCGCTGGCCATCCGGGAGCAGATGAAGGCGCGCGGCATCCTCATTGCGCGCGCCCTCGGGCGCTTCGAACCCACCTGCTTCCGGATCGGGCACCTAGGCGACATCCGGCCGGCGGACGTTCGCCGAACGCTGGACGCACTCGCGGAGATCATTGCTGCCGAGAGACGATGAAGCACAGGACTGAAGTCCTGTGCCGCGACAGACCTTGAAGGGAACGAGGGGCCCTCGATGCCGGGCAAGACCATCAGCGAGAAGATCCTGTCGCGGGCGTCGGGCCGTGACGCCCGCGCCGGTGACGTGGTCGTCTGCGACGTGGACTGCGCGATGGGAACCGACGGCTCGGTGCCCATGGCGCTCGACTACTTCGAGCGGATGGGCGGCACGCACGTGTTCGATCCGGGCCGGGTCGTCTTCGTGATGGACCACTACGTCCCTGCCCCCCACTCGAAGACGTTCGACCTCCAGCAGCGGATGCGGGGGTTTGCCGCCAGGCATGCCGTCGCGCTCTACGACGTCGGAGAGGGGATCTGCCATCAGTTGATGGTCGAGAGCGGACGCACCCGCCCAGGCCTGCTGCTGGTCGGAGCCGACAGCCATTCGGTGACCGGAGGCGCGCTGAACGCGTTTGCCACCGGCATCGGCTCGTCCGACCTGGCCGCCACGATGATCTGCGGACGCATCTGGTTGAAAGTGCCACAGACGATCAAGGTCACGCTCACGGGGAACCCCGCCTGCGGCGTCTTTCCGAAGGACATCGCGCTGGCGTTGACCGGGCTCCTGGGCGCCGATGGCGCGGCGTATCAGGCGCTCGAGTTCGACGGCCCTGCAGCGGCCGATCTCGATCTGGAAGATCGCCTCGTGCTCTGCAACATGTCGGTCGAGATGGGCGCCAAGGCCGGCATCTTCCACTGCGACCGAAAGACGATCGCGTATCTCCAGAATGGCGGATCCAAAGACCCGCCCTCCTGCCTGTACCGAGGCGATGATCGCACCACCGAGTCGTTCACGCCGATCGAACCCGATGCCGACGCCGAGTACAGCCGTCAGATCACGCTCGATGTGTCCCGACTCGCCCCGATGATTGCGCGACCGCACGAGGTGGACAACGTCGTTGACGTCACCGATGCGGTCGACACGCCGATCCACTTGGTCTTCATTGGCACGTGCACTGGGGGCCGGGTGCGAGACTTCCATCAGGCCTCGAGGATTCTGCTCGCGGCCGGGCATCTCGCTCCCGGGGTGCACCTGGTGATCACCCCGGCCTCGAGAGAAATCGAACGAGCGCTGCGGCTCGATGGCACGCTGGATCGCCTGGCGGAGATGGGCGCCACCATCACACCGCCGGGTTGCGGGCCGTGCTGCGGGACCGCCGGTCCCCTTCCCGCCGACGGCATGAACGTCATCTCGACAGCGAATCGGAACTTCAAGGCCCGGATGGGCAATGCCACGGCCTCCATTTATCTGGCCTCGCCGGCCGCCTGCGCGGCCGCCGCGGTGACGGGCCGGATCACCGACCCTCGTGACCTCGCGGAGCGCGTGCGATGAGGCTTGAACTCGAGGGCCGGGCCAGGCTGCTGGGCGACGACGTGAACACCGATTACATCATCTCGTCGAGCCGGAAGAAGGAGACCCTCGACACCGGCGTCCTGCGCGCGTACCTCTTCGAATCCGTGAACCCGGCCTTCGCAGGCTCGGTGCGACCCGGCGACGTGCTGGTGGCGGGGAAGAACTTCGGATGCGGGTCGGCGATGGAGATCGCGGTGACGGTGCTCATGGCTGCCGGAATCCGGGCGGTCCTCGCCCGGAGCTTCGCGCGAACCTACTATCGCAACGCGATCAACAACGGGCTGATTCCGATCGAGTGCGACACGAGCGGAATCCAGGAAGGAACGACCCTGCGCCTGGTGCTCGAGGATTCCCGCGTTCGCGTCATCGACGAGATGCCGGGGCGCGAGATCGCGGGCGTGCCGCTTCCCTCCATCATGATCGAGATCCTCAGCGAGGGCGGGCTCGTGCCGTTCTTCCGGAAACGCCGCGACTTCAAGTAGGACCGTGTCCGAGCAATCACCGACACGCTCCTGGTAACGCCGACTCTGTCGGCGGGAACGCAGATAACGTTAGGACGTCCCGCGAGAAGCGCGGCTACTGCTAGCCCGTCAGGGATTGCTCGGACGGGCTCTTGGGGGCGGGCGCCGAGATGAAGCTGCACACGAAGATCCTGATTGGCCTGCTGGCGGGCGCATCGGCCGGCATCGCCTCGCGAGCGCCGGGCGCCGACGCTCTGGCGCACGGCCTCATCGCCATCGAGCCGATCGGGACGCTCTTCGTCAACCTGATCATGATGGTCGTGGTCCCGCTCGTGGTAGCCAGCCTGTTCGTGGCGATGGCGTCGCTCGGCGATGGCCGCAGGCTCGCGACGCTCGGCGGCCGGACCCTGACGTACTTCGTCGCGACCACGATGATCGGGGCCCTCATCGGCCTGTCGGTGGCACTCGTGGTCAGGCCCGGTGCGGGCCTCGATCCGGCGATTCGAGATGCGCTCGCCTTGCAGTTCGAGGGACATGCCAGCCAAGCGGCTGCAGCCGCGAACTCCGCGCCCGGGATCATCCAGTTGCTGCTCTCGATGGTCCCGCAGAACCCGTTTGGCGCCGCGGCCAGGATGGAACTGCTGCCGCTGGTCGTGTGCACCGTCATCTTCGGCGCGGCGGCGAGCCAGATCGCCGAAGAGCGGCGTCGGGTGATCGTGCAGTTCTTCCGGGGGCTCACCGATATCTGCATGGTCATCATCGCGTGGGTCATGAAGCTGGCGCCCTACGCGGTCTTCGCGCTCATCGGCGCGACTGTCGCCAGGTTCGGCATCGACCTGCTCCGGCACCTGATCGTGTACTGCCTGGTCGTGCTGGCGGGACTGTCGCTGCAGATGGTCGTGCTCTCAATCGCCGTCCGGCTGCTGGCGCACATGAACGTGACCGATTTCTACCGGGGCGTCGCCAAGGCGCTCCTGGTTGCGTTCTCCACATCGTCTTCGTCGGCCACGCTCCCGGTGAGCATCGCGGCCGCCCAGGACAACCTGCACGTTCCGGCGGAGGTGGCGGGCTTCGTGCTTCCGCTGGGCACGACCTTGAACCTGAACGGGGCCGCGGTCTACAAGGCCGCCACCGCGGTGTTCATCGCCCATGTCTACGGCCTGACGCTGGGCCCGGCAGGCTATCTCACCGTTGTCGTGGCATCGACGCTGGCGGCCATGACCGGCGTGGGCGTACCGGGCAGCTCGCTGGTGACGACGCTGATCGTGCTGAACGCGATTGGGCTCGGGCCCCATGCGGTGTCGGGCATCGCGCTGGTGCTCGGCGTGGACCGGATCCTGGACATGCTGCGGACGACGGTCAATGCCACCAGCAGCCTGACGTGCGCCGCTTACGTGGGGCACTGCGAGCGAGAGGCGCAGCGTCGGGCCGAGGTGCTTTCCCTGGCCGCCGCGTCGCCCCTTCGCCCGTGATGCAAGCCCCAAAGCCCAAAGCCATCCGTCGCCGAAGGCCCAGAGCCTTCTGAGCCCTATTTCGGCGCCCCCACCTCCGCGCCCATCGCCACGATGCCCTGCACCGTGCGGCTGGCGGCGCCGGGACCCGCGTCGAGGAAGAGCACCTTCCCCTGCCCGTGCTCGGCCACGTACTTGATGGCGTCGGTGTACTCGAGGAACAGGAGGAAGTTCGAGTCCACGCCGGCCACGCGCAGGCTCTCGGCGGCTTCCTTCATCCCTTCGGCGACGTTCTTGCGGAACAGCGCCAGCCCCTCGCCGCGCAGCGCCGCCGCCTTCTTCTCGGCCTCGGCCCCGATGGTCTTGTACGCAGCTTCCGCTTCCGCGTCCTTCGTGCGCTTCACCAGCAGCGCCGCGCCCTCGTTGGACGCCGCCGCCAGCAGGTTCTTCGGCGACACGACGTGCGCCATCGAGTCCATGATTTCCTTGTCGAACGTCATGTCCGTGATCTGGATGTCGCGCATGACGAAGCCCCACGACGACACCACTTCGTCGAGGTTCTTCTTGGTGTGGTCCACGATCTCCGCCCGCATGCCGAGGATGTCGGCCTGCTTGGTGGTCGCCACGAACTGGCGCACCGAGCCGTCGATGGTCCGCTGCAGCGCGAGCTGGAACTCGCCGGGCGTCGCGAAACTGAAGACCGCCTTCTGGATCGACTCGTCGGTCGCGTTCGCCACCGCGTAGAGGATCATCGTCGAGAACTTGACGTTGGCCTGGTCCTGCGTGATGGCCTGGAACTCCATCTGCAGCGCGCGGTTCTGCAGCGACAACCGGCTGAACACGGCCTCCCACGGCAGCTTGATGTTCAGGCCTTCGCGCATGACGCGGCGGTACTTGCCGAAGATGGTGACCACCCCGACGGTGGCCTGCGGGACCGTGCGGAACATCGAACCCACGAACGCCAGGACGACGACGAGCAGCGCGATGACGCGCACAACTCCGGGATTCATACGAGCCTCCAGTCAGGACAAATGGGGTCGGCAGGACAAATGGGGTCGGGCAGGACAAATGGGGTCGGGAGTAATTACGCGAATTACGTTTTTGTCATACAAGAATGTAATCGACCGTAATTACTCCCGACCCCGTTTCATCTCGAGAGCGGTCGGCGTGACAGCAAGGCCGCCGCGCGCCGTGCAGCGAAGTTCGGACGGCATCATGCGGCCCACGGCGAACACCGCGTCGATCGTCTCGTCGAGCGGGATGGGGTTCACGTAGCCGCCCAGCACGAGGTCGGCGCACACGAAGGCGCTCGACGCGGCCACGGCGTTGCGCGTGTGGCACGGGATCTCGACGACGCCCTGGACGAGATCGCAGACCGACCCCATGGTGTTCTGGAACGCGATGGCGGCTGCGTCGGCGGCCTGCCTGGCGGTGCCTCCGGCCGCCTCGACGACAGCGGCCGCCGCCATCGCGCCGGCGGCGCCGATCTCCACCTGGCAGCCGGCCACCTCGGCGGCAAACGTCGCGCGCGAGGCGACCACGACCCCGATGGCGGCGGCGGCGAAGAGGGGGAGGGTGGTGGCGAGATCCCAGGCAAGGCTAAAGCCTTGCCCTGCCGGACTGACGCCTTGCCCTACCGGACCTGGGGTCGGGCAATCGGTAGGCGGACCCGGGGAGACGACATCGGTAGGGCAAGGCTTCAGCCTTGCCAACCCCGGAGTCGCGGAGCAGGACTTCAGTCCTGCTTCCTCGAGGGTCACCATCACGGCCGGGAGCACGCCCGCCGAGCCGCCGGTGGGCGCGGCGCAGACGACGCCCATGCTGCTGTTGACCTCCATGGCCGCCAGCGCGCGGGCGGCCGCACGGGTGTGCAGGCCGCCGATGGCGAGCCGGCCCGTCGCCTCGGCCTGGTAGACGCGGCGCGCGGTCGGCTGGAGCAACTGCATCGACGGTTCGCGCTCGCCGAGGCCGTCGGCCACCGAGGCGCGCATCACGTCCAGCCGCCGCGCCATCTCGGCCACGATCGCCGACTCGTCGAGACCGAGCAGTGACGCCTCGTGCGCCAGGGCGACGTGGCCGAGCGACACGCCTCGCTGCTCGGCAAGCGCGATCATCTCCGCGGCACTGTCGAACAGGCCCGGCCCGCGCTTGACGAACGCGATGGGCGGCGCCTCGCGCAGACGGCCGCCAGCGGCCGCCATCGCCGCGCGCGAGTCCTCCCCGAGCGCCGCGCGCCGCCGCGCGTGCAGCAGCACACGGTCGTCGCGTTCGACGACGACGACCTCTCCCGCGCCGGCCCCATCAGCGGTGAGCGCGCACGTCACCGTGTCGCGCGCCGGCGCCGGCGCCTCGACCAGCGCTTCCCACGTCTCGCCCGTGAGGCGCACCACCCACCCATCCACCGCCACGATCTCGACCGCCCCGCCGCCGGTCGAGCGCGCGGTCGCCTGCAGATGCGCGTCGCCCCGCGCCAGAGCGACGTCAACCGTGTTCGGATGCGTCGCGTGCGGGAGTGGCCGCACGTCGAACCCGATCTCGAGTCCTTCACCGGGCACGAGATCGAGCACATCGAAGAAGCGTGCGTCTGTGAGCGGCCAGCCGAGCAGGCCCATGGCGAAGCCGCGATCCACGCCCTGCTCGCGGAAGACGCGCGCGTACGACCCGCGCGGATCGAACGCGAAGCGCGCGCGGGAGGGCCGCCCGCCGAGGAGTCCGGCCACGATCTTCGCGATGTGGAACGAGCCTGCGGTATGCGAACTCGAGGGCCCGCGCATGACGGGGCCGAGGACGTCGTTGAACAGGCTGATGGGACCCACGCGGTGATTATAATGACAATGGAGAATCGCGATGGCCGAAACCGCACCGCGCTACGTCAGCCGGACCCCCACCTCGAAGAACCTCTTCGCGCGCGCCCGGGAAGTGCTGCCGGGCGGCGTCTCGTACGGCATCCGCGACCTCGGGCCGTACCCGTTCTACGTGGCGCGCGCCACCGGCTCGCGCCTGTACGACGTGGACGGCAACGAGTACACCGACTACTGGTGCGGCCACGGCGCGATGATCCTCGGCCATGCGCCGCAAGCCGTCGTCGACGCCGCGTGCCGCCAGATCTCGCTCGGCAGCCACTTCGGCTTCGCCCACCCGCTGGAGGTCCAGCTGGCGGAGATGGTGACCCATCTCGTCCCGGGCGCCGAGATGGTGCGCTTCACCAACTCGGGCACCGAGGCCAACATGTACGCGGTGGCGCTGGCGCGCGGCTTCACCGGCCGCACCAGGGTCGCCAAGATGGAGGGCGGCTGGCACGGCGGCCTCGAGTGCCTGAACAAGGGCGTCCACCCGCCGTTCGACATCGTCGAATCGGCCGGCTTCAACGCCCAGGCGCAGGCCGAAACGATTGTCCTTCCCTTCAACGATCTCGATGCCGCCAGCAAGGCGCTCGCCCGCGAGGACTTGGCCTCACTGCACATCGAGCCGGTGATGGGCGGCGCCGGCTGCATCCCGGCAGACCGCGAGTACCTCGTGGGCCTGCGCGAGCTGACTACGCGCCACGGCACGCTGCTGGTCTTCGACGAGGTGATCTCCGGCTTCCGCCTGGCACCCGGCGGCGCGCAGCAGATCTACGGCGTCACGCCCGACATCACCATCCTGGGCAAGACCCTCGGCGGCGGCTTCCCGGTTGGCGCGCTCTGCGGCCGGCGCGACGTGTTCGCGCGGCTCGATCATCGCCGCACCGCCGCGAAGGACCGCGTCTTCCAGGGCGGCACGTTCAGCGCCAACCCGGTGAGCATGGCCGCGGGCCTGGAGACGCTGACGATCCTGGCCACCGGCCCGGCCTACGCGGAGCTCGACCATCTGGGCGCGCGCATGCGTTCGGGCCTCGAGCGCGTGTTCGGCGACGCGGGCGTCGACGCCGGCATCAGCGGCGTCGGCTCGATGGTCGGCATCCACTTCCGTCGCGGCGGCGCGCCGCGAAACGCCCGCGAGGCGGCCGAGGACGACGCGGCGCTGGGCAGCGCCTATTTCGACCACATGCTGGAACGCGGCATCGCCTACCTCTCGCCGCCGCTGCCGCACATGTTCCTGACGACGGCTCACACCGAGGGGGACATCGACGCGTTCCTGGAAGCCACGGAGGAATTTGCTGGCCTCAGGCCCTGGACGCCCCGGGTCTCGGCACCCCAGCGCGGTTGCCGCGCTGGGGACCCCGCTTGAAGCCCTGGACGCCCCGGGTCTGAAGACCCGGGGCCCACAACAGAAAACCCCACAGCCCTCGACGGGCGAGACGCCCGTCCCACACCCCCGACCGGCGAGACGCCGGTCCCACAGCATGGCGGTCTCGAGCGCCAAGGCCCAAGACCGTAAGAAGCCCTGAGCCCTGAGCCTTAAGCCCTAAGCCCTCTTTTTGGGTTGTCATCTTCAACCCGATTGTTTACACTCGGCCCAGAGGTGATTCCTGTCGATGCAGCGGTGTGCAGACGCAGGGAATCGGAAAGGTTCAATGGAACCCCCCAGTCGTTCGGGTTCGACGGTGTGTGACCGGGCCCGCTCCCGCGCTCGTCAGGGCGCGGATCGTCTGCCGGATATGACCTCCCGCCACAGTTAGGCCGAGGCGCATCTCCGGCCGGGCCGAGGGCCTGGAAAGGAGATGTGCGGTGTTCCTCACCACGCTCAACCGATCCGCACGCCACGCGTCTCTCTCGCAGAAGGACGGTGCCCGATGACCCCCGCCTGCGCCCCGCCACCATCTGGTCGCGGGGTTACGGCGAGGCCCCGTCGTAGCTCGCCGACGGCGAGCGAAGGCGGGGAGGGAGGTGCGGGGTGTACTGGATCAGCAAGAGCTTCCATTACCTGACGCGGCTGCGACGCCAGTTGCTCATTTTCCTCGCCGTCCTCGGCCCGGGCATCATCGTGATGGTGGCCGACAACGACGCGGGCGGCATCTCCACGTACGCCGTCACCGGGTCGAAGTACGGCTTCTCGCTGCTGTGGGTCTTCGTGCTGCTGGTGCCGACGGCCTACTGCGTCCAGGAGATGACCGTCCGCCTGGGCGCGGTCACCAAGCGCGGCCACGCCGAAGCCATCTTCGACGGCTTCGGTCCGTTCTGGGGCTGGTTCTCGCTGGTCAATCTCGCGCTGGTCAACTGGCTCACGCTCATCACCGAGTACATCGGCATGACCGCGGCGATGAGCCTGTTCGGCGTGCCGCCGGTCGTCACCTACCTCGTCGTCACGGTCGTCATGCTCGCGATGGTCGTGTCGGGGAAGTACTGGACGTTCGAGCGCGTGACGCTGCTCTTCTGCGTCTTCAACCTCGTCTACATCCCGGCCGCGTTCTGGGCCATGGAAACCCCGACCGCACCGGGCTGGAGCAAGGTGTTCGAGGGGTTCTACCTGCCGCACGGCGCCGGGTTCTCGCCCGACCTGTTGTTCATCCTGCTGGCGAACGTCGGCACGACCATCGCGCCGTGGCAGATCGTGTTCCAGCAGAGCGCGGTGGTGGACAAGGGGCTGGACGTCCACGACATCAAGTTCGGCAGGTGGGACACGCTGGTGGGCGCAACGCTCACGTGCCTGGTCGCGGTGTTCATCATCATCGTCACCGGCGCCGCGTTCTACTACCACCAGCCGCCCATCGTCATCGAGGACGCGCGGCAGACGGCCGAGGCGCTGGTGCCGCTGCTGCCCGCCGGCGAGGGCGAGCTGGCGCGCAAGCTCTTCGCCATCGGCCTGTTCGACGCCGGCTTCCTCGGCGCGCTGTGCATCTCGCTGTCCACCTCGTGGGCGTTCGGCGAAGTGTTCGGGTGGGCGCACTCGCTCAACGCCCGCATCAAGGACGCGCCCTGGTTCTACCTGCTCTACCTGGTGATGCTGCTCACCGCCGGCGGCGTCGTGCTCATCCCGGGCGCGCCGCTCGTGACGATCACGATGTACGTGCAGGTGGTCGCGGTCACGCTGCTCCCCTCGCTCCTCGTCTTCCTGCTGCTCCTGCTGAACGACGAGGGGCACATGGGCGAGTACGTGAACACGCGGTGGCAGAACATCATCAACTGGGCCATCGTGCTGGTACTCTCGGTGATGTCCACGATGCTCGCGTTCACGACGCTGTTCCCCGGCCTCTTCGGATCGGGCCAGTAGGAGGATGACGCGATGAGCGCACCCACGACGCAGACGCGCAACGGCCACGCGGCCGGTGGGCCGGGTTACCGGCTGCTGTACTTCGCCGACCTTCTGAAGCGGCCGGTGTGCGCCGGCACCCTGCAGCAGCGCCTCGGCCGGCTGACCGACATCGTGTTCCAGGTCACGGAACCCTACCCGGAAGCCGTCGGCCTCTACCTCGAGCACGGCTGGGGCAAGCCCACCGAACTGGTGCCGTGGGACTGCGTGCTCAAGATCGACGACGACGCCATCTTCGTGGCGCCGCTGCCGGAGGGAGAGCAGTACCCGCCGTTCGTGGACCAGCCGGGCTGGATCCTGGTGGACACGCACCTCATGGGGCGCACCATCCTCGACACCGACGGCCGGCGCACCGAGGTGGTGAACGACGTGCGGCTGCTCGAGGCGCGCGGGCGCCTGGCGCTCGTGGACGTGGACGTGTCGTTCAACGGGTTCCTGCGGCGCTGGGGGCTCGGACGGCTGAACTGGGCACAGGAGCGGCTCATCTCGTGGAAGCACGTGCAGCCGCTGTCGCTCGAAGACGCGGTGCCCACCGATCGCGTGCGGCTGTCAGTGACCCGGAAGCAGCTCGCGGAACTGCCGGAAGAGGACCTGGCCGACGCGCTCGAGGAACTCTCCGGCAAGGAGCAGGAAGCGCTGTTCCTGGCCCTCGAACCCGAGAAGGCGGCCGACACGCTGGTGGAAGCGGAGCCCCGCGCGCAGCGGCAGATCCTGGCGCACCTGCCGAAGGAGCAGGCGCGCGAGGTGCTGTCGGAGATGAGCGTGCCGGAAATCGTGAACCTGTTCTCCTCGCTCTCGCACCAGCAGATGACGGAGTTGAGCGGGCTGCTGCCGCCCGATCAGGCGGAGGCGGTCGAGAAGATCCTGTCGGAGCAGGAAACGTCGGCGCGCGAGCTGGTCTCGTCTGAGTACCTCGCGTGGCCCAGGGTGGCGATCACCGGCGACGTGCTCGGCGCCATCCGCCAGTCGGCGCTCGACCCGAAGAACATTTCGTACATCTACGTCGTGGATCCGGTCGATCGCGTCCTGCAGGGCGTGGTCGATCTGCGCGAGCTGGTGCTGGCGCGCGACGAGGTGCCGCTGGAGGAACTGATGGTGTCGCCGGTCGTGACGGCCGACGAGCACGACCTGCGCGACCGGCTGGCGGAGATGTTCGAGAAGTACCACTACCGGATGATCCCGGTGGTGGACGCCGGAGACCATATCCTGGGCGTGGTGCGCCACAAGGACGTCATGATGAGCCCGGACATCCGCGTCCGGGAGCACAGCGACGTGTGAGCCACCGGCCGTCGAGGTGACGCATGGCCCGCATCAAGATGACCCGGCGCGCGCGGGTGATCCTCTATTTCCTCGAGTTCTACGTCGTCGTGATGCTCGCGTTCATCCTGCTGCGGTTCGTGCGGGGCATCTGAGCGGCAAACGGGGTCGGGAGTAATTAGCCCTGGTTACGAATCTGTATGACGATTTTGTAATTGGCCTAATTACTCCCGACCCCGTTTCTCCACGGCGCGGGACATCCACGTCTGCGGGAACCAGCAATTGAGGCGGGCCTCCGCGCACGGGGCCGACCCGTCGGCGTCGGCGCACGTGTCGGGTGTTTCGCGACCGGCGTCTGCGTCGGCGCCGGAAAGCGGCAGGGGGCCAGGGTCAGCAGGCATCGGTTGATCCATCTTCCCACGCCGATGCCCAGGGCCGAAAGCCCTTGAAGGCCAGGGCCGGACAAGGCCCAAAGCCTTCTACGTCTTCTTCTTCAGGTCCCCCTTCAGGTACTTGTCGTACCACGCCAGGATCCGCTGCTCGAAGTCGATGCTCTCCGACACGCTGTCGGGCGGCCGGTGCGCGCCGTTGACGTAGCGCACCCACTCCACCTCTTTCCCGAGCCGGCGCAGCGCGTAGTAGATCTCGCGCGACTGGCTGGCCGGCACGTTCGGATCCTGGTCGCCGGTGATGCACAGCAGCGGCGTCGTGATCCGGTCCGCGTGCAGGATGGCCGAAGTGTCGAGGTAGCGTTCGGGGCGCTCCCACAGCGTGGCCCCGAGCCGGTCCTGGCTCTTCTCCGGCGCGTGAATGTTGCGCACGCCGAGGCGCGGGCTGTCGGTGTAGAAGCTGATCATGTCCACCTTGCCAGACACGTTCACCGCCGCCTTGAAGCGGTCGGTCTGCGTCAGCAGCAGCACCGTCGCATAGCCGCCGTAGCTGGTGCCGTGCACGCCAAGCCGATCCGAATCCGCGATGCCCATGTCGATCAGCCGGTTCGCCGCCGACGTCACGCCCTTCACCCACGCCTCACCAGACCGGCCGATGACCAGGTTCACCGACGGGTGGAACACCGCGTAGCCGTGGCTGGTGAGGAACGCCGCCCGCGCGTTGAACCCGTTGTCGAAGAACGTCTCGTAGATCTCGAACACGGTCGGCGACTTCTGCCCCTTGACGTAGTTCGCGGGATACCGCAGCACGCCGTGGAGCACCTTGCCGTCGGCGTCGCGGTACGACACCAGCTCGGAGGTCGGCAGCACCCGGTCCGCCATCCAAGGGTTGCTGTCGGTGAGCTTCTTGACCGAGGTGAACCCGGCGTCGGCGACGTGCAACTCGTTGGGATGATTGCCATCGGAGGCGAGGAACACGAACGTGCGCCCGTCACGCGACAATCGGAAGCCGCTGTAGAGGCGCGAGTCCTTGACGAGCGGCGTCATCGCCTTCGTGGCCAGGTTCAGCCGCTGCAGGCCGCGGTCCCACTTGTCGCGCGCCGACCATGTCAGGTACAGGTCCTTCCCGTCGAGGCTCCAGTCGAGCGCGCTCATCTGCGGCGCCTTCTCCTCCTCGTCCGGGTTCAGCGCGAGGACCTGCTCGCGCTTCGCGTCGGCGACCGTCACGATGTACCAGCCCTTGCGGCTGGTGATCAACAGGCGCGAGCCGTCGCGGCTGAACGAACCGACGGAGAACGTCTCCCGCTCGTCCTTCTTTTCGCCGTCCTTCGGCTGGTCTGTGGGCGCCGCGTCGGCGCCGGACGCCGTCGGCGGCTTCTGCCCGGGCGGCGGCGGCGTGAGGCTGCGCGGCTTCGCCTCGTCGAGGCGCTGCACGAACACCTCGCCCTTCTTCGCATAGGCGAACGTCCGCCCATCGTCCGACCAGCGGAGCGTGAGGCCTTTCAGGTCCTTGGCCTCGAGGATCACCTTCGGCTCCCCCACCTGCCCCACCTGCGCTGTGACCGGCGAGACGCCGGTCCCACCGGCCTCACCTGCCCTACCCTGCCCCACCTGCCCTTCCCCGGTAGGGCGAGGCGCTAGCCCTTCTCCGGTAGGGCGAGGCTTTAGCCTTGCCTGTGTCAGGTCCAGCATCATCAACCGGTTGCTCGTCCCGCTGATCTCCTCGTAGTCCGTCTTCTCGGTGACGTCCTCCTGGAACGTCAGGAACGTGCCGTCGCGCGACACCGTGTAGCTCGATAGTTTCTTTTCCGGCAGGAGCGTGGTCGCTTCACCGGTCGCCAGATCCAGCTCCGCGAGGATGCGCTGCCGCGCGGTGCGCTGAAGCGCGTCCCATTCCAGGAACGGGTCCTTCGACGAATGGACGATGATGGGACCGGCGGTGAGGTGCTTGAAGCGCTCCTTCGCCTGGCGCGCCCATTCCGCCGAACGGAGCGTCACGATCAGGCGCGCGTCATCGTTCGACCAGTCGAGCGAGGTGTTCGTGCTCAGCGTCACCGCTGGCCGCGGCGGCACCTGCGTCAGCACGGCCCGCTCGGCGTCCCAGACGAACAGCGCCGGGCCAGGCGCGACGGGCGGGGCCGGCCTGGCGGCCTTCGCGGGCACGGGGCGCGATGTCGCCGGCGCGGGAAGGGCCTGTGGGCCAGGCCGCTCGGAGAGCAGGATGGCCAGGCGCTTGCCGTCGTGCGACCACGCCGCGCGGGCGAAGCTGACGAGGTCTCTGAACGGTGTTTGCGTCGCGCCGCTCTTCGTCTCGATGACCAGCAGCCGCGACCGCGACGGCGCCACGTAGGTCGGGTCGCCGGAGCGGTAGTTGTCCACCTCGGCGTTGTCGTAGCTTCTCCGCAGCGTCACGGCGACGCGGCCGCCGTCGTCAGACAGATCCGCGACTGAAACCGTGCTCACCTTCAGCATGTCCTCGGCGCTGAACGGCACGCGCGCGGGCGACGGCGTCTGCGTAGCCGCGGCGACGACGACGCACGCGAGCAGGGCGAACGACAGGACGATCAGCAAGCGCTTCATCGGTACCTCGTGGACGGGATGTGATGCGGGCGGGAGGTGTGCGCATCCAGTTGCGCGGATTGTAGCGGGTCGAGCCCGAAAGCCCAAAGGGGGATGGTCGAAGGCCTTGGGGCCTTGGGGCTTGTGCCGTCGCGGCACGGGGCTTGAGCCCTGTGGCTGGCCCAGTCGCGATCCGCCCCGGATTCGATGGACACCGGGCTCCCCTGGTTCGTACCATACGCCATGCGGCGAGCAACGCTCTCCCTCACCGTCGCCATCGTGCTTCTGCCTGCCATGGCCGGCGTCCTCCACGGCGACGCCGCGCCCGAACGCCTCAAGGATGTCCTGCGCCGAACCGCCGCCTGGGTTGACCGCTTCGCAGACGAGGCCCTCTACGTCGTCGCCGACGAGCGCTACGTGCAGGAAACCTGGGACGCCGGCGCCGTCGCGCCGACCGAGCGTCGCGAACTGCGCTCCGAGATCGCGCTCGTGCGGACGCCGCCCGAGGACGCGCGGTTCGGGTTCCCGTGGGTGCAGTTCCGCGACGTCATCGAGGTGGACGGCACGCCGCTGCCCGATCGCCAGGGCCGGTTGGCCGCGCTGTTCCGCCACGCGTCCGCCTCGTCGTATCAACAGGCCTCGAGCCTCATCGAAGAGAGCGCGCGGTTCAACATCGGCCCCATTCCCCGCACGGTCAACGTGCCGTCGTTCGTGCTGTTCCTCCTGACCGCGCGCAACCAGCCGCGCTTCCGTTTCAGGCACGTCGGCGACGAGTCAATCGACGGTGTCGCCGTCACGCTGGTGACCTACGACGAGCAGGAGCGCCCGACCATCGTGAAGTCCCTGGAGCGGCGTGACCGTCCGGTGAAGGGCCGGGTGTGGATCGAGTCGGCGACGGGACGCGTCCTCCGCACGCGTCTGGAGGCCGAGGCGGCGCGCACCTGGACGGTGGCGATCGACGTGGAGTACGGACGGGACGCACCGACCGGCCTCTGGGTGCCGCTGGTGATGCGCGAGCACTTCGGCGACCGCAAGGGCGCGCACATGGACGGGGTGGCGCGCTACGCGAACTTCCGGCGGTTCGAGACCGACGCGCGACTGGTGCGGTAGGCGACAGCCGCAACCTCAACGGGCGACCCGGCCGCTTGGCATTGGCGCCTGTGGCTGGTACTCTTCGATCGGGAGCACCTCATGTGGAACGGCGAACTCGCTGCTGATTATCTCCGGCGAGCCCACGTCCGGGTCTCCGCCATCCAGGTCCTTTTTGATGGCGAGAACTGGGCGGACGTGGTCCGCGAGTCGCAGGAGGTCGTGGAACTCGCGCTCAAAGGCCTGCTGCGCGCGTGCGGCATCGAGGCGCCCCGGATCCACGACGTCTCGGAGGTGTTGCTGGCCGAGGGCGATCGCCTGCCGCCGGCTGCCCGCAACGAGGCGGAGCGTCTCGCGGCCATCTCCCGCGGCCTGCGGCGCGACCGGGAACTGGCGTTCTGCGGCGCAGAGGATCTGACGCCATCGACGTTCTACTCGAAGGACGACGCGACCGCGGCGTTCGACGGCGCCCGGTTCGTCGTCAGCGTCGCCGCACCGGTGGTGCGGGCGAAAACCGTGAGAGAATGACGCTGGAAATCAGGTGGACACCCAGTCCCGGCCTCCCAGCGAAGCGTCGCCTCAAACCGCCCAGAGAGACGGCGGTTCACACCGCTTCGCTGGGAGCCTTGTTGGCTGGCCCCGCGGAGCGCGGGGCGACGACATCTTCCATGGCCACCCTCGGTTCGGGTGTTAGGCCCCGAAGGGGCCCAAGACAGATTCCAGGGCGGTCGCGTGAAACTTGCTTCAATCGTCACGACTGCGGCCCTGGAAGATGTCTAGGCGGATCACCGGCGTGCGGCGGCTGACCGCACGCGAGCGGGAGTCCCTGCCCGATTGCTCGATGAGCAGCCTGTCGATGGAAGAGCGGATGGGGCACGTCCGAGCGAAGAAGGTTCCAGGATCTGGCGGATATCGAGCGGCTGGAGCGCGGGGAGTAGGCGCTTTCCTGCGCGCCCGCGCCTTCCCCCGGCGGCACACCGTACCCGGACTCCGGCCCAGCCGGACTCCCTCCCGCGCCTGCCCTGCAGCAGTCTGATATACTTCGAGATATATCGCGAGGTACATGAGCATGGGCAGACCGCTGATGATCCAGGATGACGACGACCGCCGGATCGAAGACCTCAAACAGCGCATCGGCGTGCGCACGAAGGTCGACGTCGTGCGGGCCGGCCTCGCCTTGTTGGAGCGCGACGCCGAGCGCCAGGCTCGTGTCGCCAGGTGGCGGCAGGCCGCCCGCGCGGCGGCCGCGTCGAGCCGGGAAGTGAACGCCGAGTTCCGCCGGAACACCAGGTTGAGGAAGGCGTGAACCGTCCGCCTCGGCGGTGGCACGTGTACGTCGTCGGCGTCGGGCCACGCGTGGGCACGAAGCCGGGCAAGCAGCGGCGCTGCCTGGCGATCCAGCCAACCGAATTCGGGGAGGCGGGCCTGGAAAGCACCGTCGTCCTGCCACTGACGACGAGACTCGTGGAGGAAGACGCGTTCCCGCTGCGGGTGCGGATCCCGGCCGGCACGGCGGGCGTCGACCGAGAGAGCGACGTGCTCGTGGACCAGGTGCTCGCGTGGGACAATTCGCTGTTTCGCCGGGAACTGGGCGAGTTGCCCGAGGCGCTGCAAGCCGAGGTGGCAAGGGGGCTGCGCGAGTTCCTCGACATCTAGCCGCGCGTCTCGTCGTCCGGGTCGCCAAGGCCGTCGTCGGCCCGCGGTCGGGAGACCGCAACGTGGCCAGCCCCCGCGGGCCGCGGCCCCCGGGCCCGAACCTCCTCGACACCGGCGTCGTGCAGCGTACAATGGGCTCTGACGTTCCTCGTGCGCGCCCGTAGCTCAGCCCGGATAGAGCATCGGCCTTCTAAGCCGAGGGTCACTGGTTCAAGTCCAGTCGGGCGCGCCAAGTTCCCGTCTTCCCACGCGGCCCGAGTTCTGCCTGCCCTGAGCGAGCGAAGCGAGTCGAAGGGTCGGGCGCGCCATTCTTCGCTCCGTCCGACCCTGCGAGCTACGGCTTGACAGGCCATCCGCCTACGCTCGCGCTCCGTTCCCTTCGGACCTTCCGCGCGAGCTACGGCGCGATGGCTCAACCGAACCACGCCGGAGTTCGGCTTCGGTGCATGAAGGCGAACGAGGGCGGGTCGGGCGCGCCACTTCTTCTCGAGAACTACCGAGGTTTCACCGGCCCATCTCCCCCACTCGACGGGACAAGACTGGACTCGACGGGACTGGCGAAGTTGCATGGAAAGTTGCAGCGGCCGAGGGCGTGCAAACGTCTGCACAGGGACCCTGGAGCCGGCGGCTGCCGCGCCATCGCGCCGCGGTCCCGGTCCGGGCTGTGGGCCAGCTGCGCGGCGGCCACTTCGATGCTCTTTTCAAATCCGCGCATCCAGCGTGAATCCCTCGAACGACATCAGCATGCGCCCCTTGACTGTCATGGCCATGATAGACAATGCGAGGTCCCCGGCCGATCCCGCTCCTCGTGAACGCCAGGCGCTGGAGCAAGTGGCCGATCTCTTCCGTGGTTCGAAGTGGCGCATTCAACGAGAAGGCGGATCAGCGGCTGGTCCTGGCCTTCTCCTGAGCCGTGGCGGTCATCGATACGCACTGGGGCTCAAGGTCGCCGTCGAGTCGCGTCGCGGTCGGCTGGTTCCGCTGCTCGCCGCAGCCATTCTCGAGTCTCAGGCCTTCGCCCGGATCTCGTCCGGATCACGGCCTCTGGCGGTCGTCATGGCTCCCCGGCTCCCCGGCTCCCCGACCGGGTCGTCCGAGCATTGCTCGACTATGCGGCCCGGGTGGCGCCGGAGGTCGCGGTTGGGCTCATGGATCTCGAAGGCCGCGTTGACATGCGTGGGCCGGGGCTCGATGGGTTGGGGTCGGTCCCGGCTCGCCCGTCTTCTCTGAGACGACCCGCTCCGTCACACCAACCGTTCCACCTGTTCTCGGATCTCAACCAGTGGATGCTCAAGGTCCTCCTGGCGCCTCGACTGCCAGCGCCATTGCTCAATGCTTCGAGATCGGTGGTGTCGAGCGCAGCGGAACTCGCCGAGGTCGCTGGTGTCTCGGCACCGAGTGCGTACCGGCTGGTGAGGCATCTCAACGAAGAGGGGTGGCTCGACGAGGTCGCTCCCTTGCGTCTCGTGCGAGTGCAAGAACTCCTTCGCCGATGGAAGGCCGCCTACGCGCGCCCTCAGCAGGAAATCAGAATGCGCTGGCTCATCCCGGGACAGCGGGAGCGCCAGCTCAGGCAGGCCCTGCGGAAATACAACTCGGACGGCCCCCCTCATCCAGCGCAAGCCAGAGACGGCCGGTCCCCCGTGGCCGCCCGCCCGCGTGTCTGCCTTGGCCTCTTTTCGGCCGCGGAGGCCCTGGGCATTGGCCACGTGCACGGCGCCCTTCAGCACGTGTACGTCGAGCGCCTCGATCCGCTGGTCTTCGATGCCCTTGGGCTCTCGATTGCACAACGTGGGGATCCCGTGCATGTCGTCGTGCGGGTCCCCCGCTGGCCGCGATCGCTCTTTCGGGCGGCCGTTGACCGGGAGGGCGTTCTTGCCAGCGACGCCTTGCAGGTGTGGCTGGACGTCTCGGATCATCCCGCCCGGGGCGACGAGCAGGCAGATGAAATCTGGAAACGGATTCTCCGGCCTGTCGTCGACGAAGGGAGCAGGACGTGACAGGCGACTTCGACGAAGCCAGTTTCGCGCGCGTTGCGACGACGCTCGGCCCCTATCTCGAGGACGTCGTCTTCGTCGGGGGCTGGGCGTACCGGCTGTTCCGACTTCACTCGCTCGCGCTGGTCCCCGATTTTTCACGACACGCTGCTCCTGTTCGGCGGCGCGTTCGAGGTTCTGCGAGGAATCTGGTCAGGCGGCGTGCGGCCCACGCTGGAGAAGAAAGCGATTCGGGTGGTCACTCAAGCGCCCGAGAGGCTGTTTGGGAGTGCCACCGACGCCGCTCGCGACGCTGCGGTCCAGGCGCGGACCAGCGGGCGCAGCATTCGCGTCGCCGATCTGGTTGCGGTGTGTCGGCGTGGGCTCTCTGAGATCTTTACCGGCTAGTCTGCCGTCGACGAGCGCTGGACGGCCTGTCCAGCCTGTTTCGGGGCGGCACGCACTCCCGTCTGGCTCGCGGGACCGGGCCGGGCGAGCAGTGCAACGGCGGCAGCTTCGTTCTCAGGCGCGAAATCTGGCTGGACGTCAGCGTCCACCCGGCCCGTGGCCGCGAACAGGCTGAGGAAATCCGACGCCGTGTTCTCCGCCCCCTGTTCGAGGAATCGAAGCGATGAGCCGGGACACAGACCGTGCCACGTTCATCGCTCAGAAGCTGCTCATCCACGGAAGGCGATCGCCCGAAGACCGCGCTCGCGATGTCTCATACATCCACGACACGTTCCAGGCATTCGGATCAGCGCTCGCCCAGGTGCGAACGCTCTGGCTCGAGCAAGTCGTGCCGCACCTTCACCCTCGGCACGCCAACCGTGCACAGCGGCTGGCCCGCAACCTGTTCGCTGACGTCACCGACACGATACGGCGTGCCACGCAAGTCGGGCTGCAGATCGGCCGACCCGTTTCAGTGGAAGGCGTCTGGGAGGTGCTGCAGGTCGGCGTTGAACGCGTCGTCGAGTGATCGCTCCGCGCACCTGCCTCTGACTTTGAGTTCGCGTCGGGATCGAGCGCGGCCGTCGGCGGATTGGCCCGTCCACAGGCCGCCTCCCTCACTGCTATAGAATCCCCTCCACGTCATGGCCCAGCGGAAGGCGCGGTCCGTCACCACAACCGAGCGGCGTGCCCGCAAGGCGAGCACATCACAGGCGCGAGGTCGCGTCGATGCGGCAGCCGCCCGCCCAGGCGTCGCAACGGAGACGGCCGGCGCGTGCGCGCGCTTGCGATCGTCGTCGCCGGCGCGTGGGCCTACGCGACAAGTTTCGGCGGCGCCTTCGTCTTCGACGACTTCGCGGCCAGCGTCCAGAACCCCAACGTGAGGACACTCTGGCCGCTGACGCGGGCCATGGCGGCGCCGCCCGATATCACGCTGTCCGGCAGGCCCGTCGCCAGTCTCACCTTCGCGCTCAACTACGCCCTCACGCCGGCCGACGCGCGCGAAGTCTCCGAGCCACCCCCCGCGGGCGCGCCGGATGCCGCAGAGCGCTTCGCGCGCAACGTCCGGGGCTACCACGCGGTCAACCTCGCCATCCACCTCGCAGCCGCACTCGTCCTGTTCGGCGTCGTCCGTCGTACGCTGCCGACCGCACGGCTCCGGCCGCGCTTCCAGCCGGCGGCGACCGGCCTCGCGTTTGCGACGGCGCTCCTCTGGGTCGTTCACCCGCTGCACACCGAGGCGGTCACCTACATCATCCAGCGCGTCGAGTCGCTCATGGGGCTCTCCGTGCTGCTGGCGCTCTCCTGCGCCATCCGCGCGGCGGACGCGCCACACGCGCGCGCGCGGCTGTGGACGGCGGGCGCGATCGCCAGGGCCGCGCTCGGAGCCGCCACCAAGGAGATGGCGGCCACCATCCCGGTGCTGGTCGTGTTGTGGGACTGGATCTTCCTCGCACCCGGGCGCGGCGAGGCTCACCGGGCGCCCGAGATCCGCCAGCGCCGCTGGCCGCTCTACGCGGGTCTCGCGGCGACGTGGGCGCTGCTGGCCGTGCTCGCACCCGGCGCGCGTGCGCGCTCGGTGGGGCTGGGGTTGCAGGGCTGGACCCCGTGGACGTACCTGCTGACGCAGTCACGCGTCCTCGTCCACTGCACCGGGCTCGCGTTCTGGCCCTCGCCGCTCGTCCTCGATCCTTACTGGCCGATGGTGCGCTCTCTGGGCGAGGTGGCGGCGCCTGCGGCCGGCCTCACGCTCCTGCTCGGGCTCACGGCCATCGGCGTGTGGCGGCGCCACCCGCTGGCGTTCGCCGGCGCATGGTTCTTCGTCATCCTGGCGCCGACGTCGAGCGTGCTGCCGATCGTGACGGAGGTCGCCGCCGAGCACCGCATGTACCTGCCGCTGGCGACGATCATCGCGGCGGCCGTCGTCGCGCTCCACCTGGCGTGGCACGCACTGGACGTTTGCCGACGCCGCCAGGGGGCTGAAGTCCCAGGGGCTACAGGCGAGGGCGCGACAACCCCCGGAATGACACGCCGCTGGACAATAGCGGCGGCCGTTGTGCTGCTGACGCTCGTCGTTGTCCCGCTCGGCCTTGCCACTCGGGCGAGGAAGCTCGACTACGCGAGCGACGAGGCGATCTGGCGGGACACCATCCGGAAGCAACCGGGCAACCCGCGCGCGCGGACGGCGCTCGGCGCGAACCTCGTGGTCGCCGGCCGGTATGCGGAGGCCGAGGCGACGCTCCGAGAGGCACTCGCGCTGGATCCGGCGAACGCCGAAACGCTGTCGAATCTCGGGGCGGCCGAGTACGCGCTCGGCCAGATCGACGCCAGCGTCGCCCACCTCGAGCGGGCCGTGGCAGTGCGCCCGGAGTACGTCGATGCGCACCGCAACCTGGCCGAAGCCTGCGTGGCGCGCCGCGATCACGCGCGGGCCGTTGTCCACTTCCTGCGCGTCCTCGAGGCGCGGCCCGATCACGTCGTGGTGCTGAACCACTGCGGCCTGATCCTCGCGGTGTCGCCGGACGACCGGGGGCGTGACGGCGCGAAGGCCCTCGAACTGGCGCAGCGCGCGGTACGGCTCACGTCGCGGCGCGATGCCGCGTCACTGAGCACGCTGGCGGCGGCGCTGGCGGAACTGGATCGGTTCGACGAGGCGGTGGCGGCGTTGCGGGAAGCCCTCGCGCTGGCGCAGGGACAGCCGGCGCTGGTCGCGGAGTTCGAGCGGCGGCTGGCGGCATACGAGGCGCATCAGAAGGTACGGTTGTCACAGGACTGAAGTCCTGTGCCGCGACGGTCACGGGCGTGGCTGGCGGGTGTGAAGTGGCGGGTCTAAAGACCCGCCCTAGTGCCTGTACGACGCGCCCCAGCTCCCCCAGCCCCCCTACCTGCCCTACCTGCCCTACCCCCTGCGCGACCACTGCCGCAGCAGGTGCGTCACCATGGGCACCAGCTTCGCGCCGACCAGCGGCACGCGAGCCAGGCGCGCGATCTGGGCGCGCTCCCAGTCCATGCGCGCGTCGTAGCTCCACCGCTGGAAGTAGTCGAGCAGCGCGGCGTGCTCGGCGTCGAGGCCCGGCCCGCCACGCGCGTGCTCGCGCACCACGTCCTGGTACAACGCGACCCACGTCGGCAGCGCGCGGTCCCACCCGGCCTCGGCGCGCACCCGCACCGAGACGCGCGCGGCGTCCCCGGCGTCGTAGCGCCGCAGTTCCGCTAGCACGCCCCTCGCCGTGGCCTTGCTGGTCAGCACCGCCTGGCCGAAGTTGTTCGCGCGCAGCCCGTCGAAGTTCGCCGATGTGACCATCGGCCCGAGGCCGGCGAAATCGCACAGCACCACCGCGCATCCCACCGCCATCGCCTCGATCGCGCACCGCGCCTTGGCGAACACCACGTCGTACTGTCCCACCGCGGCCTCGGGACGCGATGTCTGCCGGCCCACGCCGCTGCCGACGACATCGAGCCGCAACGACGCCTTCCGGCACGCCCTCCGGACAACCCGCAGGTTGGTCCATCCCGTCGCGTAGTTGCTGAAGACCAGCGCCGAAGCGGGCGTCGCCGGCAGGGGCGGCCGCGGTCGGAACCGCTCGAGGTCGATGGCGTTCAGGTGTACCTCGACGCGATCACGCGGGATCTTCGGCACCCGCTCGATGCGCCGGCGGCACCGCTCGTCCACGCCCACGTAGCGCAGGATGCGCGGATGAAAGAACGGCTCGTCCGGCATCGAGCTGCCGTCGTGGCACACGGCCACCGCCGGCACCCCGGGGAAGCGCAGCAGGGATTCGAGCAGCGGCCTCGGATGGTTGCCGTGGATGACGTCTGGCGCAGGCGTCACCGCGCGAACATCGTCGTACACGGCGATGCCGACCGCCCGGATCTCCTCCGCGATGCCGGCCAGGCGCGGCGCGTACACCACCGGCGCGTGGCCGAGCGCCTTCAGGCCCAGCGCCAGGTCGCGGCAGACCACCTCCGCCCCGGTGTAGTCGGCAAGCTGGCGGTTCGCGATGAGGATGTTCACAGCACCTGCCGCACGCCTCTAGTCCCGGAGTTCGCGTGTGTTGACGCGCCCGGCGCCGCCCGGCAAGGCTGCCCGCCTTCGTTCCCCACCTCGAGGAACTACGGCGAGGTCTCGCCGTAGCGCGGCTGGCCGTAGCGCCGCGCGGAGGCGGAAAGCCTTGCCCTACAAGCGGCGCGTCATCGTCCCGTCGATGGCCGCGATGTGCCGCAGGTGCCTGCGGTGCTCGACGGCCACGTTCCCCGTCACGTGCTGGCCCGCCGCCACGTCGTGGATCACGGCGGCGCCGAGCGTCACGCGCGCGCCCGGCCCGACCCGCAGGCGGTCGGACACCGTGCTCCCGGGCCCGATCCACGCATCATCGCCGACGACTACGTTGCCGTTGATCGCGGCGCCGTGGCCGACGATACACCGCCGGCCGATCTGCGCGTTGTGCGAGACGAAGGCGAGATTGCCGATGCGGCTCCCCTCGCCGATGACCGTCTCCTCGTCGAACACCCCGCGCGCAACGACGGCGTTGGCGTGCACGACAACGCCGTCGTCGATGCGGATGCCGCCGGCGTGCGCCATGTCGAGCATCGCGTCGCCGAACCGCGAGGTCTGGAAGCCCTCGGCGCCCAGCACGACGCCGGGATGCACCACGACGTCCGCGCCGATGCGGCACCGGCCCTGGATGGTGACGTGCGGCCCGACGAAGGTCCGCGCGCCGATCTGCACGTCCAGCTCCGCGATGCTCGCCGTCGGATGCACGTGGGCTGTCGGATCGATCGTCGTCGGCGCGTGCTCACCGTAGAACAGGATCTCCCGCGCCAGGTGGTTGTGCAGCTCGAAGAACCTGAGGCGGGGGTCGTCGGCCAGCGCCAGCCCGTCCAGCGGCGGCAGGGCGGCGGCGACCTCCGCCGACGTGATGACGGCGAGCGGCCGCGGCGCGCGGCGCAGCGCCTTGAGCACCTTGCGCGACTCGACGAAGGTCAGCATGCCGGGACGGGGCATCGACAGGAACCCGAGCGTCGCGATGTCGCCATCGCGGACGACGTCGAGCGGGACCTGGCGCGCGAGGACCGACAGCAACATGCTCATGCAGACCTTTGAACGGAGTGGGGAGTGAGCGCTCAGGCGTTGGCGACGCCTTGGGCGTTTCGAGTACATTGTAGCCTTCTCACACTTGCAAGGACCGGTAGGGGCGTGTCCGAGTAATGCCCGACACGCCCCTGGTATTACCGGCTGCGCCGGCAGGGACCGTAGAATCCTCAGGACATCTCGCGCGAAGCAGCGGGGCGACGACATCTTCCACGGCCACCGCGAGTCCGGCGGTGAGCCCCGAAGGGGCCCAAGACGGATTCCAGGGCGGTGCGTGAGACTTGCTTCAGTCGTCACGACTCCGGCTCTGGAAGATGTGTAGCGGCGGAGGAACGCGTGCTGGTGTCCGATCTCGCATCTCGTGCCGTCCCCACCCACGTCGCGCTCTGCTCGGAGGACCGGCCTCCGCTGTCGTTCGGTGGCCTCTCCACGCTGGTCGACGCGACGGCGGCGTCGCTCCATCGCCGGGGCCTGGGCACCGGCGCGCCCGTGGCGCTGATGCTCGCCAACGGGCCGGAGCTGGCCTCCGCGTTCCTCGCGCTCTCGGCCGCGACGGCCGTCGCACCGCTCAACCCGGCATTCAAGGACGCGGAGCTGGAGTTCTACCTGGCAGACCTCGGCGCGAAGGCGCTCGTCACGACGCCCGATCACGAGACCGCGTGCAGGGTGGCGCGGCGGCTGGGCCTCGACGTGCTGCTGGTCGAGCGTCGCCCGGGCGAACCGGCCGGCGTGTTCCATCTCGAGGGCGAGGCCGGCACGCGGGCCGGCGTTCCCGGCCGACGGCCCGAGCCGGGCGAGGCCGCGCTGCTACTCCACACCTCGGGCACGACGGCGCGGCCGAAACTGGTGGCGCTCACCCACGCCAACCTGTGCGCCTCGGCGCAGACCATCGCCGCGTCGCTCGATCTGTCGCCGTCGGACCGCTGCCTGAACATCATGCCGCTGTTCCACGTGCACGGCCTCGTGGCCGCCGTGCTGGCCTCGCTCGCCGCGGGCGCCAGCGTCTACTGTTCGCCCGGCTTCAACGCGCACCGGTTCTTCTCGTGGCTGACGGACTCGCGCGCGACCTGGTACACCGCGGTGCCGACCATGCACCAGGCCATCGTCGGGCGCGCCAGAGTGAACCAGGACGCCCTCGCGTCCCACCGCCTCCGCTTCGTGCGCACCTGCTCCGCGCCGCTGCCGATCCCCGCATGGCGCGCGCTCGAGGACACGTTCCGCGTGCCGGTCATCAGCGCCTACGGTATGACCGAAGCGTCGCACCAGATCAGTTGCACGCCGGCGACCTACCCGGATTCGAAGCGCGGGACGGTCGGGCGGGCCACCGGCGTCGAGGTGGCGACCATGGACGAGGAGGGCCGCGTGCTGCTGCCCGGCGTCGCGGGCGAAGTGGTCATCCGCGGCGACTCGGTCATCCAGGCGTACGCCGGCAACGCCTCGGCCACGGCCGCATCCTTCCGATCGGGATGGTTCAGGACGGGCGACGAGGGACGCCTCGATGCGGACGGCTACCTGACGTTGACGGCCCGGCTGAAAGAGATCATCAACACCGGTGGCGAGAAGGTGGCGCCGCTGGAAGTGGACGCGGTGCTGATGGAGCACCCGGGCGTCGCGCAGGCGCTCGCCTTCGCCGTCCCCGACCCGTCGCTGGGTGAACGGGTGGCGGCCGTCGTGGTGCTGCGTCCCGGGGCCGATGCCACGCCGGAATCGCTTCGCGCCTTCGCCGCCGAACGCCTGGCGAAGTTCAAGGTGCCGCGCACGATCCTGATTCTCGACGCCATCCCGACGGGACCGACGGGCAAG
>Ga0315273_10001281_pt1 | contig 28378 bp, 26 predicted proteins | sample YL17G02_0_MG_FD_205753 | JGI IMG/M metagenome (GOLD analysis project Ga0315273, IMG submission 205753) | Sediment microbial communities from Yellowstone Lake, YNP, Wyoming, USA - YL17G02_0 | ecosystem: Environmental > Aquatic > Freshwater > Lake > Sediment | place: USA: Wyoming | collected... | reverse complement strand
AGCTCGAGGCGGCGGTCACGGAGAAGACGAAGGCCATCATTCCCGTCCACCTCTTCGGGCAGATGGCGGACATGGACCCGATCCTTGAGATCGCAAGGAAGCGGAAACTGTTCGTGATCGAGGACGCATCGCAGGCCCACGGCGCGGAGTACAAGGGGAGGAAGGCCGGCTCGATCGGCGACGCGGGATGCTTCAGCTTCTACCCCGGGAAGAACCTCGGCGCCTACGGGGAGGCCGGGGCCGTCGTCACGAACAACGAGGAACTCGATAAGAAGATGAGGATGCTCCGCGACCACGGGCAGGCGAAAAAATATTACCACTCCCTGATCGGGTGGAACGCCCGCATGGACGGCATTCAGGGCGCGATTCTAAGCGTGAAGCTAAAGCACCTTCCGGCATGGACAGAAGGGAGGCGGAGGAACGCGAAACGGTATGACGAACTCCTGCGGAACGTCCCCGGCATCACCGTGCCCGTGGAGGCGCCGTACGCGAAACACGTCTACCACATCTACGCCATCCGCGTGGCCGAACGGGACCGGCTGATCGCCGCGCTCGCGGAGAAAGACATCCATTGCGGGATTCACTACCCGATCCCCGTCCACCTGCTGGACGCTTATAAATCATTGAACCTCGGCAAGGGATCGTTCCCCTTCGCGGAGAAGAGCGCGTCGGAATTCGTGTCCCTTCCGATGTTCGCGGAGTTGACCCGGGAGCAAATTTCCGGGGTCGCCACAGAACTGAAGGCGATTATCGCAGTGCCGGTGCGCTGAAAGGGAATGGCCGGGTCGGACCTGGTGGAGTTTCCCGACACTACCAGAATTCCCGGATGGGATGAGGGTCTGTGAGGGCGAAATATCGGATCGTCAACCCACTTGAGGATTCGAGCTGGGATTCCTGGATTGCCTCGCAGGATGGAGGCACTATTTTCCATACCTCTTCGTGGGCCAGGGCTCTTTGCGACTCCTACGGGTACGTACCGCGATATCTTTTCTCGGAAACCGATAAGGGAAGCGTTGCCTTTCCGTTGATGGAATTGAAAAATCCCTTTTCGGGGAAGCGTGGGGTTTCCATTCCTTTTTCCGATTATTGCGATCCGGTGGGAGATAGTGGGGTGCCTGTTCCCGATGTGATGGAGTCAATCTCGGAATATGGAGAAAAGGTTGGGTGGAAGACCGTCGAACTGCGATTCAGGAAAATCGTTCTTGAAGGCGCAATTCCTTCGCAGGAATTTCTGAACCACGTTCTGGAACTGCGAGGAAGCGAGGTCGAGCTCACCTCTCGATTTCGCGACAGCACGAGAAGAAATATCCGGAAAGCGATAAAAGAGGGGGTCGAAGTCAGTATCGACGATTCCATCGAATCGATTCGGCATTTTTATCGGCTCAACTGCCTCACCCGCAAGGAACATGGGCTTCCCCCACAACCGATCAGTTTCTTCGAAAACCTGCATCGACACCTGATCTCCAAAGGGGCAGGGTTCGTAGCCGTCGCCTACCACGAAAGGTTGCCGGTCTCCGCAGCGGTCTACCTTCATACGGGACGGAAAGGATTCTACAAATACGGTGCTTCCGACAAGAACCATTTCCACCTCCGGGCAAACAACCTGGTCATGTGGGAAGCCATTCGCTGGTATCTGAAGAATGGGTATGCCTCCCTGTGTTTCGGACGAACGGAGGTCGAAAACGAGGGGTTGAATCAGTTCAAGGCCGGTTGGGCAACGGCAGAGGGCGCGATCCGGTACTACATGTTGGACATTCATGCAAAAAAATTCCTGAAGCGAAAATCGAATGTGAGTGGAGTTCATAACAAGATATTTCGACACATGCCGGTTCCATTACTCAGGTATACCGGGGAATTGCTTTATCGATATTTCGGATAGACAGTAAAATTCCGCGTATGCGAAGTGGGGAATGATATTCAATAGCATTTATTACAATATAAAACCGATTCTTCCGCGACGCTTGCAAATATTCGTCCGAAGAAGATACGTCAAGGCATTACGCGTATTTTACCCCGACTGGCCAATCACCAAGGATTCAGCGGTTATTCCAACGGGATGGCCTGGATGGCCGGAGGGAAAGAAGTTCGCCTTCATCCTTACGCACGATGTTGAAACCGGCTTGGGGCAAGATCGCTGTCTTCGCTTGATGGAAATTGAAAAGCAATATGGTTTTGTATCTTCATTTAACTTCGTCCCTGAGCGGTACAAAGTATTCGAGAACATAAGGAACGAGATCGTAGGAAACGGTTTCGAGGTCGGCGTTCACGATCTGAAGCACGATGGCAAATTGTATGTTTCTAGGAAGAAGTTTATTGAATCGGCAGGGAAGATAAATAATTACCTGAAGTCGTGGAAATCGGTCGGGTTTCGGTCGGGTGCCATGCATCATAATCTGGAATGGCTTCATATGCTCAACGTCGAATATGACGCTTCCACGTTCGAATTCGATCCGTTCGAACCTCAATCGGACGGAGTGAAATCCATATTCCCGTTCTGGGTACAAAGCAATGGAACGGGGAACGGCTACATGGAATTGCCCTATACGCTGCCGCAAGACTTCACCGTTTTCATATCACTACAAGAAAAGACTATCGATATTTGGAAGAAGAAGCTCGATTGGGTGGCATCGAATGGAGGGATGGTTCTTCTGATTACTCATCCAGACTACATGAATTTCGGCGATCATAAAGTCCGTTTTGATGAATATCCGATAAGGTTCTACAAGGATCTCCTCGAGTACGTGAAAACCCGATACGCCGGTCAATATTGGAATGTTCAACCCTGCGAAGTAGCAAGGAATTTAAAAAAAGATTTATCACCCGAATAATTGGGAGAAGGAACCATAATGAATTCTCATAACAATGATGTTGCCGTAAATTTTGTGGAATCCAGGAGTTACCCGTCCAAGCTTCCTTTCCATCCTTTATCGAAATTCCCGGAATATCGTGGAAACGGGGGCGACCCTGAAAATCGAGTCTACGCAGAAGTCCGGGAGACCTTGAATAAGCTCGGCCTGGACAGGGAGAATTTGTCGTAGTGAAGGATTAAATAAATGAACACCCTCAAAACAAACAGGCAAGAGATGCGAATCGGGTTTGTGGGATGTGGCTATGCTGGCGACATTTATATCAACAGTCTAAAAAAATATCCTCATTTGCAGTTAATAGCGGTGACTGACCGCGATCAGAAGCGTCTTGCTGAATTTGCTGCCTACTACTCGGTAAAAACCTATCCGACTGTAGAAGCGTTATTGGCCGACCCCAGCATTGAGATGGTAATCAATCTAACCAATCCGAGCAGTCATTTCGAGGTATCCAAGGCGTGTTTAGAGGCTGGGAAGCACGTCTATTCCGAAAAACCCATGACGATGGAATTTTCAGAGGCCCAAGCATTAGTGGAGTTGGCGAACGACAAAGGTCTCTATTTCTCCTCAGCCCCCTGTGGGCTGTTGGGAGAAACAGCCCAGACGCTGTGGAGAGCTTTGAATAACCGTGAAACAGGAACGGTTCGCGTGGTTTATGCAGAACTTGATGATGGTCCTATTCAATTACGGGAGCCTCATCTCTGGCGCAGTGCATCGGGTGCTCCCTCACCCTACCGGGATGAGTTTGAGGTGGGCTGTACATTAGAACATGCCGGGTATTACCTGACTTGGTTTACGGCCTTCTTTGGACCGGCCAAAACCATGACGGCTTATTCGGCTTGCTTATGGCCTAACAAACAAGTGGTTCCGGAAGAGCCTCTATATGTGACGACTCCGGACTTCTCAGTTGCGTGCATCACCTTTGATTCAGGAGTGGTGGTTAGATTGACGTGCAGTCTAGTGGCCCCTCATAACCACGGTGTGCAGATAGTAGGGGATAAGGGAGTCTTGACGGTTGACGACTGTTGGAACTACTCCTCCCCCGTGTATCTCGATAGATATTCCAAACGGAGGCTGCAGATCAACAGATTCCCGTTACTCAAGACATACGCATTCGTAAAGAGTTGGTTTGGTTCCCATCCCAGAGAATATCCACCGGTAAAGCGGGTAAGCTGGAAGAAGCGATATGCCCGGCACCGCCAGGATTTTGCCAGAGGAATTGCAGACCTGGCGCGAGCGATTACGGAAAAACGTCCGGCTCGGCTGCCGGCTGATTACTGTTTGCACGTGAATGAATTAGTGTTGGCTATCCAGAATGCCACCCATGCGCCTTACCAAGTGAAGACTACCTTTAAGTCTTTGGAGCCCATGGATGACGTTGCACTGAAGGAATTCCTTTCGATAGATTGGTAGTGCCCGATGTCAGCCTTGGAGCCGAAGAAGGACCCTCCGAGGTTGAGTAGAGTCGCGCCGAGCATTCAACTTACTCCGCCTGCCAGGAGTTTCACTGCATGGAAATAGCCTACTCGAAGGCCCTGAGGGAAGTGGAAGGCCGGGTGTGTCCATGGCAATCCGTCACGCCACCCAACCGCCTCGAGACGACCAATCGCGATCTCCTGCTCGCGTTGTACACGTCACGAGAAGGAGAACCCCGGGAAGCCCTGCGCGAGGCACTCCGCCGAATCACTGGGGGGAAGCACGTGTTTCTGGCGTCATCTGGCCGTGCAGCCATTGCGCAGATTCTCTCCGTGCTGCCCCATGACGAGGTCGTAATGCCGGCCTATACTTGTCCGGTGGTCAGGACAGCCGCGGAAGTCGCGGGAAAGCGCATCATCTGGGTGGACTGCTCCGCCGCAAGCCTAAATGCAACGTCGGTCGAGTTCGAGGCCGAGGCCAGGCCGGGGCGTGTCCTCCTGCCGACTCACATATTCGGCCTCCCCACCGACATCGACAATATCTGCGCGCTCGCCAAAGAGCGCGAATGCGTGACGATCGAGGACGCGGCGGCGTCGTTTCCGTTGCGACCTGGCGGCCGGCTGCCGGGGACGGTTGCGGATTTCGGCGTGTTCAGCTTCGAGCGGTCGAAGCGGCTGCCTGCATTCCGTGGCGCGGCCATCGTCGTCAACAACGAAAGCCTGGTCGATCCAGCTATCTTCGAATCGCAGCCTGCGGTCCCCATGAAAGACAGACTTCCGGTGAGAGAACTGCTGTCTTCCCTCATCTACAACCTCGCCACACAGCCCTCGGTGTACGGGAGGTTTACGGTCCACAGGATTCTCCGGGGTTACCGATTAGCGTTGGGCCTCGAAGAGACGCAGACCCTGACCGCAGTGCGTAACACCCCCTTCTTTAATTGCGCGTTTCATCCTTACCAAGCCGACTTGGTGTTGAGAGCACTCAATCGCTGGGATGCTGTCCGCCAACACATCGAAAACCTTGTAGCCGTGTACAGGCGCACCTTCTCGTCGACACCCGTCCGCACGTTCATCACCGGCGCGTGTGACGCAAAGGCGTTGTTGCGCTTCCCCATCGCACTCCCCGGGATCGAGCGGGGAGAGATCCTGCGGCGTGCTCTGAGACGCGGACTTTACCTGGAGACGAACTACGAACGCCCTCTAGTGCCGAAATCGGAGCAAGCGAATTTTCCGAATGCGTGCTGGGCTGCGGAAAACGTCGTGCTTCTGCCCCTCTACCGCAGGCTGTCCCTTGAGGCGGCCGAATCGATCGCGCGACGAGTCGTGAGGATTTCCGAAGAGGCGCGGGGTGTTTGGACGTAAGCAGAGCCTTCCTCCTTCTTGGCCTGCATCGTCCGGTTGACGCATTAGTGGATTCGAAAGGCTAATGGACATATACAAAATTCTGGTGAAGTCAGCGATACTGAAGCTGATGAGATGGATCGAGGCACGTTCCTGCTATTTCTTTGCCCGCGGAAACCAATTTCATCCTTTCGTCAATCCGATTGTGGGTATTCGAACCTCTCAGCCTTGTGAGTTGAACGCGAAAGAGGTGTGGGCCTACGGAGTGGACAAGGTGCAACATGGAATGACGCAGCTCATGAGCCAGGAAGTGTATCGACACAACGTTAAGGGAGCAATTGCAGAGGTCGGAGTCTTCCGGGGTTTCAATGCTTCTGTAATGAATCATTTCTTTCCAGATCGGAAATTCTATCTGTTCGATACCTTCGAGGGCTTTGATCCACGTGATCTGAAAACTGAGGAACAACTTGGCTATAGCACAGACGGATATCACGATTTCAGTGACACCAACATCGAGATGGTCATGTCAAAGATGTCCCATAAGGAAAACGTTGTAATCAGGAAAGGATGGTTTCCTAAATCGGCCGTCGGCCTGGAGGATGAAACCTTTTGTTTCGTCGTTCTCGATGCGGATCTGTATCAACCGACTTATGAGGGTTTGCATTGGTTTTACCCGAAGTTGGCGAAAGGTGGTTATATCGTGGTAGACGATTTCAATTGGGAAGACTATCCAGGAGCGAGGAAGGCGGTGGAGGATTTTTCCAGGGAAGTTGGCATTAGCTACATCCCAATACCCAATTCGACTGGCGGTGTCGCAATTGGGAAGCCGTGGATCTCCAAGGAGTAGAGGATGCGCCCACCCAGGTTCAGTATCGTGGTCGCTTGTTACAATCAGCGGCAATTCGTTCGGGCGGCGGTTGAATCGGCAATCTCACAGCCGAATCCGAGCAAGGAAGTCATCGTAGTGGATGACGGCTCAAGCGACGGGACGCCAGAAGTCCTGGACGCATTCGGGGATTCTATTCGACTGGTAAAATTCGCAAAGAACCATGGCGCGCCCGCCGCTCGCAATCATGGATCTTCTTTGGCAACCGGTGAGTATCTGGTCTTCTTGGATGGCGATGACGTCTTGATGCCCTGGACTCTCCAGGTTTACGAGCGTCTGATTGCGACCCAGAGTCCCAAGATTATTCTGGGCCGGAGATTCTACTTTCAAGGCGAGGTTCCCCGAGCGGCCGCGGAGGATGTCCCTGACAGGATCGATTTTGGCAATTACGCATACTGGTTCCAGAAGGATTGCGAGGTTGCATTCGGCGCCAGCAGCTTCGTTGTCCACCGTAACACGTTCTGGGACGCAGGGGGTTGGTCGCCCGGGATTTTCCATCTGGACATGACGGATCTTCTGCTGAAATTGGGCTTAGCGGGTAGGACGTTAGTAATCCTCGCGCCGCCGACCGTATGGTATCGAAAGCATTCCGCGAACATCACGCATTCCGTTGCGGGGATGCTTCGATGCGCGCATGTCCTCCTCCAGAAGGAGATAGGAGGAGAGTATCCCGGTGGACGAAAGCATTTGTTTGCCAGGTCTACGTGTCTGGGTGGACCGATGTGGTCCTGGATTCGGAGAGCGGTGGGGGCAGGACTCTACGTAGAGGCCATGAAGCTGGCAGTTTCTGCCTGGTTCACGATTCTCGCTGCCATCGTTCGGCGTTTCATCGCGCTAGGAAGAGGACGTCGTCCTGTTCAATCCATGGAGTTGCTGCATGACTGAGCCGACGAAAGACCATTGCAGCTCCATTCGCCCGGATCGGGAACTGGCGATGACGGCTGGCCGAATTCATTGTTTACTGCTCCTTGGATACCCTCTCATTTGAACAAGATTCACTGGCTATCGGCTGAAGAGCAAGACGAGTGGGATGCCTTTGTCACTCGGCATCCGCTGGGACTCATCTATCATCTCTCATCATGGCAACGGGTGCTCGAAAGTGCATTCGGGCACATCCGCGGACGATTCCTCGTCTTGCGGGATGGAGGCGGACAGATACAGACCGGTTTGCCCGTGTACACCGTGGCAAGTTGGTTACTTGGAAACAGAACTGTCAGCGTGCCTTATGCAACAATGTGCGATCCGCTTATCTCGACGAAGGAACAATTCAACTTGCTATGGCCGGCAATTGAGGACGCTTCTGAGAAACAAGGGATTCGGAGGATCGAGATTCGTACGAGACGCATAGGCACCGATTGCATACCTGCTCTGTTGACGGCCAGCGAGAAATACAAGCACCACTACCTACTGCTAGGCGAGCCTACGGATGCCATGTTCCGCAGTTTCGACAAGACTTCCATACGCCAGCGGGTGAAGAAGGCCAAGCGAGCAGGTGTCGTCGTGGAAGAGCGGCAGGATGAGCAAAGCCTGCGTGTGCTCCATGCCTTTCTGGTCGCTACGCGGCGGAGGCACTCGCTTCCGCCAATGCCATTTGCTTTCTTTCAGGCGATACATCGCTGGCTAGGTCCGGATCGCGTCGCACTGTACCTCGCGATGCACGCGGGCGAACCGGTTGGGGGACTTCTGGCCTTGAAGTTCAAGGACCTGTGGACTGCGGAGTATTCAGGCACTGCCGACAACGCGATCCCGGGCATCGGTCCGCTTCTTTTTTGGGAGGCGATCCAACGCGCCAAGAGCAGTGGCGCAGCATGCTTCAGCTTCGGCCGTACGTCGCTCGATAACACGGGGTTGCTTGATCACAAGAGGCGGTGGGCTACCATTGAAGAGGACTTGGTCGACTTCATCAGTCGCCGGGGTTCCACGTCAGCGCAGGGCCATGGGTCCTGTGAAGCGGGCGGTCTGGCCCTATACCGCACTGCCGTACGACTCCTCGTGCGATACGCTCCAGCCGCAGCTAATAAATCTCTTGGCAACTTCTGTTACCGTCACCTCGGATAGGATGAACTGTAACGGGAGGCATCCTGTGGGTGATGTTCTGGAGCGCCATATCACCGAAGGATTGGGGCCGCTTCCCGCCCTTATGCGAAACATACCGAGGCGGAGTTGCACCTATGCGGCGATCCTTAACGGCAGCATCCGGGTGTCCGGTTTAACGGGGACAACGCCACCGGTCAATACTGGGCAAGCTCACTAATGTCAAAGGATATTTACAGTAACCGTAACAATACATTTAAGGTTTTCGCTATAGCGTAACAGCGATGTGACCGAAAAATAACGGCATTGATCAACGAATGGGAAAGGGGTTGTCAAAGTTGAGCGAGAGGAGCGAGAGTAAAAGGAAATGAAAATCAACATTTACGGGATGGGTTATGTTGGATGTGTTACAGCGGCCTGCCTTGCGGAAGGTGAGCATATTGTAACTGGTATAGATATAGACAGCACCAAAGTATCAATCATAAATAAAGGTAAAAGCCCGATAATCGAAAAAGGGTTACAGGATATTATCAGGAAGGGGATTCAATCGAAAAATTTTTCTGCTACAACAAATAATATCCCGGAGGCCGAAGTATCCATTATTTGTGTTGGAACACCGAGCCGGGAAAATGGTAGTTTAGATCTTAATCATATCATCAACGTGGCGCAACAGATTGGCATTTCCATGCGAAAATTATCTTCTTACCATGTTGTCAACATCCGAAGTACTGTGTTGCCGGGGACCGTAGAGGATATCATCATGCCCATCTTGTTGAAAACATCAGGGAAATCGATGGGCCGTGATTTCGGGGTCTGCATGAACCCAGAATTCATGCGAGAAGGAACATCGATTCATGATTTTTATAATCCGCCATTTACAATTATTGGTGAGCTCGATGAACGCAGCGGAAATAGGGTTGCGAATATCTACAAGAAAATAAATGCACCCCTGTTTCGGACCCAAATCAAAGTTGCGGAAATGATCAAGTATGCATGCAATGCGTTCCATGCGGTGAAAGTTTCGTTCGGTAACGAATTAGGCAATATATGCAAGAGATTGCATATCAACAGCCATATGGTCATGGATATATTTTGCCAGGATACGAAGCTGAATCTTTCTCCGTATTATTTAAAACCTGGCTTTGCATTTGGAGGTTCCTGTTTGCCGAAAGATTTGCGCGCGATCATATACAAATCGAAAGAAATAGATCTTGAACTACCACTATTGAATTCATTGTTGCCTAGCAACCGTAAACAAATTGAAGTGGCGTACGAATTTATAAGAAAATGTGGAAAGAAAAAAATAGGCATATTGGGCATGAGTTTCAAAATCGGAACAGATGATCTTCGTGAAAGTCCTATGGTTGATCTTATCGAAATATTGTTAGGTAAAGGATACGACGTAAATGTTTATGATAAGGAAGTGTCTTTGGCGAGAATCCATGGTTCGAACAAGCGTTATATCAACAAGGTAATACCGCATATATCCACCCTGTTAAAGAGTACCATGGCGGAAGCGTTCGATAATGTCGATGTAGTGGTTATCGGAAATAAAAACAAGGAATTTTTAGAATATTTGAAAAGATATAAGAAAAAACGGTTACACGTTATCGACCTTGTAAATATTGGTTTTGAAAAACTCCCTAAAGAGACGATGTATGAAGGAATATGCTGGTAAAATATTAATGCTTGTGGAAAACAATTACCCGGATGATCCAAGGGTAAAAAATGAGGCGGAAACATTAACTTCTTCAGGATACAAAGTTACCGTTCTCGCCTTGAAAGGCGATGGCGAAAAGAATCGTGAGGTAATAAATAATGTCGTAGTATATAGAATTCCTACCATTACTTTGTTTAACAAAACTCACAAATACGATGCCAATTTCCTTCAGATTGCTTGGTCGAACGTGAAATCCATCATTGGATATATCTGCGAATATTTCTATTTCACGACTATTTCATCACTTGTAAGTCTATACATATTGATCAAAGAAGGTTTCGATGTTGTCCACGCCCATAATCCCCCGGACACATTATTCATTGTCGGTGGTTTTTATAAATTGTTCGGGAAAAAATTTGTTTTCGATCATCACGATTTGTCTCCAGAACTATATTTATCAAGATTCAAAAAAAATGGCGGAATCATCCATAAATTATTAATGGTAGCGGAAAAAATAAATCTCAAACTTGCAGACGTTGTTATTGCGACCAACGAATCGTACAAGTTGGTGGAAATCGAGAGATGCAAGATCGACCCGGGCAAAATTTTCATCGTCAGGAATGGCCCAAGGGAAGATCGAATTATGACAGGCTCACGTGATATTGAACTGGAAAAAATGGGCAAGTATATCCTCGTCTATGTTGGTGAAATGGGACCGCAAGACGGGGTTGATTACCTTCTGAGGGCGCTGTATCACCTAGTTTTTAACATCGGCAGAAAAGATATTTTCTGTCTGATTATAGGGAAGGGAGATTCGATGGCAGTCCTGAAAGATTTATCCGAAAAACTAAATCTTAATGAGTATGTAAAATTCACCGGTTATGTTTCAGATGAAGACCTGGTCCGATACTTGTCCACGGCAGACATCTGTTTGGATCCCAATCCATCAAACCCGTTAAACGATGTTTCGACTTGGATCAAGGTGATGGAATATATGGCCATGGGGAAGCCGATCATCAGCTTCGACTTGAAGGAGACCCGTTACAGCGCTCAAGAGGCCGCTGTTTTCGTACCACCAAACGATATTGTGGAATTTGCGAATGCGATCAAATATCTTCTGGAGAATCCGGATATTCGAATTCAGAAGGGGAAATACGGGAAAATCCGAGTAAACGAAGAATTGATGTGGCCGATCGTATCGAAAAACCTATTGAACGCTTACTCCAAGTTATTTAATTAATACTTAATACTCCTCGCAGAGAATCAAGTAAATAATAAATTTCCGGAAAAGGTGATAACTCATGAATGACATTAAAGTATATGTATCTAATAGTTTGCAAAAACTTGAAGGATGGGTGGAAAATAATCATTATAAGGGTTATGAACCGTTCGATGGTTTGTCTTCCTTTTTACGCCCATTGACGCTCAACAACTTGCTACTTGAGCGGATTCTTCAACAGGCCATACGACAATCCCCAGTGAATTTACGTCCACTGTTGGGAGTTTCGAAAAAAGATTCAACCAAAGGCAGGGGATATTTTGCTTGGGGATTTTTAAAAATGTATAAAATTACCAACGATGAGAAATACAAAAAAAAGGCTGAACTTTGCCTGGATTGGTTGACTGCGAATAAATCTCCGATGCACGAGACGTACTCATGGGGGAATCATTTCGAATATGCTAGCCGTGGGGGGCGAATAAGATTATATGAGCCTACGATTGTTTGGACGAGCCTTATTGGTCAAGTATTTCTAGACGCTTACGAATTGTTGCAGGACGAAAAGTATTTAAAAACGGCGATCGGGATAACGGATTGGATTTTAAGCGTACCGAGGGAAAAAACAAAGAACGGCGACTGTCTCAGTTATACTTATGGAACACAAGGCTCCATCCATAATTCCAACATGCTTGGCGCGGCGATGCTTGCCCGGACCGGTAGAATTACGGGAAGGAAGGAACTGCTCCAGGTAGCGAAAACCAGCATGGAATACAGTTGTCACCGACAACTAAAGAGTGGAGGCTGGTATTACGGAGATGCGGAGAAGTACCATTGGATCGACAATTTCCATACGGGATACAAGCTGGATAGTTTGAAATGTTATATAGAAAATTCCGGGGACAAGGATTATCAGGGTAACCTGCAAATCGGGTTGGAATACTTCATAGATCATTTTTTTGAAAAGGATGGAACCCCAAGGTACTACGATAACAGGAAATTTCCGATCGATATCCAGTGTGCTTCCCAGGCGATCACAACTCTTGTCTATTTCTCGGATCTGAAAGAGGAATGCCTCGATATTGGAAAGAAAGTTGCCGTATGGACCATAAAAAACATGCAAGATCCGGAGGGATATTTTTATTACAGGATATATCCGTTTTTCACGGCAAAAGCCCCCATGATCCATTGGGGACAGGCAACAATGTATTTGGCACTGTCTCATCTATTGGGAAAACTATAAAAAGATAAAGGGAATATATTGTCTGACCATGCAAAAAAAATGATTCGTTACGTGCTTATCACTCCAGCGCGGAACGAAGGAGCCTTTATCGAAAAAACGGTCCAATCTGTCGTGTCGCAAACCGTTCGGCCTGAAAAATGGGTGATAGTCAGCGACGGGTCCACGGACGGAACGGATGAGATCGTGAAAAAATATTTAGCGGAAAATCCATGGATCGACTTGTTAAGAATGCCGGGGCATCAATACCGTGATTTTGCCGCAAAAGTGAATGTTTTCAACGCGGGATATGAAACATTGAAGACAACGGATTTCGATTTCATTGTAAACCTCGACGCAGACATCTCTTTTGACAACGATTATTTCGAGTATTTACTGGGAAAATTTGATGAAATGCCGGAATTGGGTGTTGCCGGGACGGCATTTTTCGATAGTGCGGTCAAATATGACTACTCCTATACGAACATCGAACACGTTTCCGGGTCGTGCCAAGTATTTCGCCGCAAATGTTTTGAGGAAATAGGCGGGTATAAACCGATTAAAGATGGTGGGATCGATTGGGTTGCCGTTACGACAGCAAGAATGCAAGGATGGAAAACGAGAACATTTACAGAAAAATCATTTATCCATCATAAGCCGATTGGGTTAAATGAGGGAACAATGCGATCGCGATTTAAATACGGGAGAAAGGATTATTATTTAGGAGCTCATCCGGTCTGGGAATTCTTTCGATGCTTATATCAAATGAGAAAAAAACCTTATGTGATTGGAGGCTTGGTATTATATTTTGGTTATATATGGTCTTTTTTGAATTTGATGGAAAGGCCAATATCGGCGGAGCTTGTCCAATTCAGAAGACTTGAAGAGATGAGAAGATTGAAAAATAAAATATTCGGACAATAAAAGAAAATATAATCGGAATGAATAAGGATACGAGCCATATATGTGTCTGTATCTGTACGTTTAAAAGGCCAGATATGTTATGTAGGTTGTTTCAGGAATTGGAAAATCAAAAAACTTGCAAGGAATTTACATATTCGATAGTAGTCGTAGATAATGACAAGGCGATGTCTGCAAAAAATATTGTCGCAACTTTTCAAGGAAAATCCAAATTGCTCGTAGAATATTACGTTGAGTCCGAACAAAATATTGCGCTGGCCAGAAACAAGGCGATATTAAATTCAAAAGGAGATTTCATCGCATTCATCGATGACGATGAACTCCCTGAAAGGGATTGGCTTCTGAATCTTAATAACGCCCAGCGAAAATTTCAGGCGGACGGAATATTGGGTCCGGTGAAGCCTCGTTTTGAGATGAATCCTCCCGCCTGGATATTGAAAGGGAAATTACTAGAGAGAAAATCCTTCAAGTCCGGAATGATACTTAGAAATTATCGCGACACGCGAACCGGAAATGCTTTATTATCGAAAAAGATATTTGATGGAGAGGAGACCCCTTTCGATCCTTCTTATGGAAGAACAGGTGGTGAAGATACGGATTTTTTCAAGCGGATGATTGAGAGAGGATCAATCATAATATGGTGCGATGAAGCATGCGTACATGAAGTCGTTCCTTCCGATAGGTTGAAACGGAGATATTTATTGAAGAGAGCATTGCTTCGGGGAGTTGTCGCGGCAAGGCGAGATACATTCAGTATCTATCGTACTATGAACTCCTTTCTTGCGTTTCTCCTGTACACCCTTTTTTTGCCGTTTTCGCTTTTGGTCGGACAGCACGTGTTCATGAAATACCTTGTAAAAACCTGCGATCATATCGGCAAACTTTTAGCCATTTGCGGAGTTGATGTTATAAAAGAAAGAACTTTTTGAAAAGTTGCAGAGCAGGTTATTTGCTTTATCCGAACACGTATTGGAGCATAGAATTTTCATTTCACTTGCGTGAATCTTCCATCCAGGAGATTGCTTGATGACGAAATCAGATAGAGTAGAAATTAATTTCAAGGGGAAACAGGTAAAAGTAAATGCAGTGCGAATTGAATATAAAGATATAATTGCAGCAGGTAAAATTATAAAATTAGCAGGAGTAAAGATAGAATGGGATGATGAAGTGGAAGATCCGGAATTTTTGATCGATGCGCTTAAGAGAACCGGTTTTCCTGCGGATATATTTACATTCGTTCAGAAATATCCTGAAACTAAGCCGAAATATCAATATTTCATGGAGTGGGAAGCTGTTGCCGCAATGCACGTAGTAAGTTTTCATGATTGGTGGAAAAATCTGCCAAAAAAAACAAGGCAAAATATCAGAAACACGGAAAAGAATGGAGTCGTTGCCAAACTGGTGGACTTCGATGATGAATTGGTAAAAGGGATACTGGACATATACAATGACACACCGGTGCGGCAAGGAAGACCTTTCTGGCATTACGGCAAGGATTTTAATACCGTGAAGAGGGAAAACGCAACATATTTGGATCGTTGTGATTTTATAGGAGCTTATCGTAATGACGAACTTATTGGTTTCATCAAGCTTGTGTATTCAGGGAAAATTGCCTATCCCATGCAGATTATATCAAAGATTGAACATCGCGACGATATATTGAAACCGACAAGCTTGTTGGTTGCGAAGGCCGTTGAGCTCTGCGAAAAAAAGAATATCCCGTATTTCACTTATGGCTTTTGGGACGAAGGATCTTTAAGCGAATTTAAACGTCGCAATGGTTTTGAAAAGGTGCTTCTTCCAAGATATTACGTGCCACTGAATATTAAAGGGAAAGTAGCAATAAGAATGAATCTTCATCATGGGATTAAAGGGTTACTCACAGAGAAAATGAAATTTTATCTTAAAAATGTCAGAAACAAATGGTATTCGACTCTGCATAAGACGAAAAGCGCCCATGAAGGAAAAAAAGGTTTACCGAAATCCGGAATCCAGGTGCATTAGATGCCTGGGATCGTGGGAATTATCGGCAGGAAGCACATGCGATCGTTTGAAAAAGATCTCGGCCTCATGCTCGGATGCATGAGTCATGAAACGTTCTATACGTCGGGAAGTTATGTCGATGACAATATCGAAATTTCTATCGGATGGGTTTGCCGGAAAGGATCGTTTTCCGATTGCCTGCCGATCTGGAATGAAACAAAAGATGCGTGCTTGTTTTTCTCGGGAGAGGATTTCACCGATAAGGATGCCATCGAAAAGTTGAAAATCCATGGGCACGAATTCGATATTTCCAACGCAAGTTATTTAATACATCTATACGAAGATAATGGCGATGATTTCATAAAGTTATTGAATGGTCGGTTCCATGGCGTCCTTCTGGACCTGTCGAAACATAAAATATTCCTGTTCAACGATCGTTACGGGATGCAAAGAATATACTATCATGAGAAAAAGGAGGTTTTTTATTTCTCTTCGGAAGCAAAATCCTTGTTAAAAATAATGCCTGAGTTGAGAAATATAAATATGAAAAGCGTTGGAGAATATTTTAGTTGCGGGTGTGTCCTGGAGGACAGATCTTTATTTTCTGACATTTATTTGTTGCCATGTGGGTCCAAATGGACTTTCCATAATGAAGGTATAGCGAAAAAGGAAACCTACTTTAGTCATGGCGCTTTGGAAAACGAACCTTCATTACATATTGATTCATATTACGAGAAATTGAGAGATACTATCACGCGCATCCTTCCTCGATATTTTTGCTCCCGGGAACCCATCGGTATGTCCATGACCGGTGGATTGGATACACGCATGATCTTGTCGAACATAAATATTGAACCTGGTGCGTTGCCTTTTTATACATTCGGAAGCATGTATCGTGATTCTGCAGATGTTGCGATAGCGCGCAAAATTGCTGAATTGTATCATCAAACGTATCAAACAATACAACTGGGAAAAGAGTATCTATCTGAATTTCCCGATCTGGCCGAGAGAACGGTTTACATATCGGATGGAACCCTCGATGTAAGCGGATCTACGGAATTATACGCCAACAGACTGGCGAGGGAGATCGCGCCGGTTCGAATGACCGGAAACTATGGAAGCGAGGTGTTAAGGAGCAACATAGCGTTCAAGCCAATGCTTCCATGTGAAAATCTTTTTGACCCGGATTTATATGGCTATATTCAAAATGCCGGCGAGACATTCGCGGAAATGCGGAAGATCCATCCGTTGTCTTTCATTTTAACCAGGCAAACACCTTGGCATCATTACGGTCGATTCGCTCTGGAGCAATCCCAACTCGCGGTCCGCTCCCCTTTTTTGGACAACGAATTGGTGGAATTGGTATACCAGGCGCCTCCGGAAGCTCTTGTGGGGAACGACCTTTCGCTTCGGCTGATAAGCGACGGAAATTCCGCATTAAGCCAAATCATGACGGATCGAGGGGTTGGGGGAAAATCGAATCAATTGTTCGGATTATTGAAACGGATGTTACAAGATTTTACTTTCAAAGCCGAATATACTTACGATTACGGGATGCCTCAATGGGTCGCCGGGATAGATCATGTTTTCATGTCGCTCCATTTTGAAAGGATGTTTCTTGGTCGACATAAGTTTTACCACTTCCGAATCTGGTATAGAGACGAGTTGTCCGATTACGTTGAGGAGATTTTATCGGACAGACGAACCAACCAAAGGCCTTATTTTGATAAACCTTTTTTGAAAAAAATGGTCCAAGGACATCGGAAAGGGAACCGTAATTTTACGAGAGAAATACATCAAGCAATTTCGATGGAACTAATCCATAGATTGTTTATCGATAATTAAAGCAAGCGATTAACAAGACGCCATGCCTCGAGAGATTGCATTAATCATATGCGTCATCTTCATCGTCTGGCTTTTCGCCAGAGATCGAAATTTGCGTCCCATGACTTCCGGAGCATTATGGATCGTTCTTCTGTGGATATTTATCGTCGGATCAAGGCCAGTTTCGCTCTGGTTCGGTCTGGAAAATAAATGGATGCGTCTGGAAGATATCGCCGAAGGAAGCCCGCTGGATCGATATATGTTTATTGTTCTTATTGCCTTAGGATTGATAGTGCTGCATCGGCGCAGGATAATTTGGAGCGAAATCATCGCATCGAACCGCGTTTTCTTCATTTTCTTTTTATATTGCGGTATAAGTGTTATTTGGTCGGAGTATACTTTTGTCAGTTTTAAGAGATGGGTTAAAGATTTTGGCAGCGTGGTTATGGTATTGATTATTCTTTCCGATAAATACCCTGTCAAGGCAACAAAGGCGGTCCTTGCACGTTTTACTTACATAGCTATTCCTCTTTCGGTTTTATTCATAAAATATTTCCCGGACTTGGGCAGGTATTATAATAAATGGACTTATAACGTTACATACTGTGGCATAGGGACTGAGAAAAATTCTTTGGGATTGATTGTACTTACAGGTGGTCTTTATTTGTTTTGGGATTTTATCGAAACTCGAACGACAGAAGAAAGTGGCACTGACTGGTCGGAATTGGCGATTCGTATCGTACTGTCGTTGATGGGGGGATGGCTTCTGGCAATATCGGATAGCGCAACTGCCCTTGTGTGTCTGATTCTTGGGGCAGGAACCATTTACATGATGCGCCTTCCCGTTGCAAGGAGGCAGGTCAGACACCTTGGCACATATAGTCTGGCAGCAATTTCATTGATACTTCTAATATATTTCGCTCCGACGATATTAGGATTGTTCACCGGCATCGTTGGAAGGAATACCACATTCACCGGACGAACGAATATCTGGGCTGGCCTTTTGAAAGAATCCACCAATCCAATTATTGGCACAGGGTACCAGAGTTTTTGGACACTTGATATGCGTGAACGATACGATGTGAATTCAGCCCACAACGGATATCTGGAAACGTACTTGAGCGGCGGATGGATCGGGGTATGTCTGCTCATCGCAATGATTGTTTCAGCAGGCAGAAAGATGAAAGGCGAATTGTTAACAGGGAATAGTTATTCGTTTCTTCTGTTTTCATTTATTATTACTACAGTTTATTACAATTTAACTGAGGCAATGTTTGGAGGGCTTAGTCTCATCTGGATTACTTTCCTGCTCGCCGCCCTGACCTATCCGGGGCCGCATTCTGAAGAACAAGAGGAAGAACAAGACGATTACGAGGAAGAAACCTGCCTGGATCTTTCACCAAACGGCAATACAAGGTATGCGATTCCTGCGATACCGCAGATTGCACAAAAAATGAATAACGATTGACGCATCCGATGGGCTTCATCCAAATCTGGTCCCGATTGCAGGCTCGCAATAAGAGAACCGCCAGCGTCCTTTTCTTCAGAAAGCCGCTGAAGATGGACAACCAAGTTCCCTTCATCTCGTTTACTTTCGATGACTTTCCACGATCGGCCTTCCATGCGGGCGGCGACATTCTTTTACGATCCGGCCTTCGAGCCACTTATTACGCATCTTTGGGGCTGATGGGCACAGAGGCCCCCACCGGTCCCATTTTCACACTCGATGACGTGAAAGAACTTCTCGCGCGGGGTGACGAGCTGGGATGCCACACATTCGACCACTGCCATTCATTGATATCGAGTCCGAGGCTGTTCGAAGATTCGATTATCAAGAATAAGCGGGCCATCAACGGGCTTGTTCCCGGAACCGTGTTCAAGACGTTTTCCTATCCATTGGACAGTCCAAGACTTTTTACGAAGCGGAGAACGGGAAGACACTTCCGTTGCTGTCGAGGGGGAGGCCAGACATTCAACGCGGGGACAACCGATCGGAATTTCCTGAAGTCGTTTTTTCTGGAGCACAGCAGGGACAACCCGGGTTCCATAAAAAATGTGATCGAAAATAATTCATTAGTCAAAGGGTGGCTGATATTTACCACCCACGACATCAGCGAGACTCCGACGCGTTATGGATGCACGCCATCCTTCTTCGAGGACATCGTGAAGCGGTCGATGGATTCCGGTGCCAGAATATTGCCTGTCGCCGAAGCATTGGATGCAATATGCAGCGACCCGACAACAGAGGGGTGAAGTCCGGGGCAGGTCGCCCGATCCTGGTTATTCACGTTGGTTTCCGAGATGGCGCAGTAATTGCTATGGAATATTATGCGGATTGTCAAGGCCTCTCGTCCAACAAAAGAAATACAAATTTAAGGAGAGAATATGAAAACCGTGCGAATTCCGTTTCCGAGGGCCTTTCTGGGTTGCTGCATCATGGTTTTTCTGCTTCTGTCTTCCTGGATTGGAACCGCTTCGGCCGAAATGTTGCCTGAAGGCAGACGAGTCAAGTGGGAGGGGAACGTGGGTGTGTTCGGCGACATCATGAGCAGAACGAAGATACGAAACTGCGTCACGTCCGACGGTGCACACGCGGACGGAACCAACACAGTAGGTCAAATTGCTGCCTGTATCGGCAACACCTCGTCCGGCGGGGTGGCTTATCTCCCGGCGGGGACGTACACGATCTCATCCCAGATCATCGTTCCGGCGAACAAGACGCTTCGCGGAGCAGGGATGGGAAAAACGACACTGCGGGGTGCTTCCGGTTTCTCGGGGAGTCAGTTGATCTATTCCGGCACGGGAAGCGATGTCGGTACGAGTTACAACATCACGGCGGGGAATGCGAAAGAGTCCACCAGGATCACCACGTCCTCGGCGCATGGGTTTCGCGTGGGGCAATACGTGGTGATCGATCAGCTGCAAGACCCGTCGGGCAACCCGACCATTTCGAGCGCAGGTTACGGAGGAACTTGCAGGTGGTGCAGCAGGGAAAATGGCGAAAGGCCGTTCGGACAGTCGAACTTGGTGGTGAGGGTTCCCTCTAGCACCCAAATGGAACTGGAAATCCCCCTGTATTGGACATACGACCTCACGAAAACCCCGCAAGTATCGGGGTTTCCTGTCGTCTCGGGGGCCGGGGTGGAAGACTTGACCGTGGACAATTCCGATTCTGCCGCTGATTATACGATCCAATTCCAGCAAGTCGCAAATTCCTGGCTGTATCGCGTCGAGGCGATTTCAACTGTCCAGCAAATGGTCCGCGTATATGGCGCGTACCGTATCACGATCCGGGGGTGTAAATTCCACGAAGGGAATCCGACTTCCGCGACAACAGGTTCTGGCTCTTACGGTCCGAGCAGAGGATACGGGATCAAGTTTGAAAATATTCCGTCGTCCGGAAATCTAATCGAGAACAATATTTTTTATCATCATTCCATGGCGATGGCCGATGAAGGACCGTTCTCTGGCAACGTGTTTGCGTACAACTACGTGACCGCCATGTACCACGCGGATTCAGGTACCGCGGGCGAGGCGATGACGGCCCTTCACGGAGCGCATCCTTACATGAACTTGTGGGAAGGGAATTACTCCGACGGGAAATTCGGTGCGGATAGTTATTGGGGGAGCTCGAGCCACAATACGATATTCAGAAACCGGGTGGCAAACGAAGCAGGATTTACCAATACGAATTTCATAATGGACATCAACGGGAAGTCGCAGTACTACAACATGATCGGGAATGTTTTTGGCGAAGTGGGGACCGAAACGCAATACCAGTTTGACAACGTGGACAGGAGTCTCTCGACAAAGGCCATATACTCATTAGGATACACCGGGGCCGGGGACGATGGCGCCGCCGGGAACGATCCCCAGGTAGCGGCGACCATTTATCGTCATGGGAATTGGGACAGCGTAAACAATAGCGTCATGTGGGATGGAAGCAATTCCGATCGTGCAATTCCGGGATCCCTCTATCTCGCATCGCGACCATCGTGGTGGTGCGCCGAAACGCCTATACCTCCGATTGGCCCCGACGTTTCCCCCATGACATCAGACATCCCTGCAAAGAGAATTTACGAGGGGGGGACATGTTCGGATTCCGTGTCCGTTATTCGTATTCCCATGCCTCCGGTTATTAAAGGGCTTCGTTAATCCATAATATCGCGAGAGGCACCGTCTGCTCGCCGTGAATCCCCGCAGTGTTTCCTCCAGCAAGGAACCGAATGAAGGATTATTTCAACACCGATCATTTGAAAGACGGTTTGAGAACTCACGCATTGAGGGGAGGATCCATATCGATCATCGGGCAGGTTTCTTCTTTCGGCATCCAGACGATAAGCACCATAATATTGGCGCGACTTCTGGCGCCGGCAGACTTCGGATTGGTTACAATGGTCCTTACCGTTGGTTTGCTTTTGGGAAATTTCGGAGTCAATGGAATAACAGAGGCGGTTATACAAGCGAAAGAAATCAATCACAAGCAGGCAAGCACGTTATTTTGGATTAATAATTGCATTAATGTTGTTATTGCGGTCTTTTTTGTGTCTTCTTCATTTATTATCGTATGGTTCTATAAAGAGCCTCGGATTAAACAGGTTGTATTGGCTATCGCAGCGGCAAACGTCATAAGCAGTTTTTCGGTTGTGCATTTAGCAATACTCATGAGAAATATAGAATTTTATAAGATATCGGTGAACAACATAGTTGCTGTGATCATGAGTAGCGCAGTTCCTATATTGTTGGCATTATTGGGTTGGGGATATTGGGCTCTTGTATCGAAATGGCTGGTTTTACCGATCATGATTACAACGGGCGCCTGGATTTTGTGCGGATGGAGACCCAGTCTGCCTGCAAGAAAAACAAACGTTGGATCAATGCTCAGATATTCGTTCCATACGTATGGGAATTACGTCGTGGGATATTTCAGGAAAAATATCGACAAGATTCTTATCGGGCGGATTTTTGGAAGCCAACCTCTGGGTTATTATGACCGGGCCTTCCAGTTATCGGGTCTGCTCCCGAATCAGATAATATACCCATTGTTCAGCGTGGCTATCTCTACGTTCAGTAAATTGGCCAACGATCCGGAGAAATATCGTTATAATTTTTTGAAGCTACTTTCCATGATTGCTTTTGTATGCATGCCTTTAAGTGCAATTTTAAGTTTGATCTCTCATGACGTGATAATTTTTCTGTTCGGGGAAAAGTGGAGCAAAGCCGGAGAAATTTTTTTTGCTTTTGGTCTATCCGTAGGTGTCATAATGATATACTTATCCACGGGGTGGCTTCATCTTTCCCTTGGGACACCGGACCGCTATTTCCGATGGAGCTTTATTGAATTTATAGTGACAACCCTTTGTATTGCAGTTGGCCTTTCTTATGGAGCTTATGGAGTTGCCATTGCATATTCCGTCTCATTTTATCTATTGATAGGTCCTGCCTTCTGGTATGCCGGCAAACCTGTAAACCTGAAATTTTCTGTTGTTTTCAGTAGATTGTGGAGGTATTACCTTTCTGCGCTCGCAGCGGCGGCGTGCTGCTGGTTTGTTTTCTATTATTATCATCCCACATCGAAAATATATGGTGATTTAAATATATTGGTCAGGATCGTAGCTTCTGTCAGTCTCTGTGTTGTTTTATATTTTCTGTCAATCATAATCATGCATAAAAGTTTTGGGCCAATCCGGGAATTTATTTCATTTCTTCGGGAGGTTATTAAATTAAAATCGGAAAGTACCAAATAACGACTGCCGCGCTATAACAGGTTGTTTGCAAATGATTTTACGCAAAAATAATATAATTATTCATTCGGAAACACCAGGTAATGTTTGATATGCAAATCGCCTACATGATATTTGCTTATAAAAACCCCGAGTTGATAAAAAAAACCATAGAATCACTCTCGTCCGAAGATTGCTCTTTTTATATTCATATTGACAAAAAAGTAAAGATGGATAAATTCTCTTTCATTCAAGGGAAAAACGTATTTTTTATCGAAAAAAGGATTCCTGTATATTGGGGTGAATATTCAGGGGTTCAAGCCATAATTACCTTGATTCAAACTGCAATGAATGCGGAAAATAAACACGATTATTTCGTATTATTAAGTGGAAGTGAATATATATTGCAAAACAAGGAGTACATACAATATTATTTTGAAAAAAATCGTGGCGTGGAATTTATTAACATTGTAAAAATGCCAAATATGGATGCCGGCAAACCGATTTCACGGATAAATACTTGGAGAATACAATCTTCCAGACCCATTATCAGATTCTTTGTAAAAAGTTTAGCCCGATTAGGCCTAGCCCAAAGGGATCACAAGAAGTATCTGGGGTCTTTAATGCCATATTCCGGAAACACTTGGTGGGCGCTGACTCGAGATGCCTGCCAATATATTCTCGAGTTCGAAAGAAACAACAGGCCGTTTTGCGAGTACTTCGAGAATACATTTGCACCGGAGGAAATGTTTTTTCATACCATTTTGGGAAATTCCGAATTTCAGGGACGGACTAACAGAAATGTAATGTATGAGGATTGGTCTGAACGCGGGAGCCATCCAGCCATGATAAGGCAGAAGCACATCAAATTATTTGAGGACAATGAAAAGGTGATTTTGCATGATGTATATGGCACCGGAGAAATGCTGTTTGCCAGAAAATTATCAGATGACAGTCTGGATTTGGTGGAAAGAATGGATGACATAATAAATAAAAAGGGGCCAGGAGTCTTGCGATTCGGAAAAAAGAACTGGGGTGAATGTTGAAGGGAACGAAGGCCCCGGGCGCTCTACCCTGGAAAGGCATCCTTCTCGCCGGCGGGGCGGGGACCCGGCTGTATCCCATCACGAAGGCGGTGAGCAAGCAACCTCTCCCCGTTTACGACAAGCCGATGATCTATTACCCCCCTTCGTCCTTATGCTTTCGGGGATCCGGGATATCCTGCTCATTTCCACTCCGGTTGATCTGCTAAGGTTCCAAGATCTGCTCGGGGACGGCTCCCATTGGGGCATCCGGATTTCCTACGCGGGACAGCCGCATCCGGAAGGACTCGCCTAGGCGCTCCTCAACGGGAAGGAATTCATCGCGAACGACCGCACCTGCCTGATCTTTGGGGACAACATATTCCATGGCCACGACTTCCAGCAGATCCTGCGGCGGGCGGCCCGGACCGAGACGGGCGCGACGATCTTCTGCTACTGGGTCCGGGACCCGGAACGGTAAGGGGTGGTGGAGTTCGACTCCTCTGGGAAGGTGCTGAGCATCGAGGAGAAACCGAAGGGCCCGAAATCCCATTTCGCCGTCCCGGCCTCTACTTCTGCGACAACCAGGTCGTGGAGATCGGCTCGAGATTAAAGCCTTCCGCCCGCGGGGAGTTGGAGATCGCGGATGTTATCAACGCATACCTGGCCAAAGGGACGCTGTGCGTGGAGCTGCTCGGCCGCGGGTCCGCCTAGCTGGACACGGGGAGCCACGACTCTTTGCTCGAGGCCGGCACGTTCGTGGAGACCATCGAGAAACGGCAGGGGCTGAAGACCGCGTGCGTGGAGGAGGTCGCATCCCGCATGGGGTACATCGACGTGACCCGGCTCGAAGCCATCGCGGTGTCGATGAAGAACAACGGGTACGGCCAGTATCTGCTCCAACTGCTCAAGGAGAAAATGCGCCCTTGAAAATCGAAGGGCCCATTACCGAAACCGTGGGAGGGCCAAGGATCATGCGGCACAAAAAGATTCTCGCGACATTGGCGGTCTTGGGGGCGCTTCTTTCCGCGTGCGGAGGTGGCGGATCGTCTTCCGCTTCCCCAACCCCGACCCCAACCCCGACCCCGCAGGCGGAAACATTGGTTTGGGAGGCTCCGCAATATTTCGCGGATAATACCCCTTTGAATCCTACCAGGGATTTACAGCGTATCGAGATTTACGTCAAAGAGGAGGCTTCTTTCGGTCCGGGCGACATTGTCATCGCAACCGCAATGCCGGTGGATAATGCTTTCAATTTCGTAACGCTTGACCCCCCGCTGTCCAAGGGGGTGACCTACTACGTCTCCGTCCGGGCGATCACCACGGAGGGCGCAAAATCCGATTTTTCAGACGTTTTTTCCTTCTCCTTCCAATGATAATCCCGGGTCAATACTACTCGCGGGGCGAGTTCACCATGAAGATCGCGAAGAGCACTGCGCCCAACCGCAAGACGGCAGACAGCTCCTTTGCCCGCGTCTGGGCGCAGGAAGGCCGGTCGGCCACCTGGACGACGATCGCGGATGTGTTCCTCAAAATTCTTGGGGGGGAATTGATCATTCTCGCATAAAGAGATTACAGGGATGGGCGGGACCCCAGGAGAAAGAGCGCGCAGTATTAAAGTGATACTGAACGCGGACGATCTTGGCCGAGACGAAAAAACCAATGAGGCCATCTTCGATCTGATATCGAAAGGTCGAGTGACTTCGGCAAGTCTTCTCGCCAACGGTTCGGCATTCGAGGATGCGGTGCTTCGAGTCCGCGATTTTCCCCGTGTTTCTTTCGGCGTTCATTTGAATCTCACGGAAGGATTTCCTCTTACGACCCATCCGGGTCTTGCGGCGATCCTGAAAACGGACGGCACCTTCTGCTGCGAAAGAATCCGGCGCCTCTACGTCGACGAATCGCTGCGCGGAGCCATATTGGCGGAGTGGACCGCCCAGGTCGAAAAAGCGGTCCGGGGCGGCGTTCCCGTGAGCCACCTTGATGGACACCATCATACCCACACGGCTGCCGGGCTCTTCCTCACGCTGAAGGCGCTGCAGAGACGGTTCGGCATACGCCGGGTGCGGCTCACGAGGAACATCCACCCTCCGGACGAACCTTCGCTGTGGTCCCAGCGCGTCTCCAAGGCATTTTGGAATCTGGGGGTGCGGTACTGGTATCGGACGAAGACCACGGAGGGATGCACTTCGCTCAAGATTTTCCTGCGGTCGGCGACCCCTTCCACGCCCAGGATGCGGTCGGTCGAACTGATGGTGCATCCCGGTCACCCGGACTACGAGGAAGAAACCCGGTTGCTTTCCGGTGAATGGTGGAAAGCTCTGCCGTTTGAAATCCAAACCATCAGCTACCATGAGTTGGACGGGCCAGGTTGATCCGTTGGTCCACAGTAACCAAATAACCCAAGCCGGCGCAGGCCCGGGAGCGGAAATGGCACTATTTGCGGGAGTTGTTCACCATGAGGATTGCGAGGAGCACCGCGACCGCCCGCATGACGGCAGACAACTCCTTCGCCCGCGCGTGAGCGTTGGAAGGCCGGTCGGCCACCTGGACGACGATCGCGGGGATGGTCTTCAGGACGATCATCACGTCGAGCAGGAACGCCCGTTTCCTCGCGTAGCCGATGTCCAGCCGCATCATCTCCTTGAAGGTGGTCCGGTTCTTCCCGCTCACCTGCCACAGGCCGGTCAGGCCCGGGACGGCGTCGAAGCGCCTCATCTGCCAGGAGTGGTATTCGTAGGCTTCGTAGGGCAGGCAGGGGCGTGGCCCGACGAGGCTCATGTCGCCGAGAAGGACGTTGATCAGCTGCGGGAGTTCGTCGATGGCGGTGGCGCGGAGAAGATTGCCGAAGGGGATGATCCGGGGGTCCCTGCCGTGGTCGAGCTTGATCATCTCTTGTTCGTTTTGGATCAACTCCCGCAGGTAGTTTTGGTGGAGGGTCGTGTCGGCGTTCACGTGCATCGTGCGGAACTTCCACATGGTGAACACCCTGCCGAGGTAGCCGACCCTTTTTTGCCGGAACAGGACCGGGCCGGGCGAAACGATCTTGATGAGCAGGGCGACCAGCAGGAGCAGCGGCGACAGAAGGAGGATGGCAACAAGCGATCCCACGATGTCGATCGCGCGCTTCCACAGGGGGATCCGGAACAGGACATGCGGCTCCAGATCCTCGATCGGCCTTGCGCGGTCCGCGGTGTCCACGCGGGAGAACAGCATCCCGGAATCGCCGGTCTCCCCCGGCACGGGCATTCTCCTGAGGGAGCGGGGATCCCGGGGCGGGCCCCCGTCGTTGCCGGGAAGCCACGAGGATGGATAAACGTACACCACGCATTCCGGGGGAGCGCTGCCGTTGTACGCCTTGCGGACATTGGCGACGAACTTCCAGCCGCATTCGGGCCGGGTGTGCGGGAGGACCGCCCCGATGCGGCCGTCCGCGAGCCATCCGATGGAGTCGGTGGAGCGGATCCGGTGCGTGAGGATGGGCACGAGGTTCCGGGCCGCGTGGGTTTTCCTATTGCCGTTGCCGACCTCGAAGACGGCCATGGAGAATTCCTGCCCCGTCCGGTCGGCACGGTCGCGCTCCCGGTGGAGGATCGAGGCGAACTCTCTGGAGGAATGGACGCGATTGAAGATCTTGGCGTCCCGAAGCCGGGTCAGCGGGTTTATATGATCGAGATACCGTTTCATCGACTCTTCGGTAAAAATGTATTCGTAAACTTTTATGCGGTTCGCCGGCGAAAATAAGTCGAAAAGGATAAACAAGAATTACTGCAAAAAAAGTGCCGAAATAGAACCATTGTACGAGACTCGTAACTACCCGGTTTCATTAAAAACAGCAATCGGCAGATACCGGATGGATGGACAGGGGTGGAAATGTTTTTCCAATAATTGAAAATTTATGCTTTTTTAATCCAATCCGGGAGCCCGGGGCCGGTACTCCGACGCACCCGGCGATCGGACGCATCCGGAGCATCGGTTCAAACGCTTCGATACAATTACGGATCCCCGCGGTTCGGGGAAGAGGGAGGGAAGGATGAGAGTGCAGAAGAGATTGTTCCTCGCGGTGTTCCTGCTGGCGCTGACACCGTTCCCGCTTTGGGCGGCGGAGAAGGAGGCGCCCGCAACGGCACCCGAAGCGGAAGCCGCGCTTCAGGCGACCGCCGAACCGGACTACCGGATCGGACCCGGGGACCAGCTGAACATCGAGGTGTGGAAGGACCTGACCCTGACTCGGCTGGTGACCGTCCTGCCGGACGGGAAAGTCGCCTAT
>Ga0315273_10001279_pt1 | contig 28399 bp, 15 predicted proteins | sample YL17G02_0_MG_FD_205753 | JGI IMG/M metagenome (GOLD analysis project Ga0315273, IMG submission 205753) | Sediment microbial communities from Yellowstone Lake, YNP, Wyoming, USA - YL17G02_0 | ecosystem: Environmental > Aquatic > Freshwater > Lake > Sediment | place: USA: Wyoming | collected... | reverse complement strand
GCATTCCCATGCCTCAGCCGTCGAGCTCATGGTGGACTTTCGGGACGGCAATATCAAGATGGTCGTGGCCGACAACGGCAGTGGCTTCGATCTACACAAGAGCGAGAGCGACTTGACTGCCGGCAAGCTCGGCCTGATCGGCATGCAAGAGCGGGCCCGCCTCCTCAGCGGCACTCTCGACATTCAGTCAAATCCAGGTGAAGGGACCAGCGTCGTCGTGACCGTGCCCGGATAGGCAAGGCCAGTCCTTCCACTACCCCGTCAACCCTGATCGCAGACCCTATTCTACGCCCCCAGCGAATCACCCGGCGTTAAGAACCAGTTCTTCAGGTCGTACGCCACCTCCGATCCCGCGGCATGGGAGCGGACGACAAGGTGGAAGGGTCGAGGCTCAAGGAACTTGGGGAGCACCCAGAAGCCCCGCGAGCGGAAGATACGATACTCATCCGTGTGACGCAGGGCAACGGTGGCGAGCATGTCAAGGTCCTGCTCGCGCAAATAGGTCTTGACGTGATCCACCAGGTGCCGGCCGGCAGCCCGCCCTTCGCCGCTGGCCTCCACAACCAGGTCGACGATAAGACCCACCGAGAATCGCTCAAGCTGCGTCACACGAACGACGACGTAGCCCCTTATCTTTCCCTCTGACCGGGCTGCGAAGGTCGTGTACTTGCGCCCGGGTACGTTTACGAAGCGCCAGTTGAGATATGCGGGATCCCGAACCACCATGATGGGAAACCGCTGGCGGACACGGTGCCAGAAGAGGGAGAAGGGCTCATCGAAAGACTTCTCCTCCCCGATCTCAAGGCCCGGCAGGTCTTCCTTCTGTGCCTTGGGCGGTGGTGTCCGCCAGACGCTCCGGGCAATCGAAACCGGCCTCCCGGAACCGAATGTATCCGCCGCCTTTGTGGCCAGACGCTCCGGGTTCAGCGGCCTGATCAGAAGGGGAAGCGCTCCCACGTCTTTGAACCCGCCCTGCTTCAAGAATAAGGAAAGAGACGCCTGTTCAGGGGATCCGTAGCTGAAAGCAATATCCTCTTTTGCCACAAGGCCAGCAACTTCCCGCAACAACTCTCCCGCGAGAGAGCGCCCCTGATAGTCAGGCTCGATCACCGGATCCAGCGACAGACCAGCGGTGGCCCCCTTGCCGGAAAGCATGACGCTGATCGGGATCGTTGTCGCCTGCCCGACGAGGCGGCCCTCATCCCGCACCAGCAAGCTGATGGCAGTGCCGGCAGGGTTTCCCTCAAACTGCCACTCCAGGAAACCCGGCGTTGCGACCTCGCCCCCGCCGAGCGCCCTGCTCATTAGTTGCAGGGAATCACTAGCGTTCGCAGGCGAGTACCTTTCCGATTTCCAGTCCTCATCCTTCGTCATACTAAGCCCCCTGTGAGAAGAACCGCAGTCCTGAGCTCGCTGCCAGCTATGGCATCGGAGTGATCGCCCCTGATCAAAGTCTCGCCTCCACAACCGCCCGACCTTTCACCGTCAACTCGATGACAGCGCAGCGCCGGGTCTGCCGCCAGCGCGTCCGCTCCGCATCGCCGGAAAACTTCACGCTCTTCACCACCGCCGGGTCGAGCAGACGCACCTCCAGCCGCTGGCCGGACGCCCGCAGGTCGAGGCGCAGGCTATTGCCCGTTCGTTGAGCGCGCGCTTCAACCACTCCCACCGGCGCCGGCACTCTTACTGCTGCTTTGCTCGTCACCCATACGTCCAGCCGTAGCCGGTCCCACCTTCGTTGCCCTACATAGTCCATCTCCGGCCCATACGGCAGTATCAAATCCTGGCGCACGAAGATGGGAATACGGTCAAGCGGCGACGTCAGGTCGAGATGACGCGGCCCTTCAAGGACAGCGTTGCTCCAGAAGTCATACCAACGTCCCTCCGGCAGATAGGGCCGACAGCGCCCCTCATAGTTGAGCACCGGCACCACCAACAGCGACGGGCCGAGCATGTACTGGTGCTGCACCGCCGGTGTCACCGGATCGTCGGGAAACTCAAGATACATCGGCCGGACCACCGGCGCCAGAGTGCGGCTCGCCTCGTGGGCGCAGGCCCAGAGATAGGGCAGCAGGCGGTAGCGCAGCCGCGCGAACTCGCGCACGATACGCAAGACATCGTCGCCGTAGTACCAGGGCTCGCGTTCCCGTATACCGTGGAAGCGGCTGTGCGAGGAGAGGAGACCCCACTGCGCCCAGCGGGTGTAAAGGGTGGGGTCCGGGTGCCGGAGGCGATCCAGGTTGACAAAGCCGCCGATGTCGTGCGACCAGAAAGGAATGCCGGACATGCTGAGGCTCAGACCGGAACGAAGGGCGCCCGCCATCCCGCTGAAGCTACATTGGGTATCGCCGACCCAATGAACGGGATAGCGCTGCGAGCCAGCGTAGCCGGAGCGGGCCCAGACCAGGCCCTCACCTCGCTCCTCGCGAATGACCTCGAAGACGGCGCGACTGTAGAGCAGCGGATGGAGGTTGTGAATTTGAGCGCCGGTGCGGCCGTCGGAGAAACGGGCCTCGACGGGCACACCCTCCCCGTAATCGGCCTTGAAAACGCTCACTCCCATCCGGAGATAGGGACGGTGCTTGTCCTGCCAGAAACGCACCGCCTCAGGGTTGGTGAAATCGAAGACCACGTTCTCGACCTCGGGCGGATTCTCCTGCGACGGGATCGGCTTGCCATCGGGCCCCAAGGCGAGATAGCCCTTCGCCAGCGCCTCGCGGTACATGGGCACGTCGATGTGGACGTACGGGTTTTCCCAAAGAGAGAGTTTGACGCCGCGCTCGGTCAGCCAGCGGACGAAGCCCTCCGGGTCAGGGAACGCTTCATGATCCCATTCGAAGTCACAGCCGTCCCGGCGGTGATCCTTGCGGGCAACCAGCCAGCGAGGATCGATATGGGCCACGTCCATGGGGAAGCCCAACTCGCGTGCCTTCTCCACCACTTCCTCCACAACCGCCCGATTCATGTACATAGCGCGCGACATCCATATCCCGAACGACCACAGCGGTGGCACGGGGGCATGTCCCGTCAGACCGGCGTAACGGGCCAGTATCTGCTTAGGGCTCGGCCCGTATATGAAGAAGTAATCCATGTAAGGATCGTCCACCCGAAACGAGCCACTGATCGTCGACGGGAATCCCATCTCGTAGACGATCTTGCTGGAGTGGTGGACGAACACGCCGTAGCCGCGGCTACTCTGGAAGAAGGGGATGTTGTGATAGGTCACGCTGGTCGTGTTTGCCCCCATCGCATCGCGGGTCCAGGAGATAACCCGCTGGCCCCGCTTATCGAGAGGACCGTACTGCTGGCCCAGGCCGAAGAGATGCTCGTCCTCTTCCAATTCGAAGCTCTCATGGAAGGCCACGCGGCCCTCAGCGTCCCGCGAGTAGCCCAGCGGGAAGGCGACCAGATCGAAGAACGAGAGGTCTCCGATCTGCTGGACGAAGAGCTTGCGACCCCGCCGGTCGAAGACGCCGAAGTGGAAAGGCTTTCGCACCACCTTCAACTGGAGCGCGGCGGTCGTCAGAACCACCTTGTCTCCCACTGTCTCCACAGTCACATCCGCCGACCGGCTCGCTCCTTCAACCAGCATCGGCGAGGTCAGCGGCGGCTCCTCCCCTGGACGGTAGAGGCGCACCCGCAGCACCTCCGGCGTCACGAAGCGGAGGTCGAGGGTCATCTCCTCATCTTCGTTGGTGAGGACGGAGAAGCGGGCGCCGCCTTCGATGCGGCGGTAGCGCTGGACGCGGACGACGTAGTAGTACTCGCGATCGGGGTCCGCAAACAGAGGGACAGCATCGCCGGCCACCTCAGTCATGCGGTTGGTAGCTTTGACCATGGGATTCTCCCCTAGCTATCAGCGATGGTTGGCAACTGTGGTAGGGAGCATAACAGGGAGCAACGATTTGCGCCAGCCGAATACAGACTCTCGCTCAATTGGAGAACCAGCGCTCATTCAGCTAGTTGCGAGCCCAGCCCTTAGCCCGTTCCAGGGCGCGCTTCCAGCCGTCGTAGAGCGCCTCGCGCTCCTCTTCCGGCATCCTGGGCTCGAAGGTGCGGTCGGCGCGCCAGAGCCGGGCCAGCTCGTCCGTGCCCGACCAGACGCCGACGCCGAGACCGGCCAGATAAGCCGCCCCCAGGGCAGTCGTCTCCAGGACAGCAGCACGCACCACCGGCCGGCCGAGGATGTCGGCCTGGATCTGCATCAGCAGGTCGTTGCGGGCGGCTCCGCCATCGACACGAAGCTCCGGCATCGCGACGCCGGACTCCTGCTCCATCGCCTCCACAACGTCCCGCGTCTGGAAAGCGATGGACTCCAGAGTCGCCCGCGCGATGTGGGCTCGCGTCGTCCCACGGGTGATGCCGATGATAGTGCCCCGAGCGTACTGGTCCCAGTGAGGCGCCCCCAGACCCACGAAGGCGGGAACGACATAGACGCCGTCGCTGGAGTCGACGCCGGCGGCAAGTGTCTCGCTATCCGCCGCGCTCTCTATGATGCCGAGACCGTCGCGGAGCCACTGAACAGCCGCGCCGGTGGCGAAGATGCTTCCTTCAAGGGCGTAGCTAACCTGCTCTCCCACTTGGTAGGCCACAGTGGCCAGCAGGTTCTGGGAGGATACGGGCTGCCCGCCGGTATGAAGGAGAACGAAGGAGCCCGTGCCATAGGTGTTCTTGGCCATGCCGGGAAGGAAGCAACTCTGGCCGAAGAGAGCCGCCTGCTGGTCGCCGGCCATCCCCGCGATCGGCGCCTCCACCCCCAACAGCGGCCTCGCCGCGGTTCCAACGACACCGCTCGATGGACAGACACGGGGCAGCATCGACTCCGGAATATCGAACTCGCGCAGAAGATCGGAATCCCATCGTCCCTCGCGCAGGTTGTAGAGCATGGTGCGCGATGCGTTCGATGCGTCCGTAACATGGACAGCGCCGCCGCTGAGTTTGTACGCCAGCCAGCTATCGACAGTCCCAAACGCCAGCTCGCCGCGCTCCGCCCGTTCACGTGCCCCCGAGACGTTGTCTAGTATCCAGCGCAGCTTGGTGGCGGAGAAATAGGCATCGATGACCAGGCCGGTCTTCTCGCGGATCCAGGATCCCAGACCTCGCCCTCGCATCTCATCGCACATGGCAGCGGTGCGACGGCACTGCCAGACGATGGCATTGCCCAGAGGCCGCCCGCTGGCCCGTTCCCAAACAATAGTGGTCTCGCGCTGGTTCGTGATCCCGATGGCAGCGATTTGGGATGGATCGACACCCGCCTTCTTCAGCGCATCGCGGGCGGCCGCCAGTTGGGAGTCCCATATCTGCCCTGGATCGTGCTCCACCCAACCGGCGCGGGGATAGATTTGAGGAAACGCATGAGCGGCCTCAGCCACCGGCGCACCGGCGGTGTCGAAGAGGACAGCGCGCGAACTCGAAGTGCCCTGGTCAAGGGAAAGGATGAAACGCGGCATGACTCCCTCGCAAGGAGCGGGATTTGACCATCGCAGATTGTAGTCGCTTCTGTTCTTACGATCACGGTGATGAGTAGTCTCAGGGTGGCAGGAGACCTGCTTTGTGCTATGATCTCCGCCTAGCACGCTCTGCCCCCTCCGCTTCGGGGGTGGCACGGCGCAAAGAGATCGTCCAGCAGAGACTAGGAGGTCATCCAATGAAGGCAGCAGTTCTGTACGAGCAGAAGAAGCCCCCGGTGGTGGACGACATCACATTGGAGGACCCAAAGCAAGGCGAGGTCATGGTCAAGATGGCAGCGGCCGGCGTGTGCCGCAGCGACCTCACCTTCATCGACGGACTATGGCCCGCCCTCGTGCCGATGGTCATGGGCCACGAGGGGGCCGGTGTGGTAGAGAAGGTGGGACCGGGAGTATCCCTTGTCCAGCCCGGCGACCACGTTATCCTTTCGTTTGTCTCCTCCTGCGGAACCTGCCGCAACTGCGTACGGGGCAAGCCCTATCTCTGCAGCGCCGGCTCGTCGTCAACAATGAAGGACGGCACAACCCGCTTCAAGAAGGGCGACCAGGTGCTATACCATCAGACCGCCGTCTCGGCCTTCTCCGAGTACATCGTGACCCACGAGACATCGATGGTGAAGATCCGGGATGACATGCCCCTAGACAAAGCCGCCCTCATCGGCTGTGGCGTCATGACGGGGGTGGGCGCTGCCATCAACACGGCTAAGGTCAAGGTAGGTAGCTGCGTGGCCGTCTTCGGTTGCGGCGGAGTCGGACTGAACGTCATTCAGGGCGCCGTCCTCTCCGGCGCTATGAAGATCATCGCCGTAGATACCTTGAACAACAAGCTTGAGATGGCAAAGAAGCTCGGCGCCACCCACACCATCAACGCCACCGAGGAAGACCCAGTGATGAAGATCATCGAGATCAGCGGCGCGATGGGCGCCGACTACTCATTCGAGGTTGTCGGCCTCCCCGAGCTCGTCACCCAGGCGTTCGATGCCACCGACCCCGGTGGGGAAGCGATTATGGTGGGCATGTCGCCTATCGGCGCACCCATCACTGTCAACAGCATCCCCCTGTTTATGGGCAAGACACTGAAGGGCGCCTTCTACGGCTCCACCCGTTTGCGGATCGACATGCCGATGCTGGTAGACCTGTACATGGGCGGCAAGCTCAAGTTGGACGAGCTGATCACACGCGTTTACCCTCTGGAGAAGATCAACGATGCCTTCGACGCGCTGAGGAAGGGCGAGGTCGCGCGCAGCATCATCAAGTTCTAGTCTCACCATCATCAACGGCACCCGAGGCGCCACATGCTAGGCGAATGTGGCGTCTCCTCTTGCCTCCAGCCTCACCATTCAGCCAAGAGTCACCTTTGTAGTATCATTCTCTCCGGTAGCAAGGCTGCTCTCAGACCCATGCAGCGCATTCACAGACAAGGGTAATCGCTCTCTTGGATCACCACTGGTCTTACCACTATTCCCCGATCCCAACTAGAGGAGACATACATGCCTGGCGTTCTTGATGGGATACGCGTAGTTGACTTCACTCAGGGCACAGCGGGGCCCTACGGCGGGATGCTCCTGGCTGAGCAGGGCGCCGACGTCATCAAGGTCGAGCCCCCTAACGGTGACCGCGCCCGCGGCACCCCTGCCTTCCACGTCCTCAATCGCAGCAAACGGGGGATCGTCCTCGACCTCAACATCGAAGAGGACCGGGAGAAGGCGCTGGCGCTGGTCTCCTCCGCCGACGTGGTGCTGGTAGATGGTCTGCCGGACGAAGCCCGGCGACTGGGCATCGACTACGACCGCGTATCCCAACGGAACCCGCAGGTCGTCTACTGCTCCATACCCCTCTACGGATCAGAGGGCCCCTGGGCAAACCTGCCTCCCGACGACACCTTGGCCGCCGCTATTACCGGCGTCCTCGGTTCGCAATGGTCCTACAGCGAATCACCCGTCTATCTCGTCATTCCCATCGTCTCGTACGCCACCGGTATCCTAGCGGCGGGAGCCGTGGCCGCCACCCTCTTCGACCGCGCCCGCACCGGTCAAGGAGACCATGTCAAGGTATCAGGTCTAGGCGCCGCCTTTGCCCTTGAGAGTAGCAGCTACATCATCCCCTTGGGCGCGCTAGAGGTAATGCGCCTCGCCGGCGGCCGCGGCGACCCAAAGGGCCCCTTCCCCACCTACCGTGTGTATCAGGCAGCAGACGGCGAATGGTTCATGTTGGGCGCCCTCACTCCTGTCTTCTGGACGAAGCTGGCCCTTGCCCTGGGGCTTGAGGAATATCTGGCTGACCCGCGTTTCGAAGGAGCCCCCATCGCCATACCTGTCCCAGAAGACCGGCTGGAGTTGGCAAGCCGCCTCACCGAGATATTTGCCACCGAACCCCGGCAGCACTGGCTAGATCTCCTGAAGGCGGCAGATGTCCCCACCGGGGCGGTACTTACGCGCGACGACTACCTAAACGACCCGCAAGTCCTTCACAACGGCATGCGGATCGAGATAGACGACCCCGAGGTGGGACGGACAGTCCAAATGGGCACCCCCCTGGTGATCGAGGGCAGCGCTATCAAAGGGCCCGCCCCACTGCTGGGACAGCACAATCAGGAGGTCTTGGCGCATCTTGTCCAGCTTCAACCTCCAGTGGCCCAAGCGACGCCAAGCGGGACAATCTCCGGCAGTGCACCCTTGGACGGCATCACCGTCCTTGACCTGGGCACGATCTACGCCGGGCCCTTTAACGGCACGCTGCTGTCCGACCTCGGCGCCAACGTGATCAAGGTCGAGCCCTTGGACGGTGACCCCTGGCGGGGATTCGCTATCGGCTTTCTCGGCGTGAACCGGGGCAAGCGAGGGATCGCCATCAACCTCAAGAGCGACGAGGGGCGGGAGCTGTTCTACGATCTGGTGCGCAAGGCAGACGTGGTCATCGACAACTTCCGCGCCGGCGTTCTGGAGCGCCTCAAGTTGGACTACGGTACCCTTAGCAAGATAAACCCCCGCATCATAACCTGTTCCCTGACTCCCTTCGGCACCTCCGGCCCCCAGGCTGGATGGCCGGGCTTCGACCCCATCCTCATGGCCCGCTCCGGCCTCATGCGAGCGCAGGGCGGCAAGGGAGAGGAGCCCATCTACTACCAGATCGCCGTTTGTGACTTCATCGCCGCCCTCATGGCAGCATACGGCACCGCCGCGGCCATCTACGCGCGGGAGCGCACCGGGAGCGGGCAGCCGGTCGACTCTTCGCTCGCCAACAACGCTATGGCTGCCCAAGTAGGGGAATTCGTCCGTTATGAAGGGCGGCCTCCCGACCCGCCCGGCGCGCCAAACCTCCTCGGCCGCTCTGCCCTTTATCGCGTCTATCAGTGCTCCGACGGCTGGCTTTTCCTCGCCGTCCGCACGCCGGAGCAGGCAGAGGCGCTCGTTAAGGGAAGCGGAGGCGCCTTCGCCTCTTTCGCCGGCCTCGACGCTGTCGAATTGCTGCAGGCGCCGTTGGGGGGCGAGATCGCTTCTGCTCTAGAGCAGTTCTTCGCCGGACAGAAGAGGCAGGAAGCGATCCAGACCTTGCTCGAAAAAGGAATACCCTGCGCCCCCTGTCTGACGTTCCAGGACGTGCTGGATGACGAACACCTGAAGGTTAACGATCTCTGGTGGGATATGGAGCACCCCATAAACGGACCCATCCGCCAGGTCGGGCGCATCGTCAAGTGGGAGCGCCATCAGATGCGTCTGGAAAGACCGGCCCCGACCCTCGCCCAGCACAGCCGGGAGGTCTTACTAGAGTTCGGCGTAGAGCCTTCGCGAGTCGAGGAACTCATCGAGAAGGGGATCGTCCTCGCCCCTTAGACCGCTCTAACCCGCCGGTCTGACGACTCCTCGCCGCACAGAATCGCACCGGTAGCGGCCGGCCACCGTCTCGATCAGCAGGTATCAGTGAGGAGCAGCTATGAAGACAACTCGACTCTGTGAACTCCTCGGCATCGAGTACCCGATCATCCAGGGAGCCATGAACTGGGTCGCCAACGGTGAGCTAGCCGCAGCCGTGTCGGAGGCGGGCGGCCTCGGGATTATCACCGCCAGCGCTGGCTGGGACGGACAGAGCGATCGGGTGGAAAACCTCCGGCGCCAGATCGGCGCGGCGAAGGAGCGCACGAAAAAGCCCTTCGGCGTGAACATCACAGTGAGCGACCCCCAAGCACAAGAGACGATCAAGCTCACAATCGAGGAGGGTGTTCCCATCGTCACAACCTCCGCCGGAAACCCGGCAACACTCACATCCACCTTGAAAGAACAGAGGATCAAAGTACTGCACGTCGTCGCCTCCTGCCGTCACGCCCTTGGCGCCGAGAGGGCGGGGGTCGATGCCGTCATCGCTGAGGGCTTCGAGGCGGGTGGCCACAACGGGGTGGATGAGCTGACCACCTTCGTGCTCGTCCCCCAGATCGCCGACGCAGTCAAGATACCGGTCGTGGCCGCCGGCGGCATCGCCGACGCCCGCGGTCTCGTGGCGGCGCTGGCCCTCGGCGCGGAAGGCATACAGATGGGCACCCGCTTTGTCGCCACCATCGAATGCTGCGCCCACCCCGCCTTCAAGCAAGCCGTGCTCGAAGCCCTCGACACAAGCACCGTCATAACCGGACGCAAGATCGGCCCGACGCGCGCCATCAAGAACGCCTTCACCGATAAGATGATGGAGATGGAGGCAGCCGGCGCCAGTGCGGACCAGCTCCTGGAGTACATCGGCCTGGGACGGTCCCCCGCCGGGCAGTTGAAGGGCGACCTGGCGCAAGGAGAGCTGTACTGCGGCTCAATCGCCGGGAGTATCACCGAGGTGCTGAGCGCCGGCGAGGTGGTGCGGCGCATCGTCGCCGAAGCGGACGCGATTATTGCCCGCCTTCGCTAGAGCCCCGACACCGACACACGAAGCGCCGAGCCCTTAGGTTATAATGGTTATAAGAGAGATGCCGAACCGAGGGGCAACCCAGGAAAGGATATCCCGATGTTAAGTGAGAAGATGCAGGAGAAGCTCAACAGCCAGCTTAACGCCGAACTCTACTCCGCCTATCTGTACATGTCGATGTCGGCCTACTTCGAGTCACTCAACCTGCCGGGCTTCGCCAACTGGATGCGCGTGCAAGCCCAAGAAGAAAAGATGCACGCTGAGAAGTTCTTCGATCACATTAACGAGCGCGACGCCCGTGTCAGCCTACGGCCGATAGACGGCCCACCCACCACGTGGACATCACCGTTGGCCGTATTCGAAGAGGTGTACCGGCACGAGCAGAAGGTCACAGGACTAATCAACAGCCTCGTCAGCGCCTCACTGAAAGAGTCCGATCACGCCACCAATTCCTTCCTCCAGTGGTTTGTCACGGAACAGGTGGAGGAGGAGTCCTCGGCGCAGAAGGTCTTGCAGAGCCTAAAGCTGGTTGGGAAAGACGGTGCGGGACTGCTGATGCTCGACAGGGAACTCGCTCAACGCATCTTTACGCCGCCCGCTGCGACAGCCGGGGCGTAGAGCTTTCCCACGCCCTTGGCTCAAGGCCAGAGCTGCCGGATCATCCGGAGGAAGAACGGTGCCCGGCTACTGAGATTGACAGGCGGCGTTCCCCTCGAACAATGCGACGTGGTAGACCCGCCCATCGGACGCGATCGCAGCGCCTGTCCCCATACGGGTGAACTGGCAACCAGTAACTATGCCGTAGTGGGCGGGGCTGCTCTTCCACAGCTCAAGGCTCATCGACACTGCTTTGGCTGGTGGCGCATTATTCCAGGCTATGATCTCCCCACCCCAAGCCACCGGAACACCCTGCTTGTACAGCAAGCAGCGGAAGTCACAGCCGTCAGGCGGTTGATGGCCAAAGTAGTCTTTCTGGGCCATGTCCTCTGCCCGCATGCGGGCGACCGCCGATAAGCCGGGATCGAACGGCAGGGGAGGAAGCCCCTGCTCCGTCCGCATCGTGTTGATGCCTACCCCAAGGTTCGCCTCCATCACCTGCTGAGGCGTACAGGCTACAGCCGCCAGGGCAAGGACTGCGAGTACCACGACAGATAGCCCGGCCATTCGTCTGGCCACATGAGGCAAGACCTGGCTCGCTGTGCTATCCGACCGAAGGCTACCGCCATATCTACCCTTTTGTTGCACTTGCGTATGACTTCGCATTTCCTACCACCCCAATTGCTCGGGGCCCGGGCATCCCGGCTCCGCATCCCACTTCGGAGATACGTCCACTGATTAGAGAGACTCGCAAAAAACGTTCCCAGTAGATCAATCGGCCTAATCGCCGATACCCGAAGGCGGATTCTAGTGAACCAACGTCTTTCTAACCGGCCCGACAGCGACCACCTGGACCGACGCTTCTCCTCTCGTCCTTCCAGGCAGAATTCTATCCCTCGATCGCAGTAGGTATTGGGAATTCTCATGCTATTGATCGCGCCGCCTGTGTCCGAACATTAAGCAGAGCAAACTCAGTCAACATACTCGCGCATTGGTGCGTGAGTAGAGCAGGCGACGAAGGCCCAGGCAAGATGTTTGGCTTCAAGTCGGCACGAGCGCGGGCCCTGCTGGCAACCTCAGTGTTGCTGGCGCTCCTCTGCGTTGTGGCTGTGGTGGCGGCTTGGCGCACCCAGAGCGACCGCGAGACCCGCAGCTCGCTGGAGCACCGAGCCATCGCCGTCGCGGCTATTGAGCGTGCCCGCGCTGAATTCTTTCTGACCTCTACCATAGCCTCGGCAACAGTATTTGCGGATGACCCCGCACCCTTCTATGACCTGTACCAGGAACAACGCGATTCAGCAACCGAAGCCCTAGCTCAAGCGCGCGTCGAGCTTGCCGCCATATCCGAGACGGCGGACGTCTCTCTTCTTGACGAGACTGCTGGACGCGCGAACCAGTTCAGGGAAGAGGCTACAGCAATCATGGATTCCATGCTGCTCGCCGATGGTGACTCCCGGGTGGCAATGGCCCAACAACACCAATCAACACTGCAACCCATGGCCACTACCGTCACTAGCGACTTGGATCAGATAGCCGCAACCCAAAAGGCCAAATTGACGGCCGAGCGCGCAGCGGCGGACCGCGCCGGCGACGCGATCCTTTGGATTCTGGTGGGGTTCAGCACCATCGCTTTCATGGCCGGGGCAGCAGCCCTGTTCGTACTCGTCGTATCGGTGCTGCGCCCATTGACTTCTCTGCAGGCCAGCGTCAGGGCTATTGCGTCAGGAAACCTGGTCACGAGAGTGGAAGTGTCGGGCCCGAAGGAGATCCGTTCCCTGGCCCATGCCTTCAACCTGATGGTAGCGGAGCGCAAGCGAGCGGAGGAGGATCTCAAACTCCAGGCAGCGACTGACAGCCTGACCAATCTTTACAACCACCGCTCACTTCATGAGGCGCTCGACAAGGAGGTGGAGCGAAGCCGCCGCCATGATCACTCGCTCGCAGTTCTGATGATGGACATCGACGGGTTCAAGCTCTTCAATGACACATACGGCCACCAAGAGGGAGACCGCGTGCTGCGCCAAATGGCAAGGATGCTGAAGCGCGAGATACGCTTCAATGACATCGCCGGCCGCTACGGCGGTGACGAGTTCATGCTCATCCTCCCCGAGACAAGCCGCGATGAGGCTGTTGCCTGCGCCAACCGCATCTTGGAGGCGGCGGCTCAGGAACAAGTCCAGCCCCGTGAAGGGGAGAACCTCCCCATGTCCCTCAGCATAGGCCTTGCGATCTTCCCTGACCACAGCCGGCACAAAGAGGAGCTTATCGCCTACGCCGACGCCTCACTTCGAGAGGCCAAGGAGGCTGCCGGCGGCAACCTCGTTGTCGCGGACGACGAGCCCGACGATCCCCTCGCCAGCAAGCACACAGCGTTTGGCGTCCTTGACGCCCTCGTGCGAGCGGTTGACCGAAAGGACCGCTACACCCGCCGACACTCCCAGCAAAACGCTGAGTACGCCGTCGACCTCGGCCAGACAATGGGACTATCGGAGGGCACGCTCAACGCCCTGCGCATAGCGGGTCTTCTACACGATGTCGGGAAGATCGGCGTTCCTGATGACATACTCCGGAAGCCGGGCGCGCTCACCGACGAGGAGTTCGCCATCATGCGTGAGCACGTGGTCCTAAGCAATCTCATCGTCCACGGCGTCCCCAACCTGCAAGAGGTATCGGACGCCGTCTACGCCCACCACGAACGCTGGGACGGCAAAGGCTATCCGCGAGGCCTAACGGGAGAGGAAATACCCTTGTCCGGACGCATCATGGCGCTCGTCGACGCCTACTCGGCGATGATCCTCGACCGCCCCTACCGTAAAGCCCTCACCATCGAAGGAGCGGTAGCCGAGTTGCGGCGCAACGCGGGAACCCAGTTCGACCCAGACCTCGTCGAGCCCTTCGTCAAACTGCTGGAGTCGCAGCAGGCAACAACCGCTGCCTAACCAGCGGCCTGCGGCCTCTATTCACCCATCTTTATCTGCGGCAGCCACTCCAGCCAGCGGGGCAGGTACCAGTTCCAGTCGCCCAGGAGCTTCATGCTTGCCGGCAAGAGGATCGACCGGATTACGGTCGCATCGATGAAAATGGCCGCGGCAAGCCCAAAACCGAACTGCTTGACACCGATATAGCGTGTGAAGGCAAAGATAACCGCCACCGCCACCATGACGATCGCGGCGCTCGTGATGGTCCCGGCCGTCGCCTTGACACCTATGGACACGGACTCGTCGCTGCTTGCCCCGCGCTCATGCGCCTCCTTGATCCGGCTGAGGACGAACATGTGATAGTCCATCGAGAGCCCGAACAAGACGGTAAAGAGGGCAAGCGGCAGCCACGACTCGATGATGCCTGTCGCTTCAAAGCCCAGGACGCCCTCGAGCAGCCAGCCTTTCTGGAATACGAGCACTAGCAACCCATAGGCCGCGCCCACTGACAGCAGGTTCAAGATGATCGCCTTAATCGCGATTACGATCGAGCGGAACGTCAAAAGCAGAATGAGGAAGGCGAGGCCGAGCACGAACGCGAAGACGAACGGCGTCCGGAAGACTATGTTGCTACGGAAGTCGATGTTCGCGGCGGTATCGCCGCTCACATAAGCCTTGACCGCGCTACCGTCGATCGCCGCAGGAACAATATCCTTGCGCAGATGATTCACAGCGTCGATGGCCTTCTGCTCGCCGATGTCCGCGTTGAGAGGGATGTTTAGCACCTCGGTGTCGCCGGCGTCGTTGATCTTCGTCTGGATGGGCGCACCATAGGGAGCGTCAGGATGGTCGCGAGACTCAGTCTCGGCCTGCACGCTGGCCATTACCTGATTCACGCGAGACTGGACATCAGAGGCGTACACATTCTTGTTCCGCCCGGCATCGACGATAATCGACGCCGGCGAAAAGAGCCCGAGGGTGAACTTGTCCTGTAGAGTGACCAGCGCCTTCTTTGCTTGCACAGCGTCGGGCAGACCCTTCGCCCCGTTGAAGCCCAGGTTGAGCGTCGTGAGTGGCCAGGCGACGGCAAGCAGAGCAACGAGCGTGACAGTGGCCAGCACTGCCGGGCGCGCCAGCACACGATCGGTTATGAACCCCCAAACACCACCCCCCTCACCACCGCCACGCAGGAACGGGAGGCCGAAGCGGTCGATCTGGCCGGATAGCATAGCAAGGAGCGCCGGCAGCAGCGTGACCGAGATGAGGACGGCCAGAATCACCACGACAATGCAGGCGAGGCCGATGCTGGTGAACGTTGGGTCGCCGACAAGGAACATGCCACCTACCGCGAGCACTACGGTGCAGCCGGCAAACACGACCGCCTTGCCTGAGGTGCCCGCGGCGACCCTTAGCGCATCTTCCTTCGAGCGACCAGCCCGCCGTTCGTTGCGAAAGCGGCTCACAACGAAGAGGGCATAGTCAATCCCGGTCGCCAACCCCATCAACAGGAGCATCTCCGAGGAAACCATGCTCACCGGACGTATCTGACTGAAAATGTTGAGCATGCCCGATGCGGTTGATACGGCGGCCAAAGCCAAAGCCAGCGGGATAAGGGCCGCCAGCGGCGCCCTAAAGACCAGGAGGAGGATAACCAGCGTTACGCACAGGTTCAGTACCAAAGCGCGGGTGAGGTCTTCCTCGATTGTGGTATTCACCTGTTTGTTGATCGACGCGCCTCCACCGCTGTCGATGGTAAAGCCGTCTGACGATGCCTCGGCGGTCTTAACCGCGTCAAGAACGGGCTGAATGTGCTTCTCGGCATCGATGGGGTTTTCCTGCAAGCTGACCAGCGCGAACGTAACGTCGCCGCCACTGCCGCTCGGCGCCACAAAGGGAGACGCATCCCGCGGCGCGCCGATGTCATAGTACGTCATAGTTGCGGAGACAATCCGCTTGCTGGATACGACTCTTGTCCCCCCCAATACCTGGCTCTCCGTCCAGCGCAGGGTCGTCAACTGGGTCATCAGACCCTCGACAGTCTCCTTGTACACCGGGTCATCCACGGTACGCGAGGGCGATGAGAACACAACGATCTCCTGCGCCGGAGCCTGTACCTCGCCAAACCGTTCCCGGTACAACTGCTGGGCGGTACCGGACTCGCCTGGTACTTCCTGGCTCACGTCTGTATTGGCGGGGACCATCGAGCAAGCGCCGAAAGCGGCGGCAATGACGGCAACCCAGCCCAGCGCGACTGCCCGCCGATGCCGCGCGCTCCACAGTGCCATCCGCGACGCGAAAGACGAATGCGGTGGCGCTGCAGCCGTCCAGTCTCCTCCCGAAGCCTTTTTCTTATCCATCCGCCAGCGAGGTTCCTTTTCGAAATCCCTAGGGGAATAATGTAACCAGCTCGCCATTCTGCACCTGGCAGGCGGCGAGTCCAAGATCGATTGCCCGCTCCGTCAAATCGGTGGCGCTGCTCATCCGGTCGCCGTACTCATCAAACGCCAGGTGGCCCGACATACCATCCATCCGGTCTGTCTCTCGCACCGCGTCGCGCAGCCGCAGGCGGTCGATCACGAGAGAGCCATCGCCCTGCTCCTCCGCGACCTCTGCTATCGCATCGAGCAAGATCACCGCCGCGTCCGCGTACTGGGGTATGAAGGCAGATGCCAGAGGCTCACCACCGTGCACCTTCTTAAACTCGGCGCGGAAATCATCGGTCAACGAGAGCGGACAGCCGACGAAGTACACGCCCTCCGCCGCATCGGCGCCGACCGGCTCCACAAAAGTTGACATCGACGCCACTGCGTCACCACTCCCAAACGGCCCCCGGTAACCCGCATCGCGCAACTGCCGGAACAGCAGCACCGCCTCGGGGTTGAACCCGCCAAAGCCGACGAACCCCGGATCTGCCTTCGCGACCTCCGCCGCAAGCTTGCTGAAATCAACGTCGCCGCGCCGGATGCTCTTCCGCGTAACCACGACGCCGTAGCCTTCCATCGCCTGCTGCGCTGCCTCGATTAGGTCCTGTCCGTACGACTCGCCGTCGTCGATGAGGTATGCCGTGGGAAGCACCAGCGTTCCGCCGACGAATTCTCCGCCCACCATACCCTGCAACTCGCTCCTGTAGGACGTGCGGAAAAAGAAACGCCCCGCCGGCTGGGTCGTTGTGAGGTCAGACTCCGTCGCCGAACCGGAGATCGCGACCACTCCAGCTTGGGCATATAGAGGAATAGCAGCTTTGGCGCCGGCGCTACAGTCGGGGCCTATGACCCCTGCCAGGCCAGGCACGTCCAGCAGCCGCTCGGCCGCCTGAACTGTGATCTTGTCCTCTGTGCAGCCATCGTCCTCGGCCCGGATTTCAATCTCGTGCCCTTTCATCTGCTCGCCGCGTGCCGCCTTCCAGCGCATCACACCCGTGATCGCCGCATCCCGGTCCTCGGTGCCGCCGGGAGCCTCAGTACCTGTGAACGGCGCCGATATGCCTACAATGATGGGCTGGCCGGCCGGAATGACGATCCGTGAGGCGTCGGACTGCGACGGCGCTTCCGCGAGCGCCGATCCACCTTGGGAGTCAGCACAACCCGCCTCAGCTAGAGCAACTCCGGTCAGGAGAAGTACCAGGAGAAAAGAGACACCGATGCGGGTGATTGTCATGCTCAGAGACTACCATATGCCTGACCAGATTTACAATGGAACGACGACTGCTTATTCACCAAAGGAGAGGACACCGTCACTCCAACGATTCGGATCATTTGGGGTCACGGGTAGCATGACAGATCGGCCGGGGAAAGGTATCATGTGCTCCAAATACCGCTGTACATTCTTGGTTTCTCCAACGAGGTAAGGGATGCCCTCACTGCGCCTTGTCCCCTATGGCCCGGCCGCCGTCGCGGCGCTGCGTGAGGCGATCGCCGCCGCAAAGGACGACGACCCGCTCCAGCCGGTAACCGTGGCCGTTCCCTCGAACTATGCGGGACTGTCGCTGCGACGCACCCTGGGCGCGACCGGCCGAGGACTCGTCAACGTCCGCTTCATTGTGCTTCCGCGCATTGCGGAGCTACTCGGCTCGCCTGCCCTTGCTGCGGAAGGCAAGCGACCGCTTACCGGCCCCGTACGCGCTGAAGCCGTGCGCACCGTCGTCACTGCCGACCCCGGTGTCTTCGGCGAGGTCTCCAACCACGTGGCGACGGAGAGAAGCCTAGAGTCCACTTTCCGGGATCTGCGGCGGGCACCGGAGGGCGCTTTGGCGTCAGTAGAGCGCCAGGGAGAGAGGGCGGCCCACATCGTCCGCCTCTTCCGCGATTTCCGCCGACGGACGCAGGAATACTACGATGAGGAGGACCTGGCCATCGCCGGCGCCCGTGCTGTGCGCAGCGATGCTCTCGTCCTTCGCGACATCGGGCACGTCATCGTCTACCTGCCGCGCCGCCTCTCGCCGGCCGAGCAGACGCTGCTGGAGGCTCTCGCCGGAGACGGCCGCCTCGCTGTCATTATCGGCCTTACCGGCGACCCCGCTGCCGACACCCTGCCGCGGCGCATCGCGGTCCAACTTGAAGCCGCGCTGGGGCCAGTGGAAGAGACAGCAGCCACAGACAACGTATCCAAGGCGCACATCGTGACCGTGACGGACGCGGAGGAGGAGGTGCGCACCGTCCTCCGCCTTATCATGGAGCGTCTGGCAACAGACACGCCGCTGCATCGCGTCGCCGTCCTCTATCGGGCCTCTCAGCCCTATGCCCTGCTGGCCCAGGAGCAATTCCGAGCGGCCGGCATCCCCTGCAATGGCCCCGGCATACGCACCCTGGCCCAGACCCTTACCGGCCGCGCTCTGCTGGGGCTGCTCCGCCTGCGGGAGACGGACTTCCGCCGCGACATTCTGATGGACTGGTTGAGCAGCGCCCCCATCCTCGAAGCCAGCGGTCAGCCGGCGCCGGCCCAACGCTGGGAGCTGCTTTCTCGATCAGCGGGTGTCGTACGCGGGGCATCGCAATGGCAGGAGCGGCTGACGGCGCACCGCCGTTCCCTGGAGAGAGCGCGCCGTGACCTGGAAGAGACGGCGGAGGCGAGCGAGGGACAGATGCGCCACCTCGACACGGAGCTCGACCACGTTGAGCGGCTGCGGCGCTTCATCGATGAACTAGCGCGCCGCCTCGACCCGGGAGAAGCGAAGAGCTGGCCGGAGTTCGCCGTCTGGGCCCGCAGCCTGCTGGAGCGCTATCTGGGCGGCGAAGGCCACCAGCGGGACTGGCCGGAGACGGAGATAGAGTCCCATCGAGCGGCGACCGAGGCGCTGGAGTCCCTGTCTGCTCTCAACACTCTGCGCCCGCAGATCGACGAAGCCATCTTCCGCCGCGCCCTGGAGCGAGAGCTGGAAGCGACAGCAGGGAGAACCGGCCGCTTCGGCGAAGGAGTCTTCATCGGCCGCATCGCCGACACCGTCGGGACGAGCTTCGACATCGTCTATGTAATGGGCATGACGGAAGGGCTCATGCCGCCGCGGGGGAGGGACGACCCTTTGCTGCCCGATGGCGAGCGCCTCGCCGCCGGAGAGGAGATGCCGCTGCGGATGAGCCGCCTGGACGAGGAGCGACGAGACTATCTCGCCGCCCTGGCATCGGCGCCCGAGCGCGTCCTCCTCTACCCACGAGCCGACCTGCGGGGTCAACGGGGGAAACTCCCCTCACGCTGGCTCCTGGAAGAGGCGTCGCGACTAGAAAGAAAAATGCTTTACAGCAGCGACCTCGACCCGCCGCCCTCGCGAGAGTGGCTGACAGTTGTGCCGTCATTCCAGGCAGCGCTTGCGGGCAGCGGCGAGCCGGCTTCTGAACAGGAGTACGACCTGCGGAGCCTGCTGCGCTCTGGCGGCCCAGCCTCCAGCATAGCCAACCACTACCTGGTGAAAGAGACTCCGGCTCTCAAGGACGGCATCACCGCCGACCTGGGCCGCCAGAGCGCGCGCCTCACTCGTTGGGACGGCTCAGTCCGGGGCCTAGAGATACCCGCGCCATCCCAGGAGCGTCCGGCATCGCCGACGGCGCTCCAGAACTGGGCGGCCTGCCCCTTCCGCTACTTCCTCGGCAACATCCTCCGCGTCGCCGAGACGGAAAAACCGGAGGAGACCCTGACCCTCAGCGCATTAGACCGCGGCACCCTGCTCCATGAGGCGCTGGAGACGTTCATCCGGGAAGTACCGCGACGCGCAGCGCCGAACGAGCCATGGAGCGACGAAGAACGGGCACGGCTTATCGAGATTGGCGAGCGGCTGTGCGACGAAGCGGAGGCGGCGGGCATCACGGGGAAGCGGCTGCTCTGGCGGCTGGAACGCGAACGCATTCGCCGCGATCTCGCCGGCTTCCTCGACGCCGACGAGGAGATGCGGCGCGAGAAGGGCTGCTTCCCCATCAACGTCGAGATGGGCTTCGGCATGGGCACCATCAGCTCCGGTCCGCCCGCCCTCATCACGCTGGCGAACGGCCGGACAATCGCTCTGAGGGGGAAGATGGACCGCCTCGACCGCACACCGGACGGCTCACGTCTCTTAGTTCTCGACTACAAGAGCGGCTCCGCGGGCTATTACTTCGGGCTGGACAAAGACCCGCTCAAGCGCGGGAAGCTTCTCCAGCTACCGATCTACGCCCTCGCCGCACGGCAGTCTTACGATGGCGTCTCTGAGGTCGAAGCCTGCTACTGGTTCATCAGCGAAGACCAGGACTACGCGCGCCGAGGGTACACTGTGGACGAGAGTATTCTCGTCGAGTTCCTCCAAGCGATAGACATCATCGTCAGCGGCATAGCATCCGGGCTATTCCCCGCCCGGCCGGGGAAGGCTCGACAGGACACGTACGAGAACTGCAGCCTTTGTCCCTACGACCGTATCTGCCCCAGACTCCGTGCCCGCCTATGGGAGCGCAAACGAAGCGCTCCTGAACTCAAGCGATACCTGGAGATGGCGGAAAGCGATGAGTGAGATGGACGCCTACCGACCCGCCGACCAGCCGGCGCGCGATCGCATCCACGAGGAACTGGACGCGACCCTCTTCGTCGAGGCAGGGGCCGGTACCGGCAAGACGACAGAGCTGGTGGCGCGCATCCTGCGTCTCGTAGCCACCGGGCGCGCCCAGATGCCCCACATCGCCACCATTACCTTCACTGAGGCCGCCGCTGCCGAGCTGCGCGATCGCATCCGCGAGGAGATGGAGAAGGCGGCCCGCGACGACACTCTGCCGCCGGACGAGCGCCGACGCTGCCAAACCGCGGTGGATGAGGTAGACGCCGCGGCTATCGAGACGCTGCACGGCTTCGCTCAGCGCATCCTCTCGACTCACCCCCTGGAAGCGGGCCTGCCGCCGCTCATCGAAGTGCAGGATGAGATACGAGCCTCTATCTCCTTCGAGGAGCGCTGGAATGAGTTCGCCGACCGGCTTCTCGACGATCCGGCGCTGGAGGAGATACTCCTTCGCGCCCACGTCCTCGGTCTGGAAATGAAGCACCTACACGAAGTGGCGCACGAGTTCCACAATCACTGGGACCGCTTGGAGAATGCCGCGATACCGGCCGCGCCCTTGCCACCAGTCGACACCTCCGAGCTCCTCGACGCCCTCGCTCAGCCCTGCGCTCTCAAGGGACGCTGCGTCAACCACGACGACTATCTGTACGTCCATCTGGAGCGGATGGACACCTACCGCCGCCGCCTAGCCGCAGCCGGAAGCGATCTCGACTCTCTGCGTATCATGGCGGAGAGAAAGAAGATCACCCACAAGTACGGCAGCAAAGCCAACTGGACAGGCATAACTCCCGGCGAGATCCGCGACGCCCTTCAGACAGCGTCCGGCATCCGTGATCGGCTGCTAGAGGAGGCGCGGGCCGCCGTCCTGCCGCCGCTGCTCGCCGCCCTGCGAGGGTTCATCCTCGACTACGCGGATGAGCGGCGACGCCAGGGCAAGCTGGGGTTCCACGACCTCCTGGTACAGGCGCGCGACCTCTTGCGCCGCGACGCTTCAGTGCGACGGGCTCTGCGAGCGCAATTCTCCCATCTCCTAATCGACGAGTTCCAGGACACCGACCCCCTCCAGATCGACATCGCCGCCCTCCTGGCGAGCAGCGAACCGGATAGCCCGCCGGCCACCTGGCAGGAAGCGGCCATCGAAGAGGGGCGTCTCTTCTTCGTCGGCGACCCCAAGCAGTCGATCTACCGCTTCCGGCGCGCCGACATCGCGCTCTACCAGGCAGTACAGCAGCGGTTCACCGACCGCACCGTGCGGCTCACCCAGAACTTCCGCTCCTTACGGCCCGTCATCGACTGGGTAAACGCCGTCTTCGCGCCCCTGATGGGCGAAGGGGGCGGCGAAGGCCAAGTGCCTTATGTCGAGTTGGACGCCCGCTGGGAGCCGCCGCCAGAAGTGGGCGTTGCCGTCCGCATCCTGGGAGAGCCCTCTCCCGAGAACATCGAACCCATACGAGCGCGGGAGGCCACCGAACTGGCGCAGCTCATCCAAACGGCAAAGGCGGAGGGCTGGCCTGTCGCCGAGAGCGATCCCGAAGGCCAGCGCGCCTTCCGCCCGGCCCGCTACGCCGACATCGCCATACTGATGCCCACACGGACAGCGCTGCCCCCCATCGAGCGAGCGCTGGAGGAGGCCGGCATCCCCTACCGAGTCGAGAGCCGCTCCCTCGTCTACAACACGCAGGAGGTACGCGACCTGCTCAACATCCTGCGCTCCCTCGACGACCCTACGGACGAGGTGGCGCTCATCGCCGCGCTGCGCTCCCCCGCCTTCGGCTGCGGCGACGATGACCTGCTGCGTTTCTTCCAGGCAGGCGGGCGCTGGGACTTCCGGCTCGGCCCACCCACGTCGCTGCCGCCAGACGATCCCGTGGTCACGGCGATGTCAGCGCTGTACGACCTGCACAAGAGACGTTGGTGGGAGAGCCTAAACGGGATCGTCGAGGCGGTCATCCGCGAGCGGCGATTCTTCGAGCTCGCCTTCGCCCACCGGCGACCGCGGGAGCGCTGGCAGAGGCTCCGCTTCGTCCTCGACCAGGCGCGCGCCTTCGCCGAGGCCGGCGGCAGCACCCTCCGCCAGTTCGTCGACTGGGCGGAGCTGCAAGCGGAGGAGGGAACGCGGGTTGTCGAGACGGTCGTCCCCGAGGCCGACGACGACGCCGTCCGCATAATGACCGTCCACGCCTCCAAGGGACTGGAGTTCCCCATCGTAGCGCTGGTCGGCCTGAACGTCGACGACCGCCCCCGAACACGGGGTAGCGCATCCGTCCTATGGGATGCCGAGGGCTGGCCGGAGGCGCGGGTCGGCACGGGGGAAAGGCGTTTTCTGACGCCGGGCTTCGAGCAGACGGAAGCCACGGAGACGACGATGAACGAGCAGGAAAAGCTGCGCCTCCTCTACGTCGCCGCCACCCGCGCCCGCGACCACCTCGTAGTCAGCCTGCACCACAAGGCCGACCAGTCCAGCCACGCCGCCCGGCTGTATGCACTCTGTCAAGAAATACCACACCTCTGGCAAACACCGGAGCTAGGCCAGATTCAGCTCACGACGCCGGCAGAGAAGCCATCCGCCGCATTTGCCGACAGCTCCGAGCAGCGCCGGCAATGGCTCGAGGCGCGGGGACAGCGTCTTGAGAAGCTGTCGGGCGCACCGGTCATCGCCGCCACCGCCATCGCCCGCAGCGCCGCCGGCCTGATCGATGACCCCAACCTCCAGAAAGACGCCCCCGTCGAGGAGATTCCCCCCTGGCGGCGGGGTCGCGCCGGTACGGCCCTGGGGCGGGCTGTCCACGCCGTCCTCCAGAGCATCGACCTCGCTACCGGCGCCGGTCTGGAGGGAGCCGCTCGCGCTCAAGCCGCCGCCGAGGGGATACCCGATCGCTCAGACGAGGTGGCCCGTAGAGTGAAGGCCGCTTTGGACGCCCCATCAGTGCGGGAAGCCGTCGCCGGGCGCTACTGGCGCGAGGTGTACATAGCGGCGCCGGTGGAGGGTGTCACCGTCGAGGGGTTCATCGACCTGCTCTACGAAACGGCCGACGGCTTGGTCGTCGTCGACTACAAGACCGACACCGTACCGAGCGAGGAAGACGTAGCAGCGGCGATGAAACGATACCGGTTGCAGGGAGCAGCGTATGCCTTGGCTCTGCAAGAAACGCTGGGGCGTCCCGTCGCTGCCTGCCGCTTCGTCTTCGTGCAGGCGACCGGGGCCCGCGAACGGGAAGTGCCTGACCTGACAGCAGCGACGGCGGCGGTGCGAATGGAGGTCAGGCGGCTGGCAGCAGCATCAGCGGAAGATCCGCCTTCGTGAGCGGGCTCCCAATGCCCCTCGCTGGATACGCGCTCGGAGGCAGACTCTGATGAGCAAAGGGCTGATAGCTCTGGTGGGCGGTAACGAATTCCGGCCGGAATCAGCGTCGATTGACCGCCTCTTGATTGAACACCTTGGCACCTCTCACACGAAAGTGGCCATCCTGCCGACAGCTGCCGCAAACGAGCACCCCGAACTCGCTGGCCGCAACGGCGTCCAGCACTTCCGCGCCTTGCGGGTCGCCGCCGAAACGGTCATGATCGTCGACCAGGCCTCGGCGAATGATCCCGGCCTCGTGGAGCAGCTCAGCGGCGCCAACTTGTTGTACCTCGCGGGTGGCAACCCTCAGCACCTGCTGCAAGCGCTCATCGACTCCCGCGCCTGGCGCCGCATTTCGGCGATGGTAGGAGAGGGTTGCGTCCTCGCCGGTTCGAGCGCCGGCGCGATGGTACTGTGTGATGCCATGTACTACGGCGGTCTCTGGCAGCAAGCGCTGGGGATGCTGCCGGGGATTTGCGTTGTGCCCCACTTCGCCGAGAGGCCTGCCGGCCTTCTCCAGGATCTCCAAAGCCTGCTCACGGGAAAGGGCCTTGTAGCCCTGGGCATCGACGGGGCGACGGCGTGCGTCGGTCATAGAGACGAGTGGCTGGTCACCGGCAGGGGCGCTGTACGGGTCATGACCCCAGTGCGAGCAGATACGTTCACGACCGGAGAGAGCTTCTCCCTGGCTCCCTACAGGGCAGGCAGGTGACCACAGCACGTACTTCGGGCCTCAGCGCATCACCGAGCCTGTTGACCGCCGCCGAGCAACAGATAGCAGACCTGTCAGCCGCGCTGAACGCTGTCCGTACTAGGGTAGGAGGACTAACTGAAAAGATTGGGACATAAGACTCGCTTCGGGCACTTGACAACTCGCTTTCGACTGATTAGAATTCGTCTAACTGGTGGTTCTTGTCGGTTTCCCCGCCTAGTCAGCAAGGCTTCGGCCTTCTGGATCCTGTCAATGTAAGTGGGTTCCTCCCTATCGCACTGAGGGAGGGTGTACCTGCGCGTTGACAAATGTTGGTGCTTATGCGTCCCTCCGCAACGCGCATCTTGCTCGCGCTGGTAGGGCTCGTCGTTGCGCTCTGCGCCTTCGGCGCCGGTTGGGGTTTTCTGAAACTGGCGCAAGCCGCCCCCACTCTGACTACCGACAAAGACGACTACTTCGCCAGCGAGATCGTCACGGTCACCGGCGGCGGTTTTGCGGCGAACACCCTCTATGACATCCCGATCGTCAGACCCAACGGTACCATCGTCAAGGGCGACGGTTCGTACCTCCCGGGTTGGGACTCCGTCCAATCCAACGGCTCGGGCGCTTTCACCTATCTCTATCAACTCGACGGCATCGACGGCACGTACGAGGTGAGGGTCTATCCCTCCCCATGGAGCGGCGACCTCGGCGAGACTCCCGTAGCCACCACGACCTTCACCGACGCCAACATCGACTTCACCCAATGCCGCAACGACCCCGACAACGACGATGAGCTCGAGAGTTGTCAGTGGAGCACAGGAGCTATCCAGCCGAACAATTCCTGCTATCGAGAAGGCGACTCCGTGCCGCAGCGCCTCTTCCACCAAGTCCAGTCCACCGGCACCCACACGATGCGGTTTGAATACGACTTCAGCAAAAGCAACTTCTATGCATATGATTTCCTGACCAATGTTGACGGCACTATGCCGGTCGGCTCCTCTGGCCTCAACCAATGTGCCAACCTGCCGCCGTTCGTCGGCAGCAGCACCTGCAACACCCTCTTCTCTCAAAGCCAGCGGCTGATACCATCCGACCCGTTCGACTCCGTTGCCGCCCATGAGGACCCGGCCTCGCGCTCGATGCGCTTCGGCTGCTCTCCCTCTTGCCCAGAGCCACCGACCGTCACTGTCACCTTCCCCAGCCTCGACGGCAGCGGTGACCCCGGCGAGGCCCACCTTCCCGACAGCGACCCCGATTGCTTCCAGAATTGCGGCACTAGCACCGTCCAGATCGACATTACCTTCAAGACCTCAGTTGTCGACACCAAGGTAGGCGTTTGGTTCGGAGGCCACCTCGCTATCGGCTCTGGCGCTAACGGCTGGGGGGACGGCTTCGGCTCCTCCCAGATCGCGGGAGCGCCGTTCCACCTGAAGTACATCTCCCTCGATGGCGACGCGGTCGGAAGTCGGGACAATCAAATCCAGGTGGCCGGGCTCTGCCCTCTACCACCCACCGCGACGCCAACCAGCACGTTCACGCCAACTGCCACCAACACGGCAACACGGACACCGACGAACACCGCCACATCTACGCCGACACCCACCAGCACCTTCACACCAACGCCGACGAGCACCTACACACCAACACCAACGCCGGTCCCACCTTCGCCTACACCGACGCCGACCAATACGTTCACGCCGACACCGATACCGCCTTCACCTACTCCGACGCCGACCAAGACGTTCACACCTACGCCGGTTCCGCCTTCGCCAACTCCGACGCCGACCAACACCTACACACCCACGTCGACGCCGGTACCGCCTTCACCAACTCCGACGCCGACCAACACCTACACACCCACGTCGACGCCGATACCACCTTCGCCTACTCCGACGCCGACCAATACGTTCACGCCGACACCGGTTCCGCCTTCACCAACACCGACGCCCACCAATACCTACACGCCCACACCAACGCCGGTCCCACCTTCGCCAACTCCGACGCCGACCAATACCTTCACGCCGACACCGGTTCCGCCTTCGCCAACTCCGACGCCGACCAATACCTTCACGCCGACACCGGTTCCGCCTTCGCCAACTCCGACGCCTACGCCGACCGGAACGTTCACACCACCTCCTACCAACACGCCTGTGCCACCAACGCCGACCCCCGTCTCGACGCCGACTCCGACGCGAACACCTTCGCCGACGGCCACCCCCACGCCGGCGACTCCCGACCCGACGGCAACACCATCAGCAACGTCTACACCGACTCCTCCGGGCGTCAGGATGGAGAAGGACTGCGACGTTCTGACAGAGGGCGTGCAAAACACCTGCAACCTCTGGATCATGGCCAACGGCACCCCGGTCCCCGAGCAGGGCAAGGGCTGTCTGGTCATCGACAAGTGGGTCTTCGGGATCAACGACGTTGACGACTCCAACGACCTCGACACTCTGCCCGAGGGCCTCGGCGCTTGGGAAGAGCAGATCCGCTTCGACCACAAGATCGTCAGCGTTTCCGCTGTTCCCGACAACGCCTGGCTCACCAGCGGTGGCCGACTCGCCATCTGCACGATGAGCGTCCTCACTGAGGACTCGATCCTAACCGGCTGTGTCACCAAGGACGACACTGCTGTCCCAGGCATGCAGCTCGGACCCAATGGCCCAGCCAGCCCGGACGGGATCATCGAGCAGATCACCGTCTGCCCCAACACGGCCGACCTGTTGGCTCGCCCCGGTGACTTCCGGCCGTCCAAGGACAACGGTGTCCTCACCTCCCTCGAGGACGACAACTGTGAGGTCACCGACATCTACGGCGAGCAGATCCCGGGTACTCTACCCGGCCAGCTCACTGTGGTCTGCGGCGACGCTCACATATTCATCCGCATGCTACAGGGTGACCTCGACCTCGACTGCGACGTCGACGTCTCCGACGACCAGGCGATCGCCTTCCGCTACGGCAGCGGCTGGGGCAACGGCTACGTCTGGGTCGACACGGACAAGGACACGGTACCCGACACGATTCAGGTGCTGTACGACCCGTGGTACGACATGGATCCCAAGTGGCGCGGTGGCGATGGTGACATCGACATCAAAGACCTCCAGTTCGTCTTCGGCCGCAACTGGAGCACCTGCCAGGCACCGATACCCGACGACCAGGCCCTACCTGTCTCGCCGCCACAGTAGTCGCGGCTAACAGGTGAAAAACCTGACCGTCTAGGGTCAAACCTGGACAGATAATTGGCGGGGGAGTGCAGACCCGATTCATCGGGCGGCTCCCCCGCCAATAGATTACCCAGCTTGCAGGAACAGAATAGCGGCGCTTGGGTTGTCTGACACGAGCTGGAGGATGCCGGCCGCGTTCCTGCCTGGGGGCAGTTGGTTTGCGAGGACTCGACCGACGATATTTATACAACAGATAACAGTTTTCACTAGATACAAGGGCTGGCAAATGCGAGTATTCCGGACTATGAAGCGACGCAAC
>Ga0315273_10001278_pt1 | contig 28410 bp, 38 predicted proteins | sample YL17G02_0_MG_FD_205753 | JGI IMG/M metagenome (GOLD analysis project Ga0315273, IMG submission 205753) | Sediment microbial communities from Yellowstone Lake, YNP, Wyoming, USA - YL17G02_0 | ecosystem: Environmental > Aquatic > Freshwater > Lake > Sediment | place: USA: Wyoming | collected... | reverse complement strand
CTGGTATTTTTATCATCACTACCTACAATTGTCCCAAATGTTACAAACAAGACGAATTTATTTCTGAAAAACCTGTGGAACGTCTTGTATGTAGTAGATGCTGTAAATCTTTCCCTTCTAAGGGGAATTCAAAATCTGTTCGAAAGTGGCTCATAGATCCTCAACGATTCAAATATCAATTCGATTGTTTAATTCTTGATGAAGTCCATCGTTGTTCCGAATACAAATCTCTTCAATCCCAGATTTGTCTAAAACTTTCACAACGAAGTAAGTGTGCCATTGGTCTTTCCGGAACTCCGATTGATCATAATCTCCTTGAAATGTTCAATATTATGTTAGTTCTTGATCTTGGTCGATCTCTTGGTTCCAATTTTTTCACCTATCGAAACACATATTTTACAAAATATGGTTTTAATTGGGAATTAAAAAAGAATGCACAAGAACAAATTCTTGCTCGAATTCGAGAATCTTCTATTTCTTTTGGAATTGATGAATGTATAGATTTGCCGCCAGTAATTGAAGAGGTACAGACTGTTCCTTCCTTCGATGAATACACTCGCATTCATGACCAAATTGTTTCTGGACAGGTGGATCATAAAGGACACACCGTTAAATTTGTTACAGATCCAGGACGACTCGAAGCTTTACGTCAACTTTGTAACGGATTCATTTATACCAAAGATGAAGAACGGGAAGCTATTGTTTTAAATCACCAACCCAAAGTTGATGCTCTTATAGACACTATCACGGATACAGGCAAGAAAGTGTTGGTATTCTACCACTACTCAGCTACACGCCTGATCATCGAAGCAGGGCTCAGGAAAGCTGGTATTCCGTATGTATCTATGTATGGTTCACAACCAATTGCAGATCGTAGATTAGCAGAAAAGCAATTTCGAAATGATCCAACTATACGCACACTAATTGCTCAGAAGACTATTGCTAGTGAGGGGTTTGATGGAACAGCGGCCAGCATTGTTGTATATTTTTCACCTGTAGGATCACCAAAGATTCGAACACAATGTCATGGTCGAATTCGAAGACCAGAACAAAAAGAGTCCAAACTAGTTTCAATGGACTTGGCCATCAAAGGATCGATGGATGAATCGGTCATTAAAAATCGGAGTGACCGATTTGATTTTGTTACAGATTGCATGGAGTATCTTCGTAATGTACGTAGTCGGCAAACATAAACAACAGATTCTCGATATTCTAAAGAAGTTCGAGATTGAACATTGGACATATGGAAAAAATGTTTCCGTAGGATACTCGGTAAACGTTCGATGTCCCTTCTGTGATGACCATTCTAATCATCTGGGCATTTTCTACGAGTCGATGCTCTGCCATTGTTGGAGATGTAACTTTTCGACCCATCTTTCTTGGCTTTTGGTCAAGCTTCTCAATATACCAGCAGCTCAAGCAGAAGCTATGACCGATACCTTGGTAGATTTTAAACGAGATACGATAGATCAGATCGAAGCTATTTTTAATCCAGTACCAGATGAACTAGAAAAGAAAGAATGGGAAGATGCAATTCTTCCTCCCTTTTTTGAACCCATTCTAGATTCCACACAGGTGCCACTATTAGATCAGTACATGCAGGGTCGAAAAAAGAAAACCGGTCAACGTGGACGCCCTATTTCACGAGAACTTCTTATCAAGTACCAATGTGGAATCTGTCGAGCAGGACCAATGATGAATCGATTGATTATCCCCATTCTATCTAATGGAGAATTGATTGGATATCAAGGAGCAGACCTAACCGGATATGCAACTCTAAAATACAAGACATCAAAAACACCAATCAAAGAGCATCTTTACAATTATGATGCCATAGATAAGATAATGATCATCACTGAAGGTATATTAGATTGTTGGCGAATTGGTCATGATGCTGTAGCAACATTTGGTACTACGCTAATTGAAAAACAACGACAAGCAATTATTGATAAGCATCTAGATATGCTGGTGTGGTGTTGGGACGGCGATGCCTATTGGAAAACTATGAAGGAAGCAGCATATTTTCGACCATTAATTCCTTTAGTAAAAATTGCAGAACTTCCCGATGGAGAAGATCCAGATAGCCTTGGCTACGATGCCGTATGGCAATGTATTCATGAAGCAAAGGAATCATTTTAAGGAGAATGTATGAAACAAGCAGCACAGCTCGATTACAATGATCGTCAGGACATCATTCGACATATGCGTGAACTTATCAGTCTTGGTCCTCTTTTGTTAAATGGCTTTGATTATGAGTGGGGACGGCTATGGTCTCTTTTATCCAAGCATGGTTGGACCAACGCTCATCTCAAAGCCATGGAAGAAAAAGCGTGTGAATGGACAATTTATGAGCGAGTTCTTCCTCGACCAAATGAAGGCGGCAGATTATGATAAAATTTTATTTTGAATCTTCTTGTTTAGTGTATATACTTTACATGTAGCAATAGGGCTACTGGAGGTATAAGATATGAAGATAGAGGAAAAAGAATTCAAAAAGCAACACAAAATTCCCCTTACGGCTAAGAACAAAACATTTAGAAAGGATGGACAACGGTCTGTATACCGAGTCACCACTACAACTGGATCAACTTTTTTTGCACATACACATCTTAAGGATGGCCGGTGGAGAGTTGGTCTTTGTAATGGAATGGACAATTATATCTCTGGGTCCCTTTATGATGCCATTGTATGTACTAAGACTTTAGGTTGGGGATATTGGGCTGGAGAAACAGCTATCCAAAAGATAGAGTATGGAAAGTTTTTTATAGAGAGCAATGACGATTGCCAGGAGCATTTTATTTCAGAAGGAGAGAAGGAGCTTATTCCCTCCGGGATTCGGTCGGAAATCATTGGTCCATTTGTAAAGTTCAACCACTCTTTCCTCACACCCGGTTGTTTTAAGGGGTCTTTCTTTGAGGTCCGGTATGAAAACAATCAAACGATCTTGATGTCCGTTGTTGATTGTTCCGCTGTTTACAAGAAGAAAACATTTGTAGGTGGAGATACGACCGATATTGCTCAAGGATATTGTTCCAATATCGAGGATCTTTTAAAAGGATGTCCGGATCAACACCTTCCTCCAGTCAAACATTTAATGGAAGTATCCCTTTATTGGAATTCGCAGACACAAAAAGTGGAAGTGGAGGAGAAAAATGCGAAAAGATGATCTACATCTCACATTATCAGAAGAAGGGTGTCCACAAGTTGTAGATACCTTTGGAGTTCGGGCTGTTATACTTTCGAACAGTTCTTTTTCTCGTCAAAAACAATTAGCACAAGAAGTCCTAGAAGGGCTTCTTGAAGTAGAAAAGAAGTTCAAAAACCATGCAACTCCACAACCAAACAATAATTCCTGATAATCTCATCAATCCAATTCTACAGCTGTCAGGAAAGCACATTCGGGCACGAACCCCAGATGTTCTAGTTCTGGTCACCTCCCTTGTTCGTGGAGGATTAACAAAAGGAACCGCATTCAATTATCATACCATATCTTCAAAGAGATTAAAAAATTCAACTTCTTCACGAATTCTTATCACCGATGGTGGATGGATTCATCTTCGAATTCCGCCCATTTCTTCAGTATCTTCTTCTAAAATGTTTGTGCAAAGGTTTTGGTATGTGTGCTTACATGAGTGGGGACACATCTTTGATCTTCAAAATGGGGGACCTAAACGTCTGCCGTGGAGTAAAGATCATCGACAACGGTGGATTGATCGTCCAGAAGAACAACGAGCGGAGCTGTATGTTGCTGAAGTAGAGACTAAAATTCATCTTGGTATTCTTAAAAACCCCATTTCTATCCTCACGGAACTTGAAAATTGGATCGATACGTATCAAGTAAGATAAGTATATAATATCTTGGAGGTACTAATATGTACAAACCAATAGATGTTGATTATCTATACTACAAAGTCACCCAGAGTTATGAACATGGAATTTATAGGGTAGCAGAAAAAAATTTCCAAGGTTTTTTGCTTTTTGTTTTCACATCTGAAGAGGCTGCCAAGAAGGCGGGTGAAGGAATCGGGAAGCTTTTTGGGATTGAATTTCGAGCAACCGGACCTAGAGTTAGAATAGATAAAGAGGGTTGGACAACGACGCAACTTACTTCTCAGCTTGAATAGGAATGATTATGAGTGATACATAGAGGATTTCATTTTGCTTTTGATTGATTTAGCTTTATACTTTGTATGTAGGAACGGTCCTACATTGAAAGGGATAAAATGTTGAAACTCAATCGAAAAGTTTTAAAAGAGACATATGGGATTCCGGCTGTTCACGATCAAGATCATGGGCCGATGGATTTAATCTTCCTTCATCCGAAGGAGGAATTCACCCCTAATACTGCAAAAGTAGGGCAAACTGTTTTACGTGTTCTTCAGTATATTATTCAAAGAAAGAAAAACAAATGAGTGATACAAAAGATCTATCATTGTTGGGTCAAGGGGCAACAAACTATCCACAGAAGCCTGAAGATGCACACCTGGAAACTTTTGCAAATAAGTGGCCAGAAAATAATTATGTGGTGGAGCTTGAATGTCCTGAATTTACAAGCCTCTGTCCTAAAACCGGTCAACCAGATTTTGCTCGAATAACTATCGCATACATTCCGGACAAGCGTTTGATCGAATCTAAGGCCTTGAAGCTATATTTGTTCTCATTCCGAAATCATGGAGAATTTCACGAAGACGTGATTAATCGAATCGCCCACGATCTATTTATAGCTATGGAGGGTCCAAAGGTTTTGATTGTTCGAGGTGAATTTTATCCTCGTGGTGGTATCAGTATCAATCCTTACGTTCTTCTTCCTGATGTACCACCAGTACATCTTGTTGAAAAAGTGCTTTCTCATCTTAGTAGAAGATGTACATAAACATTTGGGGATTATTATGAGGAATAAATGTCTGTAACCCACATTCATCGAGCAAACTTTCTTACAACTGGCAACAAAATTTCTCAAGTTTGGGCTTTGGAGCAGTTAAAAGCTGGTCGAGCCACAACACTGGAGACCTTTTGGAAGGGTCGGGCTCTAGAGAAAATTTTAGATGCGAATCCAGATATTCAAATCTTTCTTGATTCTGGAGCACATTCACTTTTGAATGCCCAGTCTGGATTGATTGAAGGAGGAGCTGATATAGCAACAGAAAAGCGTGATTGCGAAGGTGAGATTGTTTTTACTGAAGAGCAATTCGAAACTCTTTCGGATAATCTTAAGATTCAATATTCTGGTAAGATTGGTGGAGCAGCCCAGCTATTCACCGATGCATCCTTCAATGCGAATGATGATGTTAAAAAGTATTTGAATTCCTACATTGCGTTCATTCATAAATACAAGAAACAGATATCTGCATATGTCAATCTTGACATTGTATATCATGCCGAAGAATCGTGGGACAATCAAAAAATTATGGAGTCCAATGGACTTCGTCCAATCCCGGTTTTTCATTACGGAGAGGATTTCAAGTGGTTGTATAAGTATGTAGATGAATATGATTATATTGGTATCGGTGGTGTTGCTGGGGGCATCACGATTCAGCAATTTGTCAACTCTTTGGGTCAGAGATCATTTGATTATATCAATGCCCATAAGCCCGGGCTTAAAATTCATGGTTTTGCAGTAACATCATTTGATCTGATGCATCGATTTCCATGGTATAGTGTAGACAGTACAACATGGTTGAAATTTGCTGCATACGGTCAAGTATTGGTACCACGTCTACATCCACGAACAGGGGAGTTTGATTACACTCGTGCACCTCGACCAATTCCCGTTTCTGAACAAACTCGATTCGGAACAAAACAAAGACATTACACTTTGGATCTTCCGCCTGAGGCAGTAGATGCGATTAATCGGTATATTCTAGAATCCGAAACGACTATTCCAGAGGTCGAAACTACTCTGCTTGGTCGTTTTAAAGTAAATCAACATTATTATGAGGAACTACTAAAATTTCCAAAAATACATGAGCAAAAGATAACCCGAACTAATCGTAGACTTTTCTAAGGAGCTATTTATGAAAGTAAACCGTTTTGAATTAGTGAAGAAGTTTGAGATGTTGCTTCCAGTTGTTGGTTTTAATACAATGCTTCCAGAGTACCAACGATTTCGAATATCTAATTCGACTATTTGTGCCTCTGACGGATCTATGCAAATGATCTCATTTTTGCCTGTAGATTTAGGATTTTCTTGTGCGATTCCAGCCCAAGAATTTTATGGCGTCCTATCTACAATAAAAGATGAAGAAGTAGAACTGACACTGGATCGTGAAACAAATAAACTCCTTTTAAAGACAGGAAAGGTCCATGCTAGTTTTGCTTCCTTTCCGTACAAACCTCTGAAGGATGTTGCACCGGTAGGAACTCCATGGTCTGTTGACAAGCTCGGAGGTATTCAACCTCTTCTAGATAAGTTTGCTTTTTGTCAATCAGCAATATCGAAAGATGGAACAGCTGGGGTTTTCTGTGGTGTGCTTATTGATAAGGAGTACATTGTTGCTTCTGATAAGTACCGAATTTGTCGTTCGAAATATCTAGTGGATGGAAAACCACTAATTGATCATGTGATTTCTATTCCAGTTCCGTTTATAGATTTGATGCGAAAGTATGCAGATAAGATTGAACTTTTGGGTCTTGGTGATAAGAATCGAAAAATGTATGTGATTTTCAAGGATGGAACGCTCATAACTACAACACTGTATTCAGAAGGATATTTTGATACTCGTGCATGTTTTCCATCTGGAGATTTTCGAATCCTTAAAATTACTCCAGAAATTTTTGAAGCTATTGAACATAATGCGACGTTTTTGAAACGTTTACCGGTAATTGATCAGGATCTTACTATTCAGTTTCAAAATCATGTGTGTACTATTTCTTCTGAATTAAAGGAAGTAGCAAATTTACAAGAAGTATTTGATATAGAGGTGGATTGGGATTTCACACTTTTTGTCAATCCGGCCTTTTTTTATGATGCCAATCAAAAAATGGGTTCTTGTGCCTCAGATGCTGGATCTGCTTCCGTTGTTCGTTATTTCACAGAGGGGGGCAGTATTATATCAATTCGTGGTGAAGACGAATATCTTATCACTCCAAGGGGGTAATGTTGGAAACAAGTCCAAGAAAACAGAAGGCATTTTTTCTTTGTCCTTCGGATATTTTGAAAGAACAAAAAGCAAAGAAATTGGCGGATCGAGCAGTTCGAAAAGCTGCTCGAACATCCCACTCTACTACTCCACGAATACCGGGTGTCCGAAAAGCTCGAACTTCTCCAGTTCCAAATATCAAGATTCATAATTGTGAAACTTGTGGACTTTCGAAAACATGTAAATCTCCCAATATTGGTCGTCAAGGACAGGGACGAATGGGCATCTTGCTCATCAATCAATTTCCAAACCGTATAGAAGATCAGAAAAACAATTCCTTCGTAGGTCCTATTGGAGATTTTCTTCGGACACAATTTGGTCTTTTTGGTATTGATATAGATCGAGATTGTTTTCGTATCAATGCTCTTCGATGCTATCCAGGAGCAGATGAGCATAACCAAGGTATCGAACCTACATCAGATCAGCTTTTGGCTTGTAGAACGAATTTGCTTAAGGACATTCAAGAAATCCAGCCTCGATTCATTCTTTGTTTGGGCAAACTTGCAATGAAGGCCCTTATTCAACCTGAATATTCAGATAAAAATCTAGATATTGAAAATATTCATGGGCTTACATTTCCATTACATAAGTATGGATGTTGGGTTGGTGCTGCATTTCATCCAGCAATGTTTATGTATCAGAAGGATGAACGATTAAATCATACAGCTGTATTTGTAGATGATTTGGCAGAGATGTTAAAGTATCTGGATCGACCCTTAGGTCAACCTCTCACCAAAGCTGGCAATGTTCTTATTTCTGATGTAAATGAAGCAGTAGAATTTCTTGAAGCCATTACTGATATTCCAGATCCCGTTGCTTTTGATTTTGAAACTAATAGTATTTCACCCTATATTGCTGATCCAAGAATACTAACAATGAGCTTTGCGACATCAGTAGATACCGCGTATTGTATCCCTGCTGATTACCTTATCAATATTGAAAAGGATCGAACGTTTGATGATGATGGACTTGCTCGAATTAGTATAGCCATGAAGCATTTTTTGGCTAGCACTACACCAAAGATTATTCAGAATATCAACATGGAAAACTGTTGGTCTATGGCAATCTTTGGACAAGAGATGCACAACTTTGTGTATGATACGATGATTGGTGCCCATATTCTGAACTGTCGCGATGAGACTACAGGACTGAAATTCCAGGCATTTCAACTGGCCGGTCATATCTATGATATTGGACACAAAGAGAATTTGAATGCTGTTTCTTTATCAGATCTATGTGATTACAATTGCTTTGACGCTCGATATACAATGTGGGCTTATCTAGATCAACAGCGGCGTCTTGCTGATGATCCAGAACTAACAGAATTCACTAAAACATATATGGCTGCTGCACCCATGTTATCTCGATTACGACATCGAGGTATTCAATTGGATGTACCCGTTCTCAATGATCTTAAAGAAACATTTACTAAGATCAAAAATGAGCAAATTGAAATCGTTCAAAGTTGTCCATCTGTTCAGCAGTATGAGAAAGAACAAGATAAGCCCTTTTCTATCACATCTTCTTCCCAGATTGGTAAGATCCTCTACACCTATATGAAGCAACCGGTTGGAGGAAAAACTCGTGGTGGAAAACCTGCAGCCAGTGCCGATGTGTTTCCCGAGATTCTCAAACATCCTGCCAGTCCAGAAGTCACGAAATTTATCAATGCTATCATTCAGTACCGAAAGGTTGAAGGTAGTGGTGGTATTCTCAAACGGATTGAAAATTTTGAAAAGAATATGGATCCAAATGGAAAAGTTCATCCCAATTTGACACAAAATATTGCGAAGACATATCGGTCATCGGCTCTGGATCCGAATATTCAAAATGTTCCGAAACATGACAAGGAACAGAAGAAGATTCGAAGGGCTATTGTTGCTGAAGAAGGTCGAATTCTTCTTGAATGTGATAAAAGCAGTTTGGAAGTGCGAATCATCGCAACAGAATCTGGTGATCCAATTTTGACACAACAGTTGATTAATAAGGTCAACTTTCATAGGGACTGGGCTAAACTGTTGTATGCGGAATCCAAGTACCATTGGGAAGATTTGTCAGAAACACAACAGGGTGAGCTTCGTTACGATTGTAAAAATGGTTTTGTGTTTGCAAGTTTTTATGGTTCTGTTCCTCGTTCTATTGCCAACCATGATTCTTTTGTAGATGCTGGGATTTCTTTAGAACACATTGAAAAGGTTCAAAAGCAGTTCTGGGAAACTTACAAAGAAGTTCGTCGGTGGCAGAACGAAGTTGTGGACCAATACAACCGTCTTGGTTTCTTTTTAGCTTTACCAAAGTTCAAACGACGAGGACCACTATCTCTTTTCCAACTTTACAACAACCCTACGCAGGGCACCGGGTTTATTTTGTTTGTTGATGGTCTTCGAAGAGTAGATGAAGAAACTATTCGAAGAGGGTTTAAATCTTACATAATAACAGAAATTCATGATAGCTGTACATTTCAGGCTGTTGCAGAAGAGATTCCAGATATTATTCAGTATGCTTCAGAAATTTTTGAATCTAAACGATTTGCATGGCAAACAGTTCCAACACCGGTTGAATGGGAGATTGGTCCAAATTGGGCCGAAATGGAACCTCTCTCTTTTGAGTAGAGTATAACATATCTGGAGGTGACTAATGTCATTATACCAACGAATTCGACCAACGAAATTAAACGAAATTAAAGGTAACGAACCAACTGTTAAACTTCTTCATAAGGTTGTTCGTCAACCGGCCGATAAACGACCACATGTATTTCTTCTGACAGGCCCCAGTGGTTGCGGCAAGACTACAATTGCTCGAATTCTAAGTAATGAGTTTGAATGTCAAGAAGCGGATATCTTTGAATTTAATGCAGCCAATACAAATGGTATTGATACAATTCGAGAGGTATCTCGAAAAGTGCATCTTCGTCCTATGGGTGGAGAAGCTAAAGCATACATTTTTGATGAATCCCATCAGCTTACATCAGCAGCGCAGGAAGGCCTCTTAAAAGTTCTGGAAGAGACGCCCAATTATTGTTATTTCTTCTTATGCACCACAGAACCAGAATCTGTTATCAAAACTATCCAGAATCGCTGCACACGATATGAAGTTTACCCGTTAGCTCAGGCAGATGTTTTTGATCTATTAATGGACGCTTGTGAAAAGGAGAAGCTTACCGTAGCGGATGATCTTCTTATGGCTATCATTGAAAGCTGTGAGGGTTCTCCAAGAAAAGCGTTAGTGAGTCTAGAACAAGTAAAGGATATTGATTCTGTTGAGGAAGCATTAAAGATTCTTGCAACAGGTACGGAACGGGATGTTCAAGTTATTGAAATGTGCAAACTGATGTATATGGATCCGAGTAAACGTCGATCTAATTGGAAACGAATCATCACAACTTACGATGCTATTGGAGATGATGCAGAAAAGATTCGACGATCTATTCTGGGATTTCTTTACAAGAAGCTGGTATCAACTAATGATGAAAAAACAGCATTAGATTTGACTCGGCTTTTAAAATTGTTTTCATCTTCTGTATATTATGGTGGTAAGTCACATTTGGGTGCTCTTATCGCTCGAGCCTGTTTTGAAATCGAATTTGATAAAGGAGAATAAAGTATGGCACGAAATCGCGCAGCAGAGGTAGCACAGGAATACAAGAACACCGGTGGTGGTAGGGCCCAGCATTTTTATCCCGTCAATTTGGATGTAGTAGAACGATTGGGATTGGGAATGTATAAGACTGTTGTTGGAGATAATTTTTTGCGGATTCTTCCTCCGCCAGATAGCGAGAAGCTGTATTGTCGAAAGATTTTTAATCATGAGAAGATTGGTACGGAGCAGGCCAATATTCTGTGCCCCAATCGAACCCATGATGCAAATAATAAGCCAATGGGCCAACCTTGTCCCATTTGCGACTTCGCTACTGAATTGTATAAGGCCGATAACAAGTCTGAGGTGGCCAAGGCCCTATTCGCCAAGGAGCGATGGTTGTATTTTGTTGTAAATACGAAGGATGAGAAGACCGAAACTCAGGGACCTTGTTGGTATTCTGCTTCATCTATGATTCATGATAATATTCGAGATTTGTCTACCAATCCACGAGATACTTCAAAGGCCGTGGATATCAGTGATGCACAGACTGGACAGGATCTGAAATTCAAGCGGGTTGGTATTCAGTTTTCTGCTTTTCAACTGCTTCCGGCCGCACCTATTCCAGAACAGTGGTACAAGGATCTTCCGACTTTTACAGAACTCCTGTATTTTACAGAAGAAGCAGAGATGTTGCGACACCTGTCTACATCGGGTACTGTAAAGCAGGAAGAGGCTCCAGCAGCCAATAATGAAGTACCGAATGAACCAAAGAAGACTGAAACAGCAATGCCTGCTCGAACCCGAAATACTGCTCCAGTCGAAACGCCAGCACCCGTTTCTCAAGCTGCTGTCGAACCTCCACAGACAGAAAGTGTGTCTGAGGTTTCATCTGCTTCAGTTCCTGGGACAAATGTGGAAGTGCCTCCACCCACGAAGACTCCACCGATAGAAAATACATCGGCATCAAATCAGGTGGCAGCCAAATTGGCAGAATTTCAGAAGCGTCGGGCCGCTGCTACGAAAGGAAAGTAACTATGGACCAGATTCTTTTTGGAAAATTACAAGATTTCAAAGCTCGATTAGCTATTGATCGAAATAACCTGGAGCAGGAATGTCAAATACAGCCTACTCTGTATGGGGAAATTGCAGAAGAAGTTCAAACGGCTAAGTATCTTCGAAATCAAGCAAAGGCTGATTTTGAACATGCAGAAGCAGAACTTCTTTGTGATGTTAAAGAAAAGCCTGCATTATTTGGTTTTGATAAACCACCATCTGCTGATCATGCAAATGCAAAGGTGAAATGTCAACCCAAGTATCTAGAATTGCAGAAAGTTTACTTTGATGCTGAACGAACATTCGGAGCTTTAACTGGGCTTCTAGAAGAAGCATCCCAGAGAAAATCTATGTTACGGGATCTGGTAGATTTGTTTGTTCATCAGTATTTTTCTAATCAGGAGTTGGCAACGCCCTCATCTCGAGTGGCGAGCAATGACAAAAATGAAAACTTTGAAGCGGCATTAACGGATATTCGAAAACGTCGAGCAGAAGATCGAAGTCAAGATAAGGATGAAGTAGTTAGTGAAGGATAATGGATATTTTTAAGGAAGTTCGAAATACAATTAGGGGTATTAAAGTGAATGACCTTCCCATTGTTACTGAATGGTGCTCCACAGGATGTACTCAATTAGATCTAGCTATCCGTGGAGCACTGCCTGGTGGAATTCCAGTAGGACGAATCATCCAGACTTTTGGTGGAGCCAGTACGGGTAAGACCGTGATGGCTTCAGTCATTCTCGGCTCAGCTCTGCGAGCAGGAAAGCTAGCATTCTATGGTGATACAGAATATTCTTTAGAACCTACTTTTGCTCATCTGTATGGCTTGGATGTTGCACACAAAAATTTTCATTGGGGGTATTCATGGAAGAAGGATTCCGAAGCAACTCAACCAGAAACACTTGAAGAATTTTTCGATAGTTATTTACATGGAATTCTTGAGAAATTCGGAGACAAGCCCAAGATTATCGTAATTGATAGTCTGACTGCTCTTCCAGCAACCATAGAAGTCAAGAAGGCGATGATAGATCAAGGGTATGGTAGTTACCGAGCGAAAATCATTTCTTTGGGACTTCGAAAATTTGAGTCTCAGTTAGCCCATACGAATACCACGTTGTTCCTCATTGATCAGACTCGAGACAATGTCGGAGAGATCTTTGGAGAAAGTGAGGTTACTACTGGTGGACGTGCCCCAGAGTTTTATGCAGCTGTTAGAATCTATCTGAAAACTGAGGCCAGAATAAAAAATACAGCAGAAAAAGATACTGGCATCTGGGTTAAGTTTCAGATAAAGAAGAACAAGGTCGGAAAACCGTTCCGAGACGGATCGTTTAAAATCGACTGGGATTACGGCCTGGATGATTTGCATTCAAACCTTCGATTCTTGGCAGAATATCAAACGAAAACCAAAAAAGAAGGTATGAAGAAGACCACTTCAGTAACACTGTCTATCCCGGATGAAAAGAAGCCGGAAGAGATGATTGCTGTCACGAAGACTATAAAGGTTTGGATTCCATACATTGAAGAACATCAGCTTGAAAAGGTACTTCAAAATGAAGTGGTCAATGCATGGAATGATTTATATAAAGCAGAAGATCGAAAACCTAGACAATGGGAGGAAACTCAATGAAGTCAAACTGTCGTAGGGCTGTCGTATGTTTATCGGGTGGTATGGATAGCACCACAGCCTTGTATTGGGCTAGAAAGAACTTCGATGAGGTTCTAGCCTTTGGTGTATCTTATGGTAGCAAGCACAATCGTCGTGAGCGAGATATGGCTCACCTCATGTGCAAGAAAATAGGGGTTTCGTTTTCGACATATGATCTTCCACAATATTGCTCAGAATTCAAAGATTCTGCAATCGGAGATCAACGACCATTTCTTCGATCAGATCTTCTTGAATCCGGTGGAGACATTCCATACGGACATTATGCAGAAGAGTCAATGAAGAAAACGGTTGTACCATTTCGGAACGGAATCATCTTAAGTTTGGCAGTGGGCTTCGCCGAAAGTAGAGATGCTAACACTGTCGTTCTTGGAAATCATGCGGGAGATCATGCCATCTATCCGGACTGTCGTCCCGAGTTTGTAGACGCTTTTACACAAGCTGCTGGTTATGGGACCTTCAACAATGTTGCTCTCTTTTCTCCATTCTGTAATCTGACAAAGGCAGATATTGTGCGTACCGGACTATACCTGGATGTTCCTTTTGAGCTCACCTGGTCTTGTTATGAGGGCAAGGCTCGACCCTGTTTCAGATGTGGGACATGTATGGAACGAACGCTTAGTTTCTGGGAAGCTGGTGTTCCCGATCCATTGCTCACATCAGAAGAATGGACCATAGCTCTGGATATTGCTTTGAAGATTCAGAAAAATTTTGAGGAACAAAATGGAAGATAACGCCCTTATTGTTGGACTAGATATATCTCTTGAACATTTTGGTATGGTAGCCCTCTCTACTGCAGGACAGGCTTTTCATTGTACATATGAGTACCCCACTCAAAAATACGTTTGGGAAGATAAGTTACTCATTGGAGGAACTTTACCGGTATCTCTCAAAGGTTTTCTTACTCCAAAGAAACTAGAGAATGAAGGACGTGATTTTCACACAGTACGTAGAATTGTATTTTCTAATACAGTGATTCAAAACACACTGCTAGATCTGATACAGTATCGACCTTGGTATGTAGCTATTGAAGATTACGCTATTGGAGCAGCATTTTCTGGTTCTACTGGTCTGGTACAAATTGCTGAGATGACCGGAACCATTAAAAATTGGATTTATATGAATGGGGGAGCAATCCGGACCTATGATCCTTCGACAGTTAAATTGTACGCAACCGGTAAAGGAAACGCTTTAAAACGCCATGTAATTGAAGCTGCTGCGGCCGATGGATTTAATCTTCCTTCATCCATGTTTAAGGAAGTAAAGAAAATTTGGCAAGGTAAGCCTGATAAAGAACTTGACGGACCGGGATCAGATTTGTGTGATGCATATACTCTTGCAAAGATGCTATGGCTCGAGCTTCAAGTTCGATCTGGAAACATAGAGATTAAAGATCTTCCAGAACACATTCGAGAAAGAATTTTCTTTCGTGTAACTAAAGGTAATCCTGTAAATCTTCTAGCTCGAGATTTCATTCGTAAAAATTAGTATATTAAAGGTACAGGTTAACGCAGGGATATCAAATAATGCTCACGAAATTGTATATAAAGAATTTTCAAGCACATGAAGATTCCTATCTTGAACTTCATCCGGGCGTTAATGTTATTACTGGAGAAAATGATACGGGAAAATCTTCAATTGTTCGATTCATTCGATGGATGGCAATGAATCGTCCACTTGGTGAGTCCATTATTCGGGACGGCCAAACAGAAGTTCAAGGTACAATGGTTGTTATGAATGACGGTCAGGAAATTCCTGTCACCCGTATTCGTAACCGGTCCAAGAATGTCTACACGTTGGATTCTCCAGAAACAACATTTGAAGCCTTTGGTAGCGATCCTCCAGAACACATTCAATCTATTCTTCGATTAACTGATTTGAATTATCAAGATCAGTTTGATCCATATTTTTTGGTAACACAGTCTCCCGGACAATCGGCTATATTTATTCGATATCACACGGATTTAGATGTACTGGATAAGGCTATTGCTGTAGCTACATCAAAGCTTTCTAAAATTAAGGTTCAAATCACTCAAAGCAAAACAGAAGAAATGAAAATTCAAGCTTCACTTGATAACTTATGTACTCTTCAGTTGGGACAATTCCAATTCCAACTTGAGCAGGCTACTGAAAAAAATCAACGACTTGCGGCGTTATCAAATCAAATTCAAAAAATATCTGCTCTAGTGACGCATTATGAGCGATGTGCATCCCAATTATCTCGATATAGTCCAAATATTGATCAGGCTTATACAAAAGCTACCAAGGTGCTTGCTGATTTAATTGCAATCCATACGCAAAAAACAGGATTAGCAGATATCACCAGTAAATTTCAATGTCTTCAAGTCACACAGCTTGATTTGCATACTTTGGAAGACCTTGTTAAGCTTGTTACAGAAGTACGTGGGCTATATCAAGAACAGATTATAGCAATTCAACCACTATCTGCCACACTATCAAAATGGGATAAGTTGCGAATTCCATTGCGCATACTTTCTACAGAGGAATGTAGTCGTTTAACAGAACAGATATATCCTATATCGGTGCAGTGTGTTGCTTTGCCCGAACTTATTCGAAAATTACAGCAACATATCAAAAATCATGATAGATTAGATGTACAATTTTGCGATATGCAAAGTCGCATTAAACAGCAAGAACAAATTCGAGACACATTGTTAGCTAAAGTCGTCACCTGTCCCAGCTGTGGCCAATCCCTTGTAGAAGGTGGTCGAGAGCATCTTTTAAATCATTGTGCATGAGTATATTATTATATGGAAAATAATCATAAAAATCTAGCAATGAATGCCCACAATAAAACCAGTGAACTATCACATCAATTGGAAACTGTGGGGTTGGATCAGTTAGCATTTTTATCTCTGTGTAAGATAGGAGTGCATCCAGGTGAAGCTTTACTTCTCACTTGTGAAACTGTTAATGAATTATTGAATCGTCCTTGGATATCTACAAAATCTAAGGATTACTTTCAACATGCTCAAGCAGCAGAGTCTCAACGTCGTAATTACTCTGCAGCTGGAGATCCGTTGGGTAGAAAGTTAAATCAATTGGTTGAGGAGTTGGCTTATTTTTGTTTTATCAATGCTTTGAAACAAGATGTTTTTGATGAATGTGGTCGAGTAGTGCAGGAGGTGACAAATGTTGCTAGGCGTACTCGGTGATTTGCATCTTACTAATCATCGACCTGTACGACGGATAGATGATTATTGGCAGACGCAAATAGAAAAATTTGAACAGTCCCTTCAGATTGTAAAAAAATGTGATGTGGTAATTCAGGTTGGAGATTTTTTTGATAGTCCATATGTAGCTAATCGAGTCAAGGCCACGATTATAGAATTGATTAAAAAACACCTTACTAATCCCATCTACTGTATTTTTGGTCAGCATGATATTTCTGGACATTCTGAACTAACGTTCAACAATAGTCCGCTTGCAGTTTTACAGGCTGCAGGAGTAGTGGAATTGCTTGGAAGTACCGTAACATTATTTCCCCATGATGGTGAAATTTTACATGCATTTGGTGCATCGTTTGGTCAACCCATTCCGGAACCGGAAGATCAAGCAGAATTAAACCTTCTGGTGACCCATCAAATGATTGGTGATCGTCCGCTATATCCAGGACAAGAGCTTCAAGCACCAAAACAATTTCTGATTGACAATCCTGGATTCCGGTTTATTTTTTGTGGAGATTATCATTATCGATTTCAGCAAACTTACCAAAAACGCCTTATTGTCAATCCGGGAGCTTTGGTACGAAAATCTATCTCCGAATGGGATCTAGCACATCAGCCTGCTGTGATGCTTGTCGATACTAAAACACGAGCAGTAAGTGAACATCTTCTGAATGTTTGTCCGGCAAACAAAGTTTTTGATCTTAGTCGAAGCGAAGAAAAAGATACCGAAATTTTGTTGCAATTCATTGAAGCATTACAGGCCCGAGAAGGAACAGCAATTAGTTGGAAAGAAGTATTACAAGACGTATTACAAAAGCAAGTATTGCAAGATCCAACTACTCGAACATCTATTCGTAAACTTGTTGATGAAGTATTTGATCAATTGGAGGTGCAGGGGTGGAAATAGTAGAACAGGTTCGACAGCAGCTAAAACAGCTGGATACAATCCGAGCTGAGCAGCAGCGAATGATTGGTGAACGTGATGGAATCTTAAATCAGTTGAAGGATCTGGGTTACAAAAATATTGATGACGCTCGAACAGCGTTAACGGAACTGGAGGCACAACGTGATCAAATATCTATGGAACTGGTTACTCTCAGCAAAGAAATGGATACTATCATTACTCAGGCCCGTACGTCTACCAACGCCAATTAAGGGTCTTCGGATTCTTTCTGGATGGGCAGATCTTGAACGAGATTTGAATACTGGAAAACGTTTATGGTCAACCTACGATCTAGAGAGTCGAGAAATACTAAATATGGACTTTGATCAGGGTCTCGTGTTTGATCCAAACTCATTTCCAGAAGGTACACAAATTCGAATTTTTTATCCCCGGGAACCCCAATGAATCTTACGGTCTATCAAACATTTCTTGCGGAAAAACAGGGTATACAGAAACTCAAAGAGCAAGAACTGGTAGAGGTTCGATCTACAACAGCAAATTTGACCTTACAACAACAAAATTGGATAGAGGTTCGTGAGGCTCTCTCCGTAACTGGCATTTTGTCACAAAAGCAGGTTCGAAGTATTATTGAAGAATTGGTTACTTTGGCAATTCAATGTGTCTTCGGTCTAGAGTATAAATTTATTGTAGAGGATACTGTTGCTAAAAACCATCCAGAAACCAATTTCTATATTGAAAAAAATGGCATTCGACATTCTCTACGAGAAGAACATGGTGGCAGTTTAGCAGTACTATCCGCATTTGCCCTTCGTGTTGTCATCACATCTATCACATGTAGGAATGTTCGAAAAACTGTAATCCTAGATGAACCGCTAAAGGATGCAGATAAAGGTAAACTTGAGGATCTGGGAGCAATGATTAAGAAGCTCCACGAATTACTATCTATCCAATTTATCATTGTGACTCACGAAGATCAACTTGTGGCTGTAGCAGATCGAAGTTTTATTGTTACACAAACACATGATATTAGTGCCGTACAGACTATTGGAAATGATTTGGAGTGATCATGAATAATATAACAGATATTCATCAGCTTATTCCTTTGGTGTGTGTTAATCATACACTGCTCTCCAGCACAATGGCGTATGTTGATTGGATAGATGGATATCAGACATGGCCTGCTCAAATAGTAACAGAGGCTCTTGTAGATCAAACATTTAAGGACATGGCTACAAAGATTGCCTCATTAACTTGGGAAACAGGAGGAAATTCTCGTGTTTGTTTCATTTCTATTCTAAAGGGAGGATTATACACCCAATATCGTATTTTGTCTTATCTTCCACAAACATCCCTATTCATTGGACACATTGGACGTTCTTCATATAGGACGCAGACACGAGCATCAAAACTCAAAGTTACGTATGACCTTGATTTGAATCCCGATCTAGTACGGGGTTCGTTTGTGTGGTTGATTGATGATATTGCAGATACAGGAAATACTATTTTCAGTGCTTATGATGCAATTGCCAAATACAATCCAAAGCAAATATGTATAGCCACGTTAATTAACAAGCAATGGAAAAATACAAAAGTGAATTGTGATGTTACCGGCTTTACTACAGGAAAAGGATATGATCCATTCTTGGTCGGATGTGGTATGGGTCTTGGAGATGTTTACAGAAATCTTTCTACTTTATATGAAGTGCAATTTGAAGGGAATATCTAATGTTCATAGTGAAGAAACAACTAGAAATTGCCGGAGCACACCATCTTTTACTTTCATATGATAGTCCGTGTCAGCATATTCATGGCCATAATTGGAAAATCACCATATACTGTGGTGTAGAATCTGCTGCGGATCTTCAAGAGGGTATGGTGATAGATTTTGCGACGATTAAGAGAACACTTCAGCAATTTGATCATAAGGATCTCAATAAGTGTTTTCCTTTGATGAATCCAACTGCCGAAAATATGGCCCAAAGTATTCAAATACTTATTCCATATTGTTTTCGTGTAGATATTCAAGAAAGCGAAGGCAACACTGCAATTTATGTAGCACCGAACACCAATCCAGACTTTTTATTGGTGGTGAGATAATGGTGAAAGTGCCCAAACCAAGTTTAGTTATGCCAACATTTGTCAAACCACCTTCACTGTATAAAGAAGCAACTCCTGGTTCTCCAGAAGCACAGGTACTTGGATGCACCTGTCCAATATTAGATAATGAGCATGGAGAAGGTTTTCCTGGACCATTAACTGACATATTTGGTGGTATCTGTTTTTGGATAAATCAAGATTGCCCGCTACACCGTAAACCCAAAAGGATACAGAAATGCAAAACAATTCTCAATCAGAAAAAAGACAAGAGTTCTTAAAATATTGTCCTTTTATAAATCAAGGTCATGTGGTTTTCCCATATCGACCTCTTCGAGATGTGGCGTTTATTTGGCCACAACCAAAACCAAAAACCTTTGGAAAAGGGATCATTGAAATTCCAGAACAGTACCAGAGTGAGTATCGAATTGGTTTGGGTGTATTGCTTGCTATAGGTCCCGGATACTTTGGTCGAGATCATCGTAAACGGGTCAATGGAATCAATGGATATTGGGTAGATCCCGGTCCACGAGAATATTGGCATCCTACATCCGATCAACTTCAGCCCGGTACTGTAGTTCAATATGATGTTTGTGTTCCGTGGTATGAATTTGCTAAGAATCATCTAGGCAATAATCATTTTGTTGTGATTTGTGGAGTGAAGGACATTTACGGCGTATACTAAGAACCGAGACTACGGATGGGTGAAAATCTTGAAAAATTTGGTGTAGAAGAGCGGGTTCGCTTTTTGATTTTGAAACACAAGGGGATGCTTACTCGAGTGGTTGAAGAATCAGGAACGGACCTAGCCTATGTTCAGCAGGTAGCAACCAAGCTTAAAAAGAAACGGGATCATGATATCGCCTGTCAGGTAGCTACCACTATCTCTATGGAAATTATCGACGGCCATTCCGCCCGTGTGGCCCACTTACGGGATGCCATGTATCAAATGCAGCTCAACGCCGCACAACGGCTATCCCAATGCTGTCAATCACCGGTCCGGATTTATTCTTGGGGTAAAACAGATGCATTAGAACCCGGCAATTACGAACTTCATTTTATTTGCTCACAGTGTCAAAATGAATGTGTAGCATGTATGCCCGGTGTAGATCTTGGGGAGTATCGACGACTTTTAAATCAGTGGCTTCTGGAGGATCAGAGTCTTGCTAAGTTTGCGGAGACAATGGGATTGACTTTTAAAGAGGACCAACCCAACATTATTCATAAGCATTACAATGTTGCGATGATCAATAACAACACTCCGGGCGATACTTCATCAGTGATGCCCGAACGAAGGATTGTAGCATCGCATCAACTGGATGCGGAAGGAACAGAGTTAGTGAAACAAGCAGGAGAACTTACTCCTGTAACTCGCGAACTTTTGAGAAAAAGTCTTGAAGAAAAAATGTTGGAATCAAAAGAAGGAGCTTGATGGGGAATCTAAAAATCAAAACATACCTTGATCATCTATATGAAATGGATTATCGAGAACGTCCAGTAGATATAGATGAATTTTTGATTTCTCCATACTTCCTTGGAGGACTGACAGATCGTGGAAAAGCGGTTCGAGCAGTTTGGAAAGAAGAACTATCTCGGATTATGCGAGATGATAGAAAATGGCAAGTGGTACTCACTGGTGGGATTGGCACCGGAAAGAGCCGAGCTGCTATTTGGGGGGCAGCATATGTCATCTATCGTGTACAGTGTTTGAAAGCTCCTTGGAAGTTCTTTGGAGGAAAAGCTGAAGGTGGTCGAATGACAATCGCCTTCTTCAACTTAGTGAAGAGTCAGTCCCAAAGCAAAGGCTATCGAATTTTGATGACACATCTGACACAATCCCCTTGGTTTTTGAAGCAGGGGAGTTTGGGGGGATCGGCAGAATTCCCCGTGTTACATATGCCACTATTTGAATTCAAACTGGCATCTCCATATTCTCATGGGTTTGGTATTCAGGGAGATGATATTATTGTAGGGATTCTAGATGAATTAGATGCTCCAGATGAGAGCATTGGACAGAAAAAGAAAGTTATCGATGCGTATGAAGCGGCTGCCAACAGATTTAAAACACGATTTGTTTTAGACGGACAGTCTATCGGACGTTTATTTCTTGTTGCATCCAAACAAGAACAGCTATCGTTTCTAAATACCTTTGTATCAGAACGAAAGAATGATGGAAGTGTTCGGATTGTTGATGTCCCTTTATGGAAGGCGTTACCAAAATCTGAATACAGTGGTAAAACATTCAACGTGATGCTTGGGGATATTTATGAATTATCTAAGGTACTGGAAACAGAAGAAGAGACAATGGCAGCTTTAAAAGCCAATAAGACTGTAATTCCTGTGCCAGTTGAACATCGCGAAGAGTTCCAACGAAATATTAGTAAAGCTCTTAGAGACATTGCTGGTATTGCTGTAACAGAATTGAGAAAATCAAAGTTATTTGCAGCCGAAAAACTAATCAGCCAATGCTATGATCCCGCACGAAAGAATCCAGTAGAAAAGCAAACAATCGAATTGGGATTAATGGATGATGTAAACCTTGCTCATTTTATTAATTTCAACGCTATTCGAATGTCTCCGAATATTCCACGCTGTATTCATTGGGACATTTCGTTATCTGGCGATTCGTCTGGTTTGGCCATGTCCGGAATTTCTGGTTGGAAAAAGATTTTTAAAGAAGATGATGCGGGAGCTCCGGTTACTTTTAAAAAAGCTGTTGTCGAAACAGATTTTTGTATGCGATTTCGGGCGAAGCCCGGAGATCAAATTCCTTTCAATAAGATACGACGACTGATCATTGATCTAAAGAAGACGTTCGGCTTTAATGTCATCATGGTCACAGCGGACTTGAATTTACTTAGTGCAGACAGTAGACAGACATTGACCTTAGCTGGCATAGAGAATGATCATCTCTCGATGGATATGAAACCAGAACTCTATCGAGGATTCCGAGACACTGCATGTGATGGATGTTGGGTATCTCCATTGATTCCCATTCTTCATTTTGAATTGACTAATTTAGAAGATGATCCACTAAAGAACAAAATTGATCATCCAGCAAAGGTAACACAAATTCTTATTCTTCCGGATGGTAGTCCTGAAGAAAAGGTATTGCCGGGTTCAAAAGACTGTGCAGATGCGGTCTCCGGTTCTGTAATGAAGGCCCTGGAATTGTGTCGGTTACCTCCCGATGTAGAAATTATGACATCTATCATGAAACAAGCCCTTCAAACAGCTGCGGCACCGTATAATGATTCTAACCAGGGGTTAGTTAATTTGGTACCAAAAACAACATCGGAAGAAATAAAAGAACCCCCAAAAAGTAAAGAAATGACGATTTTTTTGGACATACTTAAAAAGGCACAAGGATAGTGAAATGGATACTATACGAATACAAGAGTTGATGGTTGCTTACCGACAGAATCCCGTAGGAGAAACATTTGAACAGCTGCTACGAGAAGCAGATCCTCATCTGGAAGTTTGTATCCGAGTACTGCGATCTAAGTGCCCTATTTTGGTGATTGAAGATCCACAAGATTTATATCAATGTGCGATTATCGGTCTTGTGAATGCATGTAAGTCAATAACAGTAGAGCATGATGCCAGTCGCGTAGATACACGCATTTTTCTTTATGTCAAAGAGTTAGTGTACAGTTGCTACTTACGGCCGCATCGCAATAAGTATAAATTGTATAAGATTGCTAAACGGGAAACATATGATACAGCACCAGTATGGTCAAGGTTGTTGTTTGCAGATTTTGAACAAGCTGTTCGTCAATTAATTACACGCGGCGTTCTTTCGTATCGGGATTATCAGATGTTTGTTCAGCATTTCGCATATAAGAGGACGTACCAAGATATATGCGAAGAATTCAAACTTAACTCGTTTACTGTTCGAGATCATATTTTACAAGTATTGCACATTCTTCAAATTTCTCTCAAAAAAGAAGATTTTACCGTATAATTTAAAGGAAAGGTCAATGAGCAAAGGATCAACTCGACGATTGTGTTTAGTCAGTTCCGAAGAAGAGCAGCTTCGTTGGGATCTTGCTATGAAGAAAATCACCAGAGAAAAATTTAATCAACAGATCAAAAAACTTAAAAGGACGAAAATACGATGAGTAGACAGGGCAAGTTCGTACGAGAACAGGAAAGGTTCAGGGATATTGTTGAATTGACATTTGAAGAAGCTGGACTACCAAAACAATTTCAGCCCGATATGCGCCTTGTATTGTTGGAGCGGAGAAGACTACAGAAGCTCTGGGATGCTCAGCAACTTCGTATGATTTCAGCTGTGGAGAATCAGGCATGATTTTAGCAATATCGGCTAAGGCTGCTGGCGGTAAGACCACACTTATCAATGGACTGCGGTCTCAAATTACAGGAACAGATATTTATGAATTAAACTTTGCAGATGCTCTAAAGAGTCTTGTTCTTTTTGCATTTATTCCAAAGGAGTGGAATTTAAACCTTTCCGATCTGGCAGATCAAGATATCAAACTTCGAAAAACACCCTCAGGTAAAACTATTCGACAACTTCTTCAGATTATTGGTACAGATCAATTTCGAAAGTTGGAGGCAGGTATTTGGATACGCCTATACAAACAAACCTACAATTCGTTGTCGAAGAATTTGGCAATGCCAAAGTATCCCCTAACTTTTACTGCGGATCTTCGATTTCCGGATGAACTAAAAACAATCCACGAACTTGGTGGTATTGCTATTCGACTTCTCCGAAATCCCAATCAAAATGCTTGTAAGCACGAAAGTGAAACAGCATTGGACTTCACCACAGAAGCTACAGAATATCAATACAATAAACTGGATTCCTGGTGGACTATAGGTTGTCGAGTGATCAAGAAAGGTTTTACAGGAGATTTCACGCATTATTGGAAATTCAAACGCTGGAATGGTGAAAAATTTGATCTTCTCATTGATAATCGAGATCATACAATAGAGCAAACTACTGTGATGGTTATGAATTTACTTCGAACACAATTTCAATGGACGGGTATTTAGATGCTTCAAATAAAAGCTTATTACAGTGCTGCCATTCGAGGTCCCGCAGGAGACGCGGCCACACAGGAAAGTATGAATGCAAATCTTGAAAAAGCGTCGAATCAAGCTTCTTTACTTCAGAGGCTTTTTGGTGAGATCCTTACTATTTATTGTCCTCATCAACATGATAGACTTATTCAGATTCTGTGGAAACATAGGCAGGTAACGACGGAATCAATTTTGCAAGCAGATCTTCAAATTCAAAATGACTGTGACATGACTATTGTAAACAACAGTATTCCTGGGAGTGGTGTGGATCTTGAAATTCAAAATGCCCTAAACATTCCTCATCCTATATATGTCATTGGTGATACCATTACGGATTCTGACATCTTAATGCTTGCAACGGGTATTCAACAGCTAATAATGAGCAAGTATGAAAACAGTTAAACGGACGGCGGATCAACTGAAGACCCTTCTTCGGAAGAAGCATATCGAGGATGTGTTTGTTTCCGAATGTAAAACAGGACCAAGTCCGTGTCCACGATTAGATGCCTGGGCTATGATAAAATCTTGGAGACACCCCTGTGCTATTGGATATGAAATTAAAGTCGATCGAAGCGACTTTTTGAATGATCAAAAGTGGCCAGATTATCTGCCATTCTGTAATGAGTTTTACTTTGTGTGTCCTTCTAAGCTAATTACAAAAGAAGAAGTTGGTCCCGAAATTGGTTTAATATGGGCATCTGATTCTGGGACCATGTTATATACAAAAAAGAAGGCAGCGCGTAGAACAGTAACTATTCCATCAGAATTGTACGAATATCTGCTGATGGCTCGAACACAGATTATTGTGGATGGGGATTATGGAATTCCTTCCCAGAGAAACAATGAATATTATCGGGAATGGTTTGAGACTTCTGAAAGTAATAAAAAACTTGGCCATGAAGTTGCCCATAAAATTCAACGCTTAGTTGCTGCACAAGTAGGGGACGTACAAAAACAAAATAAGGAGCTGTCAGTTCATATTGATAAACTGGCAGCAGCCGAACGAGTTTTAAAAGAGCTTGGTATAAACGTGGATCAGGTGTATGTAGGAAATCTCAAAAAGACCATCAACAATGTATTGAATGGAATACCCGAAAATTTTGAATCGGCTGCAAAGAATGCACACGATTTTCTGGGTCGGTTTTTGAATCAAGTAAAGGAACTTAGAAATGAAAATTCTGGGTATTGATCTTGAAACCAATGGATTAGATGTTAACAAGTGCGCCATAGTAGAAATGGGAATGTGTTTGTGGGATACAGATCGAACTTCATTGCTGAAGGCAAGCAGTTTTTTGGTGGACGATAATGCAAGTCCCACATATGGGGATTGGAAGGTTTGTGAACAGCTTTCTGGAATCACTAAAGAAGATATTGATAATTCTGGTATCGATCCTCAACAGGCCTATGATTGGTTTAGAGACTTTGCCTCTGCGGCCGATATTATTCTGGCTGCAAATGGTTTGAAATTCGATAAACCAGTTATCGATGCATATAAACACAGATATAAAGTGGATATACAAGAATACACCTGGTTAGATCTGTATCAATTTCCGTTTCCCGATGCTTGTAAGCATCGAAATATGCTTTACTTAGCAGCCTACTACGGATTCATCAATCCTTTCCCACATCGAGCTTTATCCGATGTCTTAACGATGATGAAGATTGCATCTAATTTTGACATTCCTGCTATTGTGAATCGTCTAAATTCCCCATCGATTTCTATAGTTGCTCGAGTAAGCTATCCAAAACGTTCCCTGGCCAGCGATCGAGGATTCACATGGAGTAGTACACGAAAACTTTGGTATAAGGTGATACCAGAAAATGAAGTAGAAGCGTTAACTCCTGTACTGGCCAACTATCCTTTTGAAGTAGAATTTGTTGAGGGGAGGATATCATGAGATTAGCTATTTGGATACTGATTTGTTTGAGTGTACTTGGATGCCAAAATTGTCCAATGAAACCTGATGTGACTCCAGGTGGAACAACTCCAAGTATTTCTCCCACACATCAGGTGGTTCAGAAGGCGATGAATCTACCTTGGCTCCTTTCAATGTCTGTATTTGGCATTGCTGGAGGTATCGTGGGCGTATTATTTTTGCCGGGTCCACTAAAAACTCTTGCACTAGCACTCACAGCTTTTTGTGCTATTTCTTTGGGTCTTACTCTTCTTGTAGTTCAGTACGCTATGTGGTTGGTACTGGGTACAGTGGTCGCTTGTGTGGGAGTTGGAGTATATGGAATATTTCGACAGAAAAATCTACATGCTGTTGCAGATCAGGCGATTAAAGATCTAGTAAAAACTGTAGATCTTACTAAGACGAAGTTGACTGCAGAAGCCAAAGAACATCTATTTGGTATTCAAAAGCCCACAGAAAGCGGTGGAGAAATACATAAAGTACAGGCAGCTTCTACCGAAGCGCTGGTTGCAGAAATTCGAAAACAGATCTAAGGGGTACACATGCATGATTACACTCTAATTGTAGGTGATGTGACCAATTTAAATCTTCCGACCTACACCACACCACGAACCATTCTAATTCCCCATGTGGTCAACAATATGGGGGTGTTCAATGCCGGTGTAGCATTAGCTCTAAAAAGAAAATGGCCAAAAGCGGAAAAGGATTATCATCGATGGTTAGACTTCTGGAAGAAACATCAACGGAAGATTCTTGGACAGATTTTTGCTTCTCTAGTAGAATGTACTGAGCAGACTACAATTATTGTTGTTCACATGTTTGCACAGAACGGTGTTCGTAATCCTAAGAATTCTCACCCCTTGGATTATGCATCGTTACAATCTTGTATGGAAGCTATACCAGAAATTGGACAGGCTTTAGATCGTCCATTTTCAATTCATTGTCCAAAGTTCGGGGCAGGACTTAGTGGTGGAAGTTGGTCTGAAATCGAAAAATTAATTCGAACCATTTGGTGTGAAAAAGATATTCCCGTAACAGTATATAGTTACAGAGTAGAAAGATGATTTCAAAGAAAGGCCATATAGATGATAGAATTTGAGATCCAAGACCGTCGAGATGATATGGTGTTATTCAGTTCTTTGGATCTTCTAGAGTGTTTTTATATTGGAGATCCAAAGGAACCATATATTCGAGTACCAGAATATCAACGTGCATCTACAGATGAAACTAGTTTAGAAAATAAGGAAGAAAAACTTCGAGGTTTTAATGCTCTTCGAATTAGAACCCTTCAGTATATTTTTATTGTACCAACAAATACTGTTCATAAGCTACAGTCCAAATTGACATTGATTACAGAAGCGTTACAAATTAACGTAAAGGAATCGGATGCAGAGAAAAGTAACCCAGATACTGGAAACTAGTGGACTCATCCACGGTATTACAGGACATTTCAGTTGGAATTATCCGTTTAATGAATTACATCTGCACGGAGATATTTTAAATAAAGAATCACTAACTATTCAAATAGCAGATACGTTGCATCAGAACAACATCCCATTTCAAATTTACAACAGCCATCAATTTAGATTTTATCAACATCCATAAACTTTTCTTTTGCTTTTTCATAAATTAGAAGTTATACTATAATATGATTCAATATTTAAATAATATCGAAACGCGTTGGCAAAAGAGTGAGTGGCACATTATTTTTTATCTCACCATACTTGCAACACTTGCACTTATGTAAAAGAAATGAGATTGAAACAGTTGTTAAATAGCCTTCGTTCCTCGGGTATTCGGTCTAAGAGAAGGCCGATAGGGGATG
>Ga0315273_10001276_pt1 | contig 28439 bp, 24 predicted proteins | sample YL17G02_0_MG_FD_205753 | JGI IMG/M metagenome (GOLD analysis project Ga0315273, IMG submission 205753) | Sediment microbial communities from Yellowstone Lake, YNP, Wyoming, USA - YL17G02_0 | ecosystem: Environmental > Aquatic > Freshwater > Lake > Sediment | place: USA: Wyoming | collected... | reverse complement strand
ACGGCCTACGGATCGCGCTCATCAGGGGACGTAGCGGAAGACGGACTTGTTGCCGGCGGCGTCGCGAGCGACGACCGCGACCGAGTGGACACGAGTGATGCCGCTCAGCGCCAGATAGCCGGGGCCCGAGGTCTCGAGGCGACGCAGCGACCCGTTCACGCGTGCCGTGACGGTCGCCGCCTCGGAGAGCCAGAGGCGGGGCGGGCGGGCATAAAGCCTGATCGTCGGCGGCCGGGTGTCCTTCAGGAACGGCAGGGAAATGGACGCGGTGCCGACGATGTCCGTCGCCTCGATGACGGCGGTGTACGGGCCGTCGCGCGCCACCCCGACACGCTTGGCTCCGTTCCAGCTGATGGTCTGGAGGCCCGCAGTAAGGGGGCCTGCGAATGGCGTCGCGACCCACTTTCCGTCCCGCAGAACTCGGAATCTCACGGTGGCCGGGGCGGCGAGCTGGAACGTCACCCGAAGCTCATCTGCCTTCCCGTCACCGTTCGGCGTGAACACCGCCGGCGTGAGCGCCGCCGAGCCGAGCGTACGGCTGACCGCGATCCCAAGTTGCTGCGAAACGGAGGTTCCAGCCGAGTCGGTCGCGGTGAGCACGACCGTGTACACGCCGTCCGGCTGGCCGAGCCCGTCGAATGACAACGTGTGCTCGCCCGCCGCCAGTTTCGTCGAGGGGAGGATCTCCGCGAGTTGGAGACCGGTGACGTCGAGAAGCGTCGCTGTCACGGCTGCGGCTGCGGTCGTCGTGTACGTGATCGTGGACGCCTCTGCGACGCCGTCGCCATTCGGGCTGATCGTCTCCGGATCTGCGACAGGCCCCGTGATTGCGAGCGGCGCGGTGGCAACCGTCTTCTCGAGCGTGCCCGCCGCGGGCGCCGCGCCTGCAATCTCGATCCGCCACTGGCTGCTCGTCACAGCCACGAGCGATGCATCCCAGGTCCAGTCCACGGTCGGCCCCTGTCCGGTGCCGGCCGCGAGCTCCTGTCCCAGCGAGTCGGTAACGGCCACCCTCCATGGCAGCGGGGCCGAGACGCGGGCGCGGAAGCGGACGGGCCCTCCGAGACCCCCCGTCAGCTTCGGCTCAAAGATCTTCGGCAGGCCGATCCCGAGCGCATTGCCCGCGATCGCTCCAAGTCGCGCGTAGAGCAGATCGCCCGGGCACGCGGTCAGCCCCGTGTCTCGATGTCCGGAGACGGCACGTAGGAAGACAGGAGTACCGACCGGATACCGCTCGCTGCCACCTGAGATCGCCGTCACGGAAGAAAGGGGATCGACGTGAGTGAGATCGAGGCGCCAGGCGAGAAGCTTTTCGAGGGAAGCCTCGGCCGCTGGCGGGATCGTCTCGCTCTCGAATGATCCCATCACGGCTACGCCCACCGAGCCCGTGTTGAAGCCGAGGGCGTGGGCTCCGATGACGTTCCGGTCGGGACCGCCGTAGCGGCCCTCGTAGACGGTGCCGTACCGGTCGACGAGGAAGTTGTAACCGATGTCGTTCCAACCGTTCGACCTCACGTGGTAGATCTGGATGCCGCGCATGATCGCCGCTGCCTGGGAAGGCGAGTAGCTGTTCGGGCCAGCCGTGTGGTGCACGATCGCGAAGCGGACGCTCGACGCGTACTGCGGCTCGTTACGCCGGATCGACTCGTCCGCGCCCCAGCCGCTCCTCGGCACGATCGAAGGCAGGCCGGCCATCGCAACCGCTCGCAGCGGAATCCTCAGCTCCGGGCTGCGGACAAACGACGCCCGGAGATCGGCGACGCGGCCTGCAATGCGATAGCGGATTCCGTTCGCGGGGCCCACCCACGTCGGATTGCCGACCCGCCAGCCCCGGCTCGCGGCGGCCTCGCCGGCTCCCCTGTCCGGCTGGTCTTCCTCCTCCGGTGCTGCGTCGAGCCACCGCCCGAAGCGTCCGTCCAGCGCGCGGGCGCTGAAGCGAACGGAGCCCGAGCCGTGCCATCGCAGACCGACGAGGTCGAACCGTCCGGGTGATCCGGTGAGCGTTCGTTCACCGTTCAGAGGAACGTCACGAAAGGTGATCGAAGCGATGCCCGCCGAGGCGGTCACGGGCAGCGCGAGCGCTGCAGCTGCGGAGATAGCGGCGAGGAGCAGTTTCATGGCGAGATCCCAGGGTGGCGGAGACCACCGCCCTCCACAAGGGATTCGGCGTCACCCTGATAGAATCCTTACCGTCGTGGGACTGCCGCATGCGCGGGAATTTCTGCTCGCGGCCGTGGTTGTGGCCATCTCGCTAGGCGTCGTGGCTCCCGCATCGGCCGCGCCTCCACGTGTGCTCGTCGCCACACTCGACGACGACATCAACCCTGTCAGCCAGGACTTCCTGCAGGATCAGGTACGTCGCGTCGAGACCGGAGGCTATGACGCGCTCGTCGTCGAACTCGACACGCCGGGAGGACTCGGCACCTCGATGCGGGCGATCGTCAAGACATTCCTCGCCTCACCCGTGCCGGTCGTCGTGTACGTCAGCCCGGGGGGCTCGAGCGCCGATTCCGCCGGGGCCGTGATCGGCCAGGCCGCCGACATCCTCGCGATGGCGCCGCAGACGAACATCGGCTCGTCGACGCCGATCACGACGAACGGCCAGGACTTCTCGAAGGATCTCCGTCGCAAGATCGTCAACGACGCTGCCGCCTACGTCGCGGAACTAGCGCGCGAGCACGGCCGGAATGCCGAAGCGGCGGAGGCGATGGTCCGCGACGCAGCCAACTACGGCGCGCGCGAGGCCGCGGCAAGGAACGTCGTCGACCTCGTCGCACCCACGCTCCCCACCTTGCTCGATGACATCGACGGACGGGTGACCCAGCCCAAGGGCCTCACACTCCACACCGCCGGAGCCACTGTCGAAGAGGTCGAGATGTCGTTCTGGCAGCGGACGCTCGACACGCTGATCGATCCGAACATCATCGCCCTCATGCTCTCGATCGGGATCATCGGCCTGGTCGTCGAGCTGTGGAATCCCGGGCTCGTGCTCCCGGGCACAGTTGGCGCGATCTCGCTCCTTGTCGGCCTCTACGGCCTCCAGGTGCTGCCCGTCTCGGTCGCGGGCGTGCTGCTGCTGCTGCTCTCGTTCGGCCTCTTCGTGACCGACGCTCTCGTGACCGCGCACGGAGCGCTGAGCCTCGCCGGTGCCGTCACGTTCGTGATCGGAGCGCTGATGCTCTTCGACCCTGCTGGGCCCGCCTACCAGGTGTCGCTCTGGACGGCGCTCGCGATTGCGGGGACCTTCGTGCTGCTTCTCGGGGTCGCGCTCTCGCGGATCGCGAAGGCACGGCGGAACCCGGTCGAGGTCGGCGTCGCGCTGCTGGTCGGCGAGGAGGGCGACGTACGGCGGAATGGGCTCGTTGCCGTCAACGGTGAGCTCTGGCGGGCTCGCCGGGCCGACGGCAGTCCGCTGCCGCAAGGCGAGCATGTCACGATCGAGGCGGTCGAGGACGATCTCGTGCTCGTCGTAGGATCAAGCAACCCAACCGAAGGGACCTAGCGTCGTGGATATCGCACTGATCGCCGTCGTCGCCGTACTCGTTCTGCTGATCGTCCTGCTGTTCGCGACCGTGAAGATCGCTCGTGAGTACGAGCGCGGCGTCATCTTCCGACTCGGCCGCCTCCTGCCGGAGCCGAAGGGGCCCGGCCTGTTCCTGCTGATCCCGTTCGTCGACAAGATGGAGAAGGTCGATCTTCGCACCGTCACCTTGAACGTGCCGCCGCAGGAAGTGATCACGAAGGACAACGTGCCGGTGCGGGTCAACGCCGTCGCGTACTTCCGGATCGTCGAGCCGAAGGCCGCGATCGTCCAGGTCGAGAACTACATGAACGCCACGTCGCAGATCGCGCAAACGACGCTGCGCTCGGTGCTCGGCCAGCACGTGCTCGACGAGGTGCTGTCAGAGCGGGACAAGATCAACGGCATCCTCCAGACGATCATCGACGACGCCACCTCTCCCTGGGGCATCAAGGTGTCGATCGTCGAGGTGAAGGACGTGGAGATCCCGAGCGACATGCAACGCGCCATGGCGAGGCAGGCCGAGGCCGAGCGCGAGCGACGGGCCAAGGTGATCTCGGCCGAAGGTGAATACCAGGCTTCGGAGCGGCTCAAGGATGCTGCCGCTGTGATGGCGCAGGAGCCGATCACCGTCCAGCTCCGCTACCTTCAGACGCTGCTCGAGATCGGGTCGAGCAACAACTCGACGATCATCTTCCCGATCCCGATCGACCTGCTGACGGCTCTCTCCAACAAGGCCAAGGAGTCGTAGGGCGACGCGCGGGCCTCGACCGTCGGGCGACGCTACGCGGCGCGGCAGCGCCGCTCCGCATCGCCCCTACAGCTCGTCTGTCTCGTCAACCTCGTCGAGCAAGTCGTCCTCGCCGACGGTCGCGTCGAGATCCGCATCGCCCTCGCCGCCGGCGGCAGCGGGCGCATCCGAGGTGGTCTTCACGGGCTCGGTCTCGTCGTCGTCCGACCCCACCACGGGAGCCAGCGTCGAGACGTGCTCGCCGTCGCGGAGCCGCGTCACGATCACACCCTGGGTGGCGCGGCCTGACCGCTTGATTCCGTCGACCGCCATGCGGATCACGGTGCCACCGTCGGATATCAACATCACCTGGTAGCCCTCACGCACGATCCTCGCGCCGGCGAGCCGGCCTTTGCCCTCGACGAGATGCGCTGTCTTGACGCCCATCGTGCCGCGACCCTTGACAGGGTATTCGGAGACGCGTGTCCGCTTGCCCCAGCCGTTCTCGGTCACGACGAGTAGATCGGCGTCGTCCGAGGCGATGTCGACCTCGATCACCTCGTCGGTTCCTCGCAACCTCATGCCCGCGACGCCCGACGCTGGCCGACCCATCGCCCGCACGCCGCTCTCGTGGAAGCGCACGGCCTGGCCGAGCCGCGACACCATCAGAATGTCGTCGTCGCCGTCGGAAAGGCGCACCCCGATCAGCTCGTCGTTTTCGCGCATCTTCAGGGCGATGATTCCGTCGGCCTTGAGCGGGGTGTTGTACTCGATAAACGCGGTCTTCTTGATCACGCCCTTCTTCGTCGCGAAGACGAGATACTTCGACTCCTTGTAGTCGCGCGTGGCGATGACGGCGCGGACCAGCTCGTCCTGGCGGAACGGCAACAGGTTGATGATCGCCCGGCCCTTCGACTGTCGCGAGCCTAGCGGGAGCTCGTGCACCTTGAGCCGGTAGACCTTCCCGACGCTCGTGAAGAACAGGATGAAGTCGTGGGTCGAGGCGACAAAGAGATGCTCGATGTAGTCCTCGTCCTTCATGTCCATCCCCATGACGCCAATTCCGCCGCGGCGTTGCTCGCGGTACGTCGTGACCGGTAGCCGCTTGATGTAGCCGGAGCGTGTGATCGCGATGACCATGTCCTCCTCGGCGATCATGTCCTCGAGCTCGAGCGAGTCCTCGCCCATCACGATCTCGGTACGGCGGTCGTCGGTGCGGCCGTATGCCTGCTTGACCTCGAGCAGCTCCTCCCGGATGAGCGCGTCGATGCGAGCCGGGTCGCCTAGGATCGCGCGGAGCTCCGAGATGCGCTCCTGCAGGTCGGCGTACTCGGCCTCGATCTCCTTGCGGGCCAGACCGGTAAGACGTGCGAGGCGGAGGTCGAGGATCGCCTGGGCCTGGATCTCCGAGAGACCGAAGTCGCGCATCAGGCCGGCGCGGGCCGCGTCGGTGTCGTCCGAGCCGCGAATAAGTGCGATCACGGCGTCGAGGTTGTCGAGCGCGATCAGGTAGCCCTTGAGAACGTGAGCGCGCTTCTCGTTCTGACGGAGCTCGAATTTGGAGCGCCGGATCACGACCTCTCGCTGGAAGTTGAGGTAGTGCCGCACGATCTCGAGCAGCGACATCACCCGCGGCACACCGGCGGCGAGCGCGACTGCGTTGTAGCCGAACGTCGACTGGAGGGCGGTGTGCTTGAAGAGCTTGTTCAGCGCCACCTGCGGGATCGCGTCGCGCTTGAGCTCGATCTGGATCCGCATGCCCGAGCGATCCGAGTGATCGGCGAGATCGGACACCTCTGTGATCACCTTCTCGTGGACGAGGTCGGCGATCTTCTTGATCACGCCGCTGTCGCCGCCCTTCTTGACGCCGTACGGCAGCTCGGTGACGATGATCGCGCTCTTGCCGCCGCGAAGCTCCTCGATGTGAGCGCGGGCACGCATGATGATCCGCCCTCGCCCGGTACGGTAGGCGTCACGGATGCCCGACCGGCCGACGATGATCGCGCCTGTCGGGAAATCCGGGCCGTGCAGGTGTTTCATCAGATCCTCGACGTTCGCGTCGGGCTTGTCGATCAGCTGCACGACCGCGTCGATCGCCTCGCCCAGATTGTGGGGCGGCATGTTCGTGGCCATGCCGACGGCAATGCCCGAAGACCCGTTGACGAGCAGGTTCGGGAAGCGCGCGGGCATCGCCAGCGGCTCCTTGCGCGACTCGTCGTAGTTCGGCCCGAAGTCGACCGTGTCCATGTCGATGTCGCGCAGCATCTCCGTGGCAAGGCGCGTGAGCCGGCATTCCGTATATCTCATCGCGGCCGGCGGATCATCGTCGAGCGAGCCGAAGTTACCCTGGCCGTCGACGAGCGGGTACCGCAGCGAGAACGGCTGGGCCATGCGTACCAGGGTGTCGTAGATCGCCTGGTCGCCGTGGGGGTGGTAGCGCCCCATCACGTCGCCGACGATCGAGGCGGACTTCTTGTAGGGCCGGTTCGGCTGCACGCCGGCGTCGTGCATGCCCCAGAGCACCCGCCGGTGCACCGGCTTCAGCCCGTCGCGCACATCCGGCAGCGCGCGGCTGACGATGACCGACATTGCGTAATCCAGGAAGCTCGAGCGCATCTCGAGCTCGAGCTCGCGTGGCTCGACCCGGCCGGCCCCGAGTGGCTCGATCGCATCAGACATCGAGGAACTTCACATCCTTCGCGTTCTGCTCGATGAAGATTCGGCGCGGCTCGACCTGATCACCCATCAGCATCGAGAACACCTGATCGGCCGCAGCGGCATCGTCGACCTCGACCTTCAGGAGCATCCGCCTCGCGGGATCCATCGTCGTCTCCCACAGCTGCTCGGGGTTCATCTCGCCGAGGCCCTTGAACCGGCTGATCTGCATGCCTTCCTTGGAGAGCTCGAGCGCCGCCGTGCGGAGCTCGCTGTAAGTCTCGGCTGCGGCCGACTTCTTGCCGTACACGAGCTCGAAGCCGGGCAAGCCGACGATCTCGGCAACCTTTGCGTACGCGCGCTTCAGGCTCGCGTACGAGGAAGACCCGAACAGGTCGGCGGGCAGCTCGAGGTGAGTGGCCGCGCTCGTCTCGGTTTCGACCACCTTGATGCTCAGCCTGTCCTCGAGCCGCTCCGTGACCGAGAGCTCGTAGCCGTTGGCAGGAACGGCGGCTATTGCCTTCTCTACCTCCTCGCCAGTCCCGGCATCGGTCTCGATCAGGCGGTGGTCGATAACGAAGCTCGCCGCCGTCGGGTACTCGCTCTCGAGCTTCGCCTGCCAGGCCTCGAGCTCCGAGAGGGCGCGCACGAATCGCTGGTAGCGGGCTTCGGTCAGTGAGACGTCCTCACCGTTGCGCGAGGTGATCGTGATGTCCTTCACGCGCTCGCGCACGAGCAATTCCTCGAGCTGGCTGTCCTTCTCGAAGTAATGCTCCTGGTTGCCGAGTTTCACGTGGTAGAGCGGCGGCACGGCGATATAGATGTGACCGCGCTCGACGAGCTCGCGCATCGTGCGGTAGATGAACGTAAGGATGAGCGTGCGGATGTGCGCACCGTCGACGTCAGCGTCGGTCATCACGATGATCCGGCCGTAGCGGATGTTCTCGACTGTGAACTCGTCGCCGAACCCGGTTCCGATGGCGGTAATCATGGCCTGGATCTCGGTGTTCGAGAGCACCTTGTTGATGCGGTTCTTCTCGCTGTTGATGATCTTCCCGCGCAGCGGCAGGATCGCCTGATAGGTGCGGTCGCGTGCCTGCTTGGCGGAGCCGCCGGCGCTGTCGCCCTCGACGATGTAGAGCTCGCAGAGGTCTGCCTCCTTGAGCGAGCAATCGGCGAGTTTGCCGGGAAGCGAGGAGTTCTCGAGCGCGCTTTTTCGGCGTGTCAGCTCGCGGGCCTTCTTGGCCGCCTGGCGCGCGCGTGAAGCCGAGAGCGCCTTTGTGATGATCTGCCGGGCCTCCGTCGGATTCTCCTCGAGGAACTCCGCCAGCTTCTGGTTCACAGTCTGCTCGACGAGTCCCCGAACCCAGGGGTTGCCGAGTTTCGTCTTCGTCTGGCCCTCGAACTGGGGGTCGCGCAGCTTGACCGAGATCACTGTGGCGAGGCCTTCACGGACATCCTCGCCCTCGAGGTTGTCCTCCTTTTCCTTCAGCAGGCTCTTGTCGCGAGCGTATTTGTTGAGAGTGCCGGTCAGGGCAGCCTTGAAACCCGAAAGGTGCGAGCCGCCCTCCGTCGTGTTGATGTTGTTGGCAAACGAAAACACCGATTCGACGTACGACGTGTTCCACTGCATCGCAACTTCGACGCCGCCCTGCTCCGTCTCCCCTTCGAAGTAGACGACGTGCTTGTGAACCGTGTCCTTAGACTCGTTGACGTACGAGACGAAGTCGCGGATGCCGCCTTCGTAGTGGAACTCCTGGGTCGTTCCCGCGGGTCGCTCGTCGCGCAGTACGATCCGCAGCCCTCGCGTCAGGAAGGCGGTCTCACGCAGGCGCTGAGCGAGCGTCGACGCGGAGTAGTCGGTCTCCTCGAAGACCTCCCGGTCGGGCAAGAACGAGATCGTGGTGCCTGTTCCCTCGGCAGGGCCCATTACTTCCATCTCACCCTGCGGCACGCCACGAGCGAACTCTTGCCGGTAGAGCGTGCCGTCGCGGCGCACCTCGGCGATGAGCCACTCCGAGAGTGCGTTCACGACAGACACGCCGACCCCGTGAAGACCACCCGAGACCTTGTATCCCTCACCGCCGAACTTGCCGCCGGCATGCAGCTTCGTCAGCACGACGGTGAGCGCCGGGAGTCCTTGGTCCTCGATCATGTCGACGGGAATCCCGCGGCCGGCATCGACGACCGTGATCGAGTCGTCTGGATGGATCGTGACGTCGACGAGATCATTGCGACCTGCGAGTGCCTCGTCGACAGCGTTATCGACGACCTCGTAGACGAGGTGATGGAGCCCCCGGGGACCGGTGGTGCCGATGTACATCCCAGGGCGGAGCCGGACCGGCTCGAGGCCTTCCAGGACCGTGATGTCCTTTGCGGTGTAATCCGTCTCGGTCACGCTGCTTGAATCACCTTTCTCAACAAGAAAAGCCCTGCAAATAGGGCTTTTCATGGATAGGGTCAGTGTATCAGAAACGGCGGTCGGCAGCGGCCTTTGCGAGGCTCGCGGCGGCGGCTCGCGCGATTGTGGCGCGCAACTGCTCATCGGTCATCGCGATCGTGAGCTCCTCGGCGAGAAGTCGCGTCGGGCCGTCCACCTCGGGAGGCACAGGCGGAGCCGCTCCGGCAAGCGGTGCGGGAGGTGATGGCACAACGCCCACGCTGAAGCGGATCGCCGTCGGTGCGCCTGCGCCGACGGTGGCGGCGAGCTTCTCGAGAATCTCGGGTCCGAGCAGCCCCAACTCGAACGCCCACGACGCCGATGACGCCGCGACGAGGAGCGTGCCGTCACGGGCGATGCGCTGTGGCCAGGCGGCGCGAGCGATCGCGTCGCCAACGGCCTCCGGCCACACCCGAGTCACGTCCGCGAGAGCGCCGGCGTCGGGCACCCCTGCACCTCGCAGCGCCCCCCGAAGCGTCTCCTCGAGCCGTTCCATTACGCTATCGTGACCCGTCCGGGCGTGACGCAAAGGAGCTGCACCGGTGCAAGTGGCAGGGCCTCCGGGCCGGTCGCCGTGACGATCGTCTGTCCCATCGCGCCAATTCTCTCACTCAGAATCCGGCGGCGGCTCTCGTCGAGCTCCGAGAGGGCATCGTCGAGCAGCAGCAGTGGCGGCACCCGACGGCGGGCCGCGATCAGCTCTCCCTCCGCGAGGAGGAGCGAGAGGACGGCGAGTCGCTGCTCCCCCTGCGAGCCATAGGTGCGGAGATCGCGGTCGGCCGAGCGGATCGCGATCTCGTCGAGGTGTGGGCCGGCGCCGGTGATGCCGCGTTCGATGTCGCGTTCGAGCCTGTCCTCGAGCAGCGTGATCGTCGGAGGCTCGGCGTCGTAACCGAGAGACGCGCCGGCGAGGCCGAGCTCGCTCGACCGCTCGGCGAACCCGGGCTGGAGCAACTCGATCGCATCGCGACGGGCCGCAGTCAACATCGTGCCGAGATCCGCGACCTGCGCGGTCCACGGTGCGAGAGCGTCCCGGTGCGAGACTCCCATCGCGACCCGCCGCAGCGCGGCATTCCGTTGCCCGACAGCGGCCGCGTAATCCAGCGCGATGTGGGCGCGCGCGGGGTAGAGCCGGCCGAGCGAGCGGTCGATATACGCCCTTCTCGCTGCGGGCCCGCCCTTGACGACGACAAGTCGGTCTGGGGTGAAAACGAGTGTCGCGAGCTCGCCGCGGAGCTGTTCCGCCGACCTCAGGACTGCCCCGTCGAGTCGCGCCCGCCTCGGCTCATTCACGCTGAGGCTCACCGAAACCGAAACGGGAACCTTGCCTCGGTGCCCGGCCAACTCCACCCTCGCCGCCTCCGCGCCCTGTCGGATCAGCTGTGTGTCGGACCGCGTCCGTGGAGAGAAGCCCTGGGTTCCGAGGTGCAGAGACTCGAGGAGGTTCGTCTTCCCGGCACCGTTTGCTCCCGTCACGAGGACGAGACCCGGCTCGAGCGAGAGCTCAAGCCGGGCATACGACCGGAAGTCGCGAAGCGTGACCTCGGAGACGATCAGCCGGCGAGCCTGATCGGCATGATCAGGTACCAGAAAGAGTCGTCGCCAGCAGACGTGATCAGGCCGGGGCGGAGCGGGTTGATCAGCTTCAGCCGAACGGTGTCGCTGCGCACCGAGTCGACGCCGTCTTTGAGGAATTCTGCGTTGAAACCGATCTCGAGCGGCTCGCCCGTGTACGCGGCAGGGAGCGACTCCCGGGTCTCGCCGACATCCTGACTCTGAGCCGAGATCGTCAGCTCGCCTTCAGCGAACCTCAGCCTCAAGGGTGCGTTGCGGAGCGCCATCACGGCCGCCCGCTCGACGACGTCACGCAACTCAGCGCGTGGCAGATCGACTTCGATCTCGAACGACTCCGGCAGCAGGCGGCTCACGTCCGGGAACTGCCCGTCGATGCGACGGGTGGTCAGCCAGGTGTCACCTGTCCCGAAGATAACCGTGTTCTCATTCACGCCGAGTGCAACGGTCTCGGTGCCGCTCGCGATCCGCGCGAGCTCAGTCAGAGCTCGCGCCGGAATGATCGCTTCGAGGTCGGGACCCGCCTGCTCGAGTTCCGTCTCCTTGAACGAAAGCCGATACGAATCAGTCGCAGCCATCAGCAGCCGCTTTCCCTCGAAACGGACCTGGATCCCGGTCAGCACCGGTCGTGACTCGTCCTTCGAAGCCGATCTTGCGACCCGATCGACGGTCTCGAGGAGTGACGCAGTCGCGATCGTGTGTGGTGCCGGGTCAACCGAGGGGAGCCTTGGAAAGTCCTCGGCCGCAAAGACGTTGAGTTTTGAGGAGTAGCTGCCGCTCGAGATGTGCGCCACCCCGTCTTCGGGGTGGTATTCGATCGTGACCTCTGCGGCCGGCAGGAGGCGTACCAGGTCGACGAGCAGCTTGCCCGGCACGACAACGGCGCTGCCGCCTTCGACCTCGGCGACGAGCGTCGTCCTGAGGGAGAGCTCCATATCGGTCGCTGCGAGCTCGAGTGAGTTGCCGTTCGGACGCAGGAGGACGCCCGAGAGAACCTGAACCGAGCCTCGCGACGAAACGACCCGCGAAACAGCTGCGAGTCTTACAACGAGCTGATCGCGGTCACACCTGACCTTGAGACCGGAGCCCGCAGCCATGTCTGTTTCAATCATGATTTAAAGAACCTCTTGTAGTAGTACATAGAGAGTGTGAATAACGGGGAGGATATCCTCGAGAGGCGCTACGACGCCGTTTCTGCCTGGGGGTCCGACCGGGGACAAGACAGCAGGGTCCCACAGCCAACCACTCCGGTCATGCGGGGTCCCACAGATCATCGGGTTTGCTTGATCCTGGCTGTGAGGTCCTGAACGAGGTTGTACACAGATCTATCCTCAGAAATCAGGCGGGTGATCTTACTCGTTGCGTGGATCACGGTTGTATGGTCGCGACCACCGAACTCCTTCCCGATCTTCGGAAGCGACGCGTCGGTGAGCTCACGCGAGAGGTACATCGCAACCTGTCGTGGGTAAGCGACTGCCTGTGAGCGGCGTTGGCTGCAGAGCTCGGTGATAGAGAGCCCGAAACGGTCGGAGACGGCCTCCTGGATGCGCGTGATCGTGACAGCGGGAACAGCCTCACCGTGCGGAAACAGATCACGGAGAACCTGTTCGGCGAGCTCGACCGTCAGCTGCATTCCGGTCAATGACGAGAAGGCAATGACACGCGTGAGGGCCCCCTCAAGCTCCCTGATATTCGTCGAGACGCGGCCGGCGATAAACGTCAGCACCTCGGGGTCGTCGACGCCGATCCGGTCGGTTGTCACCTTCTTGCGCAGGATCGCGATCCGCGTCTCGAGGTCGGGCGGCTGGATGTCGGTGATCAGGCCCCACTCGAACCGCGACCGCAGTCGCTCCTCGAGCGTTGCGATCTCCTTCGGCGGCCGGTCGGAAGAGATCACGATCTGGCGGCCGGCCTCGTAGAGAGAATTGAACGTGTGGAAGAACTCTTCCTGGATCCGCTCCTTGCCCTCGAAGAACTGGATGTCGTCGACGAGAAGGACGTCGTAGGTTCGGTATCGCTGCTTGAAGCCCTCGATCCGCTTGTCGCGCAGCGAGTTGATGAAGTCGTTCATGAAGGTCTCGCTCGTCACGTAGCGCGTCGTAGAGCCCTTCGTGTGCTCGCTCACGTATTGCCCGATCGCCTGCAGGAGGTGCGTCTTTCCGAGCCCGGTACCGCCGTAGATGAAGAGAGGGTTGTACGCCTGCGCCGGCGCCTCCGCGACCGCGAGCGCTGCGGCATGGGCAAAGCGGTTCGACGACCCGATCACGAAGAGGTCGAACGTGTACTTCGGGCTCGCAGGCGCGGGGGTTCCCCTCTCGTCGGCAGCGCGGGCGGCTGCGGGCTCACCGGCACTTTCGCCGCTGCTGCCGCCGGCCTCACGGACGGTGAGCGTGACACGAATATCCCGCGCGAGCGCGTCCCGCGCCGCGGCCTTGACGAACCCGAGGAAGTGCCCTTCGATCCATTCGCGGGTGAAATCGTTCGGCACGACGAGCGAGAACGTGTCGTCGCGTAACTCGCCCGCTGACGCGTCCCCGAACCAGGTCGCGTACGTGGTCTCGTTGAGAGCCTCACGGAGCCGACTGGAGACGTCGTCCCACAGGTGCTCGGCGGTTGGCTCGGTGGTGTGCTCCACCCTTCGAAGGCTCCTCTCATGTAGGGCGCGGGGAGGGCGAGCATAGCAGCGTCCGAAGCGGTCCTCAATCTGTTCCAAACTGCGACCATAGTTTGCAATAAACCGCGTTTTTGCAGGTCTTTCGCCTCGTCCACACATGTTTCCACACCTGTGGATAGTCGCATAGTGCGAGCCTCCAGTGGCAACGGCGTAGAGCGGGGTGCAGCACTTTCGGCGCCTCCGCACATCACGCCGCTTGTGGATAAGTCGCCAGCTGAAGGCGTCATCTATACTGACCCCCCGCGCCTGCACATGCGGACCCCGTATCGCTAACCGAAAGAGCTCTGCTGTGAAACGCACCTACCAGCCCAACGTCCGTCGCCGCAAGCGAAAGCACGGTTTTCGCGCTCGCATGTCGACGCGTGCCGGACAGATGATCCTGAAGCGCCGCCGCGCCAAGGGGCGCAAGCGCCTCTCCGCCTGAGCGCCCGTCCTGCCTGTGGAGCGCCGGTACCGTCTGTCACGGTCGAAGGACTTCGATGCGGTCTACCGACAGGGCCGGTCGGTTTCGACCCGCTATCTGACGTTGCACTGGTTCCCGCGTGAGGACGATCCGGCCGGCGATCCGCGGCTCGGTCTGGCCGTGCCGAAGGCTGTCGGTAACGCGGTCGTGCGCAATCGCCTCAAACGCCAGCTGCGAGAGACGTGGCAGGAACTTGCGGGCGACGTCCCGGCCGGCCGCGACTATGTCCTCGCGGCTCGGTCAGGCGTGGCCGAGCCTGCCGACACCCGTGGCCACCAGTGGCTTGTGGATCAGGTGACCGAGGTACTCGGGAAGGTGGCCGCATGAGGGTCATCGGCATTGCGCTCGTTCAGGTGTGGCGCCACACGTTCGGGCTGCTGACACCGGTGGGTACCTGCAAGTACCACCCGACCTGTTCGCAGTACGCGATCGACGCCTTCCGCGCCCACGGGCTCCTGAAGGGTGGCCTCTTCGCCAGCTGGCGCATCCTCCGTTGCAACCCCTGGAGCCACGGTGGGGTCGACCGGGCAGAGGACGCACGATTCGGGCGACGGCGCCATGAGACGGAGCACCCGGCGTGATCTTCCTGAATCTGCTTGCGTTTACGAACCCGCTGCGCCCCCTCGAGCACTTTCTGCAGCGTGTCCTGATCTGGCTGCACGAGACGGTCGGCTTCTCCTGGGCCTGGTCGATCGTCGTCCTCACCGTCCTCGTGCGGATCCTGCTCGTGCCGGTCACGGTCAAGCAGATCCACTCGATGCAGAGCCTGCAGGCGCACGCGCCCGAGATGAAGGCGCTCCAGCAGAAGTGGAAGCACGACAAGCAGCGTCAGAACGAAGAGCTGATGAAGTTCTACAAGGAGAACAAGATCAACCCGGCCGCATCGTGCCTGCCGATCGTCCTCCAGATCCCGATCTTCATCTCCCTCTTCTACGTATTGCGGCACTTCAAGGCGGAGACTCTGAGCCAATACGGGGGCTCGGTCGACTGGCTCCACCTCGTCAAGATCACAGACAAAGTCGGGTACCACTGGGGGTGGCTGCTCCTCGTTATCTACGTGGTGAGCCAGCTGTCGTCGTCGTACTTCATGTCGACGACGATGCAGGGCGCACAGCGGATCTTGCTGATGGCGATGCCGCTGGTCTTCGTATTCTTCATCTTCAACTTCCCCGTTGGTCTGATGCTCTATTGGATGACAACGAACCTCTGGACGACGGGGCAAGGGCTCGTGACGCGGAGGCTGATGCCCAAGCCCCAACCGCCCGACAAGCGGAGCTCGCGCACGCCTGCAAAGGACGAGCCCGAGCCGGGGAACGGCAACGGCGCCTCCGCGACGCCGGGCAAACCCACGACTGCACCGGCCCGCAAGCCGGTGGCCGGCCCGCCGCGCCGCGTCAAGCGCAAGGGCGGCGGGAGCTCGAAAAAGTGACCACCGAGATCATGGTCGAGGCAACCGGAGAGACCGTCGGCGAGGCGAAGTGGAGCGCCGTCCGCGAGCTCCAGCGCCGTGTGCCGGGCCTCGACCGCGAGGCAATCCGGTTTCAGGTCGTGAGTGAGGGCGAGCGGGGATTGCTGGGTGTCGGATACACACCGGCGTCGGTCGTCGCGACTGCGGACGTTCCGGATACGTTCCCCCCGAGGAGTGCGAGCCAGCCTGACGATACGAGCCAGGCCGGGATCGTGCGCGAGCTTCTCGAGCGAACGATCGCCGCGAGCGGTGTGCCCGCGACGGTACGGATCGACGAGGACGACGACCAGCTCGTCGCGACACTTCTGGGCGCCGACCTCGGCGTGCTGATCGGCCGGCACGGCCAGACGATCGACGCGCTTCAGTACCTCGCCAACGCGATCGGGCATCGAGCTCTGGGGGACGAACGTCGTCGCGTCGTCGTTGATGCCGCGGGCTATCGCGCCCGTCGGGCCGCCACGCTCGAGACGGTCACACGCCGCGCAGCCGAGCAGGCGGCCGCCACGGGCCTTCGCGTCGAGCTCGAGCCGATGACTGCGATCGAACGCCGCGTCGTGCACGAGCTTCTGAAGGACGATCCCGAGGTCGAAACATCGAGTGAGGGCACCGAGCCGACCCGGTTCGTCGTCGTCTTCCCGCGCCTCGTTGCGGACTGATTCGGCGGGTGCAGTCGAACGCTCTCGACCGGTGGCTCGCGGCGGTCGTCGCCACGCCGGGTCTGACGGCGATTCATGACCCCGCGACGGCGCGAGCCATGCTTCTCGACGATGCCCTGCGAGCGGTGGAACTCGTTGCCGCCACCGAGGGCCCCATCGTCGACGTCGGGTCGGGTGGCGGCACCCCCGGAATCCCGCTCGCGGTCGCGCTCCCCGATCGCGTGGTCACGCTCCTCGAAGCCGAGCGGCGCAAGTGCTATTTCCTCGAGACGTGGGCAGCGGAACTCCCGAACGTCACCGTTGTCTGGGGCCGGGCCGAGGAGCAGGAGCCGGAGCAGTTTGGGGTGGCGCTGGCGAAGGCGCTTGCTCAGCCGCCGACCGCAGCGGAGTGGTGCCTGCCGCTCGTCCGTGAGGGCGGACTCGTCGTGCTCTGGGTCGGTGAGTCGGTGGCGCCTGACCGGGTCGCGGCTGTCGCAGTACGGATCGGAGGCGCGCTCGAACCGTCTCCCGCAGGGCTACTCGCGATCCGCAAGACCGCGCCGACGCCGCCAGGTTTCCCCCGCCGGACCGGTGTCGCCAGGAAGCGCCCGCTTGGCTGAGAGGCTCGCGGTGGAAGAGCACACCGCGAGCCGCTCAGCCGCGACTCTGTTTGCAGACCTGGACTCCGCCTACCATCGCGAAGATTCGTAAAGGGGTCGGTCCGCCGGTCTCTTCCCTTCCGACGAGATCTCGAGTCCGCTAGCGCGAGCGGTGAACGCATCCGCGGTCGATGCTAGTCCTCGCCCCCGCCGGACTCGAGAGCGGGCGAAAAATTGGCCTGCGGGCGGTCTCCCCTTTGGGATCTTGGAGAACAGAAAACGGCCGCGTCCGGCGTGCTGGCTAGCCTGGAATCGTGGCTGCACGCGTCTACGCAATCGCGAACCAGAAGGGCGGCGTCGGCAAGACGACGACCGCCGTCAACCTCGCCGCGTGCCTCGCCGAGGCGGGTGAGCGCTGCCTGCTCGTCGACCTCGATCCGCAGGCGAATGCGACGTCGGGCCTCGGGCGCCGGGCGAACGGCGTCTCGACGCACGATCTGCTCGACGGCGTTCCGCTCTCCGAGCTGGCGAAGCCCACCGCGTTCCCGAACCTCGACCTCGTGCCCGCCAAGCCGGAGCTAGCGGCTGCTGCCGTGCAACTCTCGTCGCTCGAGGGCGGCGAGCGATATCTCGCAGACGCTCTCGTGGCGCCTGCGACCGATCCGTACGCCTTCGTCTTTCTCGACTGCCCTCCCGCGTTCGGCACCCTGACCGTCAACGCGCTCGCGGCGGCAGACCGCGTGATCGTTCCCGTGCAGGCCGAGTACTACGCCCTCGAAGGGCTGTCACAGTTGCTCGGGTCGATCAATCTCGTCAAGGCGCGGCTCAACCCCCGCCTCGCGGTCGCGGGGATCCTGCTGACGATGGTCGACGGCCGCACCCGGCTTGCGGCAGACGTCGAGCAGGAGCTCCGCCGCCACTTCGGCGATCTCGTCTTCACGGCGTCAGTGCCTCGCTCGGTTCGCCTCGCAGAGGCGCCGAGCCATGGGCTGCCCGTCATTGCCTACGACCGCCGCTCGCCGGGCGCGGAGGCCTACTGGAAGGTGGCGATGGAACTTGTCGAGCGCCAATGACACACCCCGCCGTGGCCTCGGCCGCGGCCTCGAGGTCCTGATCGGAGGAGCCGGCGAAGCCGAGCTATTGCACCTGCCGGTCGAAGCCGTCCATCCGAATCCGCGACAGCCGCGGCGCCGCTTCGAGCCCGAGGCAACCTCGGGATTGGCCGCCTCGATTCGCCACCAGGGCGTGCTGCAGCCGGTCATTGTTCGACCGCGCGGCGAGGGCGGCTACGAGCTGATCGCCGGCGAGCGGCGCTGGCGCGCGGCCAGGGAAGCAGGCGTGCCGACGATCCCGGCGGTCGTGCGTCACGCCGACGATCGAGACACCCTCCTCCTGGGGCTCGTCGAGAACGTCGCCCGCGAGAACCTGTCGCCGGTCGAAGAGGCACGCGCCTACGCATCACTGATCGACGAGTTCGAGCTGTCCCTCGGCGATGTCGCCGCGCGTGTCGGCCGCTCGAAGCCATCGGTCTCGAACCGCGTTCGCCTGCTCGAGCTCCCCGAGGACGTGCTGTGGATGCTTGCCCGCGGAGATCTCACGGAGGGCCACGCAAGGGCCGTGCTGGCATTGCCGGACGACGATGCGCGCAGGCGCCTTGCGAAGCGGATTGCGCACGAGGGGCTCACCGTACGCGCCGCAGAAAAGGCTGCACAGGACGGCGGTGCCCGCCGCCGCCGGACGAGCCAGACGGTCGACCCGGCACTCGCCGATCGTGTCCGGAGTGCATCACAGCGGCTGACCGGACTGCAGGCCCGGATCAACGCCGGTCGGCTCGAGCTTCACTTCGGCGACGAGACCGGGCTAGCGGAACTGGCCGAGACCCTAGAGGCTCTCCTGGAGAAGTCGAAAAGCTCATGAAGCCGGGAACCTCTCTTCTGGATCGTGCGGCCTCTCCAAACCGAGGGCGCTCGGCCGGTTCGGTACACTGGCCCTCCCCGCGGGCGATTAGCTCAGTTGGTTAGAGCGCCGCTCTGATAAGGCGGAGGTCCCTGGTTCGAATCCAGGATCGCCCACTCCGAAAACCCCTGCCGCGGCGGGGTTTTCGGCTGTCGGGAGCGCAGCCCCCGGGACGCGTTCCGACATCTGTGCGTGGCCTTTGTACTTCCCGGATACACTGACGGAGAGGCCGATGCGCGAGATGACCGTCTATGGCGTGAGTTTCGACCCGGTCGGCAAGCAGCCGATCGTGCTGCTGAAGACGCAGGACGGCAACACGTTCCTGCCAATCTGGATCGGCCATCCCGAGGCCGCGGCCATTCTGATGAATCTCCAGGGCGCCGAACCGCAGCGCCCGATGACCCACGATCTCGCCGCCACGATCGTGGCGTCCCTCGATGCCGAGATCCGGCAGGTCACCGTGACCGAGTTGCGCGAGAACACTTTCCACGCGCGGATCACGCTCGTCCGAAACGGGACCGAGATCGAGCTCGATGCGCGCACCTCAGACGCGATCGCGCTGGCGCTTCGCACTGACGCCAAGATCTTCGCGTCGGACGACGTGATCGAGGAGTCAGGCGTCGAGTTCGAAGGTGACGAGGAGGAGGCCTCACGCCGCCTGATGGGTCATGACTCTCTCGCCGACCTCGATCCGGACGAGTTCCGCCGCTTTCTCGACACTGTCTCGCCGGACGAGTTCGCGGCCGAGCCCGACGAGGAGCCGTAGAGGCTTCGCACCGCGGAGCCGCCTCGGGCCTCGGGTTCAGTCCGGCCCGAGCTCCATCTTGGTCAGATCGAGGAGATCTGTCACGAGCCGGTCGAGACCGGCCCGCGACAACGGCCCTGTGCTTGCGGCCGCAAGCGCGTCGCGCAGAACCCTTTCGCGGTCGGGGTCGACGGTATCGAGCCCGAGTTGAGCCTTTAGCTCCCACAGCTCCGTCACGAGAGCGAGCCGACGGTTGACGGCTGCCACGATCGCGTTGTCGTTCTCCATGATCTCCCGTCGGATCTCGTCGAAGCGCTCTCTCACGTCGCCACCGCCGCCGCGAGCGCCGCCGCGTTGAAGAGCCCGTGGACGATCATCCCGGGGTAGACGCTACCCGTCTGCCAGCGTAGCCAACCGAGCGTGATGCCGAAGATCGACAGTACGGGCAAGCCCAACACGAGGCCGTGGGCTAGCCCGAATGCAACTCCGGTGACGAGGATCGCCGGCCACGACCCCACGAACTGCGTCAGGAGGCCAAAGCCGAGTCCTCGATAGAGCAACTCCTCCACAAACGGCGCCACGAGCGTCACCACGGCCGCGTTCGCGAGAAATGGCAGAGCCCGGCTCGAATCCCACGCATCGGGCACGAGGCCCTGCTCGTGACCGGCATCGAGGAACGGGCTCAGGCCCGCCGTCGCGCCGATGATTACGACGAGCGCGACGACCGCGAGCTTGACCGCTCGACCTCTTGCAACGGGAACCTCGAGACCGAGCAGTAGGCGGTCGAGGCCGTGCGCGATCGTCACGATCAGGACGAACATGATCCCGTACTGGACTAGCGCCGCGGCGAACGTCGACCAGAGGTAGAGCAGGTCGGCCGGCGTCTCGCTGTCGGAGAGACGGGAGGCGTACGAGGCGGCCGCCAGGAGCCCCACGAGAACACCCCAGGCGGCGAGCCGCCCGGGCTGTCTCCGCGCCGGAACGTCCGAGGGCGCGCCGATCTCACCGCCGGTCAGCGTCTCGCTCCGATCATGCGACCCAGTACCACAGAGCCCATCTGACCACATTCACCGCAAGTCCCGCGCCGAGAATCGCCGCCGTGACCAGCACTGCCCTCCGACTTCGCGCGATTGTCGCGAGCGCCATGAACGCCGGGAAAGCGACCACGGCAAATCGCTGCATCGACCAGAGTGGAACCTTGTCCGACACGAAGGTCAGCGGGATCGCGACGCTCGTGAGCGTGTAGAGCCCGTAGGCGACACCGATGCGGCGCCAGGCCACGACACTGAGGACGATCAGGGCGACGGCCACACCGAGATCGAGAAACTCGCGTTGCTGCGCTGCGGCGACGACGCCCCCGACCGGTCCCGCGGGCGAAAGGCGGCGTTCCCACACCACCTGCTGCGCCTCGAGGAAGGCCAGCGGCCGGCCGATCCACACGGAGAGCAGCAGGGGATAGAGAGAAAAGAGCGCCGGCGCGAGTGCGACGCCGGCGAGGGCCCGACGACGGTCGGGAGCCCGCCACGCGAGCACAAAGAGCGCCGGCACCAGGGCGACGCCTGCCGAGCGGGTCAGCAAAGCGAGCCCACCGACGACCCCGGCCTGCCAGAAGCGCCCACGCTCTGCGGCGAGAAACGCTGCCACAGCGAGCAGCAGGAAGAGCGATTCGCTGTAAACCGCGCTGAAGAACAGCGAGGTCGGGGCGACGGCGAGGAAGAGCACCGTGTGCCGCGCGACCTCTTCACCGAGCCGATCAAAGGTGAGCCGGTACAAGAGCCCGAAAGCGGCTGCGCCTGCGGCGAGCGAGACCACGACGCCGGCAAGGACGGCGTGACCCGCGAGCACCCAGCCTAGGGAGGCGACGAGGAGTGGGTAGAGCGGAAAGAACGCCGGCGTGCTGGAAGGCCAGGAGTAGCCGTGCTCGGCAATCCTGAGGAACCAGTCACTGTCCCAGCGGGCCCAGACGTCGATCGCCGCGCCGAGGTCATGGAGCCGTGCGCTGTCCCATTCGCCCCGTCGGGCGTTGAGCGCCCCGTCGAACCCCACGACGGCCACAACAGCGAGTACCCAGATCGCGGCCCGTGTCCAGAGGTACAGCCAGAGCGCGGGCGCGACGCTGCTCCTTCCCCCGAACGGAGCGCCCCGGTGAGGGCGAATCCGCTCGGCAGGGGGAAAGAGCTTGAATATTGGGCTGCGCCTCATTTTTCGAGGAATAGCGGAACGTGAAGGTGTTTGCCAGGATTCATGAAGACACAAGGCGAAGCGTGCCTCTCGAGTTGCTTCCCCTGCGGCACCGCGACGGCTCGCCGACAGCGTTAGCGTAGGGGAAGTAACTACCATCGCAGCATGAGCGCGTCGCGTCGGCGACCACAGCGTGGGCCCCGGTTCGACATTGCCGTTCGCCGTCGCCGTCGTCACCGGAAGCGCCGGCAACCGTTGCTGGTGCTCCTGCTCGTCGTTGTAGGTCTGCTGACGGTGGCGGTGGTCGCGGGCGGCGCGGGGGTGTATACCTTCGGGTCGTCGTGCGACCTGTCGTCATTGCGCGAGGTGCGCATCGGTCAGAACACGTTCGTCTACGCGGCCGACGGTTCGCTTCTGGGATCGATTCCGGCGGAGCGCAATCGGCAGGTGATTCCGCTCGCCCGCGTCAGTCCGTGGATGCCGAAAGCGACGGTTGCCATCGAGGACCGGCGGTTCTACTCCCACGGCGGCATCGACCCGCAGGGCATCGCCCGTGCTGTGTGGGTTGACGCCCGGGCCCGCAAGGCCGTTGAGGGTGGCTCGACGATCACGCAGCAGCTCGTCCGAAACCTCTACATTTCGAACGAGCGCACGCTGCAACGCAAGCTCAAGGAGGCGTGCCTTGCGATCAAGCTCAACGACGCGTGGTCGAAGCAGCGAATCCTCGAGACGTACCTGAACCAGGTCTACTACGGGAACCTCGCGTATGGCATCGAGGCGGCGTCGCAGACCTACTTCTCGACGTCGGCGCGAGCCCTGAATCTGCGTCAGGCGGCGTTGCTCGCGGGGCTGACACAGGCACCGTCGGCGTACGATCCCTTCGTCGAGTCGGGGAAGGCGCTCGCCCGTCGCAACGCGGTGCTCAAAGCGATGCGAGACGAGGGTGTGATCACGGCGGAGCAGTACACCTGGGCCCGCGGCTCGAGGGATCTCCAGTTGAAGCCCGGCCGGCTCTACAAGGAGATCCGCGAGCCCTACTTCTTCGGGTATGTCCGTGACCAGCTGATCCGGAAGTACGGCGCGGAGACGGTTCGCTCCGGAGGCCTCAGTGTCTATTCGACGATCCTGCCCCGCTGGCAGCGCGCGGCCCAGGAGGCGATCCGGGAGACGCTCACCGAGCCGACGGACCCGGCGGCAGCCGTGATCTCGATCGATCCCGGGAATGGCGCCATCCGGGCGATGACGGCCGTGGTTCCGGGGCGACGGAACAACCAGTTCAACCTGCTCTCGCAGGCGCGGCGGCAGCCGGGCTCGACCTTCAAGACGTTCGTCCTTGCAGCCGCGATCGACAAGGGCATCGACCCGGACACGAGCTACTACGTCTCCGCACCCTTCACGTATCGACCGGTCGAGAATGGCAACTGCGAGGACGGGTCGTGGTGGTGCGTGAAGACGTACGACTCGACCTACAACGGCTGGACGTCGGTCTCGCGGGCGACGCTTCGCTCGGACAACGCGGTCTACGCGCAGCTGACCCTGGACGTGGGCCCCGAACGTGTCGGTGAGATGGCACGCAAGCTCGGTGTGCGCTCGCCGCTCGAGGTGGGTGGCCAATTCGTGCCGGCGATGGGCCTCGGTTCGGTCGCTGTGTCGCCGCTCGACATGGCGTCGGCGTACGCGACGCTCGCCGCAGGGGGCATCTACTCCGAGCCAACGGCAATCCGCAAGGTCGTGCTGCCGAACGGAACGGAGGACACCGACGCAGGGTGGGACTCGCCGAAGCGAATGCGCGTGATTCCCGCCGGCGTAGCCTGGAAGGTGACCCAGATTCTCGAGGACAACGTCAGCTACGGAACAGGAGCTCGAGCGGCGTTCGGTCGCCCTGCTGCCGGCAAGACGGGCACCACGGACAAACACGCTGACGCCTGGTTCGTAGGTTATACGCCCGATCTCTCGACCGCCGTTTGGATGGGGTATCAGGCCGGCGAGATCCCGATGGAGAACGTCCACGGCATCGCAGTCTCGGGGGGGAGCTTCCCGGCCGAGATCTGGCGGCTGCTGATGGAGCGCACGATCGGTCTGCGGCCGGCAAGGGAGTTTCTGGAGCCGAAGGCGCTCCCGGTGTACCAGACATTCCGGCGTGGGCCGCTCTCTCTGAGCTACGACCCCTACGCCGACACGACCACCACTGATATCACTACGACCAAGACGCCGCCGCCGAAGACCACGCCGGCTGAAACGCCTCCGAGGCCGTGAGAAGAGCGACCGCCGTACCGGCGGGTGTAGTCACGCTCACGCTCGTCGCTGCGGCCTGCGCTCTTGCCTGGCAGCCTGGCTCGCCGCTCGTGCCGCGGGACGGTGGGAGCGTCTCCGGCACCGCGCAGCCCTTTCTGGCCCTCCTGCTCGCTGCCTTTGCGACGTATCTACTTGCGCTCCTGGCAATCCGCCGAATGGCGCCTTCGACCCGCGTCGTTATAGCGCTTGCTGCTGCGATCCAGTTCGTACCGCTCGCTGCGCCGCTCCTGCTCTCTACCGACGCCTGGACGTACTGGTCGTACGGGTGGATTGCGACCCGCGGCGACGGAAACCCGTACGCCGACGCACCCGAATCGTTCCCCGCGAACCCGGCCCTGCCGTACATGGGGAGCGCCTGGCTCGACACAACGAGCGTCTACGGGCCGGCGTTTACGCTCGCCTCGGAGCCCCTCGCAGCCGTCGCGGGAGACTCCGACGCGGTCGCAGCCTGGACCTACAAGACGCTGGCTGCCGGAGCGGCCTTCGCGGCGGCGCTTCTTGCCGGGCGCCTTGCGCGCCGGCGTGCGTTCGCCATCGCGCTCGTCGGTTGGAATCCGCTCCTCGCGGTGCATCTCGCGGGCGGTGGACATAACGACGCCTGGGTCGGCGCGCTGATCCTCGCCGCGCTCGCGTTATCGGCGTCGCGCCGATTGCAGGGTGCAGGCGCGTTGTGGGTGCTCGTGATCTTCGTCAAGTGGGTGCCGATCCTGTTCCTTGCGCTTCGAGCCGTCGAGGCTCGCGCCACCGGCCGGCCGACTGGGCACCGCGGCTTTGCGATCAGCGTCGCGACCGTCGTACTAGCCGCTAGCGTCCTCTACGGCGGCGCCTGGCCGTTTGCGATCCTCCCGCTTGCGGGTAACGCGACGCTCGAGACGAGCTACGCGATTCCGCATCGGTTGGAGCAGATCGGGCTGCCCGATGACCTTGCACTAGGGCTGGCGGTCACCGCTTTTCTCGCAGGCTTTGCGTGGCTCGCCCGAGAAGCTCGCCGCGGACGGGCTCGGCTCGGCCTTGCTGCGTGCCTCGTGCTCGTCACGACGCCCTACCTCGCGGTGTGGTACCTGGCGTGGGCGGTTCCTCTGGCGGCCGCGGAGGAAGACGCTGTCGCCACGGGCGCGTGCCTCGTCCTCTGCCTCTACCTCCTGCCGCAGACGATCCCGGTCTAACCTACGTTCGGCGAAGCACGACGACGCCGTTCTCCTCTCGGACGACCCTCCACCGCGTGTCACGCCGGAGCGCTGCGTAGGCAGCTGCAAACCTCGTGCCGCGAGCGTCATCGAGGTAGCTCGGCCGGCTCCGATCGACGGCAACCCAGCGTGCCTCCCCGAGGACGGGAAAGCTAAAAATCCGCCGCCGCTCGGAGAGGTGCGCCCCAAGAGTGTTCGTGGTGCTGACGGCGACCCCGGGCGGTACCGCCCGCAGCACGCGGGCTGTAGCGCGGTCGTGCCCCGTGATGATGTGATCACGGGTCGCGAGCTCGGAGCCGAACGGGACGTGGCGCCAGACAGGCAGCGGTCCCAGCACGACACCGGCGGCGAGGACGAGAAGAACGAGCCCGCGGCCGAGCGCGGGAGACGCGCGAGGCCAGCGACGCTGCACCCGGGCCGCAGCGAGTACCGCGCCTGCAACAAGTCCCGGGATCGCGGCGGCCGTGTAGTGGAAGTGGATCGACGTCTGCGTGCGGGTCACCGAGAGAAGGTTCAACGCGAGCTCGGGCAGAGCGCTTGCGGCCATGAGCGGGGCGAGCAGCGATAGGCCTCCAAGGGGCCAGAGGAGATCGAGCAGGTAGGACAGATCGCGATGCTCCGCGGCCGCCTGGATCAGCCGCAACGGGTGCACGAAGGCGGTCTCGGCGATCCCGGCCGGTGACCCGCCGACTTTGGCATAGCGCCCTTCGAAGGGAGATCCTCCCCCCGGCGCGTAGTGCGGGACGATGACCGCTGTCGCCACAACCGCGACCGCCACCCCCGCAGCCGCGATCACCGCACCGGCGCGCCGCCTTCCGTGGGCGAGGGCGTGCCAGAGGCCGAGCATGGCGACCACGAGGCCAACCTGTTCCTTGGTCAGGCAGGCCGCTCCGGCGCAGAGCGCGAACGGCAGCAGGCGATTCTCGTCGAGAAACCAGATAGCCCCCAGCAAGAGCGGCGTCGCGAGCGCAACCGGGTGGAAGTCGTCGACGACGAGCCATTGCGTCGGCGGATAGAGAAGGTAGACGAGGGCGAAGCCGAGTCCCGCCCAGTCGGTGCCAAGGTGCTTGCGTGCGAGGAGGAAGACGGGCACCGCGCCGAGTGCGACAGAAGCGGCCTGGATGACGAGAAGCAGGCTCGGGTCGGGCCACAGCAACCAGAGCGGCGCGAGAAGCACGACCAGCGGATCGAAGTGGGCGCCGAGCCGGGAGATCTGGGCGCCCTGGAGGTCGGTGATCTCGAGAAACCGGCCGTGCGCCGTCGACCAGACGGCCTGGGTGAGGTTGCCGACATCGAAGCGGCCGGACTCGAAGGCTCGTTGCTGGAGAACTGCGAGTGACGACATGCCGGCGGCAAATGACCCGATCGCGATCCAGAGCAGCCCTCGCGCATCACGCCCCGGCGACGAAGCCTCATCCTGACTGAGCCTCGGATTCCGGGTCACGCGGCAGCGATCGCGCGCTCGAGCACAGTGCGCCAGAGGAGGCCGAGTGTAGCCTCACTCGCACGCGCGTCGTACGTCTCCCGCCCCGCCACGCCGACCGTGTCCGCAAGAACGGGGTCCGCGGCGAGGCGCCGCACGGCCGCTGCGAGCTCTTCGGCGCTCCCGGCCGGCACGAGCAGCGCGTCCTTGCCGTTCGTCAGCAGCTCGCGAGCCGCCGGGGTATCCGCCGTGACGAGCGGGGTGCCACAGGCGATCGCCTGGAACGCCTTGTTCGGGATCACGCGGGCTGCCTTCTCGCCGGTGCCGAAGATGCCAAGCGCGCACCCGGCCGCCTGGATTTCGGCCGGAAGGTCTTCGTATTCGACCCAGGGAACCCACTCGACGTTCGCCGGGCGGTCGTGGAGGAGGGGCTCCAGCTGCCCGCTACCAACGACACGAAACGAAATTTCTGGTGCGAGCGCTGCTGCAGCGAGGATCGTCTCGAGTCCGTGCAGGGGGATCAACTTGCCGACGAACAGGACGCGGAACGGAGTTTCCGGCCGCCAGCCAGGTCGAAAGAGCCGGTCCTCGGCGCCCACGAAGCACACTTCGACCCTGTCGTCGGCGAGATCGAACTCCTCGCGGAAGAATCGGGCGTGGGCCTCGGTGTCCGCCACCACGACGTCGGCCCGACGGAACGCTCGTCGATCGACGTGGTGCAAGACTCCTGCCCCGGGAGACCCCCGCCGAAAGCGGCCTCGGTCGTCGACCAGCGTGTCGTAGAGCGACACGAGGGGGTTGAAGACGATGGGCCGACCCCTCGCGACATGTTTGGCGGCCGGCAGGTCGAAGTGCCCGGGGTAGCCTACGATCAAGGCGTCGGCGCCTCGCTCGTCGTTTTGCGAGCGACGGAGGCTCCGCTCTGCCTCTGCCACTCGAAGCATCTGTCGGAGCCCGACCGACCAGTTGTGGCGCCGCTCCCAGACGGCGCGGTGCTGCTCGACAACCTCGACGCCCGCCCCCCGAAGTGCCGAGATGACCTGTGCATTCCGTGGATAGGCGCGGTCGTACGTGCCGAAGTAGAGCACCTTCATGCCTGCGCCCGATGGACGCGCCAGCGGCCCTCGGCGAAGCGGAGCAAGGCGCCCGACAACACAGCCCGCCGCGGAGCGGCCGACCCCAGCCAACTGGTGCGGGCGCTCACACCAACAGCGAGTTTCGAGTGGAACGTTTGGAGAGGCCGCACTAGCGCAGCACTTCGCAGACGAGCCGTGCCGTCCGGTCTGCCCCGCCCGCTCGCTCCTCGTGATGGCTCGTGATCAGTTCGGAGATCAGGCCGAGGGAGAGCAGTTGGATGCCGACGACGACGAGGAGGACCCCGAGTGTGAGAAGCGGCCGCTGACCGATGGCGTGACCCATCAGTTTGACAACTGTCAGGTAGACGAGGATCGCGAATCCAAGCATCCCGGCGAACAGCCCGAGGCCGCCGAACAGGTGAAGCGGTCGGTGGCTGTATCGGCCCATGAACGTCACCGTGAGGAGATCGAGGAAGCCGCGCACATAGCGTTCGACGCCGTAGTTCGAGCGGCCGTGCTCCCGTGGGCGGTGATTCACGGGCAACTCGGTGACTCTGTAGCCGCGGTAGTGAGCGAGCACCGGGGTGTAGCGGTGGAGCTCGCCGTACAGCTGCATGCCCTGGACCACTTCGGCGCGGTAGGCCTTGAGCCCGCAGTTCATGTCGTGAAGGCGGACGCCCGACATCTTGCCGGCAACGGTGTTGAAGATCTTCGACGGGATCCGGCGGGTGAGAGGGTCTTGCCGTTTCGTCTTCCAGCCCGAGACGAGGTCGTACCCCTCGTCCAGCTTTGCGATCAGCCGCGGAATCTCGGCCGGGTC
>Ga0315273_10001275_pt1 | contig 28446 bp, 26 predicted proteins | sample YL17G02_0_MG_FD_205753 | JGI IMG/M metagenome (GOLD analysis project Ga0315273, IMG submission 205753) | Sediment microbial communities from Yellowstone Lake, YNP, Wyoming, USA - YL17G02_0 | ecosystem: Environmental > Aquatic > Freshwater > Lake > Sediment | place: USA: Wyoming | collected... | reverse complement strand
AATACGAGCGCAATGCGAAGTTTCATTATACTGATACCTGCCCTTAGGCGAAAGCAAAGGCCTGATCTCGGGCCAAAGCGCTTTTGCCGCTTTAAAGGACATTGGATAGGTCATAGTGACCGGTGTTTCCTCTTGTGGACGTTGCGGGGGCATTTCTAACAATATCCCTTCGAGCCTGCCGGCCATTGATTTCATCTTGCCGTATGGACCGACTATTCCGTTCGAACTGATTTCGATATATGAAAGGTCATTGAAGAAAAGCGCCGCATTGAGCGCTTCCCTCCAGGAAACATTTTGTAAGAAAAGGGTGACTTTGCCTTTGACACCCGGGTCTATGATCATATTTATCCCGCTTATTTCGGACAGGGCGATGAGAAAATCCTTGATATCAGCGTCTTTTATTCTAACAGACATATTATCAGATGTCCCTTCGATAATCCGCCTTCTTTCCATATCGGCATTGGAAACGATAGTTATAACCAGACATCCGAGGATCAGGCAAATCGAAGGGGATAAAACAGACCTATTTGGATTCATTGATGTAGTCTATGAGCTCGTCACGGGTGACGCTCGCAGTTCCTATCTTTCCGACGACGATTCCAGCGGCGTAGTTTGCAAGTTCCGCGGCGAGCTTCATGGAAGCCCCTGCGCCCAGAGCGAGTGTGAAAGCTGCGATTACGGTGTCACCTGCACCGGTCACATCGAAAACCTCTCTGGCGCGGGTTTGCAACCACTGGACCGGCGCATCCTTTTTCTCGAACAGCGCCATACCCCGGTCTCCGAGGGTAATCAGGATCGAGGCGCATTTCAGTTCATTAAAAATATGTTGTGCGGCGGAGATGATGTCATCGTCGGAATGAATTTTGATTAGAGACATCTCTGACGCTTCTTTCAGGTTCGGAGTGATGACGCTTGCTCCCTTATAGGATCTGAAATTACCCGGCTTCGGATCAATCGCCACAAGCGCACCGTCCTTGTTTATTGACATCAGATATTTCATCAGAGCAGGGGTAATAAGCCCTTTGTTATAATCGGATATTATTATGCCGTCAACATGCCCAATGCAGTCCGATATCCTGTCCGTAAAGGCTCGTATATCGCTTTCATTGAAAGGGGCGTCATTCTCGCTATCGAGACGAACAACCTGCTGACGTTCAGCAAGGATGCGGGTCTTGACGATCGTCGGACGGCTTTTGATTTCCACCAGACAGTCCGGCCTGATCTCCAACCCTTTCATCAAGTCCCTGATTGTCTCTGCCTCACGGTCATTGCCGACACCGGAAACCAGCATCGGAATCCCGCCGAGAGATTTGATGTTTTGAGCGACATTCCCGGCGCCGCCAAGCTTGTTTATTTCATTCGTAACCTTGACAACAGGGACCGGAGCTTCGGGGGAGATGCGGTTCACATTACCATAGATGAAACGGTCAAGCATCAAGTCGCCGATAATCATTATCCGCTTTCCCTCGAGCTTGTCGGCGAGAGAAATTAATTCTTTATGATTGCACAAATCGAAGACCTCTTCTCTATTCCGGCTTATCCTTCTTCGCCTCATCAATCAGCATAATCGGGATCCCGTCGCGAACCGGATAAACGAGGCCGCATTTGACGCATTTCAAGCCATTGCCGCCTTCCACCTCTTTAATATCCCCTTTGCATGAAGGACAGGCTAAAATTTCCAACAGCTTCTTGTCTATTCCCAAAATAACACCTCGCTATTAAATTAGGCTGGGTGATTCATTTTAATATGACAGGAATCAATTGACAATGCGGGTGACCGCTGTATTTCGAGGTTCATTGCCTTTCCACTTTAATATGTATTGAATCCAAAAATTTCATATCATCCGAGGTGACAAGCTCATCGAACACCTGGTCATAATTCAATTCCACAATCGTTTCCTGCTCTTCTCCGTCAGGAATTTCATCCGAATCTCTAAGCAGCGTCAACTTTGCCTCGAAGGAAATGACGGGCTGATGACCGTTGTCGCGAAGGCTTTCCATAAGATCATGAAGCTCATCGGAATCGTGTATAAGGTTTGCGAGCAATTTTCCAATCTCTTCAACTATGTTTTTCAGATTGTCATCTTCCATCAAGCACCGTTCATATGGTCTTTTTTAAACTCTTTCTTCATCAAATACAGCGATGGCATTATACACTTTTATCCTCTTTTTTCAAAATACCCTGGGAACCGCCAGTCAAAATTATAAAAAGGATTAAAAGCCGGAATCAGGGCTATTTTCCCTCGGACCGTTTTATCGAACGCTGGCGCACAGCCTCGGAAAGAATCGCGGCCGTCGTCGCTGAAACGTTCAAAGATTCAACCCTGCCTGTCATCGGAATCGTTAAAACAACATCCGCCTGTTCAAGAGGCAGGCGGCGTATCCCCTTCTCTTCCGCGCCGAGAATCAAGGCGACAGAACCTGTCATATCGTATTTGTAAAAAGGAATCGCATCATCTTGAATATCCACAGCCGCGACCCAGAATCCCTTGTCCTTCATACTGTTTATCGCTCTGGCTATATTCACCGACATACAAACCCTGACTCCTCTCGCTGCGCCCGATGAAGCCCGGATAACCGCAGGCGTCACGGATGCCGCCCGATCTTTGGGAATGATCACCGCATCCACGGAAAAAGCTTCCGCCGTCCGCATAATCGCCCCGAGGTTGGCGGGGTCCTGTATCCCGTCCAGGATGAGAACAAGCGAATTAGCGCTGAAATCGAGTTCATCCAAATTGTGATATTTAAAATCGTTAACCCTTGCGGCAATACCCTGATGATTGACAGCGGGAAACTGGCGCTGAAAATACTGTTCGTCGGCGACGGTTATTCTGATTTTTTTCGACGCAAGGTTCATGATTTCTCCCAGCCTGTCCCTGCGGGAGAGATAGACCTCAGCCACATCATCTGGAAAATTCGTGAGGTAATAGAGAACCGGCCTGAGACCGTATATTATCATAGCGTCATATTATTTGATGGATTCTGTTCTGTCATCTGTTTTTGAGGTAAAAACTCCCGAAGAGAATATCCAGTCTCTCGGCGGAAGAAAGTATTTTTCTCGAAAGGTTCAAATCCGAACCCCTTTCGATCAATGGAACGAACAGGTCGAGCTCCAAACCGGATAATCTTCCCGTCAGGGCAATCCTGATCGGCTGGAAGAGCGCCTTTCCCTTGCGTTCTACCTTGCTCATAAGACGGGAGATAAACTCCCTGTATTTTTCCTTCGAAACAGGCCGTTCCTGCGCGATTTCCTTTCGTGCGGTCTCGAGAAACTCCCGCACGCCCGCCTCAGTCAATATCCTCGCTTCCTCGCTGTCCGGCAGAATGTTTTGAGGTTCGTAAACGATGAGGCTGTCCATTAGCCGCTGGGATTCCCTGAAAGTCGCAATATCCGTCTTCACTGCATTCGCGAAATCAACCAGCCAAACGGAAACAGCATTCGAAATCTCTCCGCTTATATATCCGGCTTCGTACAGGAAAGGGGTAATGCAATCCGCAAGACCTTCGGGTTGCATTTCATGGATGTACTGCGAGTTTAGCCAGTCCAGCTTCTTCCTGTCGAATACCGCCGGACTGGATGAGACGCGCTTAAACGAAAATTTATCCACAAGTTCCTTCACGGATAATTTCTCCTGGTCGTTGCCGGGAGACCAGCTTAACAGCGCAAGATGGTTCAGCATCGCTTCAGGGAGATATCCCTCTTCCTTGAATTGATTGATGGAAGTGGCGCCGTGCCTCTTGCTCAGTCTCGAGTGGTCGGGTCCGACAATCATCGACAGATGAACGAACTTCGGTATTTCCCATCCCAGGGCATTATAAAGAAGAATCTGAATCGGCGTATTCGAGACATGGTCATCGCCCCTTACCACATGACTTATCTCCATAAGATGATCATCAATAACGACGGCGAAATTATATCGGGGCATGCCATTGGCTCTCAAAATGATCTGGTCCCCGATCACCTCGATAGGGATTTCCGTTTTTCCCTTTACGATATCGTACCAGACGATGGAACCTTCATCCGGTGTTTTGAAACGGATGGAAAAAGGAATACCGTTTTTTATGTTTTTTTCAATATCTCCTTCCGAAAGTCCAAGACATTTACGGTTATATTTCGGAGGCAAGCCTCCTTCCGTTGCGGTTTTTCTCTGGGCTTCGAGATCCTCGACAGCACAGAAACACCGATATGCATTGCCCTGTTCGAGCAGAAGGCTGGCATATTTTTTATATGTTTCAGTCCGCTCCGATTGGCGGTAGGGTCCAAAACCGCCATCTTTATCCGGACCTTCGTCCCAATCCAAGCCGATCCATTTTAAATCTTCGTAAATGATATTCTCGGATTCGCTCGAGGAGCGTTCAATGTCCGTATCTTCAATCCGTAGAATGAATACCCCGCCCTGTTTCCTGGCATACAGCCAGTTAAAAAGAGCTGTGCGAACGTTGCCAACATGCAGGTGCCCAGTCGGACTGGGCGCAAATCGAACTCGAACCGTCATCTTTCCCTCCAATTGAAAACCTGGAATGACTAAAATAATGCGCCGGCTTCATATGGTCAAGCGGTATTTTTCAAATCGAAGAATCAACTCGGCAAATATAAACATACCAAAAAAGCATTTATCCGAATTTACTTTCTTGAAGAATTGCGAAAGAGACTCAGTCCGGCGATTACTTGAGTTCGTTGACCAATTCCGAGAGTCCTGGGAAGTGGGGATTAACTTTTGCAATATCTCTCAAGAGATCCACAGCGTATTGTTTTTCGCCATTGGCGGCATATGATTTTGCAAGGGCAATCTTAAGACTGAGCGCCTCATCGGAACCCATATTCTCTCCGAGATTGTTCATAGCCATCCGGAACCATTGAATCGCTTGCGGCGGGCGCTGCTTCTCGAGAAAACAATAACCGAGCATCGTGGCGGCATTAATTTTAAAATGTGGCCCCTTGAAAGCGGATTGAAATTCATGTATAGCTTCGTCAACCAACCCCATTTCTTTATATGCGATACCGAGATTATATCGGGTATCAAAATCCTCATCGGTAAGGGTTTCATTCACTTCCTCGCGAAATTCGTCGAAGATTGATTCCAGCTGCGCTTCTAAATTTATATTCGTTGTGGGTTCAGGCAGGTTGAATTCATCTTCGATCTCCGAGGTAATATTGAAAAATTGCTCCTCCTCTTCGAACAGGTTCTTGTCGGAGAATATATAATACGGTTTTTCTATAGGTTCCATTTCCTTCGCCAAGCCAGCTTCGATGCCCGGAGATTCGCTGAAGAATTCATTTATTTCAGATTCGAATTCTTTATCATGCTTTTCCGCATCAACCGCAAAAACGTCGGATTTTACTTCACTGGACACGCTTATGTCCTCATGAAGCTTTTGAATCTCGGATTGAGCCGCTTTTTCAGCGAGAATCTTCACCCTCTCTTTTACTCCGCCATGATCAGGGTATTTAAATTGTAATTCCTTAATCTTTGCTTTCGCCTCCTCGAAAAACTCGTTAGCGAGGTAGAAATCCACCTCTTCGAGCTCGAAAAGGAGCGTTCTGGAATCGGCGATAGTTTTTTCTCCGAAGATATGCGAAGCGAGATCCTCGCCTTGTTCAGGTATGGCGTGTTCAATATGATGACCGAACATACTTTCCATCTCGTCATCGGTCAATTCGTCGTAACCAGTCGGTTTGACCGGCGTCTGTTGTGCGCTTTCAGTTTGGTTGAAAACAACGAAGCGCTTCTCTTCGGAAACCATCTCGCTGAACATATCATCAATTTTTAGTTCCGTATTCCAGGTATCATCTATTCCGGGAGTCCCAGCTCCAACGGTGGTGCCTGCCGGAGCAGCCGCAGTTCCATCATTGAAGAATTCCTCGATCTCATGGCCAAGAATCTGATCGTCCATTCGAGAAGGAAGCGGCGACCGAAATGACGGAGGCGTCTGGATGCTGCCTGCGCCCATCTCCATTTCATTAAAAAGGTCATTATCCTGAAATTGAAGCTGCTGATCGTTAATCGAAGGTAGCTCAGCTGCGACCGGTGATTTCTCGCCGTATTTAAATGAGGCGGGAATATTTACAGATTGGTCACCCTCTTGTATAAAGGCCTTTTCGGGCTCCTTGACGGCGGTGTCTTTTGCAGGCAGATAAGATTTTTCGACGTCAAGAATTTCCGCAGGAGAAAAAGGCCCAACGCCTAATTCTTTTCTAAAAAATTCATTCTCAGTAAAACTGTCTTCTATTATTACCGGTCCCGCGGATACTTCAACCTGAGAGATGTCCATTTGATCAAGGTCAACGATCTCGATGCCATTATCGAACGAGGAGCTTCCCCCCGAACCTATAGCGACCCCCCCGAAACCGATGAACGCGAGCGCCTCCGGCGGAAGTTCCGCCCCCATCTGATGAAGATTTTTGAGCGTATCATGAGCTTCTTCTTTTAACTTTGAGGCTGTCGCCTTGTTATTCTCAGATTCATATATCTCCGACAGGAACATAGTCTCGATGGACGCTTTTACCTTGTCTCCCTTTTCAAGATAAATTGCTTTGAGGAGTTTTCTAATTTCCTTATTTTTTGGAAAGCTCCCGGATAAATCAAGCAGCCGGTCTTTTGCCTTGTCCAAAAGCCCATATTTAATAAGAATTTCGATCTCGTAGATATTCTCGTTGCTGATATCTTCTTTAGCTGGCGCTGTGCCGGTTTTAGATACCCCGGCGAAATGCGACGGTTCCGCGGATGGCGTCTTCTGTTTTTCTTCCGGCCTTTTTACCGCGGTATCAAAGGGAATATCAAACGGAATCTCGCCTGGTACAATGACATCCTTATCAACATCTTCCTGTTCCTTGCTCCGGGGAATCAGGTCAAGCTGCATCTTTTGAAGCTCTGCGATTGCCATCTGGGCTTTTTTATTCTCCGGATTGAAATCCAACACTTTATTGTAAGCTTCAATGGCTTTATCCGCCATCTTATGATGACGATAAGCCACGCCAAGTCTTTCATATGCAGAAAGTGTATTGGTGATATCGGACAGGGTTGTATATATTTCCAGAATTTTTTCCAGCGCAGGAAGAAAATACAAATCCTTTTCAAGCAGCGGCTTCAACAGATCAACTGTCGTGTTGTCCGGGCCTTCCCTGAACTTGAAGGTTATAACCCGTTGGATGTACTTGAAGGCCTCGTTGATGTTGTTTTCCTGCAGCGATATCTTGCTCATAATGCTGAGCGCTTCCACGTCATCGGGCAACTTATCCAACAGCCGCCGGACGATTTCGCCCGCTTTGCGTATCTCATTGATGTTATATAACGTCTTACCATATGCTTTTAGTACATCGATATTATCAGGATCGGCTTTAAGAAGCGTGTTATATATACCGACTGCCTGTTGATTGTTGCCGGTTCTTGTATAAACATCGACCAGGTGATTCGCCGCTTCTATGTTATTTGACTGAATCTTGAGAATCTTCTCAAAAACCGACTGGGCTTCCTTATCAAGGTTTTTTTCAAGAAGCGCTTTGCCGATGAACAGATATTCACTTACCGCTTTCTCGAATGATCTTTCCTTTTCATATATCTCGGCAAGTTTTATTCTAACCTTTATGGATTCAGGGAGGAATTTAAGGATCTTTTCGTAAGCTTCCTTCGCCCTGTCTATTTCGCCATTTTCTGTATAAATCTGGGCGGCGATAATCAATGTCTCTCTCGCGTCATTAAGAAGTCCTTCCTTGATATAAAGGTCTGCAAGCGGGAAATAGACCGAATTGTTTCTCTGGTCTATTTTAGTGATCTTTTTATAGGCAGCGATCGCCCTGGCGTAAAAGCCTTCTTTGGAATAGTGATGGGCTACAGACTGGAAGTTCTTAACCGCATCCTTTATTCTCCCGGCGCGGGCATACAGGTCCCCAATTTCATTACTTGTGCCGATATCGGACGGATTCTCCCCAATGATCCTTTCCAGCTCTTTGGCGGCAGCTTCGTACTTACCCTTGGCGGCAAGTTCAGATGCCTTCTGTTTAATCTTTTCCTTGTTGACGCTCATCCTCAGCTATTCCCAATAGCTTAATCTAATAGAATATATTATACTACAGCACGCCCCGAAAAGTGCGTCTGTGAAATTCCGTCGGACCGAATAAAGCCAGCGCATGAAGATGTTCGCGTGTTGGATACCCTTTGTTTTGCTTCCAGTTATATCTCGGATAAAGGTTATGATATGTGGACATAATTTCGTCTCTTGTTACTTTGGCGATAATCGAAGCTGCGCCTATAGAAATAATTTCTACATCACCCTTTATATAGCTTTTTTGGGTGATTTTCAAGTTATCGAGCGCTAGCGCATCTATCAGGAGGCAGTCCGGTGTAACCCGCAAATTTTCCACAGCAAGCGACATGGCTTTTTTGGTGGCTTGGAGAATATTGATCAGATCAATCTGATGGTTATCCACAATCCCCACAGCCCAACCAATCGCCGATGATTTTATTAATTTGAATAGCCTGGACCTCTCTGCCGGAGACAGCAGCTTGGAATCCTTTATGCCATCGGGGATGTTCTGCGGATCCAGAATGCAGGCTCCAGCAACGACAGGACCTGAGAGTGAACCCCTTCCCGCTTCATCAATTCCGCATATCAGACTGTAACCGGACGATAGGAGACGGGCCTCAAGCTTATAATTGCTTTTATCTGAGACCTCATTCATTCACATTCTTTTTTTCGTAATCCTTGATTTCCTTGATTCTCGCTGCTTTGCCTCGCAGGTTCCTCAGGTAATAAAGCTTCGCTCTTCTGACTCTGCCACGCTTCTTAAGCTCGATCTTGTCAACCAGCGGAGAATGCAGCGGAAAAACTCTTTCAACACCTATACCGGAGGATATTTTTCTTACGGTAAAGGTGGAATTAATCTTGTCATTATGTCTTCCTATGCAAACGCCTTCGAAAACCTGAATTCGTTCTTTTGAACCTTCAATGATTTTCACATGAACTCTCAAAACATCCCCGGCTCTGAATTCGGGTAAATCTTTGCGGCATTGTTCATTTTTCACTTCATCAAGCAGTTTGGGCATTCTCCATTCCTCCTATTCTACTTCCTTCTTAATTAAATCCGGTCTTTTTTCTTTCGTAATCTCCAACGCCTTTTTGCGGCGCCAGTTTTCTATCTCTTTATGATTTCCGGATAACAAGACATCCGGTACCTTCATATTCTTATAATCGAGAGGTCGAGTATAATGCGGGTAATCCAAAAGTCCATTAAAAAATGAGTCTTCCCTGTACGATTCCTCTTTTCCGATGGCATCTGGAAGCAGCCGAGTGAGCGCTTCGATAAACACCATGGCGGCAAGCTCTCCCCCGGAGATGACATAATCGCCGATGGATATCTCATCTGTCACCAGATTGTCAACTACCCGCTGATCCACCCCTTCATATCTACCGCACAACAACAGCAGTTCTTTAGCTTCACGATAGCTGTTAATTTTTTCCTGATTGAGCTTTGTGCCAGCCGGTGTGAAATATATTACCGGGATATCTTTGGATAACCCTTTATTTGCAGTCAAATCATCGAACGCCTCGAAGAAAGGCTCAGGTTTCATCACCATTCCGCTGCCTCCCCCATACGGGGAATCGTCCACTGTAGAATGAGGATCGTGGGTATATCCACGAAGATCGGTGATATTTATTTCAATGAGCTGTTTTTCTTTCGCCCGCTTTATCAGCGAATGACTGAAAGGCCCTTCAAAAAAACCGGGGAAAATTGTTAAAATATTAAAAATCATTTATTTCATAGATACCCTCAGGGGGCGAAAGGATAACCCGATTGCCGGCAACGTCCACCTTGACAATAAATTGTTCCGCTCCCGGAATCAGAAGCTCTTTTCCGTCTTCCTTCAATATCACAAAAACGGGATGCGCCCCAGTTTCCAATATCCCTTTCAGAATGCCGAGGTATTTATCATTTCCATCGAATACCCTGACATCCCTGGGCCTGCTCAGGAACAACCATTCAAGAGTCTTTTTATCGAGGATCGAAACATCCACGAACAGCTCAGAGCCGACGAGCGTTCCTGTATCTTCAACTCTGTCAATTTCTCTGAATTTGGCTATATACCGACCCTTATGCGGACGGATTGATGTTATATCCACCCGGCATTCGTCACCGTCGATAACCCGCCAAAGCGTGGAAACATCTTTTAAAGATTCATCAAGTCCGCGGTACGGAGCGAGTATTACCTCGCCCCGTAAACCGTGAGCTTTGATAACACGCGCTACAGCTATTTTATCTGGCGTATTATTTTCTCTATCGGAAAAGGCTTTATTCAAGAATCTCGAGCACGAACCGCTTGTTAATCTTCATTCCTCCGGCATTTACTATTGTCCGGATAGCCTGTGCTGTTCGGCCCTTCTTTCCGATCACTTTTCCCAGGTCTTCCTGGGCAACTCTGAGTTCAAGAACAGTAGTCTGTTCCCCTTCAACTTCAGCAACCACTACATCATCAGGATGATCAACCAGGCACTTTGCTATACGTTCCACCAAGTCTTTCATTTGTACCTCCTATCGTGTTTAGTGACCAAGTAAAAGCTCATGACTGCTGAGCTACAGATTGAGCTTTTTTAACCAAAGCCTTCACAGTGTCCGACAACTGAGCCCCTCGTTCAACCCAGTGGGTTATGCGATTCAAATCCACCTTGAAGTCAAAGGGATCAGTATTCGGATTATAGTAACCTACAATTTCGTTAAACTTTCCCGATGGAGCTCTTTTAGAATCTGCAACAACTATGCGATAAAAAGGATTCTTATTCGCTCCCATTCTTCTCAATCGAATCACGACCAACTCTGCTTCCTCCTAAATACTCTAACGAGTCAAAACTTATGTTAAATTTCAAAAATTCATTATACCACTTTTTCCTTTAAAACCAAATTTTCTGATGTTTTTCATCATTTTTTTCATCTGGACAAACTGTTTGAGCAGCTGATTAACCTGTTCCACCGTCGTTCCGCTGCCCTTGGCGATCCTTTTTTTGCGGCTTCCGTTCAAAATTTGATGATTGATCCTTTCCCGCGGGGTCATACTGTTTAGAATTGCCTCGATCCTTTTAAGGGCTTTTTCGTCAATATCCGCATTTTTAAGCATAGGATTCCTGGAAAAACCCGGCATCAGGGAAGCCATCTGGGCGATGGGTCCCATCTTGGCAATTTGCTTCAGCTGCGCTCTGAAATCTTCAAGGCTGAATTCGTCGCGAAGCATCCTGCCTGCAAGTTCTTCGGCTTCCGCAGAATCGAAGGATTTTTCCGCTTTTTCTATCAGGGTCAGGACATCCCCCATACCGAGAATCCGCGAGACAAGCCTGTCGGGATGAAAGAGTTCCAGATCGCCGGGTTTTTCACCCATGCCGATATATCGAATAGGGACGCCTGTTACAGATTTGATGGAGAATGCTGAGCCGCCCCGGGCATCGCCATCGAGCTTGGTCAGAACGATACCGGTCAGGGGAACCGCTTTGTTGAATGCGAGAGCTGTGTTCACAGCATCCTGGCCCGTCATGGCATCAGCAACGTAAAACAACTCCCTTGGCGAAGTTTGTTTGTATATCTCCGAAGCCTCCTTCATCATCTGTTCGTCGATATGAAGCCTTCCCGCGGTATCAAGAATGAGATATTCATATCTTTTGTCTTTGGCGTATTTTACCGCTTCTTTAGCAATCGAAACGGGATCATTTTTCCCGCTTTCGAAAATATCCAGGCCGGACCGCTCAGCTATGCTCTTCAGCTGGGACATCGCCGCAGGCCTGTAAACGTCGGTGGAGCAAAGAACAGGGTTTATCTTCTTTTCTTTCAGGCGCATTCCGAGCTTGGCGGCTGTTGTGGTTTTCCCGCTCCCTTGCAGACCAACGAGCATCAATATGGCAGGCGGCTTAGCTCCAACGACAAGATCAGCGGAGTCCTCTCCAAGTATTCGTATCATCTCATCTTTGACAATCTTTATGACTTGCTGACCTGGGGTCAGGCTATCGAGGACTCTCTCCCCGAGCGCTTTTTCCCGGACAGAATCCACTAAGTCCTTGACGACTTTGAAATTGACATCCGCCTCGAGGAAAACGATCCTGATCTCCCTCAGGGTTTCCTCGACATCGGACTTTGTGATCTTTCCATAGCCTCTTAGCTTGGAAAAAATTTTTTCTAATCTTGATGCCAGACTGTCGAACATTTCAAATACTGCTTATTCAATATCCTTAAACAATCCCTTTAACCAGTTCAATCAGAATCACCATCAGGAAGCATTTTATACCAATTTAAATAAAATGACCATTGGCAATATAGAAACCATTATGGTTATCTTGTCCTCTTTCCGATTCAAATATTTGAATCTGCAATGGAACTCGTCAATATCCCGGAGGTGGCGTTGTTGTCATCCTGTTCAATGAAAACCTGCCGCAGTAGCCGATTAAACCAATTACTGATGCCTTTTAATAAGCCTCCGAAGCCCGGAGAAGAGCATACTCGCAACAAAAAACCGGAATTCCGGCATTTTTGAATGCCTTCAGGTTTACAAGCAGCTTGGCTGTCTGCCCTGGATCGGTCGGCTGATCGTATCAGTCCGGGTCGTTCCAATCCATATCAGATAAATTTTCATGCCAAACGCCCTCATGAGCTATGGCATCAATCACCTGTAGCAGCTGGGGCTGACCGGAAAGAAGAGATGATCCGTTTTGCTGAATGATAAGAAAATCCGGGTCGCGCTCTTTCGCATATTGCCTTATTCTGCCGATAAATTTGACCATTTCCTCAGCCGGACCCGACCTATCCTTTGAAGCCTCAGCGATTACCGCTTCATCTTCAAAGAATTCCATCCAATCCATATAGATACAATCAAATCCGTCCCTGATAAGTTCATCCACCGCGCTGAAATAATCCCTGTCGGGGTGGGCGCTGGCGCTCGCTCCATATATCATAATATCCTGCCAGTGCGGGTTCCGGTAAGCCGCGGGAAAGTCGCCAGCCCAGCCATCCGGATTCTGGATGAGTGTCCATTCCGGCAACCCCGCGGGGCGCGGCCTGCCCAGCTCCCAAACCGGCCGTCTTTTTCTATCCAATACCATCTCCAGTCCTCCGCTTCAGCGATATCAATATAACCAATCACCAGTTTGCGATCCGTTCCATTGTGCGCCTTGCTTGCTGTAAAGTATGCCGCCGGAGGCAAATTATTTTTTGAATCATTATCGTTATTGCACCCGGATAAAAGCGCGAGTAAAAATAATGGGATTACCAATAAAATATTTTGAAATGATTCTTTCACTTTAGAACTCGCAAAACCAAAATCTATCTTTCTTTATATACAAAAAGTACAACCGTGAAAGAAACATTGTAGCTCGTCGCTAGATTGATTATCTGTTCATTTGACAAGAAGGAAGAAATAAATTAGATTCAATATGGTCAAGAGCTTTAAAATTGCGCTGATTTTATATTTTTCGATAATAGTGACATGTCAAAACAAACAATCTTAGCTATTGATGATAGTCCGACAATACTCAAAATATTGGAAGTTATTTTGAAACAAGCCGGATATGAAGTGGCTATAGCTCATGACGGACTTGAGGGAATCCATCTTGCAAAACAGATAAAACCTGATCTGATAGTCCTGGATTTCATTATGCCTAAAATGAACGGCTTTCAGGTATGCAAAGCGATGAGGAAAGACGAGGACCTCAAAGCAACTCCCATCATTCTCATGTCCGCCAAAGGCGACAAAGTGGGGGATAAATTCATAGATATCCTGGGAGCAATAGACTACCTTACAAAACCTTTTTCTCCGGAATCAATTCTGTCTCTAATTCCAAATGTGTTAAGACGCGCGGAATCGTTGAAACTTCCGGCGCATCCATCCGACATTGTTGCTAAAGAAGCATTGTCCTTTGAAGGATCGCAGAGACCGGTAACCCCGGAAGAAGAGATACTTAAGTTCATCCGTGAAAAAGTACAAACAAATTTCAATTCAGTGCTTGATTCCGTCCTGAAAGCCAAAAGTCCGGCGGAGGTTGCGGAGATAGTATCGGACGTTTTGCTGGAGAGCCTCGACGGAGAAGTGTTGGATTTGATGAAATCCAGGTTGGAAAAAATGATTCCCGCCACAGTCAGTGAAAATATCTCGATGAAAGGTCAGATAGACCAGGTGCCATTGCCGGAGGTCTTTCAATTTGCAAAATTCCAAAATCACACGGGAACATTGAAAATTACCAAAGATCTAAAAAACGCATATGTCTTTATGCGCGGCGGAACGGTATCATTCGCCACCTTTGCAAACCCGGAAAACCCTGATTTCTCTGAAAAGATATTTCAAAACTCGGGCTTGGATGAATACTCGATAAAAAAAGCCTCCCGGTTGGCGGAAGCCAGGAACACGACGATTATCAACACTATTGTTCAGGAAAAGATACAAGATAGAAGCAGCCTATACAGTTATTTTGATAATTCGACGAAGAATGTAATATACGAAATCCTGACATGGAAAGAAGGAAGCTTTTCGTTTCAACTGGCAAAAGACCATATACCTGAAGTTAAGGATATAGACCTGGGTTTGATGATAGATCAATTGGTCATAGACGGATTGCGTATTGTTGACGAGCTTCTAGTAATCCAAAATAATGTTAACAGCGATGACCAAATCTTCGCATTAACCAGCGCCGGCATTGAACAGAAACACAACCTCGATACTTTTGGTTCTAAAATCGCTTCCTATATGGACGGATCGAGGGACCTCCGTTCGATAAAATCACAAATGAACATATCAACCTACGATTTATATAAGTCGGTTTATGAACTGCTTTCTAAAGGATATCTTCGCGAAGTGATAAAAATGCCGAAAACGATAAATTAGCAGAGGTTCCGAGCTATAACTTAAAGCTGAGGTAGTGATGAAATTTATCGCATACAAGGGACACTCGGTTAATACTCCGCCGAATTCAAAGGCGGCGATAGAAGCTGCGCTGGAAAACGATATAGATGGAATTTATCTCGACGTCAACTACACCAAAGACGAATGCCTGGTTTGTAACGGTGAATCAGATAACAGCATCACCTCCATATTGGGACTGACATCGAGCTACAATCTTGACGAAATAAAAAAAATTGATCTAGGGGATATTTACGGCGCAAGGTACAAAGGAGAGAGAATTTTAAAGCTGACGGAAGCCATTTCGCTTATAGACGAAAAGAAGGAAATTTTTCTCGGCCTTGCAAGCGGTTCGAGGCGTTTTCCGAACATCGAAGAGAGAGTTTTGGACCTGCTCGAAGAAAATAACCTGATAGATAGAACCTCGATCGTATCACTCGACCATCTTGCGCTTAAATGGCTCAAGAAAATAAATTCATCATTGAGAACGTATGCAATGCATTATGCGCGGTTTGCGAAACCTGTGGATTTCGCAATGGACGTCATGGCGGATGGAATTGCAAGCTACTATTATCTACTCACATCCTTCGTCGTCGAAGCTGCGCACAGAGAATTGCTGGACGTGATCGCTTTCCCGATTAACAACCCCACAGCCTTGAATGAGATGGGCGAAATCGGAGTTGATATTATTTTTTCGCCGGATACAAAATTAATGCGGGATTTAAAAGATAAAGGGATTTAATTTAAATAATATATTGATATAATTGCAGATTGCATAAATATCTTTGAAAAGAAAGGTGTACCGATGAACAAGAAGATCTTAATAGTTGACGATGTCTATTCAGAATTACAAGTAATGCAGAATGCGCTGGAACCACTTGGAGCCGAGATCATCACCGCAATGGATGGACTCGATGCTGAAAAAAAGATTATAGAGTTAAGACCGGACGCTGTTGTGCTGGACGTCTTGTTGCCCCAAAAGAACGGATTCCAGATATGCAGGGATATTAAAAGCAACCCCGACACTAAAGATATACCGATAATACTCATTTCATCAAAGAATCAGGACAGCGATAAATTCTGGGGAATGAAACAGGGGGCGGATGAATATGTAAAAAAGCCTTTCAATCCGCAGGAACTCTTGGAGACGGTGGCTCGCTATTTAAAATAACATAGTTGGAGGAGCGGTTATTGGATGAGCAACCGATAGAAGAAACATCGCAAGAGGGCATAAAAACTGTACAGCTTTGTATATTTCAAATGGACAACGAACAATTTGCGGTCGATATTTTACAGGTCCAGGAGATTCTCAAACCAGCTGAGATAACGAGAATACCCGCAACACCGAAGTTTCTGTTGGGCGTAATTAATCTGAGGGGCATAATAATTCCGATCATACAGATCAAGTCCTTTCTCGGATTGGATTCTTCGAAAGAAAATGAAGAAGGCGAATATCTTATAGTCAAGGATGGAAATCTGATTCTAGGAATCGCTGTGGTAAAAGTGCTTAATATGGTCATTATTCCGGAAGAAAATGTCACAATATTCGAAGAAGACAATCCATTGAGGGTGGAAAAATATATGCTTGGACAAAGTATAGTCTACGACAAGACGATTTATCTTTTAGATCTTCATCGGCTAATCAGAGATACAAAAGCGGCGATATGAAGTTTAATGAATTTTAGGAGATGAAATGAACATTTATAGATTATTCAAATCCAGGATTTCTTTGAAATGGAAATTTTCAATCGTATTCTCCATCTTAACATTCCTTCTTACCTTTATTGCATCAATAAGTACCCAGACTTCAGGGATAAGCGCGCTCACAAACGCTTTCGAGGAAAAAATACAATCCATGATCATCGTAACCGAAGCGCAGCTTAAACAACCTCTTCGGGCAAATGCTACCACGACAATAAACACAATCATAAACGGCGTGCAGCAGGATAAAACCTTTGTGGCTGCATTCGTATTCGATACGAACCGCAGAGTGGTCTCTGATGGATCCGTTGATAATAAAAATCTGGGAAAAACCATGCTTGATTCCGGTTATCCCCTCAGCGCCAAACTCTCCGACATATCGGAGTTTGCTGTCCTTACCCCACCCGAAGGAAAATACCGATACTGGGTTAAAAATATCTTCTTCGAGACTGAACCCGTAGGATACCTCGTTCTAAAAACCAGCGCGGAAGTCACTAGTGGTTCTGTCTCGTTCTTCAAGGCATTTTTCTTGGGCATCCTCTTCGGAGTTATAGCCGGCGGTATCGGTTTTTTATTCTCCATTTTTATAGTAACTCCGATTTCATCTTTATCCGATGTTTTCAGCCAGGTCAGTATGGGGCTTGTCGAATCTAGGTCGAGGGTCGAGACCGGTGATGAACTCGAAGTTCTCGGCACAAACCTCAACGAAATGCTTGACAGGATCGGCGGCCTGATTGAAACCGAAGCGGATAGAGACAGGATGCAATCCAATATTATGAACCTCCTTAACATAGTTGACGCGGCATCCAGAGGAGACCTCACCGTACGAGGTGAAGTCACGGAAGATGCGCTCGGTTCGGTCGCGGACGCGTATAACCTGATGTTGGAATCCATATCAGGCTTGATCAGGCAGGTTTCCGAATCCGGTATCCAGGTCAGTAGAACCGCTCAGGAAATCCTGGTCATCTCCGAAGATATCGGCAGCAGTGCCGCATCCCAGCAGCAAGACCTTGAATTGACTTCGGATTTGATGCAAAGGCTCGCGAACTCGATGGAACACGTTGCCTTATCCGCAACAGACGCTGCGGAATCATCCACAATAGCGGCAAGAACCGCGCAACAGGGCGCGTTGGCAGTTAACAATACAATACAAGGTATGAATCGCATCAGGACGAATGTTCAAACCACATCCAAAAAGATCAAGAGCCTCGGTGAAAAATCATTGGAAATCAACGCAATCGTCGAAGTTATTGATGAAATCTCCGCTCAAACGAATATGCTCGCCTTGAATGCAGCAATCGAAGCCGCAAGAGCTGGAGAATACGGCAGAGGTTTTGCCGTAGTTGCGAACGAAATCAGAACACTGGCTGAACGATCCGGCGAAGCAGCTACAGAAATTGCGGATCTGGTTAAATCCATCCAAACTGAAACAAATGAAGCGGTTACCGCCATGGAGGAAAGCACGGGCCAGGTGGAGATTGGAGTTCGCCTCGCTGACGATGCCGGAAGAGCGCTGGCAGAGATCCAGACCGTTATCAACAAGGCGGCAACCCTGATCCAGGAGATATCTCTTTCCGCTAAAGAACATGCTCAGGGTACGCAGCAAATGGTGCAGACAATTGAAAACGCGCGCAGTGTCGCTCAGAACACTTCTGCGTCCATGCAGATTGCCATGGAGATGATGCGCCAGCTGGCTGCATCCTCCAATAGCCTGTCTCAGGCGATTTCATTGTTTAAAGTATAGATTTGACGATAGGAATAGCGGCGGAATAATCTTGAATACGGGATAAAAACGATGGGCAGCCAATTCGATGATTCATCAATTAAGTCCTTCTTCGTTATAGAAGCCCAGGAATATATCGAATCATATCGAAAATCTCTTGTCCGCCTCTATTCGGAACCGCAAAACTTCAACCCTCTCGAAGAAATACAAAAGACTGCTCATACGCTCAAAGGCTCGGCTGCCATGCTTGGCTTTGAAGAAATCCGCCACCTTTCCCGTTATATGGAAGAATTCATGAAAGCCCTTGCTATCAAGGCGATCACTTATTCGGACAACTTAAGGACCATCCTCTCCCACCTTGTTGAACTCACCTCAATCATGGTTGCTAATATCTCCGCTGAAAAAGAGGATTCGAACGAGCTGATCTACGCGTCGAATTCGACCATATTCGAGAAAGCTCTGGAGAATTATAGAAAAATTGCAGGGTCAAAGACCGATGGAGAAAAACCCGGTCACGAAACCACAGAAATTCAACAGGATTTAAAGCAAGATGCGGAATCTGATGAGGCTTTTCTCGGGTCTGATGAAAGTTTTTCGTTTGATAGGAACACGGCACTCCCAGCTGGGGAAGAGCCTGCTTCAGCGACAAATATAATGCCTGCTGAACAAGCAGTATCCGCAACCCAAGCCCCGGCGGGTGAAACCATTCCCATCGCAGGAGAACCTTCTATTTCCGAATACCGCGGTATCAAACCGGAAGCAAGAGAGCCGCGTGAGACAGATTTCTTTCTCCCTACGGCTCCATCCACGAGGCTTCAGCCCGAGAAGAAAGAAAAACACGGCTTGAGTTTTCTCGAGATGATCCCGGATATAAAGGAATCTTTCATCCTCGAAGCCACTGACCATATACAGATGATAGATCACTTGCTTCTGGACTGGGAATCCGATTATAAAAATCAGGACCTTTCCTTCCAGTTAATGCGGGCAGTCCACTCGCTAAAAGGTTCGGCAAACATGGTTGGTTTCAGCGATCTCGGAAGCATCGCTCATCGTATGGAAGATATCATCGAGAAAGTTCGGGAAGGCGGATACGAAGCAGGTATCAAGCTGATTGACCACCTATTTGAAGGTCTTGATACTATGAAACTTCTGATCAAAGGTCTGGATGAAGGAATCGAAGAATCAACAGCTCCGACGGAAGCGATTATAGCAAAACTGGATGCGTTTATCGCAGGAGGATATATAGAAGCAGCGCAGGAAACTCCGCCTGCTGAAAATAGCATCACCTCCGAGATGGAAGCCATTGCTGCTGAACAGGAACCCGAAGCTCAACCGATTGAAGAACCTGCAGCCTCCGAAAAAAACGCTTTGGAAGCGGAAATCCAGGTGATTTCTGAAGAGCCTGTAGCATCGTTCCAACCGAAGAAGACATATACAACCGGACCGCTGCCAGTTCTCGAAGAAGACGATCTATCGAGAGCGGCCTCGACCCTCTCTACGCGCATTCCGATGGGCGAGACAGAAAAACAGATTGTCCGTGTCCACATTAATCAGCTCGACCAGCTGATGAACCTCGTCGGCGAGCTTGTAATCAACCGCGCCAAGATAGACCGGCGTGTGGATTTTTTCAAGCATATCGGCGACGAACTCGATTTTTCGCGCAGAAGGCTAACGCAGTCAATCCGCGAATTTTCAGATCAGTACGAATTTACTCTGCCGGGGCAGACGAGCCAGGTAACCGGGGAGGGGTTGGATGAATTCAGCGCCCTGGAATTCGATAAATACGACGATTTCAACATCCTTTCGCGCTCACTGATGGAAATCGGTTCCGATGTCGTCGAGATCATAAACGAAATGAAGGAATTCCTCGGCTCTTTCGATAAAGAGATTCAGGATATTGCCGGAATTATTTCTCATTTGCAGGAAGAGATCACACGGGCGCGAATGGTTCCGATTGGAAGGCTGTTCCGAAGATTTACAAGAACAGTCCGCGATATCGCCAACCGGGATAATAAAAACATCCAGCTGATGATATTGGGAGAGGAAACCGATCTGGACAAGACCGTTATTGAGGAAATGGCGGATCCCCTCATGCACCTTGTGCGCAATGCCGTGTCACACGGTATAGAGATACCGCAGGAGCGGGCTCTACTCGGGAAAAACCGGCAAGGGACAATCCTCTTGAACGCATACCACAAGGGAAACCAGATCATACTCGAGGTTGAGGACGACGGGAGAGGTCTCGATCTGGACAAGATAAAGCAAAAGGCCATTGATATGGGCTTGTTGACCGAGGAGGCCGCTGAAACCGTTTCGCAATCCGTCATTATTGACTATATATTTACTCCAGGATTTTCGACATCCGCGATGACCACTGAGATATCGGGACGCGGCGTTGGACTCGACGTCGTCAGACAAAACATCCTGCACCTGGGCGGGTCCATCTCCGTCCAGACCGAGAAGAACATCGGAACAAGATTCATCATCAAACTGCCGCTTACTCTGGCGATCACCCGTGCGCTCTTCGTCTCTGTGTCAGGCTACAGATTCGCTCTCCCGCTGAACGCGGTCGAAGAGACAGTCGTCCTTGATACGAGAAAAATCGCAAACCTTGTAAACCAGGAAATTATCGAAATCCGGGAAAGAAAAATTCCGTTATTAAAATTAAACGATCTGTTGCAGCTCCCCGTCTCGCCTGACGGAAAACGTTTTGTCCCTGTCGTGATATTAGGCAGTGCAGAAGCCAGCGCAGCCCTCATGGTGGACGAGCTACTCGGTCAGGAGGAAATCGTCGTCAAGCGCTTCGGAGTATACCTTGAAAACCTCAGGTACTTCTCCGGCGCAACCATAAGCGGCGATGGAAAGGTTATCCTGATCCTGGATCCGACACGCCTCGTTGGCTTCGAGGAATTCTCCATCTCGGCGACCGGAACGATGGAATCCACATTGAGGGAGAGGATCGGTCTCGAAGAACCCCAGGTGGAAGTAGAGAAGGAAAAGAAAGAAAAGCTGCTCCTTGTGGACGATTCGATAAGCATCAGGAAATTCGTCGGCAAGCTGCTGGAGAACGCCGGTTATGACGTTGATGTTGCAATAGACGGACTCGAAGCTTTGACTAAGGTCGGGGGAACAAGGTACAGCATAATCATTACAGACCTCGAGATGCCGCGTATGCACGGCTATGAATTCATAACTGAGATCAAGAGCGACGACCGTTTCAAGACAATTCCAATTATTGTCCTCACCTCCCGCGCGGGCGAAAAACATAAACGAAAAGCGATGTCCATCGGAGCGGATGGATATATCGTCAAGCCTTTCAATGAAGAAACCTTGCTTGAGAATATCTCAAGGCTGCTTTGAAAAAATATTGTTGCATTCCGGCATTATTGGCGGTTCGCCGCCTGTTTAATAGGAAGCAAAAGCGTTGAAAAAAAGATTGTCATTGGGCAGGCTCAAGTTAGAGTCTGACTCGAAAAAACTGTTAACTATCGTGGGGAATGTAGCTGCCTCTAAAAATATCGTGGTTTTCCGTCTCGGAAACGATCCCTGGGCATTTTCGATAGATTTTCTTGTCCAGGCGATGAGAGCTCAGAAATATACATTTTTCAGCGATTCATCCGATATAAGCTTCGTAAGGGGTTATATCTTCATCAACAAGGAAGCTATCCCGGTATTTACCATCCATAAGATATTGGAATTGGAGCCTATAACCGATATTGATCTGCGCACGGCGATACTCTTATGCAAGGTCGGCGATTTTAAATTCGGCCTTCTCTCCGAGGAGGTGCTGGAAATAACCCCGATGGACGATAAACTTTTTTGCCAAATTCCGAATAATTTCTTAATCAAATATCGTCAGCTTATAAAAGGCGCTCACCCATGGAGAGACAAAGTTGTGCTTCTATTGGATCTTCAAAACCTGTTAAGCAAGGAAGACCTTAGTATGCTGCGCGAGGATGGCGAAAAAATCCGAGCAGAACAGGAGGGAACGTGACATCCAAATTCAAGGAACTTTACGCTGAAGCGATCGAAAAATCCCAGGGACATGACAAACAGGCGGCAATCTATAGGATAGGAAATATACTCTTCCTGATACCTTTGCAGGATATTATAGATGTTCAAGATGCTGTGAAAATTCGGGTTGTTCCAGGCGCTGCAGAGTTTTTTAAAGGATTCATTTTATACAACGGGAAACCAATAATGCTGATTGATACGCCATATGTTTTATCTCTGCCTAACGATGAAGCTCACACAGTTATGATCGTGAAAACACTCGGGAACGATGCATATGCCCTTCTAATAAACGACATAGCGCAGGTGGCGCCTTACAATGATTCATGGGCGCAATCTCCCCCGGCTGAAGTTGAAAAGATAAAAGCCGAGTACATCGAAAAAGTGTTCAGGATTAATCAGAACATCCTATATCAACTTAAAATCAACAAACTTTTCAACAGAAATCATATCTGAACGGAGATCCAGTCAAGGCTGCCCAGCAATTTCTCTGATGATCTTCACAAATTCCTCAACGACAGCGTCTTCACTTATCTTTCGGACCGGTTTTCCCTTCATAAACAGCAAAAACTCGCCCTTCCCTCCCGCTATGCCGGCATCCGCCTCTCGCGCCTCTCCGGGACCGTTGACGGCGCATCCCATCACCGCAACGCTCAAAGGAACCTTTATATCCGAAAGCCTTTTCTTGATTTTTTTCAGGACAGCCTCGACATCAACTTCGGTCCTCCCGCAAGTCGGACATGAAATGTATTCGATTCCGACATTTCTGATTTTAAGGACACGAAGAAGGATGAACCCCGCCTCTACCTCTTTCACCGGATTCCCGGTAAGTGATATTCTTATCGTATCCCCTATTCCTTCGCCGAGGAGTATCCCGAGAGCTGCGGAGGATTTGATCAATCCGCCGAACTCATCGCCGGCTTCTGTGACACCGATATGCAGAGGATAATCGCATTCCCTTGCCAGAAGCCGGTAAGAATTTACAGTCCTTTCGACATCAGAAGCCTTTACGGACACAACCAAATTATCGAATCCAAGTTCTTCCATCATTCGGATGTTTTTCAAAGCGCTTTCAGACAAGGCTTCCGAAGACGGATGGCCGTATTTTTTAAGGATTTCCGGTTCGAGCGAGCCTGAGTTTACGCCTATGCGGATCGAGGCGCCGGTCATCTTCGCAGCTTCAACTACTTTTTCCACTTTTTCCCTACCGCCGATGTTACCTGGATTTATTCGAACCTTATCGCAGCCGGCCCGAAGCGTCTCGACGGCAAGACGGTAGTCGAAATGAACATCCGCAGCGAGGGGGATCGAAATATCTTCCTTGATCCTGGCAAGCGCTTCGACAGCCCGCATATCCGGGACGGCAACCCTTACAAGCTCGCACCCAGCTTTTTCAAGACTGTGAATTTGACGGACAGTCGCCGCTACATCCCGCGTGTCGGTATTGGTCATACTTTGTACAGAAACGGGGGCTTCCCCACCCATTATCAAATTGCCGGCCTTAGCCGTCCTGCTTTTTCTTCTTGGGAGTGGAAAAGGTGAGTCCATTATTTTATAAAGGCTTTCATTATATCGTTATAAAACACCACGACGACGAGCGCAATGATAAAGAAGAAACCGATCTGGAGTATCTTTTCCTTGGTGGCAATCTTGAAATCCTTCCGGCGCATCCCTTCCAGGAGCAGGATAAAGATCGCCCCGCCATCGAACATCGGGATTGGGAGAAGATTGAAAAGCCCGAGGTTGAGAGCTATGAACCCCATCAGGTAGATCAGCGGCAGCGCTCCCTGCTGAGCGACCTCTATTGAGATGCGCCCGATTTCTATTGGCCCGGACATCGAGCTGAGCGGGAGCTTCCCTCTTATGAGCTTTCCAAGCGAGACGAAAAAGAGTCCGGTGAAGCGGATGTTTTCCCTGATAGATTCCGTCAGACCTCCGATAGCCCCATATTTCACAATCTTCAGCGGCGAGCCGGGAAGAAAACCGAGTTTGCCCAGAATTTGGCCTGTTTGAGGATCCTTCACCGGTTCCGGAGTCGCTTTAATTCTCAAAGCATTGCCAGCTCTGTCAATATCCAGGACCAGTTCCTTTCCGGGATTCTCTGAAATAATCCTGACACCTTCAGTCCAATAAATAATCTTTTTTCCGTCAATTTTCCTGATGATGTCGCCGGCTTTCAATCCAATCCTCTCTGCAACGCTTTTCTTTACAAGAGCGCTTATATGAAGCGGGCTGTTATTGAGCACGCCTATATAGCCGATTTTATTAGGACCGATCGAAATCGGATCAACCGCGAAAAGTCTTTCACTTCCTCCCCTATTAACTATAACATTCAATTTATCCTTGGGACTCATCATTACTTTTATTTCAACATCATCCCAATCATTCATTTTCTGGCTGTTGATCGAGACGATCCTGTCGCCGGTTTCCAAGCCGGCTATGGCAGCCGGTGAATCGTCAACAACCCCTCCGAGAATGGGCTGATACGATTTATATGCGGGAACATCTCTGCCGGCGAGGTTGGAAATCCAGATAAGAATAACCGCCAGAAGGATATTGAATACGGACCCCGCCAGCAGGATTACCATCCGCTGCCAGCGTTTCTTGTTGAAGAAAGATTTTTCCGGTGGAATTGGGTCCTTATCAGCAGCCGTCTCCAAAACCGGAACGTCAAATTGAGCGATCTCTTCTTTCGAAGATTCCGGTTTATTTTTGCTCTTCTTCTTACGCGGAGAGCGCACCATTTCAGCCGCTACTTCCTCGGTTATATCGCCATACATCTTTGCATACCCGCCAAGGGGGAAGATGCTGATCCGGAAATCCGTGCCTGCAATTTTTTTACCGAATAACCGCCTGCCGTAACCGAGTGAAAAAACCTCGACATGCACTCCCATCCAGCGTGCGGCAAGATAATGGCCTGCTTCATGTACCACAATCAAGACGCTCAAGGCTATTATAAAAAGCAATACACTCGAAAACATTATCCCTCCAGATTCATAGTTCCTTCATATCATCGTCCAACACTCGATACGAGTTTCATCAGAGTTTGTTTCAAGAATGACCAATTACACAAGGTTCAGTTATAACTTTCTGTTATGATTTTTTCCGCGATTATCTTCACCTTTTTACTCAACGAAATTACATCCTTTATATCGTTGATGGAGACCGGTTCCGTTCGTTCAAGCGCTTCCCGGATGATAGAGCTGATCCGGTCGAAAGGTAGCTCTCCCCGAAGAAATGCTCCCACAGCTATTTCATCCGCGACAATATATACAACCGTGCCATAATCACCCATACTCAGTGCTTTATAGGCGAGAGGCAGCGCAGGGAAAACATCGTCTTTCGGGAGGAAAAACTGCATATCAGTTTTCTCACGGAACAGACTACGTGTGTTATAGCCCGGGCTCCTTTCAGGCCAGGTCAGCGCGTACTGTATCGGCACGCGCATATCCGGAAAACCCATCTGGGCTATCACCGATCCGTCAATATACTCGACCATCGAGTGGATCAGTGATTGCGGGTGAATCACGACATCAATCTTGTTACAGGGAATATTGAACAAATGCACCGCTTCCATCACTTCGATCCCCTTGTTCGCCATAGTTGCCGAATCCACTGATATTTTGGCTCCCATCTCCCAAACCGGATGTTTCAATGCCTCGGCGGGAGTGATTGAATGCAATCTTTCCGGTGGGTAATTAAAAAAAGGTCCTCCGGATGCGGTTAAAATGATTCGCTTGATTTCCATCATACTGCCGGCTTGGAGAGCCTGAAAGATTGCCGAATGCTCGCTGTCAACAGGCAGGATGGTGGTCTGATGTTCACGGGCGGTATTCATAATCAAACTGCCCGCCATCCCCAGCGATTCCTTGTTGGCAAGAGCGACAACCTTGCCTGTTTTGATGGCTTCGAAGGTCGGCACGAGGCCGCTGGAGCCGGATATTGCGGATATTATGATATCGGCGTCAGGCAAGGTTGCAGCTTCGATCACCGCATCCTCCCCGCATCCAATCCTGATGCCCGAACCGGATAGAGATGATTCAATATCTCCGAACCGTCCGGGGTCTGCGATGGCGACAAAGCAGGGCTTGAATTTTTTCGCCTGTTCGGTAAGAAGCGCCGTGTTTTTCATCGCGGCAAGTGAAACGACTTCGAACTTATCGGAATGACGCTCAATGATGTCCAGCGAATTCGTGCCGATCGAACCTGTCGAGCCAATGACAGCTACCCTTTTTTTCATCAAATTCGCCTGAGATAATCAATTAACAAATAAAAGACCGGAGAAGAAATGGCAAGGCTGTCTATCCTGTCAAGGACCCCGCCATGGCCTGCCAACAGATTGGACGCGTCTTTCACGCCGGCAGACCGCTTCAATAACGATTCGAACAAATCCCCGATTTGAGCTGGTATCCCAATTACTATCGCCGCCGCCATTGCTCCAAGAAGACTGAAAACTTCCCTCCCGAGAAAGAATTTATAGAAAAGGTAAAGTCCTAGGGCAGCCACAAGGTTCCCGATAACCGCCGCTGCCGAACCTTCGACAGTTTTGGATGGGCTGACGGTGGGAGAAAGTTTCATTTTTCCGAATTTGCTGCCAATAAAATATGCCGAGGTATCCCCGATTATGTTGATGACGTAAAAGAATATCAAAAGGTCTTTCGCCGTCCTGCCGCCGCCTCCGTAGAGCCTTATGTTCAATTGATAAGAAAAAAACAGCCCTATAAAGAAAACAACCGCTGTCGTATTCATAAACCGGATAAGTTTAAGTTGTGTGGAATCCTTATTTATCACCGTCCGATGGGCGATAACGGCAAACGTAACAAGTATCAAAGCTTCGAACGACAAGTTCGTCCATAAAAAATCAAAATAGAAATACGCCGGGAAAAAAAGGCTGAAAAATATCGCCAGGAAGAAAAAGCCGCTCTTCATTTTTTGAGGAAACATAAAGAAAAATTCTGCAACCCCGATCAGGATGATCAATGAAATCAGCAGATAGAATATGAACGGAGGCGCTTCGATTGCGGAATAAACGAGCGCCGCAAGAAGAAGCCCCATTATCACTCTCACCAATATATTCCTGATGTTAAGCGCCATAATTCTGCTACAACCTTATTCCTTGATCCCGCCGAACCTTCTTTCCCGCTTCTGATAATCTTTGATCGCCTGGAAGAGATGCTTTGCCTTGAAATCCGGCCATAAGACCTCGGTGATCCATATCTCCGAATATGCTATCTGCCACAACAAAAAGTTGCTTATCCTCATCTCACCGCTCGTTCTTATCAACAAGTCGGGGTCTTTCACACCGGTAGTATATAAGTTATCGGCGATCATCTTTTCGTCAATTATAATATTGCGGTCATTTTTAATTTCATTCAGAATCTTCCTGAAACAATCCACAAGCTCCGCCCTTCCGCTGTAATTAAGCGCCAGGCAGAAAAGCATCCCGTCATTTTGCGCGCTGTCGCGCTCTGTTTTATCTATTTTATCGATGATATCCTTCCTCAAGCCTTCGCGCCGGCCGACCATTTTAAACCGCAGATTGTTATCAAGAACCGTCTTGTATTCCTTATCGAGGTACTGGCTTAGAAGGTCCATCAATGCTTCGACCTCGTCCTTCGGGCGGCTCCAATTCTCAGTGGAGAAGGCAAAGAGGGTAAGCGCGGATACTCCTATCCGGGCGCAGGTTTCAACGATCTCTCTGACCGCTCGTGATCCCGCTCTATGCCCCTCGATCCTCGGCAGCCGCCTCTTCTTCGCCCATCTGCCGTTGCCGTCCATAATCACAGCTATATGCCTGGGCAAATGACCGGGGTCAATTCCGGCTGGAAGTCCTCGCGTTTTTTTTCTTAGCATATTTTTACCGCAGGAAAGGAATATTAACATCAACCTGATTGCATGACAACCTGCAAGAGAACAACCCGAAAAAAAATAATCGTATTTGACTGCCAATCAAACTGTCCATTATAATGAAAATATTATGAGTGAAAAAATGAAGAAATTTCCGCTGTTTCTATCGGTGATCATATTGATCCTTTTGAATCCAACCGGCAGCTCGGCTGATGAATCATCGCAAGTTGGCGATAATAAAGGTCCTCTTCTTACGAATAATCTTTATCCTTTTTATTTGCCATACATCAACCTTCTTCC